>ERZ761607.563-NODE-563-length-62451-cov-17.951359_pt1 | contig 62451 bp, 45 predicted proteins | sample MGYA00511164_ERZ761607 | MGnify/ENA primary metagenome ERZ761607 (study PRJEB28899, sample SAMN02445080) | bioreactor sludge metagenome | biome: EBPR sludge | place: Australia: Brisbane, Thorneside Wastewater Treatment Plant | collected 2011-06-22 ...
AACGGCATCCATATCTCGATCAACGGCATCGCGGCGGGCTTGCGCAACAGCGGCTGATGTCCGTGCCTGTGGGGCTTGTGCGCGGGTGAGCCTGTCACTGTTGCTCTTCCTTCTGCCGCCGGCCAGCGGCTGAAACAGCACGCTGGTCGGAACAATGCCGTTTGGGTCAATCGGGCTGGCAGGCTCGTAGTACCATCGAGCAGCGATAGGCTTGGGGGTAGGACCCTCGCCCCGACGACAACAGCCGGAGACTGTCTTGCCGCGGCACTCCTTGAGAATGCAGGTCATGCCATGGCCGCTGAATACGATTCGTGCCGCGATCGTGGTATTGACCCTGTTCGCGCTCGTTTTCGGGTGGTCGGACATGTTGCGCAGCATGGACCAGACCGAGGCGGCAACGGTCGAGCGCGCGCGCCATCAGGCGCGTGGGCAGGCGAAGGCCGTGGGGGAACTGGTGCAGGCAAGGCTCGACAGCCTGGACCTGGCCATCAGGTCGGTGCGCGCGGCCGTCTCCGACGGCCATGCCGCCATCGAGCGCCAGACCCGGCTTGCGCTGCAGGACATGCCGAGCAATTTCGTGCTCCAGTTGTTCATCATCGACCACGATGGTTACCTGAGCTACTCCTCGCTTGGTCCGTCACCGCGCAACTATCTTGGCGATCGCGACTACTACGCCCGCCTGGCGGACGCCGAGGATGACATCCTCGTCGTCAGCGAACCCGTGCTCGGGCGGCTGACCCAGCGCTGGAGCATCCAGGTCGCGAGGGCGATCCGCGACAATGGCGTGTTTGCGGGCGTGGTGTCGATTGCGGTGTCGGTCGAGACCTGGGCCGAGACGCTGGCGCAACTCGAGCCGGGGCGGAGAGACACGCTGACGCTGGTCGGTCGCGATGGCGAACTGTTGATGCGCTCGCTGAGCGGGCCTGAACACTACGGCAAGCAGTTGCGTCTGAGGCGCGACTTCATCGATCAGCCAGCGCTTATGGAAGGCGACTACCTTGCCGAGAGTGTCGCTGATGGCGTTTCCCGCATTTTTGGTTGGAGCCGTTTGTCGTCCGGCTTGGTCATGGTTTCGGGCCTGGCGCTCGATGACGTGCTCGCGCCGGTCAGGAAGGCGCGCGAGCAGGGCATCACGCGAGGAGTGTTCCTGAGCATCTTCTTCCTGCTCGCCGTCTCCGGGCTCCTCTATGCACTCGCGCGCTCGGCACAGGTGATGCGCCGGCTGGCCGTGCGCGAGGCACGCACCAGGAATCTGGTGGACAACATGGCCGAGGGCATCATGGTGGTCGATGATGCGATGCGCATCGTCGCTTCCAACCCGGCCCTGTGTGAGATCAGCGGTCACACCGAGGAGGTGCTCCACGGCGCAAGCCCCGCGATGCTGTGCGGCGAGACGACAGCGGCTGACGATCTGCTGGCCCTGCTGGACGTGGAGGGCGAGGACATGCGTGGTGGTGACTTCGTCGGCATGAGACCTGACGGCGCCCGCTACATTGCTCATGCACGCGTGACGCGGATGAGCAGCGACGAAGGCGGACGCCACAAGCGGCTGGTGCTGGTTGCCGACGTCACCGAATCCCGGCGCGAGGCGGATGACATCTGGCGACGTGCCAACTTCGACATGCTGACCGGCCTGCCCAATCGCGCCCTCCTGCTCGATCGGCTGGAGCGCATGATCCTGCACGCCCGGCGCGAAGGCTCGGAAGTCATCGCACTGTTCGTCGATCTCGATCTGTTCAAGCCGATCAACGATCGTTTTGGCCATGCTTTCGGTGACCGCTTGCTGTGCCAGGTCGCGCGGCGCCTGGAACAGCTGTTTCGCAGCGAGGATACCGTGGGGCGTCTGGGCGGCGACGAGTTCGTCGTGCTGATCCCTGCCAGCCCGGCGCGCGATCTCGCGGGGCAGTCTGCCCAGAAGCTCGTAGACCGCCTGTCCGAGCCTTTCGAGATCGACGGTGAAGTGGTGAGCATCTCAGCCAGTGTTGGTGTGGCCTTCTATCCGCGCGATGCCGAGACACCAGCCGACCTCATTGCCGAGGCCGACGCCGCGATGTACCGCGCCAAGCACGCGGGGCGTGCCACCTGGCGCGCCTGAGCCGTTCAGTCATCCGCCCTGGCGAGAACGAAGCGGCTGCACTGCACGGCGACGAGTTGCAGACGGTTTCCGGTGCCGGCGTAGAACAGGGACCCCAGTGCGCGCCCATCCTGCCAGGGCTCGTGCATGGCAAGCGACCCACGCAGCCCCTCGAAGGCGACGGCGTCCGGATCGATGGCGTGGAAATCCACCAGGCGGAGCGCGCCTGCGGCATCATGCAGCGTCTCAAAATGCAGTGCTGTGGCGAGGTCCGGTGACGCATCGCTGAGGCCGGCTGCAAAGCGCGCGCTCTCGGCCTGACCCGGTGCGGGCCAGAGAAACTCCGGAGTGACGATCTCGAAGCGGGTGATGGCGGCCGGTGCGCCCGCTGCCGGCTGCAGCAGGCGGAGTACGAGACGCGTGTGGTCGCTGTCCTTCAGCTCGCTGCAGATCAGTTCGAGTTCATGATCGGCTTCCGTGCCGGGGCCGATGGCCGCAGTGACGATCTCGGCCGCGTACGCGCCGGCGGGTGCAAGCAGGGCGATGGCGATGCAGGTGCAAGCGATGGCGCGTGCCCGCTTGCATGCAGCCGGCGTCGGGGTGTGGGCGGTGTCCATCTGCGCGGCGTCCGGGGGGGCGGGTGGCCGTCATTATGCCGTGCCCTGCCGCCGCTGGTTCTGCGTCTGCTCGAGCAGGCTTGAATTGCGCCATTCCATGGGCTTAAGTTGGAGCGGGACGGACGACCGGAGAGGGGACATGTCGATCACGCGTGAAGTGCTCACCCGCATGGGGGCCAGTGCGGCGAACGCCGACAAGTACCTCGATAGTCTCAATGCCGCGATGGCGGTGCATGGCATCGACTCCAGCCTGCGGGTCGCCCATTTCCTTGCCCAGCTCATGCATGAGTCGGGGATGCTGAAGACCACGGTCGAGAACATGAACTACTCGGCCGAGCGCTTGCAGGCGGTGTTCCCGCGTTACTTTCCCACTGCTGCGGAGGCCGCAGCGCATGCCAACCAGCCCGAGCGCATTGGGAATCGTGTCTATGGCGGGCGCATGGGCAATGGTGCCGAGGCCACGGGCGACGGCTACCGCTACCGCGGTCGTGGCCTGATCCAACTCACGGGCAAGAGCAACTATCGCGCGTTCTCGGCCTGGATCGGCGATGACGTCGTCGCCATGCCCGAGCGTGTGGCCACCCAGTATGCAGTCCAGTCCGCAGTGTATTTCTGGGAGCGGAACGGTCTCAATGCGCTTGCCGATGTCGATGACCTGAGTACGATCACGCGACGCGTCAATGGCGGCCTGAATGGCTTTGCCCACCGCCGCGAACTGCTCGAGAAGGCCAGGCGCGCGCTCGCCGAGCTTGCCGCGCGCGGGGCGGTCGAGCTGCATGCGGGCCCGGTGTTCAAGGCAACGCACAAGGTGGTGCCCGCTGCCCTGAACCTGCGTACTGCGCCGCGTGCCGCGGACAATACACGCATGGCGACGCTGGCGCAGGGCTGCCTGGTCGAAGTGCTGGGCGGGGCGGATGCCGATGTCTGGGTGCGCGTGCGGATCCTGCTCGATGGTGTGCTGCGCGAAGGCTTCGTTGCTGCGCGCTTCCTCGAGCCCCTGGTGCGCGGCCGTGCGCGCACCGCCGTGGCCACCGAGGCGGCTGCGGCGAGCCTGCCGGCGGCACACATGCAGCAGGGACGTGCCGATATCACGCGCGCGCGTGACGGTGGGCGCGCCTACCCGCTCGGCGAGGAGAGACGACCGGCGCGCGGCGGACGCACGACGCAGGCGCGTGCGGCGGCGCTGGATGCCATTGTCGATTATCTGGACGTCGCTGCGCCCGCCCATCGGCGTTATCAGCCCCAAGGCGGGGCGACCTATTGCAACATCTATGCGACCGATTTTGCCTACCTTTGCGGGGCCTACCTGCCGCGGGTGTGGTGGTCCGGCCCGGCCCTGCGCCGCATCGCCGCGGGTGAGACGGTGGCGGTCAGCTACGGGCAGACTGTGCGCGAACTCAACGCCAACGCCCTGTTCGACTGGCTGGAAGACCATGGCACCGCTTTCGGCTGGGTGCGTGAGGTCGATCCGACCCTGCTCCAGGCCGCCGCCAATGCAGGTGAGGTGTGCCTGATCGTCGCCCAGCGCCGCGACCTCAACAGCCCGGGCCACATTACCGTCGTCGTCCCCGAGCGCGACGGCGCTGTTGCCCGCCGCAACGCCCGCGGCGAAGTCGTGCAGCCGCTCGAATCCCAGGCTGGGACACGCAACGTGCTGCGGGCGCCTGCTGCCAATGCATGGTGGTTGCATGCGCGCTTTCGCGCCCATGCTTTCTGGCGTCATCCTTGAACCAGGCGCCATCCTCCGGCCTGACCCCAACCCTCATCCGGGAGTATCCCCATGGCCAGACGCAAGGCTGCCCGCGCCGCCCGTACCCTGCTCAAGCTGCCGCTGTCGACGCCGGCTTCGGCGTTGGCCGACGCCCGCCCGCCATCGCTTCTCAGCCTGCCAGGCAGCCGTGCCGATGGCAGCGATGCGCTTGCGCTCGTGCCTGGCCTCGAGGTTACCGAAGTGCTGGAACTGGCTGCTGCCAGCCGTAGCGAGGAGGCGCCCGTTGTCCATGGCCTGGACGAGGATGCGGGCCTGCTCGCCCTGGAGGCGGAGGATGGCACGACCATCTTCATTCGCGCCGATGCGCTTGCAGAACAGCTCGCGCGCACCCGGCCCGAACTCGTCGATGCGGATGGCGCGGTCGACTTCGCCGGTTTCCGCGACACCCAGGACAGCACCCGCGGTGCGCTGGGCTGGGTATGGCGGCGGGTGAGCCGGCTGCACCTGCCCGAGGATGCAGTGGGCAAGGCGGCCAAGGACAAGCTGCTCGATCTTGCTGGCGGCAAGGTCGAGGACTGGGCGGCAGCCTGGGCCTCGCGCAAGGGCGCGACCGCACTGATGGCGATGATCGAGGACCGGCTGGCAGGCGAACCCGGTCTGTACGCCTGGGATGGCGGCGCGCTCGCCCGCGAGGATCTGTGCCGGGCGGGTGACGCGCGCCTGGACAGGGCGGCCAGGGCGGGCGCCTTGCTTGTCTTCATCCACGGTACCGGTTCGCACATCCTGGGCGGCTTCGGCGATCTGCGCGGCAGTTCAGCATGGGCGGTGCTCAAGGAGCGCTTCGGCGATCGCATCTTCGGCTACGAGCACCGGACTTTCTCCCAGAGCCCGATCGACAATGCGCTGGCGCTGGTGGAGACCTTGCCAGCCGGGAGTACGATCAGCCTGGTGACGCATTCACGCGGCGGTCTGGTTGGTGACCTGCTGTGCCTGGACGGTGGCGATGGTGCGCTGGATGCCCTGATCGACGACTACCGCAGCAGCATGCCCGCGCTGGCAGCGCTGCGGGGCAGTGCCAAGGCGGACGCTGAGGCCGACACCGAAGCCTATGCCGCCGGCGAGCGCGCCAAGCTGCGCCGCCTTGCCGCCCTGCTGGTCGAGCGCGCCATCACGGTCGAGCGCTATGTGCGCGTGGCCGCGCCCGCGCGCGGCACCGCGTTGCTGTCCGACAACCTCGACGTGTTCCTGTCCGGGCTGCTCAACCTGGTGCGGCGCGCCGGATCGTGGGGTGTGGGCGCGGCGGTCGGCGTGCTGGCGCCGGCCGCGGCGGCCAAGGCCAAGGCGGTGGCCGATCGTGGCCTGCAGTTTCTCGCCCGCGTGGTGCTCGAGATTGCCGACAAGCGCCTGCAGCCGCAGGTGGTGCCGGGCATTGAGGCGATGCTGCCCGAAGCGCCGATGGGCATGCTGCTTGGCCGCGCCCGCATCGCCGCGACCGTGAAGGTGGGCGTCATCGCGGGTGATATCGAGGGGGGCGGTGTATTGCAGCGCATCGGCGTGATGTTCGTCGATTGGGCACTGTTCGACCGCGCGCGCAACGACCTGGTGGTGGACACCGACTCGATGTACGGCGGCCTGGTGGCGCGTGCGGCCACTGCCGACAGTGGCGCCGAGACGCTGGCGGACGGCCCGGTCGCGGCCAGCCTGCCGGCACACCGTGCGATCTTCGTGCAAGGGCCGGAGGTCAATCACTTCCGCTATTTCCGCGACGAGGTTCAGCGCGACGGCGTGCCCTTGCCGGCCGCGCTCGCCGCCTGGCTGCGCGCAGACGCGTTGGCGGACAAGGACCCGGCGCTGGTGGCCTGGGCGCCACTGGCGCTGCCGGTGATCGACCCTGCGCTCGCCACCCGCGCCAGCCGGGGCGAGCCCGAGCCGGCCGCCAACACCGTGCCGGTGCTGTTCTTCCTGCCCGGCATCATGGGCTCGCACCTGGCTGCGGATGGGCGGCGGATCTGGCTCGACCCGATCGAACTGGCGCGCGGCAGGCTGGTGCGCATTGCCATCGACAGCAGCAAGGCGGTGAGTCCGGCCGGCCTGGTCGGCATGGCCTACGGTCGGCTCGCCGGCTACCTCGAGTCCGGCCACCGCGTGATCCGCCACGACTACGACTGGCGCCAGCCGATCGCCGAGCTCGGCAAGGCGCTCGCCGGGCGCCTGCGCCAGGCCTTGCAGGACCACCCCGACCAGCCGTTGCGCATCCTGGCGCACAGCATGGGCGGGCTGGTGGTGCGCGCGGCGTTTGCGGCCGACCCTGGCCTGTGGGCCGAGATCGTCGCCCGTCCCGGCCAGGGTGTGCGCCTGCTCATGCTCGGCACGCCCAACCAGGGCTCGCACCTGCTGGTCGAGACCCTGCTAGGCCAGTCCGACACCATCCGCATGCTCGCCCGCCTGGACCTGCGCCAGGGCCTGCAGGCCGTGCTCGACATCGTCGCCGGCTTCCCCGGTGCCGTGCATCTGCTGCCTGCGCCCGGCTTTGTCGACAGCGGCGGCGTGGCGCCCAAGGACTACTATCGCGCCGAGACCTGGGCTGAGCTCGGCGCGATCAATGATGACTTCTGGTTCGGCCGTCGCCTTGCCGGCAAGCCGACCCAGCGCGTGCTCGACAAGGCACGCGCGTTCTGGACTGCAGTCGCCGATACCGGCTGGGTCGCGCAGGCGCCCGAACGCATCGCTTACGTGTTCGGCAACGCGGACAACACGCCCTGCGGCCTGGTCCTGCTCGACGAGGGCAGCCGGCCCTTCGTGCGCATGCGCGGCACGCCCCATGGCGACGGTTCGGTGACCTGGGCCTCGGGGCGGCTTGCCGGCCTGCCGGACGAGCGCTGCTGGCACATGGCCGCCGACCACATGGGGCTGACCAGCACGGCGGATCATTTTGCCGACATCGAGGCCCTGCTCACGCGCGGGACACCGCTGCGTCTGGGCCGGCTGCCGCTCAGCCGCAGCGAGACGGCGCGCGTCCCCGTGCGTGACTACCGCGCCGGGCCACCGCCCGCCTGGCCGACCGAGGCCGAGCTCGCCAGCCGTGCGCTCGGCGGCCGTGTTCCGGCGCTGCCGCAGCGGCGACGCAGCGTGCTGCGCGTGGGTGTGCGCGCGATGGATCTGCGCTTCGTACAGATCCCGCTGCTGTGCGGGCATTACCGTGGTGACCCGATCGCGGGCGCCGAGGCCGTCATCGACCGCTGGCTGGTCGATGGTGCCCTCAGCCACCGCCAGCGCCTGGGCATCCATTCCGGCGAGCTGGGCGATGCGACCGTGGTTTTGATGCCGCGCAGCGCCGAGGAGCGCCTGCGCGGCACCAGCCGTGGTGCGGTGGTGGTCGGCCTGGGCGAGATGGGGGCGCTCGGTGCCGAGGGGGTGACCGAGGCCGTGCGGGCCGGCGCGCTGCGCTACCTGCTGCATGCGTCCGACCGCTACGGCGAGGACCATTGCGATGGCCGCGGCCGTCAGCCCGATACTGCGATTCCGCTGCGCCTCGCAAGCCTGCTGGTCGGCAGCAACTCCGCGGCCAGCCTGGACGTCGTCGAGGCGGTGAAGGCGGTGGTGCGCGGCGTGCTGCTCGCCAATCGCGACTACGCCCAGTGCGCCAAGGCGCGCAGAGGGCCGGTCGGGCGCATTGTCGAACTGGAGTTGATCGAGCTCTATCGTGATGCCGCCATCTCTGCGGCCCATGCAGTGAGCGTGCTCGACAAAAGCCTCGCCGCCGAACTCGAGCGCCTGGGCGCCCGCCTCGACCTGTCCGAGCCGCTGCGCCATGGCGAAGGCGTGCGCCAGCGCCTGAGCGTGACCCCCTTCGGCGACTACTGGCCGCGCCTTGCGGTCACCGATGCCGACGGCGAGACCGCAGCATTGATCGATGCGCCCACGCCGCTGATCCGCCATGCCCGGCGCTTCCGCTTCACCTTCATGGGCGAGAAGGCGCGTGCAGAAGTTGTCGTGCAAGCGCGCCAGCCCGGTCTCATCGAACGCCTGGCCGATGAAGCACTGACCGGGCCTGCGTCTACCCGCTACCGCGGCGGTGAGGGCAGCTTCGGCCACACCCTGTTCCAGCTGCTGGTGCCGGTGGAGTTCAAGGCGGCAGCGCGCAAGGCGCGCAACCTGATCCTGGTGGTCGACGAAAGCACCGCCAACTTGCCCTGGGAACTGATGGAGGATGACGGCGAGCCGCTGGTGAGCCGCAGCCGCATGGTGCGCCAGTTCATGACCCGCAGCTACCGGCACAATGTCGTGCGTACCGACGCCATGACGGCCTGCGTCATCGCCAACCCGAGTACCGAGGGATACCACGTGCAGTTCGGCGGGCCGGGCTGGAAGCCTCGCGTGGATGCCGACGGCACGCCGCGCCCCGACCGCCTGCCCAGTCTGGAGGGCGCTGTGCGCGAGGGTGAGGCCGTGGTGCGCATCCTTGAGGGGGCCGGCTATACGGTGAGCCATGCGCCGCCGGACGCGCTGGCCGGCGATGTGTATGCCCGTCTCTTTGCGCGCCCCAGCCGCGTGCTGGTGATTGCCGCGCATGGCATCCACGCCTGCCGTGCCGCTGACGGCAGCTACCGCAGCGGGGTCGTGCTGTCCGATGGCTTGTTGCTGACCGCAGCCGAGATTGCCCTGATGGAGACGGTACCCGACCTCGTCTTCCTGAGCTGCTGCCACCTCGGCAAGGTCGACGTTGCACAGGGTGCGCACCGTCTGGCTGCCAGCCTGGCGCGCGAGCTCATCGACATGGGTGTGCGCTGTGTGGTCGCAGCCGGCTGGGAGGTGCGCGACGATGCGGCGCAGACCTTTGCCGAGCGCTTCTTCAGCGCGATGGCGATCGAGGGCATGCGCTTCGGCGATGCAGTGTTCGAGGCGCGTGCCGAGGCCTTGCACCGCCATCCGGACTGCAACACCTGGGGCGCCTACCAGGCCTATGGCGATCCCGCCTTCCAGCTCCGGGTGGACCAGCGTGCCGAGCGTGAGGACGGGACCTTGCTGGCGCCCGAGGAGTTGCTCGACTGGCTGGACCAACTCTGGCTGGACGGCCACAGCATCCGCGGCGAGCAGCGCGAATCCGGCTTGCGGGCACTGCAGCGCCGCATCGACCGCCGCCTGGGCCGGCTGCCCGCGCAGTGGTTAGCGCGCCCGGATGTGCAGCAGGCGCTCGGCCGCTTGTATGCCGCCTACGGCGATGTGGGCGGTTTCGACGCGGCCCGAGCGCCCTTGCTGCGTGCAATCGCGGAGGACTCGTCGCGAGGGGCGGTGCCGATCGCGGCGATCGAACTGCTGGCCAATGTCGAGGCCCGGCTGGCCGAGCAGCTCAGCCAGCCGGGCGAGGGGCAGGATCTGGTGCGTGCGCTGGGCCTTGTGGATGACGCCATTGCGCGCATGCGCGCGCTGATCCTGATCGCTTCTGCCGCGCCGGCCGTGGCGGACGCATCCTCGCCGCAGGCTGGGATGCCAGCCAGCCTGCAGCGTCAGGCGATCCTGGGCAGCGCCTGGAAGCGGCGCGCCCTGGTGCAGCTGCGCCAGCTACAGGCCGATGCCGGGTTGGTGGCCGACGGCGGCAAGCCTTCCGCACGCGCTGCGGGCACGGCCGCCTGGGCACGTGTGCGCGATGACCTGTTGCGCGCGCATGATGCCTACGCGCTCGGCGAGGGCGATCCGGCGCAGGCCGACTGGAACCCCTACCCGTGCATGAACCGCCTGCAGTTGGGCTGGCTGCTCGGCGAGTCGATCGACGCTGCCGTGCTCGATGCCTGTCTGGCTGCCGCACGCAGGCGCTTTGCGCGCAGCTTCGACTTCTTCGATGGTGCCGTGGTTGCGGACTGCGCGCTTACGCGCTGGCTCGTCGGCGATGTCGTCGAGGAGGAGGACGCCGCGGCCGCCAGGCTGGTGCAGGCCTACCGCGATGCACTGGGCATGCTTGCGGTGTCGCCGCGGCAGCTCGGTTCGGTGGCAAAGCAGCTTGGCTTGCTGGCCGGTTTCCTCGCGTTGCGCGCAGACGCCGGGGATGACCGGCGTGCAGCGGTGCTCGCGGCGGCGGCGGCGGCATTGGGCGAGGGCCTGTCGTGAGGATCGGCAGAGGAGGCCTGCAACACTGAAAGGCTATCGAAAGCACGTCTTCGTATCGTCCGCTCCACTTGGGGCGAGGCGGTTCTGCTCCGGGATAGACGAATCGATAATCGGAGGAGATCGCCGTGATGCTCAAGAAGACCCTTTTTGCCGCCGCTACCGCGGTGTTTGCCACCCTTGCCGCCGGCGTCGCCCACGCCGAGCCGGCCAAGCCCGAGTGCATCGCCCCGGCCAAGCCGGGTGGTGGCTTCGACCTCACCTGCAAGCTGGCACAGAGCGGCCTGCAGGACGGCGGCCTCCTGAAGGCGCCGATGCGCGTCACCTACATGCCGGGCGGCATCGGCGCCGTGGCCTACAACACCGTGATCGCCAACCGCCCCGCCGAAGCCGGTACCATCGTCGCCTTCTCGGGCGGTTCCTTCCTGAACCTGGCGATCGGCAAGTTCGGCAAGTACAACGAGAACGACGTGAAGTGGCTGGCTGCGGTGGGTGCCGACTACGGCGCCATCATCGTGCGCGCCGACGCGCCCTTCCAGAGCCTGAAGGACCTGATCGAGGCCACCCGCGCCAATCCGGGCAAGGTGGTGTATGGCGCTGGCGGTTCGGTCGGCAGCCAGGACTGGATGAAGTCGGCGCTGATCGCGCGCGAGGCCGGCGTCAATCACAAGAACATGCGCTACGTGGCCTTCGAAGGCGGTGGCGAGGCGATGGCCGCGCTCATGGGCGGCCATGTCCAGGCTTACTCCGGCGACGCCTCCGAGGTGCTCGGCCACCTCAAGGGCGGTCGCATCAAGGTGCTCGCCATCCTGGCGCCCGAGCGCCTGAAGGGTGAGCTGGCCGACATTCCGACCGCGATGGAGCAAGGCTACAACGTCGACTGGACGATCACGCGCGGCTTCTACGTTGGCCCCAAGGTGGCCGATGCCGACTACCAGTGGTGGCTGCAGGCCTTCGACACCATGATGGCCACGCCCGAGTTCGACAAGCTGCGCGAGGAGCGCGGGCTCTTTCCCTACCACCTGACGGGTGACGACCTGACGGCCTACGTGCAGAAGGAAGTGGCGCGCTATCGCGAGCTCGCCGCCGAGTTCGGCTTGACGGCGCAGTAAGCCTCGCCGCTCGGGCAAGGGCGCGGGCACGACCCGCCCGCGCCGCGTGCAGGCTCCAGCTGGCGCGCTGCCCCCACTCCTGTCCCCTCCGCGCCTTGCCGGGCGCGGCCCTCACCTGAAGGGAGATCGCCATGAGCGAACGCATCTTCGGCGGCGTGCTGGTGCTCATCAGCCTCGTCGGCCTCTTCATCGCGCGCGGTTTCGAAGCGCCGTTTTCCTATGAGCCGGTCGGGCCGAAGGCCTTTCCGATGATCGTGCTGGCGTTGCTCGGTCTGTTCGCGCTGGCGCTGGTCTTCGGCAAGACCGAGAAGACTGCCTGGGCGCCGGGTCCGGTCATGCAGCGCATCGGCCTGCTGTTCCTGGTCGTGCTCGGCTATGCGCTGCTGTTCGACCGTCTCGGCTTCGTGATCGCCACCGCGCTGGTGACGCTACCGGTCGCGCGTCTGTTCGGCGCGAGCTGGAAGCAGGCGCTGGCGAGCGGCGTCGGCCTCGGCATCGGCCTGTTCTATTTCTTCGACCGCCTGCTCGACGTCGCGCTGCCGACCGGGCTGTGGCTCAACGCGATCACGGGGTAAATCATGGAAACCTTGACGCTTCTCGCCCAGGGCTTCGCCGTCGCGGCGACGCCCGAAAACCTGATGATCGCGCTGATCGGCTGTTTCCTCGGCACCGTCGTCGGCCTGCTACCCGGCCTGGGCCCGATCAACGGCGTGGCCATCCTGCTGCCGATCGCCTTCGCCATGAAGCTGCCACCGGAGTCGGCGCTGATCCTGCTGTGCGCGGTGTATGCCGGCTGCGAATACGGCGGCCGCATCTCGGCGATCTTGCTCAACGTGCCGGGTGATGCCGGCGCGGTGATGACCACGCTCGACGGCTATCCGCTGGCCAAGAAGGGGCTCGCCGGTCCGGCGCTGTCGATGTCGGCGGTGGCGTCCTTCACCGGCGCCATGGTCGCCACCCTGGGCATCGTCGCCTTCGCGCCGCTGCTCGCCGAATGGGCGATCGCCTTCGGTCCGGCGGAATATTTCGTGCTGATGGTGCTGGCGCTGTCCTGCCTGGGCGGCCTGGTGGGCGATTCCCTGCCCAAGGCGATGATTGCCTGCCTGATCGGCCTGCTGCTTTCGACGGTGGGCATCGACTCGAACAGCGGCGTGTATCGCTTCACCTTCGACATGCTGCATCTGGCCGACGGCATTCCCTTCATCGTCATCGTCATCGGCCTGTTCGCCGTCAGCGAGATTTTGCTGATGCTGCAGGGCCTGCATGCCAACCCCGAGCCGATCGCGCTGTCGGGCCGGATGATGTTCAACCTGAAGGAGTTCATGCTCGCCAAGTGGACGATGCTGCGCTCGGCGGTCGCCGGCTTCTTCATCGGCGTGCTGCCCGGCGCGGGCGCTACCATCGCCTCGGCGATGTGCTACGCCAGCGAGCGCCGCATGGCGGGCAAGGATCACCAGTTCGGCGAGGGCGACATGCGTGGCGTGGCCGCGCCGGAGGCGGCCAACAACGCCTCGGCCAACGGTTCGCTGGTGCCGATGCTGACCCTGGGCGTGCCGGGTTCGGGCACCACCGCGGTGATGATCGGCGCGCTCACGCTGTACAACATCACCCCGGGGCCCACGCTGTTCCAGGACCAGCCGGTGATCGTGTGGGGCCTGATCGCCTCGCTGTTCATCGCCAACGTCATGCTGCTGGTGATGAACATCCCGCTGATCCGCGTGTTCGTGGCCTTCCTCTCCATCCCCAACTGGCTGCTGGTGCCGGGCGTGGCGGCGGTGTCGCTGGTCGGTGTGTATGCGGTGCATGGCACGACCTTCGACCTCATCCTCGGCACCTTCATCGGCGGCGTCGGCTACCTGCTGCGGGTGATGAACTTCCCGATCGCGCCCTTCATCCTCGGCTTCGTGCTCGGCGACATGATGGAGCAGAACCTGCGTCGCGCGCTGTCGATCAGCGATGGCGAGATCGGCGTGCTGTTCTCCAGCCCGATCGCGATTGGCCTGTGGGTGGCGGCCATCGCCATGCTGGTGGGCCCGCGTGTCGCACGCATGCTCGACAGCCGCCGCGCGGTGGCTCAGGCATGAGTTGAAGACTCACTTCCGCGGATTCCGGCCTCTGCGTTGCGACGGAATCCGGCTTGCGGTGGCCCCGTCCCGGGCCGCCGCCTTCGATGGGCGCCTGCGGGCGCCCGTTTTTTTGCGGCAAGGCCCGAGGACTCGACGGCTCACCTTGAACCTCTTCTGCTCGACGGTGAGGTTGAGGTCGCCGGCGTGGCTGAGCGGTGTCTTCCCTACCGATCCCGTTGACTGTGCGTCGCCGCTTGATCGCCATCTCGGGCGTCTTCCGGGAGATCTGCTCGAAGCCTCTGCCGGTGATGGCCGAATCGCGACACTTTCGCTGTCCTGCCGCCCTTGCGCACAGCAATAGAGGCGGAACTCTGGCGAGTTCCGCCTCCATCAGGGTAGCTGCGCGCCTGCCAGCGATTCGACTTTACGTGTTTGCCGCGGACTGGGATCCAGGACTGATCACCCGCGGCCGTCCGCCCTGGTCGAGGGCGACGAAGACGAAGCTGGCGTCGGTGACCTTGACCTGTTCCTCGCCGTCGCGCGAGCGGCGCCAGGCCTCGACCTCGATCGTCATCGAGCTGCGGCCGACGCGCACGATCTCGGCGTGGAGGCTGACCTCGTCGCCGATGAACACCGGGCGCAGGAAGGTGATGCGGTCCACCGACACCGTGGCGCAGCGGCTGCGCGCACGGCGGGCGGCGACGTTGCCGGCGGCGAGGTCCATCTGCGCCATCAGCCAGCCGCCGAAGATGTCGCCGGCGGGGTTGGCGTCGGCGGGCATGGCGATGGTGCGGATTGCGGGTTCGCCGCGCGGCATGGCGGTCGAGTCGTTCATGGTGAGGTTCCGGTGGGGGTGGGGGAAGCGCTGCCCGCGGCTCGCCGGGGGCGGCGGCGTGCCCGCCCCCGGGTGAGCGGCGTCAGCTGACGTGACGGCATTTCGACGCTGGCGTGCGCGTATCCATGTTGCGCCCGCGGTTCAGGTGGTCGTCGATCTCGGCCGCGCAGCCCAGCATGCGGGCGTGCAGGAACAGGGTGAACGCGGCGTCTTCCAGGCGCGCTTCGTCGATGCGGCCCTCGCGCCACGGCTGCCAGGTCAGGCGCAGCAGCAGGGCGGCGATCACCGCGTCGATGTTCACGCAATACACCGTGCGCGACACCCCGGCCTCGTGCAGCGCCTGCACCAGGGCGTGGTAGAAGTCGTGGAACACGTTGGCCTCGCTGCGCGCGGTCATCAGCTCGCGGATGAAGGCTTCGCGCGGATCGATGTTGACCGGCCGGTCCTTGAACACCGGGTGGTTCACGCCCGGGATCTTGCGGATGTCCGCGCTGCCGGTCTGCTTGCGTTCGGCCTTGTAGCGCGCGTAGTCCTCGGCGCAGTGACGGGCCAGCGCGGCGACGTCGATGCCGTGGGCGGCCGTCGGGTCGTCGAGGCCGCTGTCGCGAAACTGCTCGATCAGGAACTGCACGCCCTCGAAGCCGTTGCCACCGTGGGCGTAGCCGGTGTGGGTGAGGAAGCCGACGACCGCCTTGTTGAGCTGCACACGCTGCGGCGTTTCCGGGCCGTCGGCCGAGACCGCACCCTTGGCGCCCTGGGCGGAGATGGTGCCGGGGCCGTTGCTGAGCAGGATGCCGACCAGGGTCTGGTAGGCGAACAGGTCGGCCGGCTGCGGCACGCGGCCGAGCAGGGCCTGGCAGGTGAGCGCGGTGAGCGAACCGCTACCGAGCATCTCGGCCTCGTCGATGCCGCAGAAGCGGCCGGCCTCGTGCTGCTCGGCCGGGGCCGAGGCGCCGATCAGGGTGCCGACCAGCTGCATCCACCATGGCAGGCTCTCGGCGGTCAGGCGTGAGACGCGCTTGCGCATCAGCGGTCCCCACGCGAGCGTGGTGGTGATCGCGGCGAGCACGGCATCGGCACTCAGGGGCACGCCTGTGTGCTGCAAAAGGCGCACCGGCAACGAGCGCGCGTCGCGTGCCGCCAGCCCGGCGAGCATCGCCTCGGCGCGGGCGTCGGGCGCCGGGGCGCGGACCAGCGCGACCAGATCGGCGTCGTCGGCGAGCGTGCGGCAGTCGAAGTCCTCGTCGAGCGCGTCGCGCAGGCCGGCGGCATGCAGGCGCTCGATCAGCGCTGCGACGATCGTGCGCGCGCGCTCGGCGCGGCGTGGGCCGACGATCGCCATTGCGGCGGCGAGCGCGGGGTCGCCATGGAGGTTGAGGTGGGCGCCGACCGCCACCGCGATCAGCTTGCGGTCGTTGTCGCCGCCGGCTTCGCGCAGCAGCGCCAGGCCGAGGTTGGCCTCGAGCGGGCGGCGCGCGGCCTCGAGCACGCTCACCCCGTGCAGGCTGGAGACCTGGGTCGCGGGATCCATCTGCGAGGCGCCCGAGGCGTCCTTCATCGTTTCGCGCGGGAACACCGCGCCGACCTGTTCGGCCAGCCGGGCGATCTGGCTGCGGTAGGGCTCGATCGCCGGCACCACCGGCAGGTCGAGTTGCGGCGGCAGCGCGATGCCGAGATTGGCGCCGAACCAGGGCTTGAGCTCCATTGTGCCTTCGGGCTCGAAGTCGGGCAGGGTGGCGTTGGCGCGCATCACCGCGGTGAGCGCGGCGGGGATATGGGCGATGTTGGTGACCACCGCGCCCTTCGCCGAGAACACCGGGTTATCGGGTGTGTACAGGCCGTCGACGCCGAACTTGTCCATGAACCAACGTTCCTTGGCGGCGGCATCGTCCTCGCCGCCGGCCATCGCCCCGGCATGGCCGACCGCGCGCGTCAGCCGCGACTTCCAGCGTCCGACCACGCAGGCCACCACCGGCTTGGTGAACTCGGCGTCGCGCTCGTAGTAGCCGCCGGGCTCGCAGTACAGCACCGCGGCCTTGCTGCGCGCGTCGTTGGCGAGGGCGAAGGCGAACTCCGGCGCGGCGTAATGGATGTAGACGTCCTTGCCGCTGGAGACCAGCGTGGTCGTGCCCCAGCCCGCCATGCGCAGGTACTGGGCGATGGTGGTGGTGAAGCCGCCCGAGTTCGACAGTACCGCGATTGAGCCGCGGCGCAGCGTGTCGGACGGGTTGTCGCCACCGAGGGCGCCGCCGATGCGCACCTGGTTCCACGAGTCGGCCACGCCCAGGCAGTTGGCGCCGAAGATGTCGATGCCGTGCTGCTGGCCCATGGCGCGGATCTCGCGTGCGTCATGCACCGAGATCTTCTCGGTGATGATGAAGACCTTCTTCAGCTCCGGATTCACCCGGATCAGCTCGGCCACGCCGTCGCGCGCCGCCGACGGCGGCAGATAGACCACGCCGCAATTGAAGCGGTGGCCGTCGTCCAGGCCCTCGCGCACGCTGTTGTAGACCGGGACGTTGCCGAGCGGGGTCTCCAGCACCTGGCCGCGGCGCCCCGGCGAGGTGCCGAACACCACGTTGCCGCCCGACCACGCATGGCCGACCGGCGTGACCTCGCTGGATTCGCCGCCGAGGATGTTGAGCACGCACACCCGGTCGTGCCGGGTCGCGATGTGGGCCAGCGAACTGATGCCCACGTAATACTTGAAATCACCAACGCCTTGTTGGTACATGGCTGTCTCCTTGGAATCGGGGGTGTCGGGGCTCAGGCGGCCGTGGCCGCGGGGGCGAGCCCCAGGCGCGCGGCGACGGCGTCGCGGCCGCCGGCCTTCATCCATTCATTGGCTTCGCGGGCGTAGTCGACCACCTCGCTCATCGCCGAATCGAAGCCGAACAGGCGGTAGGGCAGGCCGAGCGCCTCGCAGGTGTCGCGCAGCACGCCCATGCCGCGCACCAGGTTCGGCCCGCCGCGGCCGGCGACCACGGTGAGCGGCGTTGGGCCATGGCTGCCGAAGTGCTCGCGCAGCGCGTCGGCCATGGCGCGGAAGGTCTCGTGGATGTCGGTGTTGTTGGACTTGCCGCCGATGATGAAGAGCACGTTGGCCTGACGCAGCCAGTGCTTGAAGCAGATCGACGCCACCGACTTCATCTTCTCGTAGGGCGGGTTGCCGCCGAAGTCGGACGAGATGATGGCGTCGTCGCCGAGCATCTCGGTGACCAGCGAGTTGGCGCCGCCGCCGAAGGTGGGGGCGAGGATGGTGCCGCCGGCGTTGATCACGTAGACGTCGCTCTGGCCCTGGTGGGTGCGCAGCTGATTGATCTCCTGCTCGAAGTCGGAATAGTCCACTGCGAACAGGTGGGCGGGCAGGTTGAGCCGGTGCCAGCGCGGATCGTCGCGGTCGAAGCCGCACTTGAAGTCGCAGGCCACCGGCGTAAGCCGGCCGCGACGATCGGGGCGCATGCGGATCGGGTTGAGCTCGAGGGTGGTCATGCCGAAGTCGTGATACAGCTCCCACAGGCGCGGCAGGTGCTGCACCAACGGCGAGATGATCTGCTTGGGCGCGCCGATGTCGGCGAGCGCGTTGGCGACGACGAAGGCCTTCAGGCCGGTGAGCGGGTCGAAGGGCACGCGCGCGACCTGCGACTTGTCGAGCTCCTCGATGTCGACGCCGCCGCGGTGGGTCAGGGTCATGGTCGGAGCGCGGAACTCGGTCGAGTCGGTGATCGAGAAATAGACCTCGTGCTCGGCCGGCACCGCGCCTTCGAAGGTGACGCCGTTGGCCTTCGCCACCTGGTGGCCGTGGCGATGCTCGACGAAGTACAGGCGCTCCTTCTCGGCCAGCGCGGTGCGCAGGTCCTTGGCACGCCCGATGAGGCCGGCCTTGCCCTTCTTGCCGACACCGCCCTTGAACAGCGGCTTGACGAAGACCGCGCCGTGACGCTCGATGAGCGCCTTGATCTGCTCCTCGCTGGCGTCCGGGCCGAGCACCTCGGCGGTGGGGAAGTCGGCGAACTGCAGCAGACGCGCGCCGTACAGCATTCCCGTGATGTTCATGTCGGGTTCTCCCGTATGCGGTTATCGAGGGTCAGAAGCGGTGGCGCATGCCGGCCATCATCACCCGGTGGTTGTCGCCGGCTGCCGGCGTGATGTTGCCTATTGCATAGTTGGCACCGCTCTCGTTGGAGAGCTGCGAGTAGCCGGCGTAGAGCGTGGTGCGCTTGGAGAGGGCGTGCAGGTAGTAGGCCGACCAGCCGCTGGCGTCCTCGCCGGCGGCGCCGTCCGATTCGTCGCGATCGGCATAGCTGAGCGCGACCGTGTTCGCAGGGTTCAGACGGATCTCCGCGCTCACGGCCCAGGTGCGTGCCTTGCCATTGCCGACGGTGCCGCTCTCCTTGTCCTGCGACCAGGCAAAATAGGGCTTGACGATGCCGAAGTCGTAGGCCAGGCCGACGCCGCTGGTGCGCACCTTGCCGCCGCTGGCGTCGCGCTGCACGCTCTGCGTGGTGAGCGCGCCCGAGAAGGCGCCGTTGCCGTAGAGCAGGCTGAGGCCGTGGCCGTCGCCTTCCTTGCGCGCGGTGGACGTGGTGGCGACCTTCTCGCCCAGCCAGTAGCCAGCATCGAGCTCGAAGCCGGCAAGCTTGGGCGAGCGGTACTTCACCATGTTGTCGAAGCGCACCTCGTAGGCCGGCTTTACGGCGCCGGTCTTGCGCAGCAGCAGGCCGGCGCTGCGATCGGCGTTGCCGGTGGCGTCGAAGGGGTCGAGGGCGACGAAGGCGGGCGAATACTGGCGGCCCAGGGTCAGGCGGCCGAGGCTGCTCTCGAGGCCGACGAAGGACTGGCGGCCGAACAGGCGTCCGCCCTGCTCGGCGAGGCCGGTCGAGGGGTCGAAGCCGCTCTCGAGCACGAACAGGGCCTTCATGCCGTGGCCGAGGTCTTCGGTGCCACGAAAGCCGAGGCGCGAGCCGTTGAGCTCGCCGTGGTGGACGCCTTCGTAGCGCTGGTCGCCCGATCGCTCATGGCTGAGGTTGAGGTCGATGAGGCCGTAGATGGTGACGTTGGACTGGGCGAGCGCGAGCGACGGGGCAGCGACGGCGGCGGCCAGCAGGACCGATTTGGAAAGGCGTTGCATGGAAGTCTCCTCGATCTTGTGAGTGGGCGCGCCAGACACGTTGGCGCGGCCCGCATTGCAGCGCCGTCGCCTTTCGATCGCCTTTCACTGCTGCCGGTCCGTGAGGAGGATGGACCGATGACTGCGCCCGTTGCAGGGCTGTCGTCGACAATTCAGGGTGCCGGGGCGGCCCCGAGCGGCAGCTCCACTTCCACGCACAGGCCGTGCCCGCCCTCGCCGTCGCGCAGCGTGATGCGGCCATCGTGGGCGAGCGCGATCTCGCGCACGATGGCCAGTCCTAGGCCGCTGCCGTCGCTGTCGCCCTGGCCGAGGATGCGGTAGAAGCGCTGGAACACGCGTTCGCGCTCGGCCTCGGGAATGCCCGGCCCCTGGTCGCATACGCTCACCACCGCCTCGCCGTCGAAGGCGGCGACAGCGACGGTGACCGCCGAGTCGGGCGGGCTGTAGCGGATCGCGTTGTCGACCAGGTTGGAGACCATCTCGCGCAGCATTGGCGCGTTGCCCTCGATCATCAGCGCGTGGCCGATGCCTTCGTAGGCGAGGTCGATGCTGCGCTTGAGGGCGAGCGGGGCGAGCTCCATTGCTACGTCCTTGACCAGGCCGGCGAGGTCGAGCGGCGCGCGCTCGTCGATGAGGCCGTTGGCCGCCTCGGCGCGCGACAGGGTGAGCATCTGGTTGGCCAGCCTGCGCGCGGCGCGGGTGCTGCGCAACAGACTGGCGAAGGTGTTGAGCATCTCTTCCGGGTCGGTCTGGCGCAGGCCGTACTCGGCCTGGGTGGTGAGGACCGCGAGCGGGGTGCGGATCTGGTGCGCGGCGTCGGCAAGGAAGCGTCGGCGTGCGGCCAGCATGGCCGACAGGCGCTGCATGTGGTGGTTGATGGCGTCGATCAGAGGTGCGACCTCGCTCGGCACGCCGTCGGCCCGCACCGGGGTGAGGTCTTCCTCGTCGCGGTTGCGGATGTGGTCGCGCAGCGCCACCAGCGGGCGAAACGCCGTGCCGAGGGCGAGCAGCACCAGCACCGCCCCGACGGCGACCAGGGCCGACTGGCGTTGCAGGCTGGCGATGAACAGTTCGCGGGCGAGGGTCTCGCGCGCGCCGGTGGTTTCGGCAAACACGATCAGTACGGCGTCGCCGCCTTCCAGCGCGGGGTCGTACAGGCGCTTGTACATGGCGGCCATGCGCACCGTCTCGCCGCGGTAGGCGAGATCGAAGATCCTTACCATGCCCTCGCCGGCGGGCAGCGTGGGCGGGCGTAGATCGGCATAGCCGGTGACGAGCACGCCCGCGGCGTCGAACACGGCGTGGAAGATACGCTCGGCGGCGCTGTCCTCGAAGCCTTCGAAGGCAGCGTAAGGAATGTCGACCTGGATCTCGCCCTCGAGCGAGTGGGTGCGCTCGCCGATCGCTCGCACCGAGGCGGTCAGCGTGCGGTCGTAGGCTTGGTTGACTGCGTCGAGTGCGCCGCGGTAGCTCAACCAAGCACTGACGATCAGCATGAGCCCGAGCGGGGGCAGCAGCCAGCCGAGGACGCGACGGCGCAGGCTACCACCGTGGCGGCGCGACACGGCCGGTTCGACGGCTGCGGCCGCAGCCTCGCCGTCACCCTGGACGGCGGCGCCATCCGCGCGTCCGCCCTGCTCGGCCCTGGGGGCTGCGCGCATATCAGGGCGCCGGCCGTTCGGCGAGCAGGTAGCCGAGCCCGCGCAAGGTGTTGATGACGACGTCGGCGCCTTCGAGCTTCTTGCGCAGGCGCGAGACGTAGATCTCGATGGCCTCCACGCGGGCGTCGGCGTCGAACTCGAATACCTTCTGGAACAGGGCCTCGCGCGCCACCGGGCGGCCGACGCGCGAAAGCAGCACCTCGAGCACCGCCAGCTCGCGCGGCGTCAGCGCCAGCATCTGGCCGTCCACCGTCGCCATGCGGTTGGTGGTGTCGAACTCGAGCCGGCCCAGGCGCACCCGCGGCACCTGGTTGCCAGCGCGGCGCAGCAGGGCCTTGATGCGGGCCTCGAGCTCGGCGAGTTCGAAGGGTTTCGTCAGATAATCGTCGGCACCGAGATTGAGGCCTTCGACGCGTTCTTCGGTGCTGCCGCGGGCAGTCAGCACCAGCACCGGGGTGGGAGTGCTGCCTTCGGCACGGCTCTCGCGGGTGCGCAGCCGGCGCAGCACGTCCAGGCCGTCGAGACCCGGCAGGGAGAGGTCCAGGATCACCACGTCGTAGCGCTCGCTGCGCAGGGCCTGGTCGGCATGGTCGCCACGCCCAAGCACCTCGAGCACGAAGCCGCTCTGGCGCAGCGAGCGCGCGACCCACTCGGCGAGTTCGGCGTGGTCTTCGACCAGCAGCAGGCGCATTGGCGTTCCGGTGAAAGTGAATCGAAAGGCGTGTCGGCGATTATCGGGGCAAAGGCGGATGGCGTCCAAGCCGCCGACTTGCAGGGAGATCGGGATATGAGAACAGTGCGGACGAGGACCGGCGCCGGCGCCGTGATGGCGATGGTCCGAGCTTGCCGTGAGGCGTTGCGCGGGCTGCGCGTGGCGGTTTTCGGGCTGGCCATGCTGTGTGCGGGCAGCGCCCTCGCCCGGCAGGCGCCCGATGCGCGCGAGGCGGCGGTGCGTGAAGGCGTGGTGGTCGTGTATGCGGCGGCTGACCAGGATGTGGTGCAACCCATCCTCGACGACTTCGAGGCCTTGCACCCAGGGATCCGCGTCGAATACCACGACCTGAGCTCGAACGAGCTCTACCAGCGGGTGGTGGATGAGCGTGCAGCCGGTACGCTAGGTGCAGACGTGGTGTGGAGTTCGGCCATGGACCTGCAGGTGAAGCTGGTCAACGATGGCTATGCCCAGCCCCACCGCTCGCCCGAGACCGCCGCGCTGCCGCGCTGGGCGGTATGGAAGGACGAGGCTTTCGGCACTACCTATGAGCCGGCGGCGATCGTCTACAACAAGCGCCTGCTGACTGAGGCCGAGGTACCTGACACCCATGCCGAGCTGATCCGTCTGCTCGGGGAGCAGCCTTCACGACTGCTTGGGCGCTTGGCCAGCTATGATCCCGAGCGCTCCGGCCTGGGCCTGCTGCTGCATACCCAGGATGCACAAGCCAACCCGATCGTGTTCTGGCAGCTGGCGCGCCGGATGGGCGAGCTGGGGCTGGAGCAGCACAGCTCGAGCCGCGACATGCTCGACCGTCTCGCCGCAGGCCAGCTGGTGCTGGCCTACAACGTGCTCGGTTCCTATGCGCACAAGCGCGCACGCAGCGAGGCGGTGCTCGGCGTGGTGTGGCCGCAGGACTATACCCTGGTGCTGAGCCGGGTTGCCTTCATCGCCCGCGATGCCCGCCATCCGGCCGCGGCGCGGCTGTGGCTGGACCACTTGCTGTCGCCGCGCGGACAGGCTTTGCTCGCCGAGCACCTCGGCCTGCTGCCGGTACGTGCCGATGCCGGCACGGCGGGGGCCGACAGTGCGGCTGCCCTGCTGCATGAGAACCTGCGCCATGCTTTCCGCCCGATCCGCATCGGCTCGGGACTGCTCACCTACCAGGACCAGGCCAAGCGCCAGGCCTTCCTGCGCCAATGGGACGCTGCCACACGGCCGTCCGTCGAACCCTAGATGTCGTCCTCAACACAGAAGAACAGCGGCGCTTCGTGGCGCTATGTCCTGGCCACGCTTGTGCTCGCGGCCGTCGCCGGCTGGCTGGCCGAGCGCTTCCACCTGCCGCTGCCGTGGATGATCGGTCCGCTGTTTGCCGTCGCCGCCGTGCGCATGGCCGACATCGAGCTGCGCCCGCTGCCCGGTGGTCGGCAGAGCGGGCAATGGGCGATCGGTGCCGCACTCGGCCTGTACTTCAGTCCCGAGGTCGTGGCGCAGCTGAGCCTGCATGCAGCGCTGGTGGTGGCTGCGGCAGTCGGTTCGCTCGTGCTCGGTGTCCTTTGTGCGCTGATCATGCGTCGCCTGGGTGGCGTCGATACGCCAACCGCCTTCTTCGCGGCGCTACCCGGCGGTGCCTCCGAGATGGCCAATCTCGCTGACCGCTACGGCGGCGCGGTGGATCGCATTGCAGCGGCACATGCTATTCGAGTAATGATGGTGGTGTCGCTACTGCCCTTCGCGCTCACCTTTGGTGGGGTGCACGGCAGTGATCTCTACGTGCCGATCGCCCAGGCCGTGGATGCCCGGCATTTCCCGCAGCTGGTGGTGGCGAGCCTGCTTGGCGTGGCGGCGTTCAAGCTGTTGCGCATTGCCAACGCCTGGGTGCTTGGTCCGCTGCTCGGCGTGGCAGTCGCGACGCTCGCTGGGGTCCCGCTCTCCGCCCTGCCCGTCTGGGTGGTCAATGGCGGACAGCTGCTGATCGGTTGCGCGCTGGGCTGCCGCTTCTCGCGTGCGTTCTTTCGTGCTGCGCCACGCTTCATGGCGGTGGCTGGGCTGACTGCGGTAATGTCGATCGTGTTTGCCGGCGCTTTCGCCGCTTTGCTCGCACTGGCTTCGGGGGTGCCCCTGCCGACCTTGATACTGGCGACTGCGCCGGGCGGGGTATCGGAGATGTGCATCACTGCCAAGGTGCTGCAGCTCGGCGTGCCGCTGGTCACCGTCTGCCACGTGCTGCGCGTGGTGGTGCTGACCGTGGGTGCGCAGTGGAGCTTCGGGGCGTTCCGGCGGATGGTGGAGACCTGAGCAAGGCAGTCGACCTGGGGTGGTTAGCAGGGCGCATGCGCGGAGCAGATGGATGCGCCATGTAGATTTGACCAAGTTCGTCTTGGATGGATTAAGCGCTCACAGGCGCTAATCCGTGGCGGCCCGCAGGCGATCGAGGCGCAGGCGCTGGCGTTCGTCGAACAGGCGGCGCGCGCCCAGGCTGACGGCCACCACGGTCCCGAAACCGGTGCCGCCTGCAATGAGGAACATGACCAGGATCTGGTACTTCACGGCGTCGACTGGTGGCGTGCCGGCCAGGATCTGACCGGTCATCATACCCGGCAGGCTGACGATGCCGGCTGCAGCCATGGCGTTGATGATCGGGATCATGCCGACGCGAATTGCCTCGCGTCGGCTGTCGGCGATGGCCTCGTTCCAGTCCTGGCCGAGCGCGAGCCGGGTTTCGAGTACGGCGCGTCTTGTGCTTGCCTCCTGGGTCAGGCGGTCCAGCCCGAGTGCAATGCCGTTCATGGTGTTGCCAAGTACCATGCCGAGCAGCGGAATGGCGTACTGCGGGGCGTACCACGGCGTGCTGCCGATTACCAGGACAAGGGCCAGCACGGTGACGGTGAATGAGGAAACGAACATCGACAGCGTGCCCAGGCCAAAGCCCCAGCCGCCTGCGAAGCGGCGCTTCTGGCGCGCCATGACTTCGTGTCCGGCTGCGGTGATCATGATGGCAGCCATGATCGCCACCCACAGGAAATGTGCGTTGTCGAACAGCAGCTTGAGCACCAGGCCGATCAGCAGCAGCTGCATCGTGGTGCGCATGGCCGACACCAGGAGGCGGCGCTCGATGCCCAACTGGAGGCGCAGTGACAGCACGGCCAGGGCCAGTATCAGCACGGCAGCAAGCGCGAGGTCGAAGACCGAGAGCGTGATCAAGATCGGGCTGGCTCCGCTGTGGTCGTGCATTCGGCCGTGAGGCGGCCGTCCACGAGGAGGAAGCAGCGCTGCGCCACGCGTGATGCCTGGCGGGGATCGTGGCTGATCCACAACAGGGCGGCGCCGGTCGAGCGGCGGTAATCGTCGAGCAATGATTCGACGCGCGCCGTGCTGTCCTCATCGAGGTTGCCGGTGGGCTCGTCGAGCAGCAGCGCGGCGGGACCTTGCATCAGGGTCCGCAGCAGCGCCAGGCGTTGGCGTTCGCCGGTCGAGCAGCGTGCGGCCTCCCAATCAAGGGCGGTCGGTGGGAGGCCGAGCCTGTCCAGCCAGACGGGTTTGCAGCCCGTGCTGAAGTGGGCGCCGATCGTATCCGACCACCATTGGGCTTCTGCTGCCAGCAGTGCGACCTGTCGCCGCCAACTCGGGGCCGGCATGGCCGAACAGCGACGGCCGTCGAGCCAGGCCTCTCCCTGGTGCGGGTCGAGGTCGGCGATGGCGCGCAGCAGCAGGGACTTGCCGCTGCCCGAGGCGCCCCGGATGCAGACGCATTCGCCCGCGCCGACGGTGAGATCGAGCGGACCGACGTGCAAGGCTTGAAACTGGTGCAGGGCGAGCGTTGCCATGGCCGCCATCTTCCCGCGCGGCACGCGGGTTTTCAATCGGTGTTCGTCGTGCTTTGGCTAGGTGCCGAGGGCGCGTGTGCGCGAGAATGCATAGCCTCAATCCGCGTGCGCGATGATGCGGAATCTTTCTTCCGCGCAGCGCTCTGATCTGCCAAGACGCGACGCAGGCGCATACTGCGCATTCACTTCAGGACAAGTTCATGCACAAGGATCCTCGTTTCTCCGGTGTATTCCTCAATGTTGGCGGTGGCAGTGCCACGCCGCCATCGCTGTGGCAGAAGATCGTCGGCGGTGTGGCGGCGCTCGGGGTGTTCGTGCTGGCGCTGACCTTCTCGGTGGCCTTGTTCGCCGTGGTGATCACCGTTGGCGTGGTCGTATGGGCTTACTTCTGGTGGAAGACGCGCGCGCTGCGCAAGGCCATGCGTGAGCAGATGGATGCGCGCATGGCCGAGGCTGGCATGCGTGCGGGCGAGTCCGGCGGGGCGCAGGCCGCGCGTGGCCTGATCATCGAGGGCGAGGTGATTCGCGAGGTCAAGATCGAGGACGGCGCGGGCCAGGACGAGCGCGGACGCTGAGCAGGCCGCCCGCCCTCACTTCAACTCGCCGCCGCCGCCGGCCCGCGGTGCCTCGATGGTCTGCAGCCGCGCTTCCTTGCCGTCGATGCTGCGGATATGCACATCCATCTGGTTGAAGGCGATTTCGATGCCGTGCTCCTTGAACAGGCGGTCGATCTCGCGGTTGATCTCGTCGATGGCGGCGTTGCGGTCGCCCAGCTCGCGTACATGCACGCGCAGTTCATGGTCGAGTGTGCTGGGGCCGAAGCTGAGGAAGAACACCAGCGGCTTGGGCTCCTTGAGTACGCGCGTGTTGTCCTCGGCGATCCGTAGCAGCAGCTTGCGGGTGAGCTCGAGGTCCGAGCCGTAGGCCACGCCCACCTTGACCGTGATGCGGGTGACGGTGTCGGTGAGCGACCAGTTGGTGAGCTGGCCGGTGATGAAGGCCTTGTTGGGGACGATCATTTCCTTGCGGTCGAAGTCGGTGATCGTGGTGGCGCGGATCTGGATGCGGGTGACCGTGCCCGACACGTTGCCGATGGTGACCGTGTCGCCGATGCGCACCGGGCGCTCGAACAGGATGATGAGGCCGGATACGAAGTTGGCGAAGATCTCCTGCAGGCCGAAGCCCAGGCCCACCGACAGCGCTGCCACCAGCCACTGCAGCTTGTCCCAGCTCACCCCCAGCGAGCCGAGCGTGGCGACGATGCCCACCGCCATGATCACGTAGGACAGCAGTGTGGTGGTCGCGTAGGCGCTGCCCTGCGCCAGCTGCAGCCGTGACAGCACCAGCACCTCGAGCAGGCCAGGCAGGTTGCGCGCGAGCAGGAAGGCGATGCTGCCGATGACCAGCGCGGCGATGAGGTCGCGCAGGCTGATCGGGGTGACGCTGGCGGTGTCGCCGCTGCCGCTGGCGTATTCGTACAGGGTGATGTTGTCGAGGTAGGCGAACACCGTGATGAGGTCCGCCCATACCCAGTACAGGCTCAGAAGCAGCCCGGCGAGCAGGCCCAGATGCAGCAGGCGCAGCGATTGCTGGCTGATGCGATCGATGTCGAAGCGAGGTGGCTCGATGCCGTCGTCGGTGTCGGCGCCGGGCAGGCCTTCGCGCTCGGCGGCTTCGCGGCGCGCGACCGCCTGCTGGTGGTCGAGGCGGCGGGCGGCGACGCCGAGGGCGCGGATCACGGTGGCTTCGACCAGGCGCCAGAGGATGAGCACGAACAGGGTGTCGATCAGCCGCCCGGTGAGCTTGAGCGCGGTGTAGTAGTAGCCCATGAGCAGGGCCGCGATGAGGGCGAGCGGCATCAGTCCGAGGGCGACGCCGATGGCGACGCGCAGCGGCGAGGGCCGGTCCTGTTGCGAGCGGTGGATCAGCAGGCGCGCCATCAGCCAGGCCATGGTGGCGTAGCCGGCGAGCAGGATCAGGATGCCGAGCACGTCGTTGGCGAGCGCCTCGGGCTGGCGTTCGGCCATGGCGACCACCGCCACCACCGCGAGCACGACCAGGCCGAGGTGGCGCATGTGGCGGTGCAGCTCGCGCACGCGCTCGAGCGGCCAGCGGAAGTGGCGCTCGGCGACGCCAGCGGGCGCGAGCACGCGATACGCGGTGTAGAACACCAGCCAGGCCTGGGCCATCTGCAGCAGGGCGGCGCCCAGGCTGGCGTTCTGGCCGCGGGCGTCCATCTGCAGGGCGAGCCCGGCGAGGGCGAGCAGCAGGCTCACCGGCAGTGCGAGCAGGATGTTGAACAGGATCGCGAGCGGCGTGTGCAGCTGGCTGTCGCGGCGCACGTAGCCGATGTCTGCATGCAGACCGTCCAGCCGGGCGCGCAGCCAGCGCCGCCGCGACAACAGCCACAGGGTCAGCAGCAGCACCGGCAGGAACAGCAGCGGACGAGCCTTGAGACCTGCCCACAGTTCCGTGCTCGCCGACTGCCACGGGATGGCGGCCAGCTGCGCCTGCAGCGCGGCAGGAACGGCCATGACCCAGGCGGCATCGAGCGGGCGGTTGCTGGGGATCCAGAACATCTGCTCGTCCAGCGTGCTGCGCAGGCGGTCTGCCGTGGCCTGCAGCTGCCGTTCGCTGAGCTGCAGTGTGATCGATTCGTTGAGGACGGCGCTGAGTTCGCGGTTGAGCCGTTCGAGTAGCTCCGCGCGTGCCGTCAGCAGCCCGAGCAGCTGGCTGCGCATGGTCTCGTCGGCCTGCTCAGGCGGCAGTTCGGCGAGCAGGCGTTCGGCATGGGCGGCGGGGGTGCCGAGCTGTTCGCGTTGCTTGCTGACCTCGAACTGGTAGAGGCGGATGTCGGCGATCTGCTCGGCGAGCTGCTTGTCCACGCGCGGCTGCGGTAGCGCGCGCTTCTGCTCGAGCAGGATGCGCGACAGCAGCAGGCTGCCCTGCAGTACGTTGATCTGCTCGTCGATGATGGTGCCGGCGCGGTTGAGGCTGTCGAGCTGCTGGCGGGTTGCCAGATTGCGCTGGGTGAGCGTGTTGAGGTGCTCGGTGGCACGCAGCAGGTATTCGGACACGCGCTGGTTGGCAGCGATCTCGCGCGCGATCAGGCCGCCGGTGTCGGGTGTCTGGGCCTGCTCGCGCCTGAGCGCCTCCACGGTTTCCACTGCGTCGGCGCTGCGCCGTGCGTTGATCGCGGATTGCAGTGCGTGGGTCTCGGCGCCGAGGCGGCGAAGGTGCTCGGCAGCGAGCTCACGCCGTGCCTGGCCGAGGTCCTGCAGTACGCTGCTACCCGAGAGTTCGAGCTGGCGCAGGCGGTTTTGTGCGTCGAGCGCATGCCATTCGGCCGCGAGCGCGTCGCGCCGCTCGGTGGTCAGCGAGCGGGCCTCGCGGCCCGGGCCCGGCTCGCGGTTGGCGGACAGGGCGGCCTCGATGGCGGTCATGCGTGTCTGGTTGGTGCTGATCTCGGTCTGGGCGCGCTCCGGGCCAGTGCGGGCACTCAGCAAGAGTGCGTCGGCCTCATCGAGACTGCGCTGCCATTGGCTGAGTTCGGCATTGCGCTCGGCCAGGCGTTGTTCGAGCACGCCGGCGGACAGCTCCGGGCCGAGGGCTGCAGCCTGGTCAGGCTCCCCCTTGGCCTGCAACGCATCCAGTTGAGTCCGTGCAGTGGAAATCTGCCGGGGGGCTGCGGCCAGGCGCTCGTTCAGCGTGCTGAGCTGCTGGCGGTAATCCTCCGCGGCGGCGAGCCGCGACAAGGCCTGGTCCAGGGCTTGCTGAGCCGCCTGGCGCTCGGATTCGGGCAGCTGGCGCTCCGCCAGTGCAGCGGCGCGAGCCTGCAATTCCTTGGCCGCCGGCGGCAGGGGCGGTTCTGCCGCTGCCCTCAATACGAGCAGTGGCAGGAGCAGGAGGACGAGAAGGCGGACCAGGTGCGGGAAAGAGGGCATGCGCGTGAGGAGCGATCTGGGCAAGAGCGGAGTGTACCCTGCTGCGCGGCGAGCGCAGTGTTCCTCCAGCATGGGTGGGTGTGGGTCGGCGCGACGGCAGCGCCCCGGAACTCTTTCCGGTCGTGACCCCACTCACCGAGAGCACTCGATCAACCTGCCGCCAATCGCCGCCATGCCATCACCTGTTCGCCTGATCCTGCCTCTGCTGGTGCTTCTGATTGCCGCGTTGGCGTGGCTGAAACCGCTCGATCAGATCGCCGAGGCCCACGCCGAGGCGGGGCTCAAGCGTGCGGTGGCGAGTTTCGCCGCGGCGCGCGCCTTGAACGCGGTGATCTCGGTGGTGCAGGGCACCGAAGTCAGCGGGGGCGTGGTGGTGGGTGTCAAGCTCGCGCCCGGCCAGGTGCTGGACCCGGTGAATGACCTGATCGAGCAGTTCTCCACCCTGATGTTGGCAGCGAGCATCGCGTTTGGCGCACAGTTGCTGTTGATGCAGATCGGTGCGGGCTGGCTGGTGGCCGCGGCCCTCACCGTGGTCGCGGTGGCCTGGGCCGTGTGTTGCCTGCGCGGGCCGCCGCCGGCCTGGCTGTCGCGGGTGCTGGTGGCCTTGCTGCTGGTGCGCTTCATCGTGCCGGTGGCGGCGCTGACGAGCGAGTATGCCTTCCAGGCCTTCATGGCTGACGAGTACCGCGTGCACCAGCAGGGCATCGAGCAGGCGGCCGACTCCTTCGGCGCGCTGCCGGTGGCCGAGGAGGCGGCCAAATTGCGCTGGTGGGAGGTGCGCGAGCGGATCGACGCGCTCAAGGCAGCAGCCGAGCGTATCGTCGATCACACCATCCGCATCGCGGTGGTGTTCCTGCTGCAGACGCTGGTGCTGCCTGTGCTGGTGATGTGGGGGATGCTGCAGGCCGGGCGGCTGCTGTTGTCGCCGCGGGGGCAAGGCGCCTAGCGCGGGCGCGGGCGGCCGCGCCCGGTGCTTGAGTCTGCGTCCTGCGCAGACTATGGTGTGTGCCCCAAGAGAGACGGAAAACAACAACAATGGATGAGCAGTTCCAACGCATGAAGGTGCTCGGCGCCGGCATCTTCAGCCTGATGCTTGCGCTCGGCGTAGCACGTTTCGCCTATACGCCCCTGCTGCCGCTGATGCAGGCACAGGCCGGCCTCGGGCTTGCCGAGGGCGGCTGGCTGGCGGCGATCAACTACCTGGGCTATCTGAGCGGTGCATTGCTCGCGGCATCGATCAGCAATCTGGTGCTCAAGGACCGCCTGTACCGTATCGGCATGGTGATGGCGGTGCTGACCACGGTGATGATGGGGCTGACGACCGATTTCTGGGTATGGGCCGCGTCGCGCTACCTGGCTGGGCTGTCGAGCGCGGCGTCGATGCTGCTCGGTACCGGGCTGATCCTGAACTGGCTGATCCGCCACAACCACCGCAGCGAGCTCGGTATCCACTTCGCCGGCATCGGCCTGGGCATCGCGGGTTGTTCGCTGGCGGTGGCGCTGATGAGCCAGTGGCTCGACTGGCGTGCGCAGTGGTTCGTCTTCACGGTGATCGCCTGCGGGCTGCTGGTGCCGGCGCTGTCCTGGCTACCGGCGCCTGATACCAGCGGGGTGACGCGGAGCGGCGCACCCATGCACGACGACCCGCCCAGCCCGCTGTTCATGCGCATCTTCATGGCGTCCTATTTCTGCGCCGGGATTGGCTTCGTGGTCAGCGCGACCTTCATCGTCGCCATCGTCAACCGCCTGCCGGGGCTGGAAGGCCAGGGTAGCTGGAGCTTTCTTGCCATCGGCCTGGCAGCGATGCCGGCCTGTATCGTGTGGGATTTCGTCGCCCGTCGCACAGGCGCCCTCAATGCGCTGATCCTTGCCGCCGTGCTGCAGATCGTCGGCATCCTGCTGCCGGTGGTGGTGGGCGGCATGGTGGGGGCGATCGCAGGCGCGCTGCTCTTCGGCGGCACCTTCGTCGGCATGGTGAGCCTGGTGCTGACCATGGCCGGACGCTACTACCCCACGCGGCCAGCGAAGATGATGGGCAAGATGACCATCTCCTACGGCGTCGCGCAGATCCTCGGCCCGGCGGTCACCGGCTGGCTGGGCGCCACCTTCGGCAGCTATGCGGGTGGCCTGTACTTTGCCGCCGCCATGATGGTGGTGGGCACCATCCTGCTGTTGATGCTGAAGGCGGTGGAGCGCCGCGACCGCGAGGGTGCGCGGGCCTGAGCCGCGGCAGGGGCCAACCCGGGTTGCGAGGCGCCGCCGCCTGATCCATCGGGGGCCGCACAAATTTCCCCTCCATGGCCGTGAAGTGCGAAAATGCGCGCGCAGCGCGTGCTATTTTTTCGCGTCTGCTGCGCGCACGGTCCTCACGTTCCTACAGGGGCGATGAGGGGCCGGCCATCGTTCGTCACCACAAGATCAAGGTCCAGGGGGAAACAATGTCTGCAGGGAATTCGAAGATCATCTACACGCTCACCGACGAGGCGCCGCTGCTGGCGACGTGCGCGTTCCTTCCGATCGTCCGCACCTTCACCGCACCCGCAGGCGTCGAGGTGGAGAAGGCCGACATCTCGGTTTCGGCGCGTGTGCTTGCCGAGTTTCCCGAGTACCTGAGCGAAGATCAGCGCGTGCCCAACACGCTCGCCGAGCTGGGCAAGAAGACCCTCGAGCCCGACGCCAACATCATCAAGCTGCCCAACATCAGTGCCTCGGTGGCGCAGCTCAAGGCCTGCATCAAGGAGCTCCAGGAAAAGGGCTACAAGATCCCCGACTTCCCCGAGGATCCGAAGACGGACGAGGAAAAGGACATCCGCGCGCGCTATGGCCGCTGCCTCGGTTCTGCGGTCAACCCGGTGCTGCGCGAAGGTAACTCCGACCGCCGCGCACCGGCCGCGGTCAAGAACTTCGCCAAGAAAAACCCGCACTCGATGGGTGAGTGGAAGCAGTGGTCGCAGACCCACGTCTCGCACATGCACCACGGCGACTTCTACCACGGCGAGAAGTCGATGACGCTCGACCGCGCGCGCTCGGTCAAGATGGAGCTGATCACCCAGTCGGGCAAGACCGTCGTGCTCAAGCCGAAGACCGACCTGCTCGAAGGCGAGATCATCGACTCGATGTTCATGAGCAAGAAGGCGCTGTGCGAGTTCTACGAGCGCGAGCTCGACGACTGCCGCGAGGCCGGCATCCTGTTCTCGCTGCACGTCAAGGCGACGATGATGAAGGTCTCGCACCCGATCGTCTTCGGCCACTGCGTCAAGATCTACTACAAGGACGCCTTCGCCAAGCACGGCAAGCTGTTCGAAGAGCTCGGCATCAACGTCAACAACGGCATGGTCGACCTGTACGAGAAGATCAAGACCCTGCCCGAGTCCAAGCGCGACGAGATCATCCGCGACCTGCACGCCTGCCAGGAGCACCGCCCGGCGCTGGCCATGGTCGATTCGGCCAAGGGCATCACCAACTTCCACTCGCCCAACGACATCATCGTCGATGCCTCGATGCCGGCGATGATCCGCCAGGGCGGCAAGATGTGGGGCGCCGACGGCAAGCCCTACGACTGCAAGGCGGTCATGCCGGAATCGACCTTCGCCCGCATCTACCAGGAGATGATCAACTTCTGCAAGTGGCACGGCAACTTCGACCCGCGCACGATGGGCACGGTGCCGAACGTCGGCCTGATGGCGCAGAAGGCCGAGGAGTACGGCTCGCACGACCGCACCTTCGAGATCGTCGAAGCCGGCGTGGCCAACATCACCGATCTCGACACCGGCGAGGTGCTGCTGTCGCAGAACGTCGAAGAGGGCGATATCTGGCGCATGTGCCAGGTCAAGGATGCGCCGATCCGTGACTGGGTCAAGCTCGCCGTCACGCGCGCGCGCAACTCCGGCATGCCGGCCATCTTCTGGCTCGATCCCTATCGTCCGCACGAGAACGAGCTCATCAAGAAGGTGCGCACCTACCTCAAGGAGCACGACACCACAGGCCTCGACATCCAGATCATGAGCCAGGTGCGTGCGATGCGTTACACGCTCGAGCGCGTGATCCGCGGCCTCGACACCATCTCTGTGACCGGCAACATCCTGCGCGACTACCTCACCGACCTGTTCCCGATCATGGAGCTGGGCACCAGCGCCAAGATGCTGTCGATCGTGCCGCTGATGAACGGCGGCGGCATGTACGAGACCGGTGCCGGTGGCTCGGCGCCCAAGCACGTGCAGCAGCTGGTGCAGGAGAACCATCTGCGCTGGGATTCGCTCGGCGAGTTCCTCGCCCTGGCGGTATCGCTCGAGGATCTGGGCATCAAGACCGGCAACGGCAAGGCCAAGCTGCTCGCCAAGACCCTGGACGAGGCCACCGGCCGCCTGCTCGACGAGAACAAGTCGCCCTCGCCCAAGACCGGCCAGCTCGACAACCGCGGTAGCCAGTTCTACCTGGCCAAGTTCTGGGCCGAGCGCCTGGCTACGCAGACCGAGGACGCAGAACTGGCGGCGAAGTTCGCGCCCCTCGCCAAGGACCTGGCCGACAACGAGGCGAAGATCATCGCCGAACTGGCCGAAGTTCAGGGCAAGCCCGCTGACATCGGTGGCTACTACAAGGCCGACCCCGAGAAGTGCAAGGCAGTGATGCGTCCGAGCGCCACGCTCAACAGCATCCTGCGTGCCGCAGGGGCCTGATGCAGGCGCCGGCCTGACCGGCGTGCAGCAATGAGACGCGTGGGCGAGCCGCCGAGCGGTTCGCCCACGCGTTTTTTCTTGGTTTCGATATCTTTCCGGTCATGAACGGGATCTTCTTCGGCATCGTCCTCATTGCCTTCGTCGCCGCCGCCTGGCGGCAGTTCAGCCACGTCCCGGTCGACGGCGTGCAGTCGCCGATGGAGGTGCTGTCCGCAGGCATGATCTCGTCCGCCAGCGGCGCGGTGGAACTCGCGCTCGGCCTGGTGGGGGTAATGACGCTGTTCCTTGGCCTGATGAAGGTGGCTGAGGCTGGCGGGCTGCTGGTGATCATCGCGCGCCTGATCCGGCCCTTGATGACCCGGCTGTTCCCCGAGGTACCGCCCAACCATCCGGCGATGGGGGCGATGATCCTCAACCTGTCGGCCAATGCGCTTGGCCTGGGCAATGCCGCCACGCCTTTCGGCATCCGTGCCATGCAGGAGCTCGACAAGCTCAATACCCGGCCCGGTACGGCGACCAACTCGATGGCGCTGTTCCTTGCCATCAACACTTCCAGCATCACGCTGCTGCCCACCGGCGTCATCGCCATCCGCGCTGCGGCCGGCTCGGCCGATCCCGCTGCCATCCTGCCGACGACGTTGTTCGCGACCGTGTGCGCCACCATTGCCGCCATCACCGCGGCACTGATCTACAAGCGCTTCTCGGCCCTTGGCCCGGTCGATCCGGCCGCCGCTGCGATGGAGCGGCCCTGGGTGGCCGACGATCCGGCGCGTGAGGCGGTGGACGACCCCGGCGCTTACCCCTTGTGGGTGTCCGTCCTCGCCCTGGGCGCCATCATCGCGCTCATTCCCGCGACCATCGTATGGGGGCGCGTGATCTCGCCGTGGATCATCCCCGGGCTGATGATGGGCTTCCTGCTTTTTGGCGTGTTGCGCGGGGTGCGCATCTACGAGGTCTTCGTCGACGGCGCCAAGGACGGTTTCCAGGTGGCGCTGCGCATCATTCCCTACCTGGTTGCGATCCTGGTCGCGGTCGGCATGTTCCGCGCCAGCGGGGCGATGGACGTGATGGTGAACCTGCTCGGCGGGCTCACCTCCCGCGTCGGCCTGCCGCCGGAGGCACTACCGATGGCCTTGCTGCGCCCGCTGTCCGGTTCGGGCGCCTACGGCGTGATGGCCTCGATCATCAACGACCCGGCGATCGGGCCCGACAGTTACGTCGGTTACCTCGTCACCACGCTGCAGGGCTCGACCGAGACCACCTTCTACGTGCTGGCGGTGTATTTCGGCGCGGTGCAGATCCGCCGCATCCGCCACACCCTGGCGGCGGCGCTGACCGCGGACGTGGTCGCGGTGGCAGCCGCGGTAGCGATCTGCTCCTACCTGTTCCTGTAGTTCCGTCGTGCTGGCTTGTGTTCCAAAAAATGTTGATTTCTTGATGATGTGACAAAATCGCGAGGCGCTTTGGCGCTTGGATGCTAGCTTTTGGGGCTCGCGCGCAGCATCACGAATATGGAGCTTGAACGTTTTGAGCGGTAAGTTTCGCATCGGTTTGATGGCTCCCTTGAGTGGCGTGGTCAGTCTTTATGGCCCGGAGATCGTCGCCGCGGCGACGATTGCCTGCGCCGAGGTCAATGAGCAGGGCGGGATTCTCGGGCGCGCGCTCGAGTTGATCGTCGAGGATGACGGCAGCTTGCCGGCGACGGCGATGTCGGCGGCTGAACGCCTGATCGATGAGCACGGTTGTGTTGCCCTCATCGGCAATCTGCTGTCCAACGCCCGTATCGACGTGGCCTACCGCGTAGCCGAGCCACGACGGGTACCGCTGCTCAACTTCTCCTTCTACGAGGGCAGCATCCGCTCGCCCTACTTCTTCCACTTTGCCGCGCTGCCCAATCAGCAGATCGACAGAATGATCCCCTTCGCGGCCCGGCATCATGGCCTGAAGGTGTTTTTTGCCGGCAACAATTACGAGTGGCCAAGGGGCTCGATCGACGCGGCCAAGCGCGCACTGACCGAGCTCGAGGGCGATGTGGTGGGCGAGGCGTATCTTCCCCTCGGTGTCGTAGCCGACCAGGTTGAGGCCTTGATGGCACAGCTCGCCCGCTCCGGTGCGGATGTGTTCGTACCGTACTTTGCCGGGGTGGACCAGATTGCGGTGCTCACGCGCTTCACCGAGCTCGGACTCAAGCAACGGATGGCCGTTATCACGGGGCATTTCGACGAGCTGATGGCCAGCCAGCTGCCGCCCGAGGTGAGGGCGGGCGTGTATGTGAGCAATACCTATTTCATGTCGGTCGACACCCCGCTCAATCGCAGCTATCTCCAGCGCCTGCAGCAGCAGCAGGGAGTGAGCGGGATCTGGCCCGATGGAAACGGTGTTCTGACCCATTTCGGCGAGGCGGCCTACCTGTGCGTGCACGCTTTCGCCACTGCGGCTCGTGCCGCGGGTGGCGTCAGTAACCCGGCGCTGATCGGTGCGCTGCGCCGAGTCGAGGTAAGTGGTCCGCAGGGCGAAGTCCGGATGGATCCCGTGACCCAGCATGCAAGCGTCAATGTCCATCTGGCACGCTGCACCCGCGACGGGGTGTTCGAGATCGTCGAGCACTTCGGTTGCATCGAGCCGCGCATCCCTGCGCGCTATCAGGCCGAGATCGACCAGGAGCGGGGCCTCGAGCTGCCAAGCCCGGCGCTGACGGCCCGGCTCGCTGCGGAGATCGGCGCCAGCCGGCAGCCCCTCGAGTCGGCCCAGCGCATCCTGTCGGTGGCCGACATGGCGATCATCACGACCGATGGCGAAGGCGTGATCAGCCAGTGCAACCTCAGCGCGGAGGCGATGTTTGGCTACGAGGCTGGCGAGCTCGTCGGCCTGTCGGTTCATCACCTCGTACCCCCGCATTTTCGTGAGCGCCATACGGCCTTGGTCAAGGCCTTCATCGACAGTGAGGAAACCGAGCGCCGCATGGGTCGGCGCAACGAGATCACCGGCTATCGCAAGGATGGCAGCTTCTTTCCGCTCGAAGCCTCGATCGCGAAGTTCCATGACGGTCGGGGTTGGTTGCTGGTGGTCACCCTGCGTGACATCACCGAGCGCAAGGAGGCCGAGGCTACCCTGACCTGGCAGGCAACCCACGATACGCTGACAGGACTTCCGAACCGCGCGCTGATCCGGGACCGTCTCACCAATGCGCTGCAACGCTCGCGGCGCAGCGGCCTGATCGTGGCTTTGCTCTTCATTGATCTGGATGGCTTCAAGTTGATCAACGGTGCGCATGGCCACGCAGCCGGTGACGAGTTGCTGAAGACGGTCGCGAGGCGCCTGATCGAACAGATTCGGCCCGGGGACACAGTTGCGCGTCTGGGCAGCGATGAGTTCGTGGTGTTGTGCGAGCAGGTCGAGCAACCGACCAGCATGTCGGTGCTGGCCGAACGCATCAACGACGCCTTGCGCTTGGCGATCGAGGTCGACGGCAACGCCCTGTACGTCACTGCCAGCATCGGCATCGCGGTTGGTAACGGCACCACCCACGCCCCGGACGACCTCCTGCGTCATGCCGATACGGCCATGCATGCAGTGAAGGCCCGCAGCGGGGACGGCTGGCAGTTCTTCAGCGAGGGGCTGGAGGAGAAGGCGCGTCAGCGGCTCATGATCAGTACCGGTTTGCGCCTGGCGATCGAGCGCAACGAGTTGTCCCTGCGCTACCAGCCCATCGTGGCGGCGGAAACGGCCAGGATTGTGGGCGCAGAGCTCCTGCTGCGCTGGCACCCGCCGACGGGCGAAGTGTCGCCGGCCATCTTCATTCCCATTGCCGAACTGAGTGGTGCGATCGTGCCGATCGGTGAGTGGGTGTTGAGGCAGGCCTGCCGCTGCGAGGCAAGCTGGCGTCAGCGCTGGGGCGAGCAGGCGCCGTATGTTTCGGTGAACCTGTCGGCACGCCAACTGGGTGAGGAGAATCTGCCGGAGGTGTTCGCCGCCATCCTGCGCGACACGGGGGCGGACCCTTCGCGGTTGCTGCTGGAGATCACAGAGACCGCGCTGATGGCCGATGTCGAGGCGAATCTGCGCGTATTGCGGCGCCTGGCCGAGTTCGGCCTGCGCGTGGCCGTCGACGACTTCGGCACGGGCTACTCGTCGCTGTCGCAGCTGACACGGCTCCCGGTAGATGTGCTGAAGATTGACCGCGCCTTCGTGGACGGTCTAGAACGGAGCGAGGAAAACCGTGCCGTGATCCGCGCGGTGGCCGGCCTTGGCGCAGCGCTGGGCTTGAAGCTTGTCGCCGAAGGCGTCGAGAACGATGCACAGCGGCAGGAGTTGTGCGCCTGCGGTTGTGAAATGCTGCAGGGCTACCATTTCTACCGCCCTCTCATCGAGGCCGATTTCGCGCGTCACTTCCAGGCTCAGCAGGCTGATGGGGGAGAGGCAAACGCGCCGTCGCTCTACTACCTCATCTATGTGAGCCGCGCACAGGTGGAGGTCGGAACGGATACGCTCAAGGCGTTGCGGCAGGTGATGCAGCGCCGCAATCGTCTCGAGGGGCTGTCCGGTTGCCTGCTCTACATGAACGGTGAGTTCATGCAGATGATTGAGGGCCAGCGCGAGGCGGTCGAAGCGCTCATGCGCAGGATTCGACAGGATCCGCTGCACCGTGACATCCGCGTCGTCGTCGAGGGCTCGGCGGCCCGTCGCGTGTTTGTCGACTGGGGTATGGTCGTGCATGACCTCGAGTCACTGCCCGGTTGCTCGCTTGCCGGCGAGGACGACAAGGCCGCATCACCGCTCACCTTCTCCAGGGTCGCGGACGACGCGCGCCTGTGTTACGTGCTCATCACTGCGCATGCAAGTGGCGGCGCGCAGAGGCGTTAAGCGAATTGTCGTGGTCTGCCCGAGCGGGCCATAGTGTGACGGGCTCGTCGATCGGGAGCGAAATTCGATCGACGGGGTCTGACTCGCTCGATTCAAACGCTGGAGACCTGTTTCATGACCGCACTCATCATCGGCCTGGTGCTGTTTCTCTGTACGCATTCGGCGCGCATCGTTGCCGAGGACAACCGCGCCCAGTACATCGCACACTACGGCGCCGCAAAGTGGAAGCTGGCCTACTCGATCGTCTCGGTGATTGGCCTGGTGCTGATTGTCTGGGGCTACGCGCAGGCGCGCTACGACCCGGTGTACCTGTGGTTCCCGCCGGTGTGGACGCGCCATCTGGCAGCCCTGCTGCTGCTGCCGGCCTTCATCCTGCTGGTGGCGACCTACCTGCCGGGCACGCGCATGAAGTCGGCGCTCGGCCACCCGATGAGCGCGGGGGTGAAGCTGTGGGCGCTGGCGCATCTGATTTCGAACGGTACGCTGGCAGACGTGCTGCTGTTCGGCAGTTTCCTGGTGTGGTCGATCGCCGCGTTCGCCAGTGCGCGCAAGCGTGATCGCGCACATGGCGTGGTACGCGCGGATGGCGCGCTCGGCCGCGACGCGCTCGCCGTGCTGATCGGCGCCGGGGTCTGGTTCGTGTTTGCACGCTACCTGCACGCCTGGCTGTTCGGGGTGGCGCCCTTCGGCTGAGCTTGCCGGCTGCGGGGCTGGCGTCTAGGCTGCAGCAACAGCCTGGAGGCCGCCGCCATGCGCAGATTCCTCTTGTCCGTCCTGGTCGGGGCGTGCATATCCTCCGCCGTCCTGGCGCAGGCCCGCCCGCCCATTCCTGCCGTCGTGCTCACGCACATGAACGACCTGGACCGCCGCTGCACTGCAGCCGGCGGGCGTGCCGGCAGCGGGCGTTATGTCGTTGCACAGGATTTCACCGGCGACGGCCGCCTCGATTACCTGCTGTCCGAAGGCGATTACGATTGCACCGGCCGCCCCGGCCTGTTCCGCCAGGGGGGTGTGGCGCGGGTCGATATCTTCGTCGTCGACGCGCGCAACAATGCACGCCGGGTCTATTCGGATCAGCTGATTGCCTACCGTGTACTCGCCGGCAAGCCAGCCAAGGTGCAGATTGCGCGCCGTGGTGCGGCCTGTGGGCCGGGCAGCAGCGCCAGTACGCAGTGCGCTGCCCAGCTGGCCTGGAATGGCCATGGTTTTGGCGAGGCGGTTGCCGTCAGCGATGCCAGCGAGGGCAAGGCTGCGGCGCCTCGGCCAGCCACGGCGGCGGTAGCTGCAGCGCCGGCAGGGAATACGGCTGCTGCTGGTCCGGCCCCGCCACCGCTGGTGGTCCAGCCCGAGGCGCGGCCGCGTTTTCTGGCCGATTGCCGCCACTTCTATGTGTCGCTCAGCGCGGATGCGGCGCGCTGGGCAGACGAACAATGCGCAGCCGACTGGGAAAAGATCGGCGCGAGTGCGGCGGCAACCGATGCCCTGCTGGCCGCCTTGCCGGCGGCAGCGGGCGAGGCGCTGCCCGTCGCCGCCCTGCGCCAACGTCTCGGCGGTGTGCGCTGGGCAGCGAAGGCGAGTTCGCGCGAACTGTCGGCGAGCGGCAAGCTGGGCAGGTTCGAGGTGTCGGTCAGCGGTTCGCCCGCGGCCAGGACACTGGCCATGAACTGGATGGCAGTCGGCGCTGAGCCACCCTATGACATCGTCGGTGCGATGCGTGCGCGTGGTGTGCAGCTGACCGAGATCGCCTGCGAGGAGTTCGGCAGCGGAGAGTGGCAGCGCGTTTTTTCCGGCGTGGCTCCAGGGCGCGCGCCGTTCAGGCTCGAGGTGGCGCAGCGCGTTGCGCCGACGGCAAATGCCAACTCGTACTATGGCGCTACCATCGATCTCTCGGGACAGGCTCCGCGGGCGGGGGCGGCCCAGGCGTGCCGCAATCCGAGCAATCTCTTGATGTAGGACGCGGCAGGCCGGTGCTGCGTCCGGCACGACCAGGAGGTGGGCGCCATGTATGTCGGACCATCGCAGCATGCGCACGCCTGGCGGGCGTTCTTTACCGCACGCAGCTGGGAGCCGCAGCTGTTTGCCGATCTTGTCGAGCGTGACGAGATCGGCGCTGCGTTCTTCGAGATCGAGACCCAGATCAACGGCCTGTATCGCTCGCTGCAGATGTCGCAGGCGCTGGCCCAGCGCTTCGGCTTGTCCGTGGACGAAGACCGCCGGGGCGAGGTCGAGCTGAAGGCGCGCTGGCTGTCGCTCAACGCGGAGCGCTTTCGTGAGGCGCTCGGGCCCGCACAGCGGGAACTCGACATCGGCCTCATGCAGTGGATGCGGCGAGCGTCCTGTCTGTCGGTGGTGATCGGCGCCGGCGCGACGATGGACGCGGGTGGACCGTCGTGGGCCGAACTGGTGCGACGCCTGCTGCTGCGAGTGATCGAGCGCGGACGAGAGCAGACGGAGATGCGGCCGCGGCCGGGCGGTACGCGCGAGAACGCCGAGTTCGAGCGTGTGGTCACCGCTGTCGAGCATCTGGCGGCCGGCGAGGACCTGCGCGCACGTGCCGTACTGGCATCGATCGAGGCGGGCCAGGCCGATACCGAGGCGCTGATGGAGGGGGCGCAGATCTGCTACGACTTTCTCGGCCAGCACCTGTTTACCGATCTTACGGACATCCTCTACGAGAACGATCGCCGGCCAGGGCTGATCCATCGTGCGATTGCCGAACTCGCGCCGGCAGTCAATGTGCCCGATCGTGGCGGGTTGCTGCCAGGCTGGGACGCGATCATCACCTACAACTTCGACGACCTGATGGGCGAGGCGCTCGATGAGGCCGGACTCGCGCGTGCGGCCTACGCAATGCGCGGAGATGAGCTCGCTGGCGACCCGAACACGCTGGCGCGAGAGCAGGGCCAGCACGCCTTGCATCAGGGTATCTACCATGTGCATGGCTACACGCCGCGGAGGCTTTTCCTGATCACCCATGTGCGCTTCGTGTTTTCCACCAGCCAGTACGAGTGCACGTATGGCGGCAGCCGCGCCGGTATCGTCGGCGAGGTGTTCGCACGCTGGCTCGCCAACCCCGTGCATCATGCGCTGTACGTCGGTTGCTCGTTTGCGGACGAGGAGATGAACCGGCTGCTGCGCGATGCCGCGAAGGTCTTGCCCGGGCGTTACCACTACGCGCTACTGAAGTGGCCAGGGTCCTGTCGCCATTCCGAGGCGAGCGCGATGGAGCTTGCGCTGGCCTCGGCGCCCTATCTCTCGATGGGGGTGCGCCCGCTCTGGTTTGACGATTTTGGCGAGATTGCGGGCCTGATTCGCCGGCTGGCCTGAGCGTGGTGTGGCCGCTCGTGGTCTAGCCGCTGTTGGCCACGCGCACCGGCACCTGCCGGCATTCGCTGGCGATGGGTTTGTGGCTGCGGCCATCGAGCAGCACGCTCTTCCACGGCAGGTCGATCCACACCAGGCCACTGGCGGGGTCCTCGAAGCGTGGCAGGCCGGAGTGCGACAGGTCGCGCTCGAGCAGGTACTGATTGCCGTTCCAGCCGAGCTGGATGCGGTTGTTGATGCGCTCCTGCATGTCGCGCCGAACCTGCACGCGCACACCGTGCTCGCAGCCGTAGTCGCCACTGGCAAGCGCGAAGTCGAGCTGTCCGTTGCGGTGCGCCGGGCCCGCGTCCGGCAGTTGGGCGACCGGGGATGGGCGTACGGAGCTGAAGCAGGCCGACAGCAGGAGAGGTAGGGTAGCGATGGCGATCGTGGACAGGCGGATCATGAGAAAAACTCTGAATGAAACGGTGCAAGTGATTGTAGATCAACAATAAAACGCATTGTTCACCGTTACAGCTCAGTCCTGTGCGTGTCTGCACGCGGCGTATGTGTCGCTTACACGCGCAGTAGCACCGTTTTCAGCGGCGGCTTGTCGTCAAGGCTGGGGAAGTCGTCTTCGGGGGTGATCCATTCGGCCTCGCGCAGCGGCCTGCCGGCCTTGCGCGCACTGCGTTCGAGCTGGTCGAGCCAGGCCTCGCGATCGACTTGGGCGACGTTGTTGCAGCACACCAGGGTGCCGCCTTCGGCGGTGGCGAGCAGCGCGGGCTTGAACAGGGCGGCGTAGTCGTTGATGAGGTCGACGACGCCGAACGGGCTCTTGGCGTAGCGCGGCGGGTCGACGAAGACGATGTCGAAGCGGTGCGGTTCGAGGGCGGGGAACGGCGGCAGGTGCTTGCCGCGCACCATCCGGGGCTGGCCGATGCCGGCGTACTGGCGCAGGGCGGCGAAGGCGTCGCACTTGATGAAGCGCGGGCGAGTTGCCAGCGTGTTGAGGCGGGCGTTGTCCTTGCCGACGGCAAGGCTGGATTCGGCGAAATCCACGTTGATCACATGGCGTGCGCCGGCCTTGGCAGCGGCGATGCCGACCCCGCAGGTGTAGGCGAACATGTTGAGCAAGGACTTGCCCGGCGCTTCCTGCATGATGCGCCGGCGTGCGGCGCGCAGGTCGAGGAACAGCCAGGGGTCCTGGCCGGCGTGGCGGGCCTGGAAGCGGTAGCGCACGCCGAGTTCGGAGAACTCGCAGGGTGTTTCGGCGACCGCCTGCTGTTCGGGCGGCAGTGGGTTGGCAATGCGCGAATGCTTGCCGCTGCGATCGTTCCAGATCAGCGGCAGGCCGGGCAGGGCGGTGGCGTAGAAGGCCTGCAGTTCGGCGAGGCTGTCGAGGCTGAGCGGGTGGTGAAAGGTCTGCACCAGCAGCATCGGCCCGTAGCGGTCGACGGTGAGACCGGGCTCGCCTTCGACCGTGCCGTGGAACAGGCGGTAGGCGTCGGTGTGTTCGGCGGCGAGGCGCTCGATCAGGGGCGCGCGGGCGGCGAGCGCGGTGGCGAGCAGGTCGGTGAGGGTCGAGGACATGGGGCGCTCCGGCGCTGGGCGCGCCAGTATGCCCCAGGGCGAGGCTTCAGCGATCGACTTCGAACTCGAACAGACCGGTGATCTCGGGCAGTTGCAGGCGCAGGCGCCAGCGCCCGGGTTCGGGCAGGGCCGCCTTGGCGACATAGCTGCCGGGGCCGGCGAGCGTGTGCTGCAGCGGGATGGGCGCGCGGTCGTGGTCGGGCATGTCGAGGCTGAGGTCGAACGCCAGCGTGGCGGGTGCAGGCTGAGCAGTGGGGCCGATGAGGTCGAAGCTGAAGCTCACCTGACGCTCGGCGTCGAGCGTCATGCGGCCGCGCACTTCCCAGATGTTCGCCGTGCCGTGGAACACCAGTCCGCCGCGCTCGGCGCCGGGCGCCGGGGGGATCGGCCCCACGGCGTTGAGGCGGGCCTCGTCGCGCACCGTGAACACCATGGCGACGAAGGCCACGATCAGCAGCAGGAAAAGGCCGCCGACAATGAGCGCAACCAGGCGCGCCTGGCGCGCTGCGGGTGCGCCCGCGCTGCGGGAGGAGGGTGTCGAGGATGAGGCCATGCCGGGCTTCCTGGTCTGGGACGAGGCCGGTAGTGTGCCGCAAGCGGCGCTGCGGGTGCTACGACCCTGGGCGCAGGCCTGCGCCGAGGCGGTCGATCATGGCGCGCAGGGCGCGGATCTGGACGCCGTTACGCGTCGCGTAGTGCTCGTCGGTGTAGCCCCACCAGTCCCAGCAGCCGTTCGGGTTACGCCAGGGGATGGACACTGCCTGCGGGAACAGCACGACCAGGCGGTTGGCATCGGCCCAGCGGTCGTAGCCGGTGTTCTTCACGAAGGTGGTGCCGTTATAGAGCCCGCCGCCCGGCGGGCGCTTGAGAGGCAGGTAACTCTGGCCCTGTTTGCAGCCGTGCAGTGCGATATGGAGGCGGCAGCGCTCGCCCGCTTCGCACACCTCGGGGACATACACCCAGCCTGTCTTGTCCATGCCCGAGCCCCACAGGAAGTCGAACAGGCCGCCCTTGGGCACATAGCCACTTTGGTCGAACTCGACGAAACGGCCGGCCGCCGGCGTGCCCGCCGGGGCGGGCGGGACAGCGTCGGGATAGATCCAGCCGAGGATTGCGCCTGCGGCGTCGAAATCGCACTTGCCGATATAGGGTTCATCGGTGGCCGCGCAGGCGGCGCCGAAGTCGATGGTGGGCATCGTGTGCCCCGCGCCGTCCAGGGCGATGGCTTTCAGGCTGTCCGGCGGCAGGCCGAAGGCGCCGTAGTAGTCGTGCAGCTGGCGTGCGATCGGTGTGGGTACCAGCCGGTCTTCGCCGCCGACGACCGTGGCAACGCGTTGGCGGGCGATGTTGGCAGGGTCGTCGATCAAGCCCTTTGCGAAGAAGCCCTGGGTGGCCGTCACCAGCGCCTGAACGGCCGCGCTGTGCTCGGTGACCTTGCAGCCGAGCATCGGTTCGCCGGTGCATGAGCACAGCGTGGTGGCGGTGATGACGTCGTTCTGGGCGCAGTAGTACGGGCCCCCGGCGACGATGCCTGCGCCCTTGATGATCGACGAGTGCGCGACCTGCAACTGCGCAGACATGAAACCGCCGGAGGAGATGCCCGACACCGAGGTCTCGCGGATGTCGATGTTGAGCGCGGGAAGTGGCCCGGGAGGCGTGGCCGCTGCGGGGGTGGAGAGAACTGTGGCGAGGGCGAGCAGGCCGGATGCGAGCGCTTTCGATAGCGATGTCATGACGGATCTCCCGTTGTTGGCCGCCGGGCGGGAAACACCACGGCTGCGAATCGATGACAGTGGCAAGAACTGTGCCGAATGGTGCGCTGCGCAACACGATTTGCCAAGTGAAATGATCCAATGCAGGGACGGGGGCGTCGACAGGGCGTGCAAGCCGGCGCCGATTCGCTAGACTGTCGGGTATTACCTTTACACGCCTGAACGGGACGCACCATGAGCGCACGGCGGCTGATCGCGCTGATTTCGCAGAAAGGAGGCTCAGGCAAGACGACGGTCAGCCTGCAACTGGCGGCAGGCCTCGGCTTGCAGGGCTACCGTGTCGCGCTTGCCGACCTCGACCCACAGGAGAGCGCATCGCGCTGGGCGGAGCTTGCCCCGGCGGACGCGCCGATTGCGAGCGAGGTGCTGCAGCTCAAGGGCTCTGCTGTCGACATGGCCGAGGCCCTGCGTCCGGTGGCGAGGCGGGTCGATGTGGTCGTGATGGATTGCCCGCCGTCGATCGAGCACCCACATACCATGAGTGCGCTGGAGCTATGTGATGTGGCCCTGGTGCCGGTGGTGCCAAGCCCGACCGATCTGTGGGCAACGCGCGGCATCGAACGCCTGATCCTCGATCGCCAGCGCAGCCGCCCTGCCCTCTGCGGCGTGCTGCTGCCCAACCGCGTCATGCGTACGGCGCTCGCCGGCGATGTGCTCGAGGTGTTGCAGGATTTCAAGCTGCCGGTGCTGGACGCAGCCTTGTCGCAGCGTAGTGCGTATGCCTTGAGTGCGGTGCGCGGTACCTCCGTCTATGGCTTGGGCCGTGCCGCAGCGGCGGCACAGGAAGAAGTCGATCGATTGGTCTCGGCCGTCGTCCGGCTGATCGAGGGGTGAGCATGACTGCAGCGACGACGCGTAAACGACGTGCGAGCGCCGGCCCGGCGAAGGTGCCGGTGCAGCCTGCGGCCAGCGAGGTGACCAGCGGGGTGACCGGCGAGATGGACGACGGTATCGACACGCTGGGAGCGCAGGAGGCCGAGCGCAAGGATCGCCACGAGAAAGTGGAGCGCGACTCCTTTTCGATGCCGGCGAGCGAGCACCGCCGCATCAAGGCTTTGCGCGAGGCGCTGGGCAAGGCCGGCGTGCTGGTGAGCAAGTCGGAGATCCTGCGCGCGGGGCTCGCCCTGCTGGCCGAGCGCGACACCGCGGGTGTCGCGCAGGTGATCGCCGCGCTGCCCAAGGTCGCCAAGGGCAAGCGCAGCAAGAAGCACTGATCCTGCGCTCGGCGCCGCTCAGCGCTTTTTCTTGTTGGTCTTGCGTTTGGCGGTGGCTTCCTTGCGTCCGCCGGCCTTCTTGGGGGCGGGCTTCTTGGCCGCGGTCTTCTTGCGCTTGGACTCATCCTTCTTCTTCTCTGCAGCCTTGGCCTTCTTGCCGGTGCCGAGCGGCGCCAGTGCGCGCAGCAGTGCCCTTACCGCGTCCGTACCCTGAGCGGCGAGGGCGCCGATCGCGGCGCGGACGAGCTCAGACTTGCCGGGCCGCTTGCCGCTGTCGGCCAGGTCTGCGCGCAGCACCTTGAGGCGCTTGCAGTCGTTCTCGCCGATCACGAAGGTTTCGCGTTGCGGCTTGTCGGCTGCGACCGGCTCAGCGGGCGTCTGTGCGCTGGCAGCCGGTGCTGCGGGGGGCTCTGCATCGGCCGCCGCAGTGGCAACCGGCGTACTGTTGGCGGCGGTGGTGTCGGCAGTGCCGGTCTGAGCTCCCGCAGGTGCTGCGACCGGCTCCGGCGCAGCGGTGGAACCGGCTTCCTGCACTTCGGCTACAGGTGGCTGCGCGGTCGCGGCCGCTTCTGTCTGGGCCGGCTCGGGCAGGCGCTTCTCGAGCGCGGAGTCTTCATGCTGGAGGGCGGCACGCAATGCGTTCTGGGTCTTGGTGTTCATGTCGTCGGCTTTCCTTGTAAAGGTAATACTTTATTATTTTGTCTCGATCGACGCCACTCGGCAATGGGATGCATCCCTTTGCGTGGGGTTCGAGCGTGGCCTTGCAACGGGCGGGATGTTGCAGCGCCGCGTTGATGCTATCTTCCGCCCTTTGGACATGGGCACCGGGCAGGCCGGTTGCCGCCATCGACATCTTCAGATCCCAGGAAGCGACCATGCTGCAGAAACTCCCCGCCTTCGCCGGCGTCAAGGGCCCCGTTGTCGTGATTGTCATGGATGGCTATGGCATCCCCAGGCACGATGTGGGCAGTGCGATCGATGCCGCGCGCAAGCCGACGCTCGACCGCCTGTTCGCCGAGTATCCGAACATCACCCTGCGTGCGCACGGTACGGCGGTCGGCATGCCGTCGGACGAGGACATGGGTAACTCCGAGGTGGGCCACAACGCCATTGGTGCCGGCCAAGTGTATTCCCAAGGGGCGGCGCTGGTCGCCAACGCGATCGCCAGCGGCGCGATCTGGGAAGGCAAGGCGTGGCAGGAGGTGGTGGCCGCAGCCAGGGCAGGCACTGCGGGCAAGGCGGGCGTGCTGCATTTCATCGGCCTGTTCTCGGATGGCAATGTGCACAGCCACATCGACCACCTGCGGGCGATGGTGGTGCAGGCTAAGGCCGATGGCGTGCGCACGGTGCGCATCCACGCCCTGCTCGACGGCCGCGACGTGCCCGAAACTAGCGCGCTGGACTACGTCGAACCCTTCGAGGCCTTCCTGGCCGGGATCAGCAGCGACGGCTTCGACGCCCGTATCGCCTCGGGCGGCGGCCGCCAGTACATCACCATGGACCGCTACGACGCCAACTGGCCGATGGTCGAGCGCGGCTGGCGGACCCACGTGCTGGGCGAAGGGCCGAAGTTCGCCAGTGCGGCCGAGGCGGTCAAGGCCTTGCGTGACAAGCACCCCGGCACCATCGACCAGGACCTGCCCGAGTTTGTCATCGCCGAATTCGACGGTGACGGTTGCGGTCAGCCGATCGGCACCATCGAGGATGGCGATGCCGTGGTCCTGTTCAACTTCCGTGGCGACCGCGCAATCGAGATCACGCGCGCATTCGTCGAGAATGACTTCGACGCCTTTGATCGCGTGCGCGTGCCCAAGGTGACCTACGCCGGCATGCTGCAGTACGACGGCGACCTGCAACTGCCCAAGCGTTTCCTGGTCGCCCCGCCGGCGATCACCGATACCTCCAGCGAGTGGTTCAGCAAGATGGGCCTGGCGCAGTTCGCGTGCTCGGAAACGCAGAAGTTCGGCCACGTGACCTATTTCTGGAACGGCAACCGCTCCGGGCGTTTCGATGGTGAGACCTGGGAGGAGGTGCCGAGCGACGTCGTACCCTTCGAGCAGCGGCCGTGGATGAAGGCGGCCGAGATCACCGATGCCATGATCGCTGCGCTCCAGTCGGGCAAGTATGCGGTGATGCGCTGCAATTACGCTAATGGCGACATGGTCGGCCACACGGGCAATTTCCGCGCCGCGACGATGTCGATCGAGGCGGTCGACCTGGCGCTGGCGCGCCTGCTGCCGGCGATCGACGCTGCCGGCGGGGTGGCGCTGATCACCGCCGACCACGGCAACGCCGACGAGATGTTCGAGCTCGACAAGAAGACCAAGGAGCCGGCGCGCAACGCCGATGGCAGCTACAAGGCCAAGACCGCGCACACCCTCAACCCGGTGCCGCTGATCCTGTACGACAACGTCAGCGGCGGCAGGCTGGGCCTGAAGCAGGCCGATGGCGCCGGTCTGTCGAACATCGCCGCTACCGTGGCCAACCTGCTTGGGCTGGACAAGCACCCGAAGTGGGACGACAGCCTGCTCGTGGTCAAGTGAGCGCCCGGGCTGTGTGCGCTGTGCGCACCTGAGCGAGGAGCACAGCGCATCGGATCCGGTCGCAGCGCATGGGGCGGCGGGGCAAGCCCTGCCCCATGCGCGTCAGGCGGATCAGAACGCGTTGAACGGGTAGTCGATGAAGACCCGCACTTCGCGGCCGCTGACGTTGTAGTCGGCGGCATCGCTCGACACGCGCAGCGCCGAGGTGCGCAGGCGGATGTTCAGGTCCTTGGCGGCGCCGTTCTGCACGGTGTACGAGATCTGGTTGAAGAACTCGTGTTCCTTGCCGCGGGTGGTGACGTCGGTGTCGATGTCGCTGCCACGCACGTAGGCGACGCGGTACTTGAGGCCGGGCATGCCGTACTGGCCGAAATCGACCGCGTAGGCGAGTTGCCAGGATTTTTCATCCTTGCCGTTGAAGTCCGACCAGTAGGAGTTCGCCAGCCAGATCGAGGCCCCGCCGTTACCGGTGCCGCCGGCCTTCTGGTACCAGCCGTAGTCGAAGCCGACGTCGCCGCTGCTGCGCTGGTAGGCGAGCGTGAAGGCGTGTGGGCCGGTCTCGTAGGTTGCGGCCAGGCTCCAGATGCGGTTCTTGTCGCCGGACACGTCGTACTTGGTGCGATAGCCGTTGAGATCGAAGCTCAGCGTGTTGCTGGCGATCGGCAGCGCGTAGTTCAGGTTCACGTACTGGCGCTTGAAGCTGTTGTCGCGCACCACGTTGTCGACGTCGGAGAAATACAGCGCCGCGCTCAGCGCGTCGTTGAACTGGTAGCTGCCACCGATCACGTCGATGCCTTTCAGCCCACCGCTGTCGCGGCCTTCATCGCTCTTGCGCGACTGCGCATGGAAGCGGCCGGCGACCAGTTCGAGGCCGTCGATCTCGCTCGAGGTGAGCAGGGTGCCGGTGTAGCTCTCCGGCAGGAGGCGCGAGTCGTCGTGGTTCAGCACCGGCAGCGAGGGACGCAGGTCGCCGTAGGCCAGCACGGTGTTGGACACACGCAGCTTGAGCGACGCACCGCCCTTGGCCAGGTCGCTTGCGGGCTTGCCCGTGCTGTCTTCTTGCTTGAAGAAGTCGATGCCACCCGCGCCGGCGCGGCGACGGGTGCTGTCCAGGCGCAGGCCGTAGGCCGCGAAGGCGTCCACGCCAACGCCCACGGTGCCCTGGGTGAAACCCGACTCGAAGTTGGCGACGATGCCCTGCCCCCATTCGCGCTTGTCCTGGTTGCCGTCGCGGTAGTCGCGGTTGATGAAGGCGTTGCGCAGCAGCACGTTGAGCGTGCTGTCTTCCACGAAACCCTTGGCATCGGCTTGCCCGGCGGCGAAAGCGGGGGTCGCGCTCGCCAGTCCGAGGGCGATGAATGCTGCCCAGTGTCTTGCCATTGTTGTTTTCCTCGAGGCTGGATGTGTCCGATGGACGGCCCGTTGGTGCGTGGCGCACCCGGACCGGGGCGCGGATTGTCCCATTAACTTGGCCCAGGTGCAGCCGGGTTCATCAGTCGTCGTTTGGGCAGAAGGCAGCACTCGCGATGGGGAGACTGCGCTCGATTGTCGAGTATTTTTACAGTCGGGTTTGCCAGAGCCCCCGGTTATTTTGTCAAGCACATGAATATTAAAGAAAAATTAAATCTGGCCTGGTTGATGCTTGACTTTGATCGGGTACTCGGATAACGGAGATCGTCATGGGCACGCGCAAAACCACCAAGCCACACCTGATCGCGCTGGCAATCGCCGGCTTCTCGGTCGGGATGATGTCCGCGCCGCTTGCGGAGGCAGCTATCGTCACGCAATGGCAGGTGACGGTTGATGCAAAGTTCGATGCGAGTTCCATCGTCTGGCGCTTCGGTGATGCCGGGACGACGGTTACCGACCATCAGCTGCGCTGGGGCGACCCAAGCCCTTCCACAGGGCCGCAGAGCGGTGTCGATATCACCAACAGTCCGGCTGTCACCTCTGTGGACACCAACGGTGCCGCCGTGGGCAACATCTTCCTGTCGCACTTGAACAACCCGATCGTGGCCGGTAGCCCGCGCCCGGAGCGCTTCGCAATCGCGTCGACGCTGACCTTGACCCCCCTGGTGCCTGCAGGGCCGGGATTGCCGTCGGTGACGCAGACCTTCAATGTCTACTTCGAGGAAACGCCCAATGGCGCCAACCCCTGTGCAGACGGTGGGGCGAACGGCGTCGGGGTCAACCTGAACGGCTGCGGCGACATCTTCGTGCTCGACCGTGACGCGCTGAACTTCATGTTCACTTATGACACCGGCGACGGCATCGATCAGCAGTACTTCATCAGCTTCTTCGAGCTGACGAGCGGTCTCAATCCGCTGCCGCAGACGGCCTGTGACTATGTGTTCAACGCTCAGAGCTTGCCCACCGGCAGTCCGTGCCTGGGCTTCGTGACGCCGGAGGATGCGACGACGCGGGTCCAGTTCGCAGCGATGATCACGACCGCGCCGGTGCAGATCCCCGAACCGGGCTCTCTGGCCTTGGCCGGGCTCAGCCTCAGCCTGCTTGGCTTGTTGCGTCGCCGGTGGGTTTAAGGATCGTCGATCTGTGACGAGTCCTCAGTATTGAGCTTGCGGCCCCGTCAATGATGGGGCCGCAAGCATTTGAGAGTGTGCGCTGGGACAGCGCTGTCCTTAGTGAGAACGTCTGTCCTCAGTCGCGCAATAGCCCGCCTCGCGACCGAGCATTGCCAGCTTGCGCTCGCTGCCCCAGCGGTATTCGCCGGTTTCGCCGCTGTCGCGGATGACGCGATGGCAGGGGATCAGGTAGCCGATGGTGTTGGCCGCCAGCGCCGTGCCGACTGCGCGTGCGGCGCGTGGCATGCCGATTTCGTGTGCGAGCTGCCCGTAGGACAGGATGTGGCCGGGTTCGATGCGGATGAGCGCTTCCCAGACCTTGATCTGGAAGTTCGTGCCGCGCAGCACCACATGCACGCGGCCGCGGCTTGGCGCCTGTGGGAAGATCTCGTGCATCAGGCGCCTGGCGGCCTCATCGTCTCTGTGCAGGCTGGCAGCCGGCCATTGGGCCCGCAGTCCGGCAAGCAGGGCTGCGTCGTCGGTCGTGCGGAAGGCGAAGTGGCATACGCCGCGTGGTGTCCACGCCACCAGCGCGGCGCCGAAGGGCGTAGGGGCGATGCCGTGGCCGATGTCGATACCGCGTGCGGCGGTCTTGATCTCGCCCGGAGTCATGGCCTCGCAGCTCACCATCAGGTCGTGCAGCCGGCTCGGACTGCCCAGCCCGGCCTCGGCGCTGACGGACAGGATATCCAGCGCTTGGCGCAGGCGTGTGCGTGCGTATTCCTTGGTGAGGTGCTGCAGGAAGCGTTTGGGCGAGATGCCTGCCCATTCGGTGAACACGCGTTGCAGGTGCGCGGGGCTGAGATGTACGGCGGCAGCGACTTCGTCCAGTCCGGGCTGATCGCTGACGCGGGCGCGGAGGTAGGCGATCGCCCGCGCCACGGTGTCGTAATGGCGTGCGTGCTGGTCGAGTGCATCCATGGTGTCCTCCCGGTGGGTGGCGGCCAGGCGCGCAGCGCGCCTGGCCCGGCTGGCCCCGAGTATGGCGACGCGCCTGGCAGGTGCAACCCGATTCTTGCGGAGCGGACACCGGCAGGCCGGGAGCGTGTGCGGCGCTCAGGCCCCCCACAGCGCCTCGCCACCCGCATCGCGATAGCTGAGATAGGCGCGCAGGTCGAACTCGTGCTGGTGGTAGTCGGGCTCCATGTGCTGGCAGAGCTGGTAGAAGGCCTTGTCGTGCTCGCGCACGCGCAGGTGGGCCAGCTCATGGACCACGATCATGCGCAGGAAGGCCTCCGGCGTGGCGCGGAACAGCGTGGCGACGCGGATCTCGCGCTTGGCCTGCAGGCGCGCACCCTGCACGCGCGAGATGGCGGTGTGGGTGCCGAGCGCGCCGTGGATGACGTGCAGGCTGTTGTCGAAGCGCACCTTGCCGAGCGGTGGCGCGCTGCGCAGGTGCTCGGCCTTGAGCGCCTGCACGTAGTCGTAGAGCGCATTGTCCGAGCGCACGGTGTGGGCGTCGGGGTAGCGCTTGCGCATGGCGTCGGCGAAGCGCCCCTGCTCGATCAGGGTCGTCACCTGATGCACGAGTGCGGGCGGGTAGCCGGCGAGGTAGGCGGGTGCGCGGCGGTTGCTCATCGTGCCTGCAGGGTGTCGAAGCCGATATAGTCGGCGACGAAGCGCGCCTTGCCCTCGCGCAGGAAGTGCTCGTAATCCCAGTCGTCTGGCGCCAGCCGGTGCGCGAAGCAAGGGCGAAAGACGTAGGTCCACGCCCGCAGGCGAGATCCGTCGGCCATCTCGACCTCGACGATGCGGCGCTCGTACTCCTCGCCCTCGAAGCCGTCCAGGCGCGGCCATGCTGAGTCCGGGAGCTCGAGGTAGAGCACGCCCTGTACGCAGTGATCGGCGTTCGGCTCCACACCGGGGTACGTCGCGCCGACCACCGCACGGCGGCGGTAACCGTGCAGTGTGGCGGGACGTCGAGTGCTGCGGGTGCCGCAGACGGCGGTCATGATGTCGTCGCACATCAGCGAGCCGTAGGCAAAGCAGGCGCTGGAGGCCTGGTGATCGGTGTCGGTGCGGTTCATGGTTGGATGAGCACTGAAATGAGGCGGGTCGGGTGGGGGCGCTGCCGCGCAGGCGGGCGCGCTGTCATCGAAGCAAATCCGGTGCCTGCATGCGCAGGTGCGCGGATCGAGACGCGCATTTCGCATGCGGCGATCTTCCCGGCCAGCCTAGAACGGTACCGGACTTTCGAACTGCAGTGGTACCCGGGTGCGCGGATGGATGAAGGCGATGCGGGTGGCGTGCAGGTGCATGCGCACGAAGTGTGCGACGCTGGCGGGCGGCGCGTAGAGCGGATCGCCCAGGATGGGGTGGCCGAGGGCGAGCAGATGGACGCGCAACTGGTGGGCGCGGCCGGTCACCGGCTTGAGCGCCACGCGCGTGCATGCCTCGGCGCCCTCCCCCATGCGTGCGAGCACCCGGTAGCGGGTAAGCGCGCGCCGACCGTGCAGGTGGTCGACGATCTGGCGCGGACGGTTGGCGGCGTCCTCGCCGAGCGGTAGGTCGATCTCGCCCTCATCCAGTGCGAGGTGCCCGTGCACCACCGCCACGTACTGCTTGCCCACGGTACGTTGCTCGAAGGCGAGGCTCATCCGGCGCAGCATTTCCAGTCCGCGTGCAAACAGCACCAGCCCCGAGGTGGGGGCATCCAGGCGATGCACGATCAGCGCGTCCGCGTGAAGTGCCTGGATGCGGGCGGCCAGGCAGTCCTGGCGGTCCGCGCCACGGGCGGGGACGGAGAGCAGGCCGGCAGGTTTGTCGACAACGAGGAGGTCATCGTCGAGGTGGAGGACGGTGGGCATGGCGATCGGGCTCATCGCAGAACGGGGGATTGCATGGTGAAGCAGGCGGCCCGGCGCGGAAAGCTCGCGGCTGGCGCCCCTCCCATGGGCGAGGCACGCCGCGGCCTGCTGTAGGAGCGGCGCAAGCCGCGAGCTTCCGAAGGCGTTCGCGCACTTCTCCTGCAAACTCAGGATCACTCTCGTGCGATGGTCCCGGGGAGCGCTCCAGGATCGCTGCGCGATGATCGGAAACCGGCATCAACTCAGTATCCCGAGCGCCTCCAACCCCCGCCGCAGCTCGTGTTCGAGCGCCTGGAATCCCGGAAGTAGGCGAAGCCTCTGCAGTGAAACGGACTCCCCGAGAGCGTTGAGCATGGGCGAGGCGCCCTGCCGCCGCTTCCTTGATGTTGGATTCGTTTTCAGGAACGCATCGTCCAGCGCTTTCTTGGGATCCAGGATGGCTTCCACGCCCGCGGCGTTGTGCGGCAAGCCAAGCGCATCATCGGATAGCAGCGTGCCAAACACCCGGCGAATCGCGTCGCCGTCTGCAAGTGCCCATGACTCCGTTTCGCGTATTGGGACCACCGCGACCCCCACACCATCATTTGGAAGCTCCTGGGCGAGCCTGTCGATGGCGGGCTGGGCGCAGGTTGCGCGGGCGCGTTCCGCACTACCCGCGCCGTCGGTATGAATGAACACGATGCGCCAGGCGCCCCGTGCTTCGCGGGCCGCTTCGACGATGCGCTCGTCGCGTGAGCCGCCCTTGATTCGTGCGGGATCGTCCAGGGAGACGACCTCCTCGCCGAACTCCACCGACTGGTTTGCCTCGTTCAGGCAGATGTCTTCACATAGCCGCAGCAACAAGGGGCGCAGGAAGTAGTAGTCGGTGGGGCCCTCGGCATAGAGCGCCAGTCCGAGGTAATGCATCCTCAGCCCTCCGCCGCTACGGTATGGAGTACTTTGCGAACCTCGAGGTCGGAGACGATGCCTTGTGGATTCTCATCATCCCCAAACAGCGAGGCCTGTGGTTTGGAGTGAACCGGTCGAAGGCGCGTCTTTCGGCGTTGCTCCTTGCGTTCGGGGTCGGTCACCACGGCCGTGTCGGCGAACAGCACCGCGCCATCGACGGGGCGCAGATTCGCGTCGATCAGGGCAGACAGGACCACCGGAGAATGGCTGTTGAGCAGCAACTGGCTGAGTGGCGGGCCTCCCTCGTCGGCATCGTACTGGGCTGGATCGGTGACGATGTCCCTCAGTTGCTGAACGAGCTGCTTGATGCGCCCGGGATGCACGCCGTTTTCCGGTTCCTCGAAGCAGATCAGGCCTCGATGGCGCGGATCGTGTAGCAGGGTCAGCAGGGCGAGGATGCGCAGCGTGCCGTCCGAAATGACACGCGAGGTGAAGGGCAGGCCGTCGCGCATCGTGAGTTCGATCCGGTATTCGCGGCTCGCCTCGTGCAGCCTGGCGTCGAGATGGGCAATCCCCGGGATCAGGTGGTTCAGTTCGGCCGCGATGTCGCTCAGTACCCCATCCGGTTTCTCGGCACTCGCGGTTTCGGCCTTGAGTTGAGTCAGCACCGCGGCAAGGTTGGAGCCATCCGCATCGAGCATGTCCGATGCCGTCGCCGGGACTGGACGCCGCAGCAGTGCGGGGTCGAGCTGCAGCAGGCGCCAGTGGCGCATTTCCTCTCGCAGGGCGAAAAGGTGCGGAAACTCGGCGTTGGTCACGCTGTACAACACCGTTGCCTCGGCCGCGCTTGCGGGTCGATTGCGCCCTTGCTTGCCGTCCTGATGGATGCTGAAAGCCAGCCCTTCATCCGTCTCGTCGGTCGTGAGCCACGGCTTCAGGCGCGTGTACTTCAGATAAGTCGAACGAAAGTCCTTGGTCGGGTTCACTGCCTTGGCCCAGCGATCGGCCTTGCGCATGATGGGGGTCACGCACTCCCGTGCCACCTGAATCCGCTCGATCCCGGGCTTGGTCTGGCGCCGCTCCAGCGTCACCTCATAGCGGAGCCGCGTGTGAGTGATCTTCACCTCGCTACCCCATGGGTCGCGCACCAGAGGGTCGACGAGAACCTCGGCGGCGATGCGGATCTGGGTGCTGCGGCCCAATGGCGTCAGGCGGAACAGTTCGAGCGGTTCGCCGCGCATGTCCTTGACGGCCTCGGCGACGTCACGCGTGGCGAGCAGCGAGAGCAGACGAATCGCGTCGAACAGATTGCTCTTGCCGGCGGCGTTGCTGCCCAGCACGACCGTGAAGGGCAGAAAGTCGATCGTGAGGTTCTCGAAGGTCTTGAAGCCGTCGATTTCGAGGCGGGTCAGCATGCGGCGGTCCTTCTCGGCGTGGATCTTGATCCGGGTGCTCGGGTGAGTCTGGTTGCGGCTTGTTGCCCGGATCGTAGCAAGGGCGGATGAAAATCAACCGCCGTACGGCTGAAAATCATCCATCACATGGACGATTTTCAGCCATTTTTCCAGCCAGCCGAAGCCGATGTGCTCCTGCTCCAGGCGCAGGGACGGGCGGATGCGGTGCTCGCGCAGGTCTTCGTAGAGGCTGCGTTCCTCGGCGGTGAGGCGCGAGACGTCGGCCGGGCGCGGGCTGTCTTCGCGGCCCCACAGCGCCTCGTGTGCGAGCAGGGTGGCGCGGTCCATCAGCAGGGACTCGACGTGGGCGAAGCGGGCGCGCAGCTGGGCGAGGATGGCGAAGCCGTTGGTGTCGATGTCGCCCCAGTAGTGGATCGGGCAGCGCTGCAGCCACTCGGCGCGTGCGAGGGCCTCCCAGCCGTAGCCGGCGCCGAAGATCACGATGGCCTTGTCGACGCGGGGGAAGGCGAGGAAGTTGGTCTCGTTCTCGGTGATGAAGACGCGCGCCACGTCGAGTCGCAGGCGGGCGAAGCTGTCGGCGTCGAGGGCGAGGTCGGGGCAGGGTGCGCCCGGCAGCACGCCGAGCGCCGGGTCGAGCACGCGCAAGCGCAGCAGCGCGGGCTTGTCGACGAAGCCGTAGCGCGCGGCGAACTGCTGCACGCCGCTGCGGCTCGGGTCGATCGCCGCCGCGGGCAGGGCGAGGTCGAGCAGTTCGGCGAGCACGCCGCGGTGCGATTCGATGAACTTGGTGTGGATGCCGGGCAGGTCGACCTGGCGCAGATACACGCCCGGCCGCGGGTGGGCCTGCAGCCAGGCCACCACGTCGAGCAGGCGCGACCATTCGGCGGCGAGCTCGAGCGCGCGCAGCGGGCGCTTTTGCAGCCAGGGCAGCAGCAGGGGCTGGCGTGCGGCGGTCTCGGCGCACAGCGTGCGAAAGCGCGCGTGCTCGGCGCGCTTGCCGACCCAGGCCAGGGCTTCATCCAGGCTGTCGACCCAGGCACTCGCGGGCAGGCGCTGGTTGCCCTGTACGCGGTGGCGGGTCTCCTGCCATTCGAGGCGCACATGGGGCGTGGCCGAGATCGCCGCGACCCAGGCGCGCACGGCGTCGAAGCGGCGGGTGATGTCGTCCGCGGTGGGTGTCTTCAGGCTGAGGCGCAGCGGGAAGCGGCTCGCGCCGGCGTCCAGCCTCTCGCGCAGCAGCTCGCCGCGCTCCCACAGGCGCATCACCTGCGCCCTCAGGTCGGGCGCCGTGCTCCAGCTCATGATGCCGCCGCGCCGCCGCTCTGCGGCGCGGCCTGGGCGGTGGCCCGCATCTCCGCCTTCTGCGCGCGGTAGTCCTCGATCGACAGGTTGCGCAGCTTGGAGGCGCTGCCGCCCTCGTTATGCACGAAGCCGACGCTGGCAACGAAGGGTTCGATGATGTGGATCTTCTGCAGCGGAGTGACGATCAGCAGCTGCAGGTTGAGTTGCTCGAAGAGGCGCAGACCGTATTGCGCGGATTCGTCCGAGCCGCGGCCGAAGGCTTCGTCGATGACGACGAAGCGGAACGAGCGCGAGCGCACTGCGCCCCACTCCAGGCCGAACTGGTAGGCGAGGCTGGCGGCGAGGATGGTGTAGGCGAGCTTCTCCTTCTGCCCGCCCGACTTGCCGCCGGAGTCCGAGTAGTGCTCGTGCTCGCTGTCGTCCTCGCGCCAGCGCTCGCTGGCGGCGAAGAGGAACCAGTTGCGCACGTCGGTGACCTTGGCGGTCCAGCGGCGGTCCTGGTCGGAGAGGCCCTCGCGACCGCGGAAGCGGTCGATGATGGCCTTCACGCGCAGGAAGCGCGCCTCGGAGTACTGCTCGTCGTCGCCCTCGCCCGCGCCGGTCAGCGCGCCCTCGGTGCAGGCGCGCAGCTCCTGCTGGAAGTCGCGGATCTCGGCGTCGGGGCTGGGCTGGGATTCGAGCACGATGTAGCGCCCGGGGTTGTAGTCGATCTCGCCGAGCGACTTGTTGATGTGGGCGATGCGCTCCTTGATGGTCTCGCGCTCGCGCGCGAGCTGGGCGTTGAAGTTGGCGATCTCGTTGATCGTGTTGACGTTGAGCAGCTCCTTGAAGCGCGCGAGGAAGCGCGGCAGGTCGTCGCGGTTCAACTGCGTCAGCAGGTTCTCGTACTCGAAGCCGGCCTCCAGGCTGGCGTCGATCTCGGCGGTCTCGAGCGGGAACTGCTGCTTGAAGGCCGACATGGCCTTGATGATCTTCTCGGCCAGGCGCTTGAGCCGCAGGTCCTCCGCGTCGATGCGGGACTGCAGCGCGTTGCGCACGTCCTGCTCGCGGTTGTCGCACGATTCGACCGTGAGCGCGTGCTCGCCGAGCACCTCGGCGCACAGGGCCTCGAGCTGGGGGACGAGCGCCGGGTCGATCGGCGCGGCGTCGACGAGGGCGAGCGTGGTCGCGCGCAGCGCCTCGGCGTCGGCCTGGCGCTGCTCGACCTTGGCGCGGCGTTCGCGCGCGGCGCCGAGCTCGCGCTCGGTGTCGACGCGGATCTGCTGCAGCTCGGCGAGCTGGCGGCCGAGCTCCTTGAGGAGGTCGGAGGCGGCTTCGAGCGCGCGGCGCTCGTCCTCCAGCGTGGCGATCTCGCCGGCGACGCTGTGCCAGTCGAGCTCGTCGAAGGCGGTGAACTCTTCCAGCCGGGTGAGGGCGTCGAGGCGGCCGGCGAGGGCGCGGCGCTCGGTGTCGATGCGGCCGATCTGGCTGCCGAGCTCGCCGAGGCGGGCTTCGAGCTGGCGGCGCTGGGCTTCGAGGGCCTCGATCTTGGCGGTGTTGCTCCAGCCCAGCACGTAGCGGCTGCGGTCGGCGATGGCGTGGCGGTCGTCCTTCTCGTGGCGGCCGCTGGGGTCCTTGATCTGGCCGGCGCGGGTGATCGCGCGCGTCTCGCGGCGGAACTGCTCCTGCGTGGCGCAGCAGGCGACGTCGAAGCGGTGGGCGAGCTCGCGCTCGAGCCAGTCGTAGTGCGGGCTGTCGGGCTTGATCGCGAGCTTGCGCACCAGCGAGTCGGGGTGCAGCGCGGGCAGCTCGCCGGCGCGCGGCGGGCGGACGTGGAAATACACCAGGCGGCCGCGCAGGTGGTTGCCGTCCACCCACTCGGCCACCGCCTTGTAGTGCGCGTCGGGCACCAGCAGGGCGAGGCCGAAGCCGCGCAGCAGGCGCTCGGCGGCGCCCTCCCAGTCGCGCTCGTCCTCGCGCACCTGCAGCAGCTCGCCGGCGAAGGGCATGTCCTCGACGTCGATGCCGAGCGCGCCGCACAGCGCGGCGCGGATCTGGATCTGGCGGTCGTCGATGTTGCTGCGCCGGCGCCTGAGGCTGTCGATCTCGGCGCTCAGCGCGTCGTGTTCGAGCTTGCCCTGGCGCAGGCTGACGGCGTGCTCGGTGAGCGTGTTCTGCAGCTCGGCGTCGCGGTTGCGCGCGTCCTCGCGGCCGGCGGCGAAGTGCAGGCGCTGGGCGGCGAAGGCCTCGCCGTCGGCGGCGGCGGGGGTGCCGAGCACCGCGGCGAGCTCGGCGTAGCGGCGCGACTTGGCCAGGCGCGCGTCGCGCACCTGCGCGAGCTTGCGGATCTCGGCGGCGAGGCGCTCGAGGCGGTCGCCGCCGTTGGCGTTGATCGCCTGCTTGAGCGCGTCGATGCGCATTGCCTGCTCCTCGCGCAGCCCGTCCAGGCGCTTGATTTGGGCATCGGCGCGTGCCCACTCCTCGGCGGCGAGCGCCAGGCGGTGGTCGAGCAGGGTGAGCTTGCGCGTCGCGAAGTGTGGCTGCAGTGCCTCGCGGCAGCGCCGCAGTGCACCGATGTCGGCGGCGAGCGCGTCGTGGCGGTGGCAGTCCTCCACCAGCGGGGCGAGCAGCGACACCTGGCGCTGCGCCTTGAGCACGGCCTGGTGGGCGCGGTCGAGGTCGTCGAAGTGGCCGATGAGGGCCTGGATGCGCGGGCCGACCTCGAAGGGCTCGAGCATGTGGTGGCGCACGAAGTCGGTGAGGTTGCCGACCGACTTCATCGACACGGTCTGGTGGAAGAGCTCCAGCGCCTGCTCGTTGTCGATGCCGAAGCGGCGGCGGAACCAGGCGGCGTAGGGCGGGAAGCTGTCGAACACCTCGGCCGCGGCGCCGCGCAGGCGCTTGCGCAGCTGGGTGATGTCGGGGCCGAAGCCGGAGAAGTCCGCGGCGATCGACAGCGCGTGCTCGGCGCCGAGGTAGAAGCGCGCCGGCTGGCCCTGCGCCTCCTTGAACCAGAACACCTGGGCCAGGCTCACGGTCTGGTCGTAGCCGGCGTTGTGGAACACGCCGAGGATCACCGAGTAGCTGCCGGGCTCGCGCAGGCCGATCGGGCGCGCGGCGCCGGTGACCTCGTTGCGCTCGGACTTGTAGTGGCCGAGCACGTAGGAGCGCAGGCTGCGCTCGCGGGTGTCGGCGCCGGCGGCCTTGTTGTAGGCGATGCGGTGAGCGGGGACGAGCAGCGTGGTGATGGCGTCGACCAGGGTGGACTTGCCCGAGCCGATGTCGCCGGTGAGCAGCCCGTTGCGGCCGTCGAGCTGCAGCGTCCACACGTGGCGGTCGAAGGTGCCCCAGTTGAGCACCTCCAGGCGCTGCAGGCGAAAGCCGGACAGGGTGTCGTCGGCGATGAAGTCGAGGCCGAGGGACAGGGGCTCATTCATCGTCTGCCTCCTTGCTGCTGGCGAGCGCGGCGCGGTAGCTGGCGAGGCGGGTGTCGAAGTCGGCCAGCCATTGCGCGTCGACGAAGGCCTTGAGGATGCGGCGCACCTCAAAACTGGCGGGTGCGCCCGGGCTGGCGCTAGTGGGCTTGAGGCGGGCGAGGAAGCCGAGTTCGACGACCTTGTTGATGTGGGTCTCGATCTGGTCGATGAGGCGCGCTTCGTTGGGTCCCTCGGGCAGGAACACGCGCACCAGCTCGACGATGTCGTCGCGCCCGAGCACCAGGC
>ERZ761607.564-NODE-564-length-62400-cov-6.085043_pt1 | contig 62400 bp, 59 predicted proteins | sample MGYA00511164_ERZ761607 | MGnify/ENA primary metagenome ERZ761607 (study PRJEB28899, sample SAMN02445080) | bioreactor sludge metagenome | biome: EBPR sludge | place: Australia: Brisbane, Thorneside Wastewater Treatment Plant | collected 2011-06-22 ...
TGGCCGGCAGCATCAGGTTCTTGATGCGCACGTTGGCGAAGGTGCCGCGCATCATCACCTCGTGGTTGCCGCGGCGCGAGCCGTAGGAGTTGAAGTCGCGCTGCTCGACCCCGTGCTCGGCGAGGTAGGTGCCCGCCGGCGAGTCCTTCTTGATGGCCCCGGCCGGGCTGATGTGGTCGGTGGTCACCGAGTCGCCGAGCTTGAGCAGCACCCGCGCGCCCTCGATGTCGGCCACCGGCTCCGGCTCGTCGGGCATGCCGTCGAAGTACGGCGGCTTGCGGACGTAGGTCGACTCGGCGTCCCAGGCGAAGGTGTCCCCCTCCGGCGTCGGCAGCGACTGCCAGCGCTCGTCGCCGGCGAACACGTCGGCGTACTCCTGGGCGAACGTCTCGGCCGACATCGCCTCGCCGATCACCCGCTCCACCTCGGACGGGGAGGGCCAGATGTCCTTCATGAAGACGTCGTTGCCGTCCTGGTCCTGGCCCAGCGGGTCACGGAACAGGTCGAGGTCCATCGAGCCGGCGAGCGCGTACGCGACCACCAGCGGCGGGGACGCGAGGTAGTTCATCTTCACGTCGGGGTTGATCCGGCCCTCGAAGTTGCGGTTGCCCGAGAGCACCGAGACGACCGCGAGGTCCTGCTCGTTGACCGCCGCCGAGACCTCGGGGATGAGCGGACCGGAGTTGCCGATGCAGGTGGTGCAGCCGTAGCCGACGAGGTTGAAGCCGAGCTTGTCGAGGTACGGCGTGAGGCCGGCCTTCTCGTAGTAGTCGCTCACGACCTTCGAGCCGGGCGCCAGCGTGGTCTTCACCCACGGCTTGCGCTGGAGCCCCTTCTCGACGGCGTTCTTGGCGAGCAGCGCCGCGCCGATCATCACCGAGGGGTTGGAGGTGTTGGTGCAGGACGTGATCGCCGCGATCACGACCGCGCCGTGGTCGAGCTCGAACTCGGTGCCGTCCTCGAGGGTGACGTGCGCCGGGCTGGACGGGCGGCCACCGCCAGTGCGGGCGGCGCTGAGGAGCCCGTTGGGCTCGGCCTCGCCGTGGCCGTTGCTCGGAGCGTCGCTGGCGGGGAACGACTCGGCCACGGCCTCGTCGTACCCGTCGGTCACGGCGCTCGCGTCGCCGTCGACGTAGTCGACCAGCGCCGTGCGGAACCCCTGCTTGGCCTCGGAGAGCGCCACGCGGTCTTGGGGCCGCTTGGGGCCGGCCAGCGACGGCACGACCGTGGAGAGGTCGAGCTCGAGCTTCTCGGAGTAGCGCGGCTCGGCCTCGGGGTCGTGCCAGAGGCCCTGCTCCTTGGCGTACGCCTCGACCAGCGCGAGCTGCTCGGCCGAACGGCCGGTGAGCTCCAGGTAGTCGAGGGTCTGCTGGTCGATCGGGAAGACCGCGATCGTGGAGCCGAACTCGGGGCTCATGTTGCCGATCGTGGCGCGGTTGGCCAGCGGCAGCGCGCTGACGCCCGGGCCGTAGAACTCCACGAACTTGCCGACCACGCCGTGCTTGCGCAGCATCTCGGTGATCGTGAGCACCAGGTCGGTGGCGGTCGAGCCCTCGGGCAGGTCGCCGTTGAGCTTGAAGCCGACCACCCGCGGGATCAGCATGCTGACCGGCTGGCCGAGCATCGCCGCCTCGGCCTCGATGCCTCCGACGCCCCAGCCGACCACACCGATGCCGTTGACCATGGTGGTGTGGCTGTCGGTGCCGACGCAGGTGTCGGGGTAGGCCGTCAGCTCACCATCGATCTCACGCGTGAACACCACGCGCGCAAGGTGCTCGATGTTGACCTGGTGGACGATGCCGGTGCCGGGCGGCACGACCTTGAAGTCCTCGAAGGCGCCCTGGCCCCAGCGCAGGAACTGGTAGCGCTCGCGGTTGCGCTCGTACTCGATCTCGACGTTGCGCTCGAACGCCTCAGGGGTCCCGAACACATCGGCGATCACCGAGTGGTCGATCACCAGTTCGGCCGGCGCCAGCGGGTTGATCTTCGTCGGGTCGCCGCCGAGGTCGGACATCGCCTCGCGCATGGTGGCGAGGTCGACCACGCACGGGACACCCGTGAAGTCCTGCATGATCACCCGCGCGGGGGTGAACTGGATCTCCTGATCGGGCTCGGCGTCGGCATCCCAGCCGGCGATCGCGCGGATGTGCTCCTCGGTGATGTCGGCGCCGTCCTCGGTGCGCAGCAGGTTTTCCAAAAGCACCTTGAGGCTGTAGGGCAGGCTCGCGACATCGAGCCCCGCGCCGGTCACCTGGTCGAGCCGGAAGATCTCATACGACGTCCCGCCGACGTCGAGGCTCGCCTTCGCGCCGAAACTGTCCTTGCTGGCCACTGCTCACCATCTCCTCGAGTGCGTGCGCTCACGCGTCCGGACGTCGTACCCATCCTGCCGCCGGGCTCCGACGCCGGGAACCCGGCCCCCGGTCCGTGACCAGATGTCTTGATGTCTTGATGTCAAGATACATGACGTCAAGAGGTCTTGCCAGCGTGGGGTGTGTCGGAATCCCAACAGCTGTTGGGATTCATCCCGCTCGGCTCAGCCGACCAGCACGACCTCAGCCCAGCAGTTGCTGCCGTTGGAGGACAGCGCGCCGAGCACCGCGAACTGCTGACCACTGGCAGAGGTGAGCATCAGGTTGATCGGCCTGCCCTCGTTGGTGGCCGGCTGGGTCGTGGTGGTGTCCGGCCCGTCGGCGATGTTGAAGTCGGGGTCGGTGCCGTTGTTGCTCACCCAGCGCCCGTGGTCGACGGAGGTGGACAGCGCCAACCGCGCGTCCGGGGTCCCGGCGGTGCCGCCGCACTGGAGCGAGACCGTGAACGGGCCGACGGTCCCGATCGGTGCGCCGGCCCCCACAGCGGCCGTGCCACCCGCACGGCGGAGGGTCTCGACGGTCGCCGCCGAGGGGACCGTGCCGAGGGTGGACTCCTTGACCGCCTTGCCGGTGACGCTGTTCTTCGCGAGATCGGACGCCTTGACGGCACCTTTTTTGATCTGCGGGGAGCCGACGGAGTTCTTGGCCAGGCTCGCCGCATAGGCGCCGCCGCTGCCCAGGGCGACGACGAGTGCGAGCGTGGAGGCGAGGTTGGCGTAGATGGGCTTCCGAGGTGTCATACCCGCCAGCCTCCGTCGCCGCGGACCGGCGCGTCTAGGGCCAGCTAGGGACAACTAGTGCCGTGAACGGAAAATACTGAAGCGCTTCGCGCACTGGAGCCACGCACCTCGCGTCGTTGCCGAAGCTAGCTGGACGTACAGGTAGAGCGTCGCTCCGGCGCCTAGCGAATGCACGCAGCTCGAGCACGCGCAACGTTCCATTATTTCCCGTTCACGGCACTAGAGACAGTCAGTCCGCGAGGAGCCGCGGTTCGAGCCGGATCTCGGTGACGGTGCCGTCGTCCTGGCGCTCGACGACGTACGCCGCGACGCCGGGCCGGTCGGCCACCGCCTCCACCAGGTCGGTGCCGTCGTAGACCAGGCCGACACCGTCGTCGGTGGCATGGACGGTCGGCAGCTCGCCGCTCGCCACCAGTGAGTGCAGCAGCGGACGGCGCTGCGCCTCGCTGTCGTAGTGGACACCGCAGCCGTAAGGCAGGAAGCCGAGGCCGGGAGGCGAGAGCCGCAGGTCGAGGCCGTAGCTATCGGTGGTGCCGCCGGCGTACCAGCAGATGGCGCCCGCCGAGACGCCGCCGAGGACCACCCCGCTCTCCCAGCACTCGCGCAGCACCTCGTCGAGGCCGTGCACCCGCCAGACGGCGAGCAGGTTGGCGACGGAGCCACCGCCGACCCAGATGACGTCCTGGGCCAGGAGGTGCGCTCGCACGTCGGAGACGTTGGGCATCGTGAACAGCTCGAGGTGGGACGCCCGCACCTCGGACCCGGCGAACGCGCCGTAGACCGCACTGACGCCGTTGACGGAGTCGCCGTGGGCGGTGCCGACGTAGCAGAACCGGGGTCGCTCCGGGTCGCCAGCCAGGTGGATGGCGTGCTCGATGAGCGCGCCTCGCCGCCAGTGATAAGGCCCGACGTCGGTGGGCCGGAACCCACCCGAGGTGGCGAGAATGCGCACGGTCTATCCCCCGAGAGGACTGGTTGGGGTCAACGGCACCGTGCACTCTACGTGGTGCCGCTACCCCTTCGGGTGAGCCCCGGGCTGTTCTGCGAGTCAGGAGCGCGACGCACTCCACGTGGTCCGTCATCGGGAGAGCCCAGATGGTCCTGAGGGTGACCTCGATCGTGGGCGATCAGCCGCCGTCAGGGGCCTCAAACCAGCTGCTGACCTACGACAATCCACGATGAGGCCCCGGTGCCGGCGACGGCAACTTCACGTTCCGGCGCAGGCCCTGGGTCTGCCAGGTTCCTCAGACAACCTCGGCGTGGCGCCACCATCGTATGGTCAACACGGCGCTGACGAGGGCTACCACGGGTGCCAGCAGCAGAGTGGCCGACGAGATGGTCGGCATGCCCGACTCGGGGCCCATCGCCCACATCGCGGGAACCGACCAGGGCCACCATCGACCGATGCCAGCGATCGTGGCCACCTGGGCCAGCACGACCAGGACCAGCAGCGCGCCGATGGCTGGTAAGTAGCCCCGGCCCACGCTGGCGGCCGCCGCGACCGGGAGCGCGAGCAGGCCGGACAGCACGGCCAGGGCCGTCAACCGTGCCACTGTCCGCCATGCGGCGTCGTCGGGGCTCCCGAGCCCGGTCGCGAGCCCGAACAGCCAGGTGACGAACACCATCGCCAGGCCGACTGCCGTCGACCACAGTGTCATGAGGGCGAGCTTCGCGCTCGCGACCGCTTCGCGGGGCGTCGCAGACGCGTAGAGGGATACCACTGTCCGGTCGGCGTACTCCCGCCCGAAGCACCACCCGACCACGATGCCGACCCCGACCACGCCAGCGGTCGCATAGATCTGCATCAGACCGCCGAGGTACCCGGCCCAGCCCCCACCGGGGAGCATGGCCTGGGCCTTGAGGGTGGCCGGGTCGTTGCCGCCTTGCTCAGCAACCGTGAGGAGGCCGCGAGCCATCCCCGGGGGTACGAAGACCAGCGCGAGGGTGGCCACGAGGACGACGCGTGAGCGCCGCAATTTGAGCGCTTCCACGGCGTACGCCGGGCTCATGAGCGCTGCTCCCGCGCGGTGCCCTCCGCCGCCGCCTCGTCGGCGGCGTGGGCCATCTCGAAGAAGGCACGCTCCAGGTCGACGCCCTGGGGGTCGAGCTCGCCAATGATCGCTCCCGCGTGGATGACGGTGACGCGGTCGGCAATCCTCGCCACCTCATCAAGGTGATGACTGGAGACCAGCGCCGCCACACCGTCGGAGGCGGCGCCCTTCAGCAGCTCACGCAGCAGCACCACACCCGACGGGTCGAGCACGTTGGTCGGTTCGTCGAGGACCAGCAACCGCGGGCGGTGCACCAGCGCGCTGGCCAGTCCGACCCGCTGACGGTTGCCGAGAGAGAGGGTGCTCGCACGGCGCTCGGCCCACGGATCGAGCCAGAGTTCGGCGACGACACGGTTCACCGCCGCGCTGACCTCGCCGGCCGGAACGCCATGCAACCTGGCCGCCGCCCACAGGTTCTCGCGCACGGTCAACTCTGGATAGACGAACGGTGTGTCGATGAGGTGGCCGACGCGGCTCCAGACCGCCGCATCAGCGCCGGGCACGCTCACGCCGAACAGATGCACCGAGCCGGCGTCGGGGCGCAGCATGCCCAGTGCGGCGCGCATCAGCGTGGACTTTCCCGCTCCGTTGAAGCCGATCAGGGCATGCACCTCGCCCGGGCCCACGCTCAAGTCGACACTGCGGAGCACGGGCAGGTCGTCGTCGAACTGGTGCCGCAGACCGCGGACCTCGAGCGCGCTCACGAGCCGGCCCCCTCGACCACCGCGAGCGCGGCATTCAGGCACGTACTCATGGGTAGCTCGTCGTCGGACTGACACCACTCCTGCAACGCCACGGTGAGAGCCGCCAAGACTGCGGCTGCTGCGACCCGCGCGGCGAACTCCTCGCCGCCGTCTTCGACCAGCACCGCGACCAGGGCCTCGCGGGTGGCTTCGGTGTTGGCGTACATCCCGATCCGGAGTGCGGGGTGCTGTGATGCGATCCGTACCCGCTGGCGTACCAACTCCTGATCGGGAAGCTCGATGCGGGCGAGGGCGGCGCGCAGACCGGTGCACACCCGGGTCGCCGGCGGCAGCGTGGATGGCGTGGCGGCGACGGCCGCGGCGATCGTCGGATCGAAGCCGTCGTCCAGGATGACGGCGTCCTTGGTCGCGAAGTGGCGGAAGAACGTCATGTGGCTCACTCCCGCGGTGCGGGCGATCTGATCGACGGTGGTGGCGTCGTACCCCTGCTCGGCGAACAGCCTGGTCGCGGTCTCCTGCAGCAGAGCGCGGGTGCGGATCGTCTTGGGCGTGGGCACAACGATAATGTTAGTCACTAACATAATCGGACGGCAAGAGGACCCGCATGCGGCACGATCAGCCGTGCCAACCGGCGACGGACGCGCGGTGACCCCCGGGCCGTGGACGTGCTCAAAGGTCTTCTGCGGGCCGTTCCGCGTTCTCTCTCGGTCGGCCGCGGCGCCCCCGCGGGGAGTGCAGAATGCTGGAATCCGATCCCTCGACCTCAAAGCGAGCCCGGAGCGAGCCCGGAGTGAGCCCTCAGGTCGGTTTTCGGGTATCGACGTCGTGGATCGAAATCACATCACCGCAGGTCAGAGGCAGTTTTCGTCAGCAAAGCCACGCATTCCACATGATGTGTCATCGGGAACAGGTCGAATCCTCGCAACCCGCCGAGGCGGTAGCCGTGCTCGGCGAAGATCGCCACGTCGCGGGCCAGCGCGGCCGGGTCGCACGCGACGTAGGCGACCGCGCGCGGTCGTCGTACGACGACCGCTTCGACGACCGAACGGCGGGCGCCTTCGCGCGGCGGGTCGAGGACGACCAGGTCGACCGCCGCAGCCGGCAGCTCGGCGAGCACGGACCCCACATCGCCGGGCAGCACGGTCGCGCCCGGCACGTTCACGACCGCGTGGCCGCAGGCGCGCTGGTCACCCTCCACCAGCGTCACCGCGGCCGCCCCCACCCGATCGGCGAGGAAGCGCGCGAACAACCCGACCCCGGCGTAGAGGTCGAGGACCGTCTCCCCCGCGCGGGGCTGCAGGAAGTCCAGCACCGTGTCGACGAGCACCTCGGGCGCGCCCGGGTGCACCTGCCAGAAGCCGTCCTGCTCGACCTCGAACGGCAGCCCGTGCACGACGTGCCGCGCAGGAGCGCCGGCGATCAGGCAGTCGTCGACCTCGATCACCTCGTGCGAGCGGTGCAGGCGCATCCCGTGACCGCCATCGGGCAGGTCGACGTACCGCTGACGGGTGCGCCAGCGCAGGCCGTCGTGCTCGTGAGGCGGCTCCCCCGGCACCTCCTCGATGTGTACGTCGACGTCCAGGCGCGCGAGGCGGGACAGCTGCTCGCGCACCACGTCGGCCTTGAGCGCACGCTGCCGCGCGAGCGTCACGTGCTGGAAGTCGCAGCCACCGCAGCGCCCCGGTCCGGCGTACGGGCAGGGCGCCGGAACCCGATCCGGCGACGGCTCGAGCACCTCCACGGCATCCGCCCGCCAGAACCGGTCACCGTCGGTCCCCTCGGTCACCTCGAGCACCACCCGCTCCCCCGGCAGCGCGTGCCGCACGAACACGACGCGCCCCTGAGGTTCCAGCCGGGCCACGCAGTGGCCACCGTGCGCCACGGGACCCACGACCGCCTCGAACCGCTGCCCCACGCGAGACGCGCCGCGCGGACGACGAGCGCGTGGACGGCGGGTCGACCGGCCAGCCGACCGACCAGTGGCTGCCGGGCGCAGGGACATCAGCGGGACACGTCTCGATCCCGGGCCCGCGGGTCGACCTCCCCGCGCCGCAGGTCGCCGGGGCGCACGCGGTACTCGTCGCGCAGTTCCCGCTCGCGAGCGATCTGGGAGGAGCGCAGCTGGTAGGGCACCGAGGTCACCATCACCCCGGGGGTGAACAACAGCCGTCCCTTCAGCCGCAGCGCGGTCTGGTTGTGCAGCAACTGCTCCCACCAGCGGCCCACGACGTACTCCGGGATGTAGACCGCGACCACCCCGCGCGGGTTGGCCCGCCGGATCTCGGTGGCGTACTCGACGATCGGCCGGATCAGCTCGCGGTACGGCGAGTGCAGCACCTTGAGCGGGACGTCGAGGCGCCGCTGGTCCCACTCCTCCAGGAGCCGGCTGGTCTCCTGCGGGCTCGTGGAGACGTAGACCGCCTCGAGCACGTTGGGCCGGGTCGCCTTCGCGAAGGCGAGCGCGCGCAACGTCGGCTTGTGCAGCTTGGAGACCAGGACGATGGCGTGCACCCGGGTGGGCATCACCTTGTCCTCCTCGTCGGCCGCCAACTCGTCCGCCACGTTGTCGTAGTGGCGCCGGATGCCGCGCATGACGAGGAAGAAGAAGACCATCGCCAGGATCGCGATCCACGCGCCGGCGAAGAACTTCGTGACCAGCACGATGACGAAGACCACCGCGGTCATCGCCAGCCCGAAGGTGTTGATCGCGCGGGAGCGGAACATCCGCCGTCTTACGGCGGGGTTCTTCTCGGTCTTCAGCAGCCGGGTCCAGTGCCGGATCATGCCGAGCTGGCTGAGGTTGAACGAGACGAACACCCCGACGATGTAGAGCTGGATCAGCCGGCTGGTCTCGGCGTTGAAGGCGAGGATCAAGATGATCGCCATCACCGCGAGGAAGACGATGCCGTTGCTGTAGGCGAGCCGGTCGCCGCGGGAGCCGAGCGCACGGGGGGCGAACCCGTCGCGGGCCAGGATCGAGCCGAGCACCGGGAAGCCGTTGAACGCCGTGTTGGCGGCGAGCACCAGGATGATCCCGGTCATCGCCACGACGAAGTAGAACCCCGGCGGGAAGTCGGTGAAGATCGCCTTCGACAGTTGGGCGATGACCGTGTGCTGGTCGTAGTCGGCCGGCAGCGGCTGACCGTCCGGCGTCCGGAGCCGATCGACGTCGCTCGGGTCGACGTACTTCAGCCCCATGTTGTTGGCCAGCGCGATGATGCTGAGCAGCATCGAGATGGCAATGGTGCCGAGCAGGAGCAGCGTGGTCGCGGCGTTGCGGCTCTTGGGCTTGCGGAAGGCCGGCACGCCGTTCGAGATCGCCTCGACGCCGGTGAGCGCGGCACAGCCCGACGAGAACGCGCGGGCCAGGAGCACGATCAACCCGATGTTGGTCAGCTCGTCGCTGTAGCCGGGCGCCGGCATGATCGTCAGGTCGGCGCTCTCGACCTGGGGCAGGTCACCGGTCGTCGCAAGCAGCAGGCCGTAGAGGCCCATCCCGAGGATGCCGATCATGAACCCGTAGGTCGGGATCGCGAACAGCGTCCCCGACTCGCGCACGCCGCGCAGGTTCATCGCCATCAGGATCACGACGAGTAACGCGGCGACCTCTGCCTCGTGCCCGGAGAACGCCGGGATCGCCGACGCCATGTTCTGGACACCGGACGAGATCGAGACCGCGACGGTGAGCACGTAGTCGACGAGGAGCGCGGAGCCGACCGTGACCCCGGCGGTCGGACCGAGGTTGACCGTGGCCACCTCGTAGTCGCCACCGCCGCTCGGGTAGGCGTGCACGTTCTGGCGGTACGACGCGACGACGGTCAGCATCACCACGGCGACGGCGACGCCGATCTTCCACGACCAGACGTAGGCCGAGGCTCCGGCGAGCGAGAGCATGATGAAGATCTCGTCGGGTGCGTAGGCGACCGACGACAGCGCGTCGCTGGCGAAGACCGGCAACGCGACCCGCTTGGGGAGCAGCGTCTCGCCCAGCTGGGAGCTGCGCAGCTTGCGCCCCAGCAGGATCCGCTTGGAGACGTCGCCGACACCCACGAGCCGCAAGCGTACGCACCTCGGGTGCCCGATCCGCAGTCAACCGCGCCCATGGGGTGCACAACGGATACCGTTGCCGGGTGCACGTCGTGATCATGGGGTGTGGCCGGGTCGGCTCGACGCTGGCCCGCAGCCTCGAGGACCGCAACCACACGGTGTCGGTCATCGACAGCGAACCCGACGCGTTCCGGCGCCTGGGGCCGGGCTTCAACGGCGACAAGGTGACCGGCTACGGCTTCGACCAGGCCGTGCTGGAGAAGGCGGGCATCCGGCGCGCCGACGCCTTCGCGGCGGTCTCCAGCGGTGACAACTCCAACATCATCGCGGCCCGGGTGGCCCGCGAGACCTTCGGCATCCAGCAGGTCGTGGCCCGCATCTACGACCCCGGCCGGGCCGAGGTCTACCAACGCCTCGGCATCACCACCGTCGCCACCGTGAAGTGGACGGCCGACCAGGTGCTCCGCCGGCTGCTGCCGGCCGGCGCCGAGCCCGACTTCCGCGACCCGTCCGGCACGATCCGCGTCGACCAGGTGCCGATCCCCGATCAGTGGGTCGGTGAGCGCACCATCCACTTCCAGGAGCAGACCGGAAGCCGGATCGCCTGGATCGACCGGCTCGGCGAGGGGATCCTGCCCAACCGCGAGTCGGTGATCCAGGAGGGCGACCTGATCCACCTGGTGATGCGCGAGGAGAACGCCGCGCACGTCTTCAAGGTCATCGACGCCGGACCCGAGGAGCACTGAGATGCGCGTAGCCATCGCCGGGGCCGGCGCGGTCGGGCGGTCGATCGCCCGGGAGCTGATCCAGAACGGCCACGAGATCCTGCTCATCGACAAGGACCCCGACTCCATCAAGCCCGAGCGGGTGCCCGACGCGGAGTGGCTGCTGGCCGACTCGTGTGAGCTCTCCTCACTGGAGGAGGCGCGACTCGACAAGTGCGACGTGGTCATCGCCGCCACCGGTGACGACAAGGTCAACCTCGTGACCTCGCTGCTGGCCAAGACCGAGTTCGGGGTGCCGCGCACCGTGGGCCGGGTCAACCACCCCAACAACGAGTGGCTGTTCAGCGAGGCCTGGGGCGTGGACGTCAACGTCTCGACGCCGCGGATCATGTCGGCCCTGGTCGAGGAGGCGGTGACGGTCGGTGACCTGGTCCGTCTGTTCACCTTCCGGCAGGGCAACGCCAACCTCGTCGAGCTCACGCTGCCCGCCGACTCGCCGTACGTCGGCAAGCCGACCGGCCTGATCCCGTTCCCCGACAACTGCGCGCTGGTCTCGATCCTGCGCGACGGCCAGGTCTACGTGCCCGACCCCGAGCAACCGGTCGAGTCAGGCGACGAGCTGCTCTTCGTCGTACCCGAGGAGCGAGAGGACGAACTCGAGCGGCTGCTCGCCCCCAACGAGCACGGACTGGGGTAGTCCCTGACGATCGAGCTGGGATGGATCAGCCGGGCTGCGGCCCGGCCTCGGCCTGCTCCGGCCTCGGTTCGATCGGGGTGGCGTTGCGGGCCAGGAGCCAGATGATCAGCGACCACGCCCCGATCCGCAGCGCCCAGCCGAGTCCGAGCCGCAGCACGCTGACGATGAGGACAGCGGTGTCGGTGTCGATCGCGCCGGACCAGCCGAGCAGCCAGACCGGACCCTGGAGCAGGACGCCCACCGCGCCGGGCATCAGGAAGACCCACGTGAGCCGGGTGCACAGCTTCACGACCTGCGGGTCGTCGTGCCAGGCGAGCGGATCGCCGCTGACGCTGCCCACCATGAAGCCGACCGCCGGCCACCGGAGCAGGCAGGATGCGCCGAACAGGATCGTGTAGCCGAGGCTGATCAGGATCCCCGGCAGGAAGTAGGCGAGGGCCTGGTCGGACGCGTCGCCTCCGGCGTTGGCCGCGATCCTGGTGAAGACGTAGCCGAGCGCGATCGAGAACGCCGCGTTGAAGACGTATTGGATGGTCGAGCGCTGCACCAGCCGGATCACGAGGGCGATGCCGACGCCAGCCCCACCCACGATCAGCGCGAGCTGGATGTCCTTGGTCACCAGCCAGAGGATGGTGAACAGCACGCCGGGGATCGCTGCCTCGATGATGCCGCGGCGGCCGCCCAGCGAGGCGGCCATCTGGGCCCGCACCATCGCCTCGACGGTCTCGACCGTCGGCCGCGGCTTCTCGGTTGCGGGATCGACTGTCGGGTCGGCCGCGTCGGAATCGCTCACGGGACTGCTCACGGGATCAGCTGGTAGCGCGGGGTGTACATCGCGCGCACGCCGTCGTGCGCGCCGATCCGGCCCTCGACCTCGATCGCCCGGCCCGGCTCGATGCCGGCGATCCGGCGACGGCCGAGCCAGACCAGGGTGATCACGCCCGTACCGTCGTTGAGCTCGGCCTCGAGTGCGGGTACGCCGGCGCGCGGCCGCAGCGTCACCGTGCGGAGGGCGCCGCGCAGCGTGACCCGTTCGCGGTCGGGTGCATCGGAGATGCAGATGACGCCGGACCGGCCCGAGCGGGAGTACTCCTCGCGGAGGTGGCGGTCCTCCTGGTCGCCGGGGTTGGCCCAGCGGCTGATCGTGCGGCGCAGCGTGCTCTTGCTCATCGGATCAGCTGTTCTGCTCGACCCGGCGGGCCTGCGGGGGCATCACGACGGGCAGCGCCTCGCCCACCGGCATCGCGTGCGAGCCGCGGTGCACGCCGAGCCGGCGGATGCTGTCCTCCCAGTCGCCGGACTCGTCGGGACGAGCGGCGCCGGCGCCGAGCAGCGAGCAGCGCAGCATCCACCGCGGGCCGTTGATGCCGAGTACCCGGGTCACCTGGGGGGCACCGGAGCGCTGGCCGACCTGACAGATCAGCTCGGTGCCCCACGGCCCCTCGCGCTCGGTCGCCGTACCGCCCGACTGCGCGACTTCGGCGGCGATCTGCGGGCGCACCTCGGACCAGAGGTCGCCGTTGCGGGGCGCGGCGAACGCGCGCACCTCGAGTGCGCCGTCGGGACCGGCCAGCAACACCTGCTGGACGGCGCCGCTGGCCTCGTCGACCTGGAGCCGGAGCTCGCGGTTGGGCTCCGGGGTGATCAGCAGTGAGCCGAGGTCGACCCGCTCGCCGTCCGCGAGGGGCGGCAGGTCCTCGGAGTCGAAGGGGCCATCGGCGAGGAGGTCTGCTGCGGTCTCCTCCTCGGGGTCGTCGGCCTCGAGTGAGCCGTCGTCCTCGACCGGCTCGGACTGCGCCTTACGGCGGAACTTCACGTGCTCTCGCTCCCTGCTGTGTCTGATGCGGGGTCCGGTGCCTGCCCCGTGGTCGGAACCGTGGTCGGGCCTGCGGCCCCGAAACCTCCGGTAGAACCGTAGCCGCCGCCCCCTCGCGCACTCTCGGGCAGGACCTCCACCTCGGCGAACGCCGCCTGCTCGACCCGCTGGAAGACCAGCTGAGCGACCCGGTCGCCGCGGCGCAGCTCGATCGGTTCGCTGAGGTCGTGGTTGACCAGCAGCACCTTCACCTCACCGCGGTACCCGGCATCGATGGTTCCGGGCGTGTTCACGATCGAGAGCCCGTGCCGAGCCGCCAACCCCGACCGCGGGTGCACGAGCGCGACGTACCCTTCCGGCACCGCCATGGCGATCCCTGTCGGCACCAGCGCCCGCTCCCCCGGCCGCAGCGTCACGTCGACGGTCGTCACCAGGTCGGCCCCGGCATCGCCGGGGTGCGCGTAGGCCGGCAGCGGCAGGTCAGGATCGAGACGCACGACGGGCACCGGGAGCTCCACCCGCCGGACACTAATACGTGGCGCGGATGGGAGGATCCGGACCGTGGAGGCGACGGCGTACGACGAGCGGTTGGGGGTGCCGCTGCGCTGGTGGGCGCAGGGCGTCATGCTCGTCGCGATGCTCTGGCTCGCTCTGATCGTCGCGGTTCCCGGGCCGGTGGCGTGGGCGTGCAGCGGGGTCGCGCTCGCCCTGCTGGCCGCTCTGCTGCTGTCGTACGGCGCGGCGCGGGTCAGCGTCGCCGACGGCTGGCTCCGTGCGGGTCGAGCCCGGATCCAAGGTGTGCACCTGGGTCCGGTTCATGCGCTGGACGCCGAGGAGACCCGCCGGGTGGCGGGCCCCGAGGCCGATGCTCGCGCGTACCTCCTGCTGCGGCCCTACCTCAAGCGCGCGGTCCGGGTCGAGATCGCCGACACCGACGATCCCGCGCCGTACTGGCTGCTCAGCTCGCGCCACCCCGAGGAGCTCGCGCGCGCCGTACGCGCCCTCTCCGATTCGTCTGCGCCCTGACCTGGGTACCTTGCTCCCATGGATTCGGACAGCTCGCGCGTATGGGCCCTCTTCTCCCTGGTGGCGGGGCTGGGCGCCGCCGCACTGACCCGCAAGCTGCTCGACCAGTCCTGGAAGGCCGCCGCGGGCAAGAATCCGCCGGAGAACCCCGCCGACCCCGACGTGAGCTTCGGTGAGGCAGTGCTGTGGGCCAGCATCACCGGCGCCGCCGTCGCACTGGCCCGGATGCTCGCCCAGCGCCGCGCGGCCAACTACTACAAACGTTCCACCGGCCAACTCCCGCCCGGGTTGCGCTCCGGCGACACCCGCTGACGGGCCCGAAACGACAGGACCCGACACGCTGCGCGTGTCGGGTCCTGTGGTGATCTGGCCCGGCAGCAACCTCGGCCTGGGTGCCAGGTGCGCCGACACGGCGCTTCTGCCGCAGGGGGCGCTTCGCGCCGGGGACGGTCAGTACCGCCGGGTCGGCGATGCCTAGCTGCGCTAGGCGCAGTCGAAGCAGATCATCTTCTTCGCGTCCGCCAGCTGGCTCCGGTGGTGGACCAGGAAGCAGCTCATGCAGGTGAACTCGTCCTCCTGCTTGGGCTTCACCTCGACCGCGAGCTCCTCGTGCGAAAGGTCCGCACCGGGGAGTTCGAACGACTCTGCAGCCTCGGCTTCGTCCTCGTCGACCTTGCCGGAGTTCTTGTCGTGGCGACGCGCCTTGAGCTCTTCAATGCTCTCTTCGGACTGGTCTTCTTCACTCTTGCGCGGGGCGTCGTAGTCAGTCGCCATGTCTCATCACTCCCTTCGGCCGTTCCTCACGTCTGTCTTCCCCGAGACCGACGTGTCTGGAGCCGTCGGCAGGGGAGGATTGTGCACCATCGACCTGGGAACGGGCACACCGAGGTCAAGGCGCGGGATTGAACATCAGGTGTCGGTCGACTATTCCCTGCGTCCGGCGGGGGTCAGGCACCAGGAGCCGCGAGGTACCCAGCCTGCGTGATCGCAGTCAGGAACTCCTCGAAACCACCCGCCGGGGCGGCCACCACGATCGGCCGGCCACCGACGCCGGGCAGCGTCTCGACCCGAGCCCCGGCGGAGCGCGCCACCAGCCCGCCCGCGGCGTGGTCCCAGACGTTCACACCCTCCTCCAGGTAGCCATCGAGGGAGCCCTGGGCCACACCGCACAGATCCAGGGCGCACGAGCCGAGCCGCCGGATGTCGCGGATCCGGGGCAGCAGCCGCAGCAGGCTGGCCGCCTGCACCTCGCGCTGGTGGGCCTCGTAGGAGAAGCCCGTGCCGATCAGCCGCTCCGCCAGCGGGACGACGGCTCGGACCCGGATCGGTAGGCCGTCGCGGAGCGCCGGTCCGCCCAGCGTCGCGGTGTATTCGGTGCCGGTCGCGACGTTGAGCACCACACCGGCGACCACCTCGCCGTCGAGCTCGGCGGCGATCGAGACGGCGTACTGCGGGATGCCGTAGAGGAAGTTCACGGTCCCGTCGATCGGGTCGACGATCCAGCGGACGCCCGAGGTGCCCGGCCGGTCGCTCTGCTCGCCTTGCCCCTCCTCCCCCAGGACGGCATCGCCGGGCCGGGCGTCGAGGAGGGTACGGCGGATCAGCCGCTCGGAGCTGCGATCGGACTCGGTGACCACGTCGACCGCGCTGGACTTGGTGTCGGCGACCTCGACGCCGCGAGCGGCGCCGGACTCGACCAGCCGAGCGGCGGATCGGGCCGTCCGCACGGCGAGGTCGAGCAGCTCCTCCGCCAGCTCCGTTGTCAGGGTCATGCCTCCTCCCCGCACAGGGCCGGCCGATCGACCTTCGGGTTGGGACAGCAGCCCATCGGGCAGCGGTCCCACAGCGCGCCCAGCCCGCCCACCGCGGGCCGGGTCACGTCCGCCCCCCGCTCGATCGCGGCCCGTTCGACGAGGATGTCGCGGACCATCGCGACGAACCGAGGGTCGGCCCCGGCGGTCGCCGAGCGAACGGCCGCGAGCCCCAGCCGTTCGGCGGTCGCCAGCGCCTCGGTGTCGAGGTCGTAGACCACCTCCATGTGGTCGGAGACGAAACCGATCGGCACCATCACCACGGCGCGGACGCCCTCGGCAGCGAGCGTCTCCAGGTGGTCGTTGACGTCGGGCTCGAGCCACGGGACCTGCGGCGGCCCGGACCGGGAGCAGTAGACCAGCGCGTGGTCACGCTCCACCCCTGCCGCCTGAGCCACCCGCGCGGCCACCTCCGCGGCGACGTCGAGGTGCTGGGCGACGTACGCGCCTCCCTCGGGGCCGGCGCTGTCGGCCATCGCGAGCGGGATCGAGTGGGTGACGAAGACCAGCCGGGCGGAGTCGCGCAGCTCCGCAGGTAGCTCGGCCAGCGAGGCGAGCACCCCGTCGACCACCGGCTCAACGAACCCCGGATGGTTGAAGTAGTGCCGCAGCTTGTCGAGCACCGGGGCACCCGGGACGGCCGCGACCGCATCGAAGAGGTTCTCGCGGTACTGCCGGCAACTGGACCACGACGAGTAGGCGCTGGTCACGAAGCAGGCCGCCCGGGTCACGCCGTCCTCCTCCATCCGGCGTACGGCGTCGACGAGATAGGGGTCCCAGTTGCGGTTGCCCCAGTAGACCGGGAGGTCGATGCCCGCCGCCGCCAGGTCCGCCTCGATCCCCGCCAGCAGGTCGCGGTTGAGGTCGTTGATCGGCGAGCGGCCGCCGAACAGGGCGTAGTGCTGTCTCTTATACACATCTGACGCTGCCGACGAATCCCCCGCCCCGCCGTGACGTTCTCCAGGAACGGGACGACGTCCGCCTGCTTCTCCGGCCCGCCGAAGGAGACCAGCAGCAGCGCGTCGTACGGCGTCACGTCGGGCACCACGCGAGCGTAGTCACCGATTGGTCTGGCACCGTGCGGCGGTCCTAGCCTGCAGTTCCGATACAGAAAGCCATTCCAGTGTTCTCCACCTACCGCCGGGTCCTCGCGACACCCGGCGCGCTGTTGTTCTCCGCGGCCGGCCTGGTGGGCCGGCTGCCCATCTCGATGGCCGGCCTGGGCATCGTGCTGCTGGTGCAGGCCGGCACCGGCTCGTACGGCGTGGCCGGTGCCGTCTCCGCGACGTACATGGTCGCCAACGCGGTCTGCGCGATCATCCAGGGTCGGATCATCGACAGCTGGGGCCAGGGTCGGGTGCTGAGCACGCTGGCCTTCGCGTTCGGGGCCTCGGTCACGCTGCTCGTGGTCACGGTGGAGGCCGACTGGCCACAGTGGGTGACCTACGTCTCGGCAGCGCTCGCCGGCGCGACCCTTCCCGGCGTCGCCAGCTCGGTGCGCGCCCGCTGGGCCTACGTGCTCAAGGGCGGACCCAAGCTGCAGACGGCGTTCGCGTTCGAGGCGGTCGTGGACGAGATGGTCTTCATGCTCGGGCCGATCCTGGTCACCGTCCTGGCTACCCTGGTCGACCCGGTGCTGGGCCTGGCCTCGGCGGCCGCCGCGGGCACCCTCGGCAGCCTCGCCTTCGCTGCCCAGCGCCGCACCGAGCCGCCGGCCCAGCCGCACCAACGGTCCGAGGGCGTCCGGCCCCGGATGCCCTGGCCGACCGTGCTGCCGCTCGCCGTGGTGGCGGCGGCCCTCGGCATCCTCTTCGGCGCCGCCGAGGTGACGACCGTGGCCTTCTCGGACGAACACGGTCACAAGGGCTATGCCGGCGGGCTGCTGGCGGTCTGGGCACTCGGCAGCCTGCTGGCCGGCCTGGTCACCGGCGCCCTCACCTTCACGCGACCCACGTCGTTCCGGGTCCGCGTGGGCGCCATCGGGATGGCGGTCGCCATGGCTCCGCTGTACTTCGTCGACTCGATTCCGGTCATGGCCGTCTGCCTGTTGATCGGGGGCGTGGCGATCGCCCCGACGATGGTGGCGGCGATCTCGCTGACCCAGGAGAAGGTGCCGCAGTCGCGGCTGACCGAGGGGATGGCGATCATCCAGACCGGGGTGGTCGCCGGCGTGGCCCCCGGCGCGGCGCTCAGCGGCGTGGTCGTCGACCACTCCGGCGCCTCGGCCGCCTATCTCGTGAGCCTGGCCGCAGGGCTGGTCGCAGCCGTCGCCGCGCAGCTGATCCCGCGCGAGCCGCGCGACCAGGGGTCTCTAGGCTCACGCCGTGAGCACGTGGACGAACTGGTCGGGTCTGGAGACCTCACGCCCGACGCGTGAGGCGACGCCGGCCGACACCGACGCGGTCGTCGCCGAGGTACGCCGGGCACTCGACTCGGGCGGCACCGTCAAGATGGTCGGGACCGGCCACAGCTTCACCGCGATCTCGGCCCCCCAGGGCACGCTGCTGCGCCCCACGGCGCTGACCGGCATCATCTCGGTCGACCACGAGGCGCAGACGGTCACGGCCCGCGCCGGTACGCCCCTCAAGGTGCTCAACGCAGAGCTCGAGGCGCTGGGCCTCTCCCTGCACAACATGGGCGACATCGCCGAGCAGACCCTGGCGGGTGCCATCTCCACCGGCACCCACGGCACCGGTGGCACCGCAGCGGGCCTGTCCGCCCAGGTGGTCGGCCTCGAACTGGTCACTGGCACCGGTGAGCTGCTGCGGGCCACCCCCACCGAGAACGCCGACGTCCTCGACGTGGCCCGGGTCGGCCTCGGCGCGCTCGGGATCCTCACCACGATCACCTTCCGGGTCGAGCCGCTGTTCGTGCTCGAGGCGGTGGAGGAGCCGTTCGGCTGGGCCGAGGCGCTGGCGGCGTACGACGAACTGGCCGCCCGGGCCGACCACGTCGACATGTACTGGTTCCCCCATACCGATCGGGTCCAGATCAAGCAGAACTTCCGCCGCGGCACCGACCTGTCCGCACGCCGGCCGCTGTCGCGGCTCCAGCTCGCACTCGACGACCGCTTCCTCCAGAACACCGTCTTCGGCGCCGCCACCGCGACCCTCAACCGCGTGCCCGCGGCGATCCCGGGGTTCAACCGGCTGGGTGCCCGGCTGCTCAGCCACCGCACCTATGCCGACGTCGCGCATCGGGTCTTCGTCGCCGAGCGCGACGTGGTCTTCCGGGAGATGGAGTACGCCGTCCCGCGGGCGGCGGGACTCGACGTACTCCGGGAGTGTCGAAGGGCGCTGGACGCCTCCGGGCTGCGGATCTCGTTCCCGGTGGAGCTGCGCAACGCCCCTGCCGACGACGTACCCCTCTCCACGGCGAGCGGCCGCGACTCCTTCTACCTCGCCTTCCACACCCACCGTGCCGCCGAGCACCGCGACTACTTCGCCCTGATGGAGCCGATCCTGCGCGCCCACGACGGGCGACCGCATTGGGGCAAGGTGCACACCCGGACCGCCGCCGACCTCGCGCCGGTCTACCCACGCTTCGCCGACTTCCTCGCCCTCCGCGACCGGCTGGACCCGCAGCGGGTCTTCGCCAACGACTACCTGCGGCGAGTCCTGGGCGAATGACGGCGGCGCCGTCGCCATCATCACGGCGTGGCGCGCCGTCGCGGTCCCGCTGGGCGGCCTTCGGCTGACGTAGGCTCGCGAGCATCCGGACAGAGGACCACGACGAGGCCAAGACGACCGCATGTCGGCACCCCACGGCGCACCCAGTGAGCGCCATACCCCACCTCCGGTCGTAGCGCGCCCTCAGCCCTCGGCCGGTGGGTTCCTGACCCTCATCGGCGTGACCCCGGACGGCCGGCGGCTGCGACTCGCCGACCCCCATGACCCAGGCGGACGCGAGTTCACCGTCGAGATCGACGCCCGGCTGCGCGCGGCGTTGGGTGTCCGCCCCTCGACCCGACCCGAAGAACCGGTGCCCACAGTGGAGACCCAGATGGACAGCATGCTCCGACCGCGCGACATCCAGGCCCGGATCCGGGCCGGGGAGACGCCCGAGGCGGTGGCTGCCGCGGCGCGGACCACGGTCGAGAAGGTGATGCCGTACGCCGCCCCCGTGTTGGCCGAGCGCGAGCACGTCGCCGAGCGGGCTCAGCGCTCCTCCATCCGCCGGCCGGCCGGCGAGGCGCCCGCCGGACACCAGCAGCGGACCCTGGGCGATGCGATCACGGTGCACCTCCACACCCGCAACGTCGACCCCGACGTGGTGGCCTGGGACTCCTGGCGCCGCGAGGACGGCCGCTGGGCGCTCACCGGTCGCTTCTCGGTGCAGGGCCGCGACGGGCTCGCCGAGCTCACCTTCGACCAGCCCGGCAACTTCGTGGTCCTCGACAACGACGACGCGCGCTGGCTCGTCGGCGAACTGGCCGAACCGACCCCCGAACCGACCCCCGAGGCGACCGCCGACGCGACGGCCGAGCCGGGTGCCCGGCGCCTCTCCGCCGTACCCTCCCAGGACGACGCCCAACTCGCTCTCGGAGACGACGTGCTCGGCATCGTCGACGAGCCGATCGAGGCCTTCCTCGACGTCCAGCCCGGGGTCGACGAGCGCGAGCTGATCGACCAGGCCGCCGACGCGGCCGCGCTCGACGTCGAGCCGACGGACGACCCGACGGACGAGGAGCCCGAGCCCGCCACCCGCCGGCCGGTCAAGAAGACCCGAGGCCGCGCCTCGGTCCCGAGCTGGGACGAGATCATGTTCGGTGGTCCGAGCGAGTAGGCGACAGCGAGGAACGAGCTGTCGCCGTCGCGAGCGAAGGTCGAGCAAGCCTCGCGGCTGAGGGACGAAGCCGCGACAGGCGCGTCGAGACCACCGCAAGGTAGGCAGCCAACGCCACCCAGCCCAACGCTGCGGACGTCTCGACAGGCTCGACGAGCGAACTCGAGCCAGGGCTGGTCTCGCCCTGTTCCGTCGCCGTGACCCACCGGTAACGTCCCCCCATGTCGTACTTCGTCACCGGAGCCACGGGGTTCATCGGCCGGCATCTCGTCGACGAACTGGTCGACCACCGCGAGGGCACCGTCTACGTGCTGTGCCGTGAGGCCTCGCTCGACCGGATGCGTGCGCTGATCGATGCGTGGGGCACCGACCGAGTGGTGCCCGTGGTCGGCGACCTGGGGACGGTTCGGCTGGGGGTGGCCGAGGAGTGGATCGCGGAGCACCGCGGTGGGATCGACCACTTCTTCCATATCGCGGCGATCTACGACATGACGGCGGACGACGCCACCAACGAACTGCTCAACGTGGGCGGCACCCGACACGCCCTCGAGCTCGCCGAGGCCCTGGCCGCGAACTGCTTCCACCAGGTCTCCTCGGTGGCCGCGGCAGGGGACTATCACGGCACCTTCGACGAGACGATGTTCGAGGCGGGCCAGCATCTGCCCTCGCCGTACCACCGGACGAAGTACGAGTCCGAGATGATCGTCCGCACCGAGGCGACGGTGCCCTGGCGGGTCTACCGGCCGGCCATCGTGGTGGGCCACTCCGAGACCGGGGTCATGGACAAGGTCGACGGCCCCTACTACTTCTTCCCTGTCATGAAGCTGATGCGCGACACCCTGCCGGCGTGGCTCCCGCTGGTCGGGGCCGACCTCGGCGACACCAATCTGGTGCCCGTCGACTACGTCGCCAAGGCGATGGACCACCTCGCGCACCTGCCCGATCGGGACGGCGAGGCGTTCCACCTGGTCAACCCCGATCCGCAGCCGGTCGTGGGCATGGTCAACACGTTCTGCCGCGCCGCGGGGGCGCCGACGTTCGCCACGCCTGTCGATCGCACGACCACCGAGAGCGTGGTCGGGCTGCTCCCCCGCGCGGCTCGGCCCGGCTCCCTGGTCACCCGGCTGATCCGCAGCGCACCGGCGCAGACGGCGCTCGACCTGACCCTCGGACGCCTCGGTGTGCCGGCGGAGGTCCTCTCCCACACCTCGTTCGCACCGGTCTTCGACTCCCGACGCACCGAGCAGGCGCTGGCCGGCTCCGGCATCGCGGTGCCGGACCTCGACGGGTACGCGCGGACGCTCTGGGGCTACTGGGAGGAGAACCTCGACGAGGCCACCGGACGCGACCCGCGCAATCGCGAGGCCCTGCAGGGCAAGCACGTGGTGATCACGGGCGCCTCGTCGGGCATCGGCCAGGTGACCGCGTTGAAGGTGGCCCAGTGCGGTGGCATTCCGGTCCTGGTGGCCCGCGGCAAGGACAAGTTGGAGGCGACGCGCGCAGCCATCGAACGGCGCGGCGGTACGGCGTACGTCTTCCCGTGCGACCTCTCCGATCTCGACGCCATCGACACCCTCACCAAGGAGCTTGCCGCGACGCTCCCCTCGATCGACTTCGTGGTCAACAACGCCGGCCGGTCGATCCGCCGTTCGCTCAAGCTGTCGCACGACCGGTTCCACGACTTCGAGCGCACCATGCAGCTCAACTACTTCGGCGCGATCCGTCTGGTCATGGGGCTGATCCCGACGATGCGCCAGCAGCAGCGTGGCCACATCGTCAACATCAGCTCGATCGGGGTGCAGACCAACCCGCCGCGCTTCTCGGCGTACGTCGCCTCGAAGGCCGCGCTCGACTCCTGGTCGAACGTCGTGGCCTCCGAACTGGTCGGCGACGGCATCACCTTCACCGGCATCCACATGCCGTTGGTGCGGACGCCGATGATCGCCCCCACCAAGCTCTACGACAAGTTCCCCACCATCTCACCGGCGCAGGCGGCCGACCTGGTGATCAAGGCGATGGTGGAGCGGCCGCACGAGATCAACACGCTGCTCGGCAACGCCGGAGCCGTCGCCCACACCGTGGCTCCCAAGCTCGCCTTCCGGGTGCTGAACATGGCCTACCACGTCTTCCCCGACTCGGCCGCCGCCCAAGGGAAGGCACAGGGAGACCAGCCCGGCGCCCGCGAGTCCGAGCAGATCATGCTGGCCAAGGTGTTCAAGGGCGTGCATTGGTGATCTGTGGTTGAGCAGGTGCCCTCACTGCGGAGGTTTTCGACACCGAACGCGCCAGCGCGCCTTCGGGCTCAACCACCGTACGGTGGTTGAGCCGCGAGCGCAGCGAGCGTGTCGAAACCTCCGCTGCCCGGTCAACCCCCGAGTGCGACCGGACGCGACGGGTCGGTGATCCAACCCGACCAGCTGCCGGGATAGAGCGTGGCTCGGACGCCGAGCAGCTCGAGGGCGAGGACGTCGTGGATGGCGGTGACGCCGGAGCCGCAGTAGACCGCGACCTCGGTCCCGTCGAGGGGTACGCCGGCAGCCTCGTACAGCGCCCGCAACTGCGCGATGTCGCGGAATCGGCCATCGGCACCGAGGTTGACGCCGGTCGGCACGTTGACGGCACCCGGGATGTGGCCGGCCACCGGGTCGATCGGCTCGGTCTCGCCGCGGAAGCGTTCCGGCGCGCGAGCGTCGATCAGGACCGGTACGTCGAGCACGGCATCGGCATCAACCACCGGGAGGACACCCGGACCGGGTTCGAAGTCGCCTTCCGCGGGCCGCGGGGTGCTGGCTTGCGCCGCCCCGCCGGCCTCGCGCCAGGCGGCCCACCCGCCGTCGAGCACGCGCACGTCGGGGTGGCCGTGGTGACGCAGCAGCCACCAGGCGCGCCCGGCCGCCTGACCGGACCAGTCGTCGTACACCACGACCGGTCGCGAGCCGGAGACCCCGGCGCGACGCATCGCGGCGCCGAACACCTCGGGATCCGGGAGCGGGTGCCGCCCGCTTTCACCCGGTGCCGCTGCGAGCTCGGCGTCCAGGTCGACGTACACCGCGCCCGGCACGTGGCCCTCGTCGTACGCCGGCCGACCGGTCGGCCTGCTGGTGCGGTACCGCACGTCGAGCACGGTCACGCCATCCTGGTCGAGAAGCTCGACCAGCTCGGCGGCGGAGATCAGCGGAGAGGGCGGGGACGGTGTCGAGGTCACGCAGCCATCCTGAACCGTCCCGGCGTGGTGCCGAGCAGTGCCCGGAAGTGGCGGGTCAGGTGGGGCTGGTCGTGGAAGCCGGTGGCGACCGCCACCTCGGCGATCGGCATCCCGTCGAGCAGCAGCCGACGGGCGCGGTCGAGCCGGCGGCCGACCAGGTAGCGGTGCGGTGGCAGGCCGTACTCGCGGCGGAAGACGCGCACCAGGTGCGAGGGGTGAGTGCCCAACTCGCGCGCGAGCTCCTCGAGACTCGGCTCGTCGTCGTCGAGGCGACACCGGATCTCCCGAGCCAGGCCCCGGTCTCGGGTCGGCGTCGGAGCCGCGCGCTCGTCGAGATGCAGCGTGATCCGTTCGGCGACGAGCGCCAACCGGTCGGCAGCCTCGAGGGCGTCGTCGAGGCTCCGGTGGAGAGCGGACACGGCGCCCACCAGTTCGCGGTCGGCGATGGACGGCGCGCGTACGGCGGCACCGGTCAACCGCTCCGGCAGCCACCGCCCGTCGACGTACAGCACCCGCTTGTCGAAGCCACCGGGACTGGCCGCCCGCCCATCGTGCGAGACGTACGGCGGCAAGACGGTCAACCGCCGGGTCACCGCCTGCCGGCGCCGGCCGCCGAGGGTGTAGTCGACGCCGCCGCTGTCGACGAGCAGCAGGGTCCACTGCTCGTGAACGTGCGCGGGGTAGGCGTGCTCCGTGAAGTGCGCGTGCAACACCTCGGAGACCCCGGGGACCTCCGGTCGCCAGGCCCGAACGCGCTCCATGTCAGGAACGTACAAGACCGGTGCCAGCCCGCCGGGCCACGCTGGCCGGGTGAAGTTCGACACGAAGGTCGCGGTCGTGGTCCGCGACGACCTGGCCGGCTGGCAGCGGCTCAACGTCACGGCGTTCCTGGTCAGCGGGATCGCCGGCGCACACCCGCAGCTGATGGGTGAGCCGTACGAGGACGCCGACGGGACGACGTACCTCCCGCTGCTGGGGCAGCCGGTCGTCGTGCTGGAGGCGGACGCCGACACCCTGCGCGCGGCGCACGCCCGCGCGCTGTCTCGCGAGCTGGCGACGAGCATCTACACGCACGAGATGTTCTCCACCGGACACGACGAGGCCAACCGGGCGGTTGTCCGCGCGGTGGCTCGCGACGACCTCGACCTCGTCGGTCTCGCGGTGTTCGGGCCGCGCAACGGCGTCGACAAGACCGTGAAGGGTGCGCGGCTCCATCCCTAGTGCCGTGGCTCGGGACCGAAGCTCACGAGGGTCAAATTAGGGTGTGCGCGTGGCCGAGCTCCAGTTCTTCACCGGCACGATGGACTCTGGCAAGAGCACACTGGCCCTGCAGACCAACCACAACCGTGCCCAACGTGGGCTGGTGGGCCGGATCTTCACCAGCCTCGACCGGGCTGGTACGGCGATGCTGTCGAGCCGGCTCGGGCTGCAGCATGACGCGATCGAGGTGGACCCGGCGTTCCACTTCTGGCGCTATGTCGTCGACGAGCTCACCCGCGGCGCGCGGGTCGATTACTTGATCTGTGACGAGGCGCAGTTCTATACGCGCGACCAGGTCGACCAACTCGCCAAGGTCGTCGACGACCTGCAGCTCGACGTGTTCGCGTTCGGCATCCTCACCGACTTCCGCAGCGAGCTCTTCCCCGGCAGCGCCCGGTTCGTCGAACTCGCGGATCGCACCCATGTCCTCCAGGTGGAGGCGATGTGTTGGTGCGGTCGCCGGGCGACGCACAACGCGCGCACCGAGGACGGCGTGATGGTCGTCGAGGGCGAGGTGATCGTCGTGGGAGACGTCGAGCAGTCCGGCGCCGAGGCGGTCAGCTCCGATGACGCGGTGCCGGAGGTGGCCTACGAGGTGCTCTGCCGGATGCACCACCGCCGACGGATGACGGCCGCCCGGGCGCATGCCGTCGCGCTGGGCGCGGAGCCCCTACCCTTCGGCTGACGGGTAGGACCGCAGGACGCAGAACTCGTTGCCGGACGGGTCGAGGTAGGAGCGCCAGGGCAGCTCGCCCCAGTCGGTCTCGAGCCGTCGGCCGCCGTGCGCGGCGATGTCGGCTTCGACGGCGTCCTGGTCCTCCCCCTCGAGCCGGATGTCGAGGTGCAGCCGGTTCTTGGTCGTCCCCTTGGGTGACTCCTCCGGGCACAGTTGGAGGAGCGGACCTCGCCGCGAGGGGTGGCGCAGCGTCTGCGGCGAGACCTCGACCCAGCCCGTCAGCCACGACCAGAACGCCGTGTCCCGCTCCGGGTCGGCGCTGTCGAGCGGCAGCCCCGCGATCGGGCCGGTGTCGGCGTACGCCGCCCGCTCGCCCATCACGCACAGAGGATTGCCCTCGGGGTCGGCCAGCACCACCCACGGCACGTCGTCGGCCTGTCCGATGTCGAGGTGTCGAGCACCCAGGCCGAGCAGCCGCTCGACCACCTCGTCTCGAGCCTGTCCACCCAGGAGGTCCACGTGCAGCCGCGGACCGGGCGTCACGGTCTCGGGAACGTGCGGGAAGCACAGGTCGATCGCCGGCCCGCCCTCGATGGCCATCCGCGTCTCGAAGATGCCGGGCGCGTCGGTGAGTCGCTCACCTCCGACCACCGCCTCCCAGAACCGTCCCAACTGCTGAGGGTCGAGGGCGTCGATGACGAGGTTCTCGAGGTACATGCGCTCCACCGTAAGGCGCGGCGGCTTCGGGTCGGCGCGCGGCGGGAGTTTCGTCGGTCAGCCGACGAAACTCGTGCTTGGACGACAAAGCTTCATCGTCCAGGCGGGAGTTTCGTCGGTCAGCCGACGAAACCCCCGGTCCGCCCGTCAGCCCACCAGGATCGGGATCAGCATCTCATCGGGCGTCAGCGACCCGTGCAGTCCGACCAGGCTCATCTCGTAGTTGAAGTCCTTGCTGGAGAACATCGCCAGCTCACCGCGGGCGGCCACCACGACATCGCCGAGCCGCGGCAGCACGAGCTCGGTGACCGGGCCGAACCACCCGCGGGCGATCGCCGCCTCCCGGGTCAAGACCTCGGCCCGATCGCCCAGCAGCTCGGCCCAACAGCCGGCGACCGATGACGCAGCGCCGTCGGCGCAGTAGAGGTGTCGGAACCGCGCCTCGCCCCCGAGCAGCACCACGCCGTCGCGGAGCTCCGCGTGCTTGTCGATGTCGATCCGGGTCGCGGGGGTCGAGTCGACCATCCCGTGGTCGGCCACCACGACGAGGCGGACCTCATCGGGGAGCGCCTCGCGCAGCTGGACCGTCTCGGCGTCGATCGCGGCGAGCTGCTGGAGCCATTGCGGCGAGTCGACGCCGTACTTGTGGCCGGTCCAGTCGAGGTCCCCGTCGTACAAGTAGGTCAGTGACGGCCGGTGCGTCGACCCCGTCACGGCTCCCGCGATCCGCTCCCCGATCCGGTCGGCACCGATGTAGCCGGCCCCCCGCTGCGCGGCGATGGTCAGGCCGCTGCGGTCGAACTCGCGCTTGTTGACGACGTCGACGCGGACGCCGGCATCGGTCAGCTTCGAGAACGCGGTCGGGTGCGGCTGCCACTCGAGGGGGTCGACCGACTTGTCCCAGAACAGCGCGTTGAGGAGTCGATCGGTGCCGGGCACCCGGCTGGTGAAGCCCACCAGCCCGTGCGTGCCCGGGGTCAGTCCGGTGCCGAGCGAGGTGAGGCTGGTCGCCGTCGTCGACGGCACGCCGGCGGTGCCGGGCTCGCTGCCCGCCAGGGAGCTCGCGGCCAAGGAGGCGAGGTACGGTGCGCTGGCGGCGTACCGCTGGAGGAGCCGGGAGCCGAGCCCGTCGACCAAGAACACGACGTACGCCGGAGCTTCAGGCAGCACCAGCCCGCTGGGTGCGGGGAGTACGTCGGTGCCGAGCGCGTGCGCGACCGCGGGCACGACGTCGCCCAGCGCGCGGCGCCCGTACGCCGGTTCGACGAACGGGCTCGACTCGTGGTGGCTCAACTCGCGTGGGTCCGGGCGGAGAGCTGCTCGGCGAACGACAGCAACCGGGCCACGGAGTCCTGGCCGTCGGCGGCTGCGGAGACCCGCAGTGAGAAGTCGTCGGAGGCGAGGACGCCGGTGTAGCCGTGGTCGGCCTCGCACTGCGGGTCGTCGCAGCCGGCGGGTTCGAGGTCCACCCGCGAGATCCCGCCCCAGCCGAGGGTCATCACGGCCTCGGCGGGCGAACTCGGACCCTTGGTGGGGTTGGCGACCATCCGGGTCACCACCACCGAGGTGACCGCGCTCAGCCGGATCGCCTCGGAAGAGGTCGAGGTGTAGGGCTCGGGCAGCAGGTCGTCGCCGGCGTGCTCGTCGGTGTGGACGATGACCAGCCGGCTCGGCGTGAGCACCACGACCGAGAGGTGGCGACGCACCTCGTCGCGGTCGAACGTGGGTTCGTGGTGGACGTAGAACGAGACGACCCGCTCCCCCGAGACGGCGGCGGACACGCTGTCGGCGACCACGTCGGGGTAGTAGCCGGTCCGGTCGATCGCGTCCCGCAATTCGATGCTGCGGTCCTGGTCGTCGGTGGTGCGCAAAGGCATGAGGTGGAGTCTTGCACGCCCCCGAACGGCGAGTCCTCGGAGCCGGGCCGTCCCTTGGTCGCCGTCAGGGCGTACGGCCTGGTTCGGGCGAGGTCCGCAACTAGGGAGGGAGCGCAGCGACCCGGTCTTCGCGGCGGAGCCGCGCGCCCGGCGATCGGCCCCGATGGCCGTGGCGACTGGCGCCGAAGCGAGCGCCAGCCAGCGAGCGTCGCCGCGGACTCGGGGCCGAGACTCGCCGGGGTGTTCAGCAAAGGTATTCAGCTCGGGATGGTGTCGCCGGGGAGGTCGGGCATCCGGCGTACGAACCAGTCCGAGCGCGGATCGGCGACCGGCTCGACCCGCGCGGAGGCGGTCAGAACGCTGGCTCCCTGGGCGCCGGCCAGCACCAGCGACAGCTCGAGGGAGCGGACCTGCGGTAGGTCGTTCTGGAGTTGGGCCACTCGCTGGATGAGCCGTTCGACCTCGTCGACGTCGACCACCTCGCTGCCGCGGTAGCCGAACAGCATCGGTGAGGAGCGGATCTCACGGACCATCGAGGCGGCGTCGTGCTGGTAGAGCGGCGGGATGCGGTACGACACGTCGGCCAGCAGCTCGATCACCGGTCCGGAGATCCCGAACGAGACGACCGGCCCGAACAGCGGGTCCTCCAGGCTGCGGATCGAGATCGGCACCCCCGGCGGGGCCAGCTTCTGCACGACGAACGACGCCGCCGCGGGATCGTCGATCACCGCGGCCAGATCGTCCCAGGCGTCGCGCATCTCGCTGGGGCTGTCGATGCCGCGTACGACGTGCGCCTGGTCGGGCCGCTCGCGCAGATGGTCGGCGGTGGCCTTGAGGATGACGTTCCAGCCCAGTTCGCGGCCGACCTTCTGCGCTTCCTTCAGCGTGGTCACCGGCCGAGCGGGCCACAGGTCGATGCCGTACGCCGCGAGCAGTTGCTGCAGGTCGTCGGCACCGAGATCGACACCGTCCGGAGACGCCGACAGCGCCCGCCCGATGATGCTTTGGGCTGCCGCGAGGTCGACGGACTCGGCGTCGGGTGGCCGTCCGTCGGGGGTGCGCAGCCACACGGCGTACTCGACGACCCGGGCCAGAGCGCGTACCGCGGCTTCGACCGCGGGGTACGACGGCACCGAGCCGCGGCCGGCCGTCGAGCCCGCCACATCAGGGACGCGGAGTAGTTCGGGGATGCCCTCGGCTCCGAGGAACGTGGAGACCAACGGCTTGTCGGACTGCTCCCCCACGGCGGCCAGGACGTTGGCGATCTGCTCGCCGGCCACGTTGAGGGGCGGGATGTAGACCACGACAACCGCATCCACGTCGGGATCGTCGATCGCGTCGTCGAGCGCGTCCTCGAAGTCCTCCGGGGTCGGCTCGGCGCTCAACGCCACCTGCTTGTCGACCACGAGTCCGACCGCGGCCGCGGCATCGGCGGCGAGCAGCCCCAGCGCGTCGGAGTTGCCGACGATCGCAACCCGCCGGCCCCGTGGCAGAGGTTGGTGCGCGGCCAACTGGGCGACGTCGAACATGTCCTCGAGCGTGTCGACCTGAATCACCCCGGCCTGCCGGAACATCGCATCCACCGCTTGCGGCGGCGCCGCGATCTTGCGAACGGCGTGGCCCATCGGGACGCCTTGCGTCGTACGCCCGGAGCGCACCGCGATGATCGGCTTGCGCAGGCTCACCCGGCGAGCGATCCGGGAGAACTTGCGAGGGTTACCGATCGACTCGAGGTACATCATCACGACCTCGGTCGACTCGTCCTCCTCCCAGTACTGCAGCAGGTCGTTGCCGGAGACATCCGCGCGGTTGCCCGCGCTCACGAACGTCGAGAGCCCCAGGCCCCGGTTGTTGACCTTCTCGAGGATCGCCGAGCCCAGTGCACCGGACTGACAGAAGAACCCGGCCCGACCCCGGGGCGGCATCACGCCCGACAGGCTGGCGTTGATGGACACGTCGGGATCGGTGTTGATGATGCCGAGCGCATTGGGGCCGATCAGCCGGACGCCGTACGAGCGCGAGAGCCCGACCAGCCGCCGCTGCCGCTGCCGGCCCTCCTCGCCGGTCTCCGCGAAGCCGGAGGAGATGACGACCAGCCCGTGCACGCCCTTGGCCGCACAGTCGAGCACGACGTCCTCGACCGACTCGGCCGGCACCGCGACGATCGCCACGTCGACGTCGTCCTGGATGTCGGTCACGCTGGTGTAGGTCGGCAGGCCGGAGACGGCCCGGGCGCTGGGGTTGACGGCGTACACGCGGCCGGTGAAGTCGCCGGTGACCAGGTTGCGGACCAGCGCCTGGCCGATGGTGTCCTGACGCCGGCTGGCGCCGATCACGGCGACCGACGCGGGGTTGAAGAACCGGTGGATCGACGCCGCCTCGGCCACGTGCTCGCGGCCCTGCATCATGCCGATCGCGGTGTCGGTAGGCTCGATCGAGAACTCCAACTGCAGCACGCCCTCGTCGTAGGCGCTGACGACGCGGTAGCCGGCGTCGCGGAAGGTCTGGATCATCCGCTGGTTGTCGGGCAGCACCTCGGCGACGAACCGCTCCACCCCGCGCTCCCGACCCGCCTGGGCGAGATGCTCCAGCAGGATCTGGGCGATGCCCCGGCCCTGGTGCTGGTCCTCGACCAGGAACGCCACCTCGGCCTCGCCCGCCTTGACCACGTCGTAGCGCCCTACCGCGATCATCTGTCCCTGCAGGGTCAGCACGAACGCGACCCGCTGGTCGTGGTCGACCTGGGTGAACCTCGTGACGTCGCGGTCGGAGAGATAAGGCATGGGCGAGAAGAACCGGTAGTACTTCGACCGCTCGGAGACCCGCTCGTAGAACTGCACCAGCAGCTCGGCATCCTCGGCCCGGATCGGCCGGATGTGCGCGGTCTTCCCGTCCCGCAGGATGACGTCGGCCTCCCAGTGGCGCGGCGGCTCGATGGTCGTCACCCCGTCCGTCCCGCTCACGTGCCCATCGTAGGAGGCGGCGACTCTCCTGTGTTCGGCCTACACCGGCCCTGGGCACCCGCAGCCGTGACGTCATACGACACGTGCGTCCGAGCGTCCGGTTCGGATGACCTCCCGCGATCATCCGGACCGGGAGTCGGAGTCGCCGGATTGCATGACGTCCCTTGGGCGACCATCTGCGGCGTGCCACCGCCGCATCGCCAGGGCCCGCGGGAGAGGATGGCGCCATGGCACGGCGTACGACGCAGGAACCCCCTGACGACTTCGAGGAGCACATCCTCGACACCGACATCCGGCAGGAGATGGAGTCGTCGTTCCTGGAGTACGCCTACTCGGTCATCTACTCCCGCGCGCTCCCCGACGCCCGCGACGGGCTCAAGCCGGTGCAGCGCCGGATCCTCTACACGATGAACGACATGCGGCTGTTCCCCGACCGCGGGCACGTCAAGAGCGCCCGCGTGGTCGGCGAGGTGATGGGCCGTCTGCACCCGCACGGTGACGGGGCCATCTACGACGCCCTCGTGCGGCTGGCCCAACCGTGGTCGATGCGGCTGCCGATGGTCGACGGGCACGGCAATTTTGGTAGTCCTGACGATTCTCCGGCAGCGATGCGATACACCGAATGCCGGATGGCCCCGCCGGCGGTGGCGATGACCGCCTCGATCGACGAGAACACCGTCGACTTCAAGCCCAACTACGACAGCCGCGAGCTCGAGCCGAGCGTGCTGCCGTCCGCGATCCCCAACCTCGTGGTCAACGGCACCACCGGCATCGCGGTGGGCATGGCCACCAACATGGCGCCCCACAACCTGGTCGAGGTGGTCCAGGCGCTACGACACCTGATCAACCACCCCGCCACCGATATCGACGGGCTGATGCGGTTCGTGCCCGGGCCGGACCTCCCCACCGGCGGCAAGATCATCGGCCTCGACGGCATCCGCGACGCCTACGAGAGCGGCCGGGGCAGCTTCCGCATGCGCGCGACGGCGCGGGTCGAGACCATGGGCCGGCGCAAGGGCATCGTCGTGACCGAGATGCCGTACGCCGTGGGGCTGGAGAAGGTCGTCGAGCGGATCAAGGTCCTCGTCCAGGGCAAGAAGCTCCAGGGCATCTCCGACGTCAAGGACCTCACCGACATGGCCAACGGCACTCGCCTGGTCATCGAGATCAAGAACGGCTTCGTTCCTGAAGCGATCCTCGAGCAGCTCTACAAGCTCACTCCGATGGAGGAGTCCTTCGGCATCAACAACGTCTGCCTGGTCGACGGCCAGCCCCGCACCCTGGGTCTCAAGGAGCTGCTCGAGGTCTTCCTCGGGCACCGCTACGACGTCGTACGCCGCCGCTCGACCTACCGGCGCGACAAGAAGGCCGAGCGGCTTCACCTGGTCGACGGGCTACTCATCGCGCTGCTCGACATCGACGAGGTCATCCAGGTGATCCGCGGCAGCGACGACAGCGGCGCCGCCCGAGAGCGGCTCATCTCAGTCTTCGACCTCTCCGAGGCGCAGGCGACCTACATCCTCGACATGCAGCTGCGTCGGTTGACCAGGTTCAGCCGGATCGAGCTCGAGAAGGAGCAGGAGACCCTGCGTCGCGAGATCGAGGAGCTGGAGGCGATCCTGGCCGACGAAGCGCTGCTCAAGAAGGTCGTCTCCGACGAGCTGGCCGAGGTGGCCAAGACCTACGGCACTCCGCGCCGCACCGTGCTGCTCGAGTCGGCGGGCACCACGGTCACCGCCGCTGCCGCGCCGCTCGAGGTGGCCGACGACCCGTGCTTCGCCTTCCTCTCTTCCAGCGGCCTGCTCGCCCGTACGTCGAGCGCGGAGCCGGTCGGCGTCGGCGAGGCCCGCGCCAACCACGACGTCGTCGTCTCCGCGGTGCCCACCACCGCTCGCGGCGAGGTCGGCCTGGTCACCTCGCGCGGGCGGCTGGTCAAACTGTCGGTGCTCGACCTGCCCGCGCTGCCGGCGTCGGCCAACGACCCCAACCTCCAGGGCGGCTACCCGCTCAGTGAGCTGGTCCAGCTCGAGGCCGGTGAACGCGCGCTCGCCCTCAGCCGGCTCGCCACCGACGGACCCGGCCTGGCGCTCGGCACCCGCAGCGGCACGGTCAAGCGGGTCAATCCCGAGGTGCTGGGCAAGGACGAGTGGGAGGTCATCCGGCTCGACGACGGCGACGAAGTCGTCGGAGCCACCGAGCTGGCCACCGGCCACGAGACGCTCTGCTTCATCACCAGCGACGCCCAGTTGCTGCACTTCGGCGCCGACTCGGTCCGACCCCAGGGTCGCTCCGGCGGCGGCATCGCCGGCATCCGGGTGGCAACCGGCGAACGCGTGGTGTGGTTCGGCGCGCTCGCAGGCGACGACAACGTCGTCGTCACCGCGTCCGGATCCTCCACGGCCCTTCCGGGCACCGAGCCGGGCGCACTCAAGGTGACGCCGTTCGGCGAATACCCCGCCAAGGGCCGCGCCACCGGCGGAGTCCGTTGTCACAGGTTCCTCAAGGGCGAGGACACCCTGGTCACCGCCTGGGCGGGTGACGCCCCGGCACGGGCCGCAGCCGCCAGCGGCGCCCCCGTCGACCTCCCGCCAGCGACCGGCAAACGTGACGGATCCGGTGCACCGGCCAGCCAGCCGATCGCCGCCGTCGCGGGTCCGGTGGGCCTCCGCCTCGCCCGGTTCTCGGACGGGGCCGGTGTGCAAGGCTGATCTCGTGATCGAGCCCTCCCTCCGGCGCCTCAGGCTACTGACCGCCACGCTCGCATTCGGACTCGCGCTGGGTGGCCTGTCCGCGTGCAGCGACGACGACCAAGGCGGCGGGGACGACGGCGCGACCCCCGAGGAGGTGCTCGCCGCGGCGAAGAAGACCCTCGACGAGACCAGCGGCGTCAACGTCACCCTCGCGACCGACAGCGTGCCCAGCAGCGTCAACGGCATCAGCTCCGCCGAGGGCACCGGCGTGCATCCCTCCGCGTTCGAGGGCACGTTCAAGCTGAGCGTCAGCGGCCTGCCGGCCGACGCCGACGTGATCGCCGTCGACGGCGTCACCTACGCGAAGAACTCCCTGCTGCTCCCCGACTGGACCGAGATCGACCCGAGCACGTACGGCGCACCCGACCCGGCCCAGCTGATGAACCCCGACGACGGCTTCTCCGGACTGCTGTCTGCCGCCACCGACGTCGAGAAGGGCGACACTGTGCGCGGTGGCGCCGACAACAAGGAGATCCTCACGGAGTACACCGGGACGATCTCCAGCGACGCCGTCGCCGCGCTGGTGCCGACCGCCGAGGGCGACTTCGACTTCACCTACACCATCAGCGACGACGACGAACTCCGCGAGGCAGTGCTGAAGGGCGCCTTCTACGGCGAGGACGCGGGTGACCTCACCTACACCCTGACCCTCGACGACTACGGCACCGAGAAGGAGATCACCGCGCCGTGAGCGCTGGAGCGGCGCCGCGCACTCCTCGGTCGCCGCGGCTGCTGCTCACCCTGGCCGCGGTGGCGGTGGCCTTCGCCGCGGCGGACACCTACGTCGTCGTACTCGCGCTGCCCGAGATGATGGGCAGCGCCGGGATCCCCATCGACCAGCTCCAAAGAGCCGCGCCCATCGTCTCCGGCTTCCTGCTCGGGTACGTCGCCATGCTGCCGCTCATCGGCAGGATCGCCGACCTGCGTGGCCGGCTGCCGGTCCTCGTCGCCGCCCTGGTCGTCTTCGCGGTCGGTTCACTGGTCACCGCCCTGGCCTACGACCTCTCCAGCATGGTGGTCGGCCGGTTCCTCCAGGGCGTGGGCGGCGGCGGGCTGGTCCCCGCGACGCTGGCCCTGGTCGCCGATCTCTACCCCGCCCAGCGACGCGGCGTACCGCTCGGCATCGTCTCGGCCGTCCAGGAGCTCGGCTCGGTCCTCGGGCCTCTGTTCGGCGCGGTGGTCCTCGCCGTCGCGGACTGGCCGGCGATCTTCGCGATCAACCTCGCAGTCGCCCTCGTCCTGGCCGCCGCGATCCGGGCGACCGGGGGTTTCGAGACGCTCGCGCCTGACCCGCAACCCCCACAGCGACGGCACCTGCCCGACCCGATCGGCCTGCTCCTCCTCGTCATCGCCCTGATCTGCGGCGGGCTGGTCTTCATCCGCCCCGCTCCGGTCGTCCGGGACCTGACCTGGGGCCAGTACTTCATCCCGGTCGCCGGCGACGGCCGCTGGCTGACTCCGGTGGGCCTGATCGCGATCGCGGCGTTCGTGCTCCTCGTGGTGCGGTGCGCGACCGCCCGCAGGCCGCTCGTCGACCTGCGGGCGTGGGGCCGCAGCGCCCGGGAGGCGGACCTGACCGGCGCGCTCCTGCTGGCCGTCGCGCTCGGCGGGGTGATCCTCGCGTTCGCGACCGCCGATCCGTCGGTCCAGGTCTTCTCCGACCAGGGGGTGTGGTACCTCATCGGCGCGGCGATCGCAGCGGCGGCGTTCGTGCTCCATCTACGGCGGGCCGACGCACCGCTGCTCCCCCACGGCGCGCTGCGGAGCCGACCCGCGTGGGGTGCCGTGGTCGTCAGCTTCTTCGTCGGTGCGGCCCTGATCGCGGCGCTGATCGACATCCCGATCTTCGCCCGCACCACCGTCTACCGGACCTCCCAGTTGATGGCGGCGCTGGTGCTGCTCCGGTTCCTGGTCGCGCTGCCGATCGGTGCGATCGTCGGCGGCTACCTGATCCGCACCAGGAGCGCCGGCCTGGTCACGGCGGTCGGCATGGGACTGTCAGCAGGGGGCTTCGCCTTCATGTCGCGCTGGGACGTCGACACGCTCCATCACCCGTCGTCGACGCTCCCCCTGGTCATCTGCGGCTTCGGCTTCGGACTTGCCCTGGCGCCGGTCAACGCCGCGGTCCTGGCCAGCACCGACCCCGACGTACACGGCGTCACCACAGCAATGGTGGTGGTGTCTCGGATGGTGGGGATGCTCGTCGGGATCTCCGCACTCACCACGATCGGCCTGCGCCGCTACTACGCCGAGCAGGATGCCCTCCAGACCGTGACCCAGGTCTGCGGCGAACCCAAGATGTGTGCCGCCTACCGGGACCTCCAGAAGGCGGCCGGCGTCGCCCAGGAGCAGACCGTCTTCATGGGCGCCGTGGTGTGCGCCGTCGCGGCGGGAGTGCTGGCCCTCATCCTCTTCCGCGGCGTGGCGACCCGCTCCGTCGACGCGGCCGACGCCCTCCGGTCCGTGGGCTGAGTCGGGCGAGCCGGCCCACACGCGCTAGCGTTCCCGGACGTGAGCCGAGAATCTGGGCAGTTCGATGACCTGCTGGCCGCCAACCGCGAGTACGCCGCGCACTTCGACATGGCCGGGTTCGACGGCGTGGCGCACGCCGGGGTCGCCATCGTCACCTGCATGGACTCGCGGATCGCCCCACTGGCGATGCTCGGCCTGAAGCCCGGCGACGCCAAGATCTTCCGCAACCCCGGCGGCCGGGTCACCGAGGCAGCACTCGAGGCACTCGTGCTGGGCGTGCACCTGCTCAACGTCGACCGCGTCCTGGTGATCCCCCACACCCGGTGTGCCATGTCGGCGCGCTCCGAGCGCGAACTGCGCCACCAGATCACCGAATCGGCCGGAGTCTCCGCCGACTGGCAGATGTTCAGCGTCGTCACCGACCAGATTGCCGCCCTCGACGACGACATCCACGCGGTCCGGAGCCACCCACTGATCCCCGACACGGTCCGGGTCGGTGGGTTCATGTACGACGTCGACACGGGGCTGCTCGAACAGAAGTTCTGAGTTCTGACGGGCTGGCCCAGACGGGCCATGTCCCGGCCGCCTGCACCGCGCGCAGAATCGACGAGTGCTGCTCGAACGCGAGCTCCAGCTCGCCGCACTCGACGAGTACGCCGCCGAGGCGTGGCGCGGCGAGGGACGACTGGTCCTGGTCTCCGGCGAGGCCGGAGTCGGCAAGTCTGCACTCGTCGAGGAGGTCGAACGACGCCACCCAGACGCGCGCTGGGCGTGGGGCTCGTGCGACGGGCTGTTCACGCCGCGGCCACTGGGACCGCTGCTGGACATCGCCGCTCAGCTCGGCGGCACACTGCACGAGACCACGAGCGGTGGCCCCACCCGTGAGGAGATCTTCCAGGCGCTGCTCGGCAGCCTGGCCGGGCCGGAACCCACCGCCCTGGTGTTCGAGGACGTGCACTGGGCCGACGAGGCGACGCTGGACCTGCTCCGATTCGTCGGCAAGCGGCTGCGGAACCTCCCGGCGCTGGTCCTGGTCACCTACCGCGACGACGAGCTCGCTCCCGGCCACCCTCTGCGCAGGTGCCTCGCCCAGCTCGCCACCGAGCGCAGCACCCGCCGGATCGACGTACCACGCCTGACGCCGGCCGGGGTCCGGGTGCTCGCCGACGGCTCCGGGCTGTCCGCCGAGGAGCTGCACCACCTGACCGGCGGCAATCCGTTCTTCGTGGCGGAGCTGCTCCGCGACCGCGGCAACCAGCTGCCGGCCTCGGCCCGCGAGGCGGTGCTCGGGCGCGTCGACGCCTTGGAGCGGCCAGCGCGACGAGCTTTGGAAGTCGCCGCATTGCTCGGTTCGCGGGTCGACCTGGACCTGTTGCACGCGGTGGCCGTCCCGACGACGGACGCGCTGGACGAGCTGCTCGACTCCGGGCTGCTGGTGTCGGACGAGGGAACGCTCCGGTTCCGGCACGAGATCACCCGGCGTGCCGTGGAGGACGACCTGCCCGCGCATCGCAGTGCACCGCTGCACGGCCGGATCCTGGCGCTGCTCCGCGCCGCCGGCTGCGACGACGACGCCCGGCTCGCCTACCACGCCGAGGGTGCCGCGGATGCGGTGGCCGCGCAGGCACACGCGACGCTGGCTGCGGAGTACGCCGCCTCACTCGGGTCGCACCGCGAGGCGGCAGCGCAGTACGAACGGGCCCTGCGCTGGGCCGGAGCCGGCGACGATCGCACTCGCGCCCTGCTCCTCGACGGCCTGGCCGACGAGTACGGCCTGCTCGACCGATGGGAGGACTCGCTCGAGACCCGGGAGACCGCCCTGGGGCTGTGGCGGGTCGTGGGTGACGAGGTGCGGGAGGGTGACGGCGTACGCCGGCTCTCGTCGGCGTACTGGCGGCTGTGCCGGGGCCCCGAGGCGGTTGCGGCGGCCAGGTCGGCGGTGTCACTCCTCGAGCCGCACGGGAGCTCCGAGGAGCTGGCCCGGGCGTGGACCGAGCTGGCCGCGCAGTCGGTGGCCAACGGCGAGCACGCGGCCGCCCTCGAGCTGAGCGAACGAGCCCTCCGGGTCGCGGAGCTGCTCGGGCTGCCCGATGTGACGAGCGATCTGCTCAACACCATCGGGTGCGTGCACCAGACCCTCGGCCAGCCGTGGCGGGATGACCTCGATCGCGCCCTGGCCGTCGCGCTCGAGGCCGGCGCCGACAAGCAGATCGGCAGGGCCTACGCCAACCTCCAGGCGATGAGCTGGGCAAGCCTGGACTTCACCCGGGCCGAGTCGGTCTACCGGGAAGGTCTGGAGTACTGCGAGGCCCACGACATCCCGACCTACGCCAACTGCCTGATCGCGGGCCAGGTCGACGTCCTCGAGGCGACCGGCCGCTTCGACGAGGCGGTGCAGCTCGGGCGGGACCGGATGGCCGTCGCCGACCTCTCCCCCATCAACAAGCTCTCGACGCACATCACGCTAGGGAAGATCGGGGCCAGACGCGGAGACCCGGCAGCTTGGGGACACCTGGACACGGCGTTGGCCGACGGGCTCGCGCTCGACGAGGAGCAGTACCTGGTGGTCATCCACCTCGCGCGGGCCGAGGCGTACTGGTTCGAAGGCGATCTGGAGCCCACGCTGGGCGAGTTGCGCCATGCAGCGCGGGCCAACCACGGGGCCGATCCACTGTCGCGAGGGATCCTGAACACCTGGCTCGCGCGGCTCGGCCAGGACGCGTTGCCGGGGCCGATGGAGCCGCCGTACGCCGCCCAGCTGAGTGGGGAGGTGGTGGCGACAGTCCGGCTGTGGGACGACCTCGGGGCGCCGTACGACGCCGCGCTGACGCTGCTCGACAGCACCGACGAGGACCACTGGCGCGAGGCCGCGACCAGGTTCGATGCGCTGGGCGCCGAGGCAGCGGCCCGGATCGCCCGCCGGAAGCTGCGCGATGCTGGCGCCAAGGGGATCTCGGCCGGACCGCGGCGGACCACCCGTGGGCACCCGAAGGGGCTGACCCGGCGCGAGGCGGAGGTGCTGCGCGAGCTGGCGGCCGATCTCACCAACGAGGAGATCGCCGGGCGGCTGGTCATCTCCCCCAAGACCGTCGACCACCATGTCTCGGCGGTGCTCACCAAGCTCGGCGTACCCAACCGCCGCGCGGCGATCACCGAGGCCCGGAGGCTGGGCCTCCTGGACGAGCCCCGCGGACAACCTGGGGAGCCGGTCGTCACAACCTAGGGAGCCGATCCCGATTCGCCGGCCCCAGTGGCAGACATACCGTCGAGCGGTCCGCTTCCACCGCACGAACCCCGCGAAAGGGGAATCTGTCATGCCGCTCTACATGGACGTCCACCACCTCGACGGCCCCGTCACCATCGACGATGTCGCCAAGGCCCACGCCGCCGACCTGGAGATCCAGGGCGACCACGACGTGAGCTACCTCCGTTACTGGGTCGACGAGGCGGCCGGCAAGATCTTCTGTCTGGTCGAGGCTCCCGACGCCGAGGCCGCGAACACCGTGCACCGCGAGGCGCACGGGCTGGTCGCCGACGAGGTGCATCTGGTCCAGGAAGGCTCCTGACCACTCCTGACCACGCTGTGCGCGCCCCTCCCGATCCCGGTGTCGGGAGGGGTGGGCTACCAGCCGTCGCCGTCGTCGCGTTGGGCGTCGCGCTCGGCCTGCCGGGCCAGGGATAGCTTCTCGTCGATCCAGAACCAAGTGCCCACGCCGACCAGCACCAGGCCCCCGCCGAGGAAGCCGAGCACCCACGTCGCGGCCGGATAGCCTCGGTGATCTGCCGCCACCGCCAGTGCCACTCCCGCCGCTCCCCACACCGCGACCAGGGTCGCCACGAACCTCGCGAGCTCCATGGGCCGATCACACCATGCCTACTCTTGCCCGCGTGGTACGCGGACGGGTGGCGCGCTGGGCGCTGGGGGTAGCTGTCGCGGCCGCCGCGCTCACGGGGTGCACCGATCCCGACGGAGCGGCCACCCAACCTCCGGACGCGTCCGGCGCGGATGCCAGCCCGATCCCGAACGCCGATGCGACAGACGCCTCGCCATCGCCCACGGTCGAGGCGGCCCCCGAAACGGGAGAGCCGGACCGGATCGCCGCCGTACGCCGTCCCGACACCGCGCGCGAGGCGGCCCGTCGGCTGACTTGGGCTCAACGCGTCATCGACGACCCGTCGGCGCCACCTCGTGCACTGGTCCGCGCCGCCCGCCAGCAGCAGCTGGTCTATCGCGAGCTGGGCACCCGGTCGCGGTGGGACACCGCCGTGCTCGCCGGCGTACCCGCCGCGCTGCGCCCGCAGGTCCGGGCCAATGTCGCGTCGCGTCGGGAGTTCCGTGCCCTGCATGGCAACGACTTGGCCGACACCCTGCCCGCCTGGCGGATCGTCGCGCCCGCCCCGGCCGAGGAGTTGCTGCGCTACTACCGGCGCGGGGAGCAGAGCTACGGCATCGGCTGGGAGTACCTCGCCGCGATCAACCTCGTCGAGACCGCCATGGGGCGGATCCGCGGTACGTCGGTCGCCGGCGCCCAGGGGCCGATGCAGTTCCTACCGTCGACGTGGGCGAAGTGGGGTCGCGGCGGCGACATCGAGGACCCGCGGGACGCGATCCAGGCGGCGGCGCGCTACCTAGCGCACGATGGCGGAGCGCGCCCCGAGCGGCTGGCTGGCGCGCTGTTCCGCTACAACAACTCGCTCCACTACGTGCGCGGCGTCACCCACCTCGCCGAGGTGATGGAACACGATCCACGCGCGTTCTACGGCTACTACCACTGGGACGTCTACTACCTCACCTCCCAGGGCGACGTGCGTCTCCCCGTCGGATACGAGCGGAAGCGACCCGTCCCGGTCGAGCGGTGGTTGGCCCGTCATCACCAGCGCTAGGGCGATCATCGTCACTATGCATTTGTTACAGCATCACAGTGCGCTCTGAGTCGACCACACAGAGGCTGGGCCGGCCTATTGTCGAACGACAATCGACACTCTCGGGAAGGACTCTCATGAGATCTGCTGTGACCTGGCTGGCCAGGGTGGCCGCCCTCACGGTATGTGGCGCGGCGGTGGCCCAACCTGCATCGGCGGTGTACTGGCGATCGGCTGGCAATCCGTTGAACGTCTACGAGAACGGCAAGGTCCAGGGACAGGCGTACGGGAACTACTACAACAAGAACAACACGCACGCGGCGAGCCAATCGAACCGCCGTGACGCCAAGCCAGGCGGCGACGGCATCTTCGTCCACGTGGATCACTGGTACCTCGACCCGGGCCACGGCAACTGGATCATCAACGGCACCGACCGGACCAACAACACCACCTCGGGGGCGTGGCAGGACTCCACATACACGAACGGCTTGTGGCCCTACGGCGAGACGGCACGCGGGATCATCCACGTGTGCGAGGACCACTCGTTCGCCAACGACCCGTGCTCGGAAGACGTCATTGCCTCCTTCAGCTATTGAGCCGGAGACGCCAGCTCTGCTCAGCGTTCACGAACTTGGCGCCAGCCGCGGCCGCACTCCGGTCCTCTCGGGCATCTCACTGAGATTCGGCCCCGGGCTCCATGGGCTGCTAGGGGTCAACGGAGCGGGGAAGACGACGGCGCTGCTGACCATGGCCGGGGTGCTGCCGCCCGACTCCGGAGAGGTTCGCGTGGGGGGACATGACCCCTACGCGCGGACAAGTCGGGTTGCGGCCCTCCAGCAGATCGCCTTGATCCCACAAGAGCTCGAGGTTCCGCGGCACCTGCGACTGCGCGAGTACCTGTCGTACGTCGCTGCCCTGCGCTCGGTGCCTCGAGCCGAGCGGGCGGCTGCGGTGACCCGCGCGGCTCAGGCGGTATCCCTGGAGGAGCGGCTCGACCAGAAGCTGAGCACGCTTTCAGGAGGCATGATCCGTCGAGCGTTGATCGCCCAAGCGCTGCTCGCCGATGCGTCGGTCCTGCTGTTCGACGAATCGACGTCGGGCCTGGACCCGACGCAGCGATCCGATGTGCGTCGCGTGATCCAACGCCTGGCCGAGACCAGGTGCTGCCTCCTGGCCAGCCACATCATCGAGGACATCCAGTACCTCGCGCAGCGGGTGGTGGTGCTGCACTGCGGCCAGGTCGTGTTCGACGGGACCCCCGAGGAGCTGGAAGCCGGGGCCGAGGACGAGCCGAGTGGGCGCGGTTCGCGGATGGAGCGGGCGTTTGTCGGGCTCACCAGCACGGCCGACGTTCCATGAGTATTCGATCGAGCCTGGCCTGGCGACTGGCACCCGCATTGCTGGCCATCGAGATCGCAGTCCTGTTGTCTCGGGGCATCCCGTGGTTGGGGGAATGGGCGTGGAGCATCGACTGGACCAACGGGACAGCGATCGTGACCGGCCCGGTCGTTGCCGGCCTCGCGGCGTACGACTACGACCGGTATCGCGGCATCTCCTACGCGGAGTGGTCCAACTCCCCTCGGTGGGGTTGGCTGCATCCGGTTCCGGTCGCCGTCGGCAACGCGACGGTCGGTATCGGCGTACACGCCGGCGTGCTGGTCGGTGTCCTGGTCGCCAACCTGGCCGTCGGAGCGGGTGGAACGCCCAGCATCGCCATCCTGCTCCCCACGGCGGTCACGTTCAGCATGATCGCCGTCTGTGCCTGCCTCGGCGTGGCACTCGCCGAACTGGTCAGGACGCCTCTGTCCGCTCCGCTCGCGGCCGCGCTGCTGTTCGGCGCCACCATCGCCGGCGCCAGCCAGGACTCGTCCCTCCACGTGTTCAGAGCCGGCGGCGTGACCGGCTCGTTGGTCGGCCTCACCTGGAGCCGAGCCGGGGCCGCGGTCACGCTGGCGGCGTACGGCTCTGGGGGGCATCGGCCATGCTGCTGGCCCTTCTGCGTCGATCGCAGGTTCGGTATCGCACGCGGATGGCGTACGTCGCCCCGGTCGTTCTCATCTTCGGAGCGCTGGCGATCCCGGCCGCTGCCAGTCCCGATCGCCTGGTTGTCGACAGGTCGCCGGGCCGCTACTCGTGTGCGGGAGACACGCCCTCGGTCTGCCTCGCAACGAGCACCAGCCGGTCACTGCCGTCGCTTACGCGTCAGCTCGACCGGCTCTCCCGACCACTGGTCCAGGCGGGCGCTCCGGTCCCGACCGTGTTTCGCCAGGTCGTCCCCGGTCAGGCATCGTCGAAGACCGATGCCCCACTGTTCCTGGAGTCGGCGGGGATCAACTCCACGACTGTCACGGCCAAGCTTGTCGCCGACTACCTGACCGTCCCGCGGGCGTGTGCTGCACTCACCTCGACGACCCCGCCTCCCGCCGAGTACTTCGCCGTGCGGTCGCTGCTGGCGAGCTGGCTCCTCCTCAGGATCGGAGAGGTCGATCTCGACCACCTGACGCGGGATGAGAGCTACCCGTGGCTCGCGCTCGCGGCCGACCGTCAGGCCGGCTGGGTCCGAAGGTCTTACGCGCAACTGTCCTCGTGCGACTTGGCGGCGGTTCGGCTTCCTCGATGACCGCGTGGTTGGTAGCCCGACGGTTGAGGAGCGGCCGCACGCTGGCCGTCATGGTGCTGCCGGCCGCCGTCGCAGCAGCCTGGTCCGGACTGTTGCTGACCCCGCCGCTCGCGGAACGCGCTCAGCCGCTGTGGCTCCTGATGGCTCTGCTGACTCCTCTGCTCGCGGTCCCTGGACTGGTCGTGGAGTTCTCCCGTGTCGAACGTTCTACGCCCGCGTTCGGTCGGTGCGTGAAGCTGGCTCCGCTGGGGACCGTCCTCGCTGGCGCGCTCATGTGTGTCGCACTGATGTGGCCCACCCGAGTGTTCAGCGGCTATCTGAGCTGGTTCCTGTGCGCCCTGGCCGCCACGCTCGTCTGCACAGCGCTGTTCGGCGCACTGGCGTGGGCGGTCGTGTTCGCCGGCGAGGTCTTGGCACTGGGCATGATGTCCGGCGGGACGCTGGCGTGGGGGCCGGAGCATGGCCCCCTGCAGCCGTGGACAGCCGTCGCGCTTGCCGCCGGTGCCGCCTCAGTCAGCGCGGTCGCTCAGCTCGAGGTCAGTTCGGAACCTTGACCCGCACGGTGTAGGTCTTCACGGCGCTGGCCGCGATCGCCGTACCGTCGTAGGTGAGCACCAGGCGGACCTTCTTGCCCGGCTTCACCTTCGCGGTCGACATCCGGAGCACGACCTTTCCCGAGGCGACCGTGGCGGTCGTCCGCTTCTTGCCACCCAGGACGGCGGTCACCTTGCCGCCGTCGGCCCAGGGACCGACGGTGAACGTCAGCACGATCTTGCGACCCTGGATGACACCCTTGGCTCGCTTGTGCGCGTTCTTGGCTGACTCCCCGAAACCCGGCCGGGCCTTGTCGACCACCACTCCCGCCGTGGTCGCGGACCCGGCCGCCAGCCCGGGACCACTGCCGGTCACCGTGACGGTCAGCTGGTGGCCGACGTCGTCCCGGCCAGGGGTGTACGTCGCCCCGGTGGCTCCCCCGAGGGCGATGCCGTCGCGACGCCACGAGTAGGCGAAGCCGTTCACCCCGGGCCACGCGCCGTTGTCGACGCTCAACTGCTCGCCGTACCTCGGGGTGCCGGTGATGCTCGGCGGGCTGCTGGGCGACGCGGCCGGCGGCCCCCACGTCAGCGTGAAGCCGGGAGCGCCCGCGTCGAACGGCTTGTGCCCCACAGCGATCCGGTACGTCGTCCCGGCGACTGCCTGGAAGCTCACCTTGCTGCGCAGGTTGCCCCCGCCCACGTCGTCATTACTGGCCACCGGGGTGAGTGTGCCGACCGTGGCTCCGGTGTAGACCGCGAGCACCGTGTCGGGGTCGGCGCTGGCCAGCGTGTCGAAGACGACCGGACCGGAGGTCGTCGGCGTCCAGCGGTACCACACCGACCCCGTGTAGCGCTGTCCGGCGTGGGCCGGCTCGCCAGCGTCCCGCGCGGAGTATTGGCTGTTGCCAGCCATCACGCCGGACGGACCCGCGAGCGTCGCGGACTGGGTGAAGAGATCGTTGAACGGATACACGTAGAGCCCGAGGGCCAGGTCGCCGCCGGCAACCGTGGTCGCGTTGGACGCCCAACCGCCGACCTGGAGGTAATAGGTCTGACCGCCCTGGACCACGCGCTGCGAGAGATAGGAGTACCCGGAGTTCTGGGCGGCCTCGTCGTTGCACCCCTGGGCGGTGAGGGCGCCGAGCTGGTCGCCGCGCCACAGGTTCATGACGGTGTCGAACGACGACCCGGTGGTGAACGCTTCTAAGTACATGTCCCGCGGCGGGGTGAAGCGGTACCACACGGTTTTGCCGAGGCTGCACGTCCCTTGGGTCGCTTCGCCCACCGGCTGCTGGATCGTCGCCAGCTCGTTGTTGGTGCGGTGCGACCAGTACCCGCTCCACCCAGGGGTGACGGTGATCGCTTGTGCGAACGCATCGTTGCGGGGTGCCGCGTTGGGCGGTCCGGTGAACGTCGCTGTCATCGCCAGCCCCGAGTCGCTGATCGAGCTGATCGCGGCGCCACTAAGCGTCTGGTCGTTCCAATTGCTGTTCGGCGTCGTACCGGCCCCGAAGCTCCGCCGATCAGAGGTGCCCGGCCACAGGTCGCCGCCATCACCCTCGTTGGTCAGACCGTCGAGTTCGCTGAGGCCGTCGGCCTCCTCGACGTCCACGATCCGGGCACCGACGGTCGTGTTGTCGTCGGACGCCTCCTCGATGTGGAGCACCAGGAGACCACCCCCGGGCAGCGTCTCGTCGTAGCTGCCCGGGATCGGCTGCCGGTTCTCGACCAGGAAGTACTCTCCGCCCGCCCGGTCGTACCAGTTCCAGTCGTAGCCGAACGGGTTCTGGCCCAGCACCACGGCGAGACCCGAGCCCGTGGCCCCGGCAGCGGCGTTCAGGGTCCGCATACTGGTGCCGTTCACCCGGTCCGGCGTGATCCAGCCGAGGGTGGCGCGAGACCAGCCGTCGAGGAGCACCGGGGTCTGGCCCAGGAACTGATCGGTCGGCAACGTCCCCCACTCGCCGGAGGCCATCAGCGAGAACTTCCCGACCCCTTCGGAGTCGTAGTCGTAGTCGTAGAGGTCGGGCAGGCCCAGGTCGTGACCGAGCTCGTGGACGATGATGCCGAGCGTCGCCTGATGGTCCACGTGGGACGGGTCCCCGGGCTTCCCGTGGATCTCGCCGAGCTGCACGTAGCCCCAGCCACCGACCCAGGTGCCGTCGACGTTCGGAATGTCGTCGGGGAACAGCTCGCCGCGGTGCGCCCACACGTTGTGCGCCGGGTCGGCGCCCTTGTAGCTCGCCTCCAACCCAGCGGCGACGACAACGATGTGCAGTTCGGTGTTGGTGACGACGCCGTCGTCGTCGACGTCGTACGCCGCGAAGTCGACGTAGGGGGCGGCGGCGATGATCGCCTCACGCGAGGCGAGATCGTTCTGGTGCTTGTCACCCACCCAGCCCGGGTTGGCCATCGGCAGGTTGACCCAACCCACCACGCCGTCGTTCGCCGTACCGCTGGTCTCAGTGGCCGGCACCAGGTCGAGCGCCCCTCGAGACGCTTTGTCGTAGTAGTCGGCCACGGTCTTGCCGACGCCGAAGAATCGGTCGTGCCACATCGCTGGAGTCGTACCGAGCGAGGTCCGGTCGGTGAACTGCGCCAGGATGATCAAGACCGGGGCGGTGCCGATCTGGGGCGACTGCGTCACTGACTGGTCGACCCGGACCTCGGAGCCGCGGTCGTCGCGGCGTTGGCTGCCACGTGCCTGACTCGACGTCCGCTCCTCGAGCGCCGCCGACGCGGCGAGCTCGTCACGGAGGTGCCGTGGACCCGCCGGCGTGCCCAGCCCTGCGACCTGACCGGAGCCCCTCAGCCCCCCGTCGGACTTCTGCCGGGCGTAGACCCAGTAGCCGTCGGTGCGCTGGACGATCGTGTAGCCCTCCGCCGTCTCGAAGCCGTGGTACCACTCGTCGCCCCACTGCCGGGCCACGATCTGCGACCCGTCTGGCTGGATGAGGGGGAACGTGCCCGGCGACGCCTGGTCGGCCGCCGCGGGGCTCGACGCAAGTCCCCAGACGGCCAGCACCGCACCGACACCTGCCGCGAGCAGGAGCACCAGTCGCACCGCGACCACGCGCCCGCACCGACCCACTGCTCCGACCATCCTGTGCCGCCCCCCGCACGCATCCCCGATACGCCATAGCCACGTGGCGCGCACTCTGGTCCGCTGGTGCTGTGGACTGCCTGTGCACCAGGCATTTACCGCATTTTGATGAAGTCGGCGCTGTTGTCGACCAGAGGGTCGGTGGCGACGGGCCCGGCTGCGGCCTACGCGTCGAGGATGTCGGCGTCGATCTCGTAGGCACCCTGGACGATGAACTCCTTGCGCGGGGCGACCTCGGAGCCCATCAGCAGTTCGAAGACTCCGGCCGCGCCCTCTGCGTCGTCGACGGTCAGCCGGCGCAGGGTGCGCCGGCGCGGGTCCATGGTGGTCTCGGCCAGCTGGTCGGCGTCCATCTCGCCGAGCCCCTTGTAGCGCTGGACCGGCTCCCTCCAGGAGACGTTCTTCTTCGAAAGCTCGGCCAGTTTGCGCTGCAGTTCGTCGTCGGAATAGGTGTAGACGTACTTGTCCATCCCCTTCTTGGGGTTGGAGAGTTCGATCCGGTGCAGCGGCGGCACGGCGGTGAAGACCCGCCCCTCGCGCACCAACTCGGGCATGTACTTGAAGAACAGGGTGGCGAGCAGACACCGGATGTGCGCGCCGTCGGAGTCGGCGTCGGCCATGAAGATGATCTTCTGGTAGCGCACCGCGTCGAGATCGAACGTGCGGCCGGAGCCGGCGCCGACGACCTGGATGATCGAGGCACACTCGGCGTTCTTGAGCATGTCGCCGATCGAGGCCTTCTGCACGTTGAGGATCTTGCCCCGGATCGGCAGCAGCGCCTGGAACTCGGAGTTGCGGGCCGCCTTGGCGGTGCCCATCGCCGAGTCGCCCTCGACGATGAAGAGCTCGGTGCGGTCGTCGGTCGCACGGCAGTCGTTGAGCTTGGCCGGCAGAGCCGAGGTCTCCAGGGCGTTCTTGCGCCGCTGGGTCTCCCGGTGCTGGCGGGCCGCGATCCGGGTCTTGGCGGCCGCCGCCACCTTCTCCATCACCAGCTTGGCCTGGGCCTTCTCGGCGCGCTTGGTGGAGGTCAGGAACTTCTTCAGCTCACTCGCGACGACCTTGCGTACGGCGGCGCGGACCTGGGGCGTACCGAGGATCTCCTTGGTCTGCCCCTCGAACTGCGGCTCGGCCAGCCGCACCGTCACCACGCCGGTCAGCCCCTCGAGAACGTCGTCCTTGGTGACGTCGTCGTCGTTGACCTTGAGCACCTTGGCGCCCTTCATGGCGTCGTTGAAGGTGCGCAGCAGCCCCTGCTCGAAGCCGCTCACGTGGGTGCCGCCCTTGGGGGTGGCGATCACGTTGACGAACGACCGCAGCTCGGTGTCGTAGCCGGTCCCCCACCGCACCGCGATGTCGACCTCGAGCTCGCGCTCGACCTCCTGGGGACTCATGTGGCCCTTCTCGTCGAGCACCGGAACGGTCTCGGTGAAGGTGTCGGTGCCTTGGAGCCGCAGGATCTCGGTCACCTGCTCGTCGTGGGCGAGGAAGTCGGCGAACTCCGCGATCCCACCCTCGTGCCGGAACTTCTCCTCGCGCATCTCCGGCCCGCGCAGGTCGCGGATCACCAGCTCGAGGCCCGGGACGATGAACGCCGTCTGCTGGGCGCGACCGAGCAGGCCGTCGAACTCGAACTTCGCGTCCTTGGTGAAGATCTGGCGGTCGGGCCAGAACCGGATGCGGGTGCCGGAGCGATTCTTGGCCACCCGGCCGCCCTTGCGGGTCAGCCCCGACTTGGGTGTGAACGACGCCTGAGGCCCCTCGCCCTCGAAGACGCCTGGTAGCCCGTGCTTGAACGAGAGCCCCTGCTGGGACGGGGACCGGTCGACGTCGATGTCCATCCGGGCCGAGAGCGCGTTGACCACCGAGAGGCCGACCCCGTGCAGGCCGCCCGTGGCGACGTACGAGCCGCCGCCGAACTTGCCGCCCGCGTGCAGCTTGGTCGCCACCACTTCGACGCCGGGCAGACCCGTCCGGGGTTCCTTGTCGGTCGGGATGCCGCGCCCGTCGTCGTGAACCTCCACCGAGTCATCGGCGTGCAGGGTCACCTCGACGTGCCTGGCCGCGCCCGCCAGCGCCTCGTCGACGCCGTTGTCGATGATCTCCCAGAGGCAGTGCATGAGGCCTCGGGTGTCGGTGGAGCCGATGTACATGCCGGGCCGCTTGCGCACGGCTTCGAGCCCCTCGAGGACCAGGAGGTGCGCGGCGTTGTAGGCGGTGTCGATCAGGGGCTCCTCGGACGTGCGTGGACCGGATCCGATCCGGATACCGGGATGTAACCGAATCTACTCACGACACGCCGAAGCACCAGGAAGGCACGCCTGTGGGGGCACGGTCTAGGTTGGCGAGAAATGCACCACAGTGCGAGGAACCCCGCGTGAATCGCACGACAGAGCACGGGCTTCACCGTTCGCACCACACGGAGGCCGCTTGGAGCACACACTGTCCAGGAGGGGATTCCGTGGAGAATCGGATACCAAGTCGTGGTTGGATTGTGATGTCTAGGGGGAGGCGTATCCGGGGAATCTTTGGAGACCCTGTCTACGTTGCACCAACGACACGAAGACATGAGAAATGAGGCCGTCGTGAACACTGCAGTCGCACCCAGCTCTCCGCTGACCGCAGCGGACCGCTGCGACCGTTGCGGGGCCCAGGCCTACCTGCGCGTGGAGCTCCAATCCGGGGGCGAGCTCCTCTTCTGCGCTCACCACGCTCGCGAGCATGGTGACAAGCTCAAGGAGATCGCCGCCACCGTCGTCGACGAGACCGACAAGCTGCACGGCACGCCTGCCTCGTCGCCCGAGGGAGAGCGCTGACCCGCACGCACCCGCGCACACGAGGGCCCCGGATCCACTCGGATCCGGGGCCCTCGCCGCGTCCACGACCCGTCGGGACCGTGTGAGAGAGTCCGCTCCATGTCGGGCGTCGAACTGCTGGTCGCGCTGGCCATCGCCGTCGGCCTGGTCGGCATCCTGGTCCCGATCCTCCCCGGCTCGATCCTGATCCTCGGCGCGCTGCTGGTCTGGGCGTGGTACGTCGGCGGGGTCACTGCCTGGGCGGTCTTCGCGGTCGCCGGTGTGATCCTCGTCGCAGGCGCGGTGGTGAAGTACCTCGTCCCCAACCGGCGGCTCAAGGAGGTCGGCGTCCCCGCATCCACCCAGTGGGTGGGCGCTGCACTCGGCATCGTGGGCTTCTTCGTCGTCCCCGTGATCGGGCTGTTCATCGGCTTCGTGCTCGGGGTCTACCTCGCGGAGGTACGCCGCGTCGGCACGAAGGCGGCGTGGCCCTCGACCAAGCACGCGCTGCGCGCGGTCGGGCTCAGCATCTTCATCGAACTGGTCGCCGCGATGGCTGCGACCTTCGTCTGGGTCGCCGGGGTCTTGGCCACGTGACCGTCCTGCTCTCCCTGATGGCGGCGGCGGCGTACGGTCTCAGCGACTTCAACGGCGGCTGGTTCGCCAAGCGCGGCGGGCCTTGGGCCGTCTCGTTGCTGGCCCAGGTGTCCGCGACCGTCGTGGTCCTGTTGGTCGCGCTGGTGGACGGCGGCGACCCCACCCGCTCCGACCTGCTCTGGGCCGTGGTCGCCGGTGTCGGCAACGGCTTCGGGACCGCATTCCTCTACCGCGGCCTGGCGTCGGGCCGGATGGGTGTCGTGGCTCCGGTCTCCGGCGTCGGCGCGGTGGTCGTCCCCGTGGCCGCGGGCGTCCTGACCGGCGAGCGGCCGGGCGCCCTGGTCTGGACCGGCGTGCTGCTGGCCCTGCCCGCCATCTGGCTGGTCTCGCGAGAGCCGACGACGGCCGTGGATGGTGCGCCGCCGCGCGGCTCAGGCGTCCTCGACGGGATCCTGGCGGGACTCGGCTTCGGTGCGCTGTTCGCGGCCCTCGCCCAGATCCCCGAGGAGGCCGGCTTCCTGCCGCTGGCGGTCAGCGTCGCCGTGGCCAGCGCCACGATCATCCTGGTGGCGATCGTGTTGCGGCAGGACTGGGTCCCGCGCTCGGGGTGGGCCTTCGGCGGCGCGATCAGCGGCGTGCTGGGGGCGCTGGCCACCGGCCTGTTCCAGGTCGCGTCCTACCACGGCTACCTCAGCGTCGCCGCGGTGATCACCTCGCTCTACCCCGCCTTCACGGTGCTTCTCGCGGCCTTGGTGCTGCGCGAACGGGTGCACGCCGCCCAAGGCGTCGGGCTGGCCATGTGCGCAACAGCGGTCGCCCTGGTGGCGGCCGGATAGCTCGGTCTGCCGCCCGTGGCCGGTAGTCCCTGACAGTTGCGTCCGCGACACGCCGTACGGCGATCCAAGCCGTCTGGGACTATCCCGATCAGGGGCCCTCTGCGAGCCGCTTGATCCGCGCCAACCGGTGGTCCCAGGCCCGGCCGATCCGCTCGAGCTCGCGGGCTACGTCACTGAGCCGCCCACCCAGGGCGCGATAGACCAGCTCCCGCCCCCGCCGCTCTGACTCGACCAGGCCGGCACCGTCGAGCACCTCGAGGTGCTTGACGATCGCCTGGCGGCTGATCGGCAGCTCGCGCGCGAGCGCCGAGGCGGACGCCGGCGTCTCCCCCAGCCGGGCCAGGATCGCCCAGCGGGTGTCGTCGCCGAGGGCGGCGAACACGGGGGTCAGCGTCTCGGTGGCGCTCACGCGGCGCTGCTGGCGCCGAGGACGAAGCGGCGGGCCGCCGCAAGCTCCATCTCCCAGCCCTCGGAGTTGCCCTCGTAGTGCTTGCGCAGCGCGTCGGCGTCCTTGCCGAGGCCGGCCAGCCCACTCTCGACGACTCGGAGCGTCACTCCCCCGGGTCGGTCCTCGACCCAGAACTCCACCAGCGTGCCGGCGTCGTCAGCCTCGATCCAGCGCCACGAGATGTAGCGCGGCGGCTCGCTCGCCCGCCGTACCAACCGGAATTCGCCCCACTTCTCGTGCACCACGACCGCAGTGACGTCGTCTTCCCACCGGATCACCGGGTCCGGCTCGACGTCGTGCTCGTTGATCCACCACCCCGGTCGCTCCAGGAGCGACCACACCTTCTCCGCGGTGGCGTCGATCTCGATGCTGCGCTCGATGCGGTCGAGCTCCTGGTCGGTCTGGCTCATTCCGGTCCTTTCGTCGAGTTGCAACACAACAGTTGCATATCGCTCGTCGGGATTGCAACCCCTGTGTTGCAACTCCTCTATCGTCAACGAAACCTTCGACGACGCTGAATCCGCTCACGGAGAGCGGCCCATCTCGTATCAAAATGAAGTAATTCGATTTACAATAGCGAGATGCTGCAGGGGACGGTCCTGGCGCTCGGCCTGGCCGCCTGGGCGATCGCCACGATCGTCCTGGTCGGTGAGGGCTGGCGAAGCCTTGCGTCCCGGTTCCGACATCGGTAGCACGGTCGTCGTCGTGACGTGCGATCACACTCAGGTGTTGTCGAGGTAGCCGCCTGTCTCGACCCAGCCGGCTCGAGGCTGGCATCGCCGCGCCTGGGTGATGCAGACATACGCCTCGATGTTGTCGGGCGTCGAGATCGTGGTGGCGAGCAGGGCGCCGGAGCTATACCAGGCGAACACCCACTTGACCCGCCAGTACCCACGGGCCACGGGGTTCGGGCGCAGGTCGGCGCTGTTGAACACCACCCCGATCTGAGCGGCTCCGATGACGCCGTACAGGCGATCTGTGGCCGCCACGATGACCCATTCCGAGCCTGACCACTGCTCCAAGAGGTACTTGGCCTGCACCTCCTGCACCCCGGAGGACGCCGGGCTGCGGTAGGCGGTCGGTCCGGTGGCCGAGATGAAGCTCAACGTCGTCTTGCCGGGGATGATCACGCCGGCGACGTCGCCCAGATCCGCGACCTGTACGACGGGCAGAGAGACGGCGCCGGGCTGGCCCTCGATCTGGGAGTCCGCCAACCCGGAGCGAGGTGCAGGTTCGGCCGGAGTCGGGGGCGTACCAGCAGGCTCGAGCTCCGCCGTCCCCACGAGGTCATCGGCCGGTACGGCGGCCAGGGCCCGGCGTGCGTCGCCACTGCTCTCGACGCCGACCGCGGCGAGCGCGAGGAGCGCGCACATCAAGCCGCCCGTGACCGCCCAGACCCGCATCGTGTGCCTCCCCAAAGTCGTGACGCTAGTACGGGTGAGCGGTCCTAGGACAGCGCGATGGGTGCGAAATCTGCACGAGCCCCGTTCATCAGTGTCACACCACCCGGCGACCGAGGTCGGAATACTTCCTGACGTGAAGCGCGTGCTCGGTTGGGCGTCTGCGGTGGCCGCAACCGCCGTCTGGCCCCCGCCGAACTCGGAGAGCAGTTGTCCTGGTTCTTGGAGGTGCTCGACTTCCCCGGTGCTGACGTCGACGAAGCGATCAAGGCCATGGAGAAGCACTTCGACTTCGACTAACTCATCTCGTCAACGAGGACGCCGCCCGCGGTCGCCATGGCCTCGTGCATTGGGCGGATCTGGTCTGCGACGATCCCACCCTCACCGCCTCCGGTGCGCGCCGCGGAGAGTCGCCTCGACGGTCTCAGTCCAGGTAGTCGCGCACTAGGGACGCATGAGCGCTGTGCGGTTGAGCGTGACGAACGTGCAGGTGAGGAGCGCTGTGGGGCGCAATATCCCCGACTGAGGGAGAACCGCAGTGACCACAGCAACGCTGATCAAGTGCCCGTCATGGTGCCAGGGCTCCATGGCCGAGCATCAGTGGGAAGCAGACCACGGCTACCCGATCGACCACTTCATCCACATCGCCACTCCGGACCGCACTCCCGGCGTCGGCGTTGAGATGCGCATCAACGAGGACGGCAGCACGCAGACCGTCATCGGCGTTGAGGACGACTACTACGACATCGACATGGCGGAGCGCACGGCGCTGGCGATGCTCGAGGCGGTCAAGGTGGCGAGGGCATGACCATCTCGACCACTGAGCGCACCACCGAGAACATCTGCCCGCCGTGGTGCATGGGCCACGTTGGCACGGGCTACGAGCGCGACTGGGCCGAGGGAACCAAGGTGCGCCCGGTCCCTTCCGACTCACCGTTCGCGGGAACACGCATCTTCCGCGACCACTGCGACCACGGCGTCCTCGTGGACAACGTCAACGTCATGCTCGTGCAGCGCGAGAACCAAGGCGGCTACCTTGAGCCGTCCGTCGTTGCCGTGTCCTTGGACCTGGACTCGACGGACCTGACGCCCGCTCAGGCGCGTGAGATAGCGGCAGCGCTGATCTCTGCGGCCGAGCAGGCGGAGGCGAGAGCATGACCACCGAAGAGGCTCCGTCGCCGATGCTGACGCTCCCGACCGTGTTGCAACGGGCGGAGTACTTGGCCGCCGAGGTCGAGCTGGACGTCAACTACGACCCAAACCTCGACTCCCACGGCGAGGTGCTCGCACTGCTGGCTCAAGCTGAGGACAGCGACGGCGGCGCCCGCGAGTTCGTGCTCTTGCCACCCGGCATCGACGACGACCTCAAGGCCGCTGGCATCGTGTTCACGGTCGCGCTGTTGGCGCTCATCCGGGAGTACGGCGAGCCTGTCGTCGAGGCATGGAAGTGTCGCGAGGAAGGTGCGGGCGGGGACTTCATCGCGGTCAGTCGGAACCGCCTGCCGTTGCCGAACCCGGCGAAGGGGCCGGGGCACCTCGCGGCGCTGATGGGCTACCGGATGGGTCTTCTGGAGCCCGCGATATTCGAGCTGATGGGCGCACGGTGCGCGCTCGACGTGAGTGACGAGCTGGAGACCTGAATCGGCAAGAGTCCGAATCACCCGAACGCCCTCCGCAGAGCTAGTGCGGAGGGCGCTCTGTTCTGCGCGACACTCTCACCCGTGCAACTCAGAGCAGTGCAGCGACGGATCCTGGAGCGCCTGGCGGCACTGCCTCCCCCGCACCCAGCGGTCGTGCGGGTAGCTGGGCGACAGGGCTGGCTCGTGGATGAGCGGGCGCGCTCGTCGCGTCTGGCCGCGTGGGTGTACGACACGAGTGAGCCGAACGAGAGTCAGCTTCGGGTGACGAGGCTGGGCCTCGACACGCTCGTTGAGCAGGGTCTGATCGAGCGCCTGGACCGCGGCAGCGCCGGCTACGGCTATCGACTGGTCCCGGATGGCGCGGCGAGTATGTGTCCGTGACCGCCGGGAGCCCGCCACTGCGACGTGAACCGATCTGCCCCTCGTGGTGCGCTGGTCACTCTGGTACCTACCAGGGTTGGGACACAGTGGATGGACGGCGCAGGCGGGATCACGGGAGCAGTGGTCATGACGCCGTGGGCAATACGTCGGTCACCGTGATCGCGATCGAGTCGGAGGGTCAGGGGCTGGGCGAGGTGCGGATCGAGGTGTTCATCGAGGGCGTCGCCGCTCGTGATGTCGCCGATCTGTCTCCCGCTCAGGCCCGGCAGCTAGCTGCGCTGTTGGTCGAGTTTGCCGACCGGGCGGAGGCGTAGGCGAGCACCGAGGCACGGCTGACGGCGGGGATGCCGCGGTGCGCGATGGGGCGTCGGCTGATCTCTCCCCTGATCAGGGCCCACCCGATGGTGCCCTCGGAGCATCCGACGAGGCGGCCGGCTTCGGCCCTGGAGATCCACTCGGGTTCTCCTGCGGCCTCGTGGGCGGCTTGCTCGGCGCGACGTGACTCGACGTAGGCGTGTACGGATGCGAGGGCCAGTGAGGGGTAGTTGCGGCGACCGTCGCCACGCTTCTCGATCCGTCCGTCGGCGATGGCTTTGAGGAACGCTCGATTGGAGAAGCCGGCGGCCGTGATGATGTCGGTTCCTTGAGTGACAGTGATCCATCCCTGCCGTGGGTCGTAGAAGCGACTGCGGGCGGGTTCGTTGGATTCCACGCCTGGCGGCGCGATCGGTGACGTGCCCAGTGCGCGCCAGATGATCTGCAATCGAGCGTTGTCGTCCTTCCACTGTCCGGGTGCGACCACGATCCGCTCGATGTTGCTGTTGACGAGGTGGCGGCGCTGTTCTGTTGTTTCGCATCGCAGCCACACCTGCTCGAGAGTCATGTTGAGCGGTTCGAGGGCGGCGCCGGCTGGTCCAGTGGCACGTCGGGCGGCTGTTCGCGCCCGCTTGAGTCTGCCCATCTCTCGATTGAGCGAAGAAGTGTCAGCCCGATCGGCGGTCAGCGCGCGAGCGACCTTGTCGAGCTCGGTCGAGAGACGTTCCAGTTCCTCGGCTGCGGCCAGTTGTTCGGGCGAGGCGAAGTGGCGATGCCACATCGGCACGGTGCCGCGCGTGGACAGCAAGACGCGTTCGATTGCGGCCGAGAGCGGCGCCAAGGACGCGATGGCGCGGCACTCGGGGCACTGCATAACGACAGCAGGGCTGCTGGTGCGGGCGACCATCGGGCGATCCGAGCCACACCCTCCACACCACACCAGGCCCTCCACGAACGGCGCCTTCGGGTGCTTGGAGCGTGGCCCCTTCGCGCTGCTCGCCAGGACATCTAGCAGGCGTTCGCGCTCGGTCGCGGTGATCAGGGCGAGGTCGCGACGGATGACGGGTTTGCCGTTGGGGTGACGCAGCACCTGCTGTTCGGGCGGCAGGTGTTCCTGCCCATAGGGGTAGTGCGACATCCCGGCCACCAACGGATTGCGCAGGGCGGTGCGCACGGTCTGGATCTGCCACCGACCATTCCTGCCTTTGCTGTATCTCGGAAACGGTGCGTGAGACCTTTCGAGCCATCGGCAGATGGAGAACAAGCTGTCCCCCCGCAGAGCCCGACGGATCATGCCTCGCAGCCACTTGACTCGTTCCGGATCGCGGGTGACCACGTACCCCGGCCCGTCCGGGTTCGGGACGTGCATCCACCCGTAGCCACGGAACCCGCCCGGCGCTCGCCCGGACCGAATCAACTGCATCCGCGCGCTTCTGACTCGTGCCCCGAACGAGGCTGCCTCCAACTCAGCGAAGACCGCCAACATGACCGTGAACGCTCGACCCTGCGCGGTCGTCATGTCCACGGGATCATCGACCGCCACCAACGCCGCCCCGCGCTGCCGCAGCGCCTTGTCGGCGTCGAGGAAGTCACTGACGCGTCGAGCCAGTCGGTCCACTTTCCAGATGACCACGACATCGAATACCAGCTGCGAGGTCATGAGCGCCCGCCACTCGGCGCGGCGCTCGGGGTGCTTCAGGGTCGCCGAGACCCCGTCATCCACGAACTCCCCGACCACTACCCAGCCGCGAGCAGCGGCGTAGCTGCGACCCGCAACCAGTTGCCGTTCGACCGACACCGACTCCTCGCTCGAAAGCGATACCCGCGCGTAAAGCACTACGTACAGCACCATCGTTCGACGGTAGGCACCCCACCTTCGCGGGCCGCGCGATTCAACTACAGTCGTGCGACATTGCACAGTGCCACCGAACAAAGGACCAGGTCAGATGGGGCAACTCTGGGAGCTCGTTCAGGCCTACACCGATCGCCACGGCACCTCTGAGCGACAGCTCGCCAAGCGACTCGGTTACAAGTCCTCGGGCGTGTTCGTGAACTGGCGAGAGCCCAAGCAGCTTCCCAGCGCACAGGCGCTCGCCCGGTTCGCAGACCTCTCCGGCACCCCGTACCAACGCGTACTGGACGCGGTGCTCACCGATTCCGGCTACCTCCCAGAACCCCGCCTCACCACCGACTCCGAAGAGCTGAGCAGGGTTCGCCTCATACGATCCAGCGACCCGGGTTCCTAACTAAAATGCAGGACATCCTTCGTTAACTGAAGGTCTCAAGACTCGTGGCCAACGTGTCAGCGAACTCGAGAACCGACTCTCGTGACAGTGATGGTCGGTTCGCCGCGACGTACCGCCGAGCGATCTGCCCATTGCTCACCGCTCTTCCTATCGCCTCCAGCGAAGACCCGGTCAACGACGCGGCCCCCCGCCACGAGACCCATTCGCGGCGCTCCGACTCACGTTCCTGTTGCGCTTCCTGTTGCCTGACGCGAGCCTCTGCGGCGAACTCGATGACCGAGGCCCGCGAGAGCGTTCCGCGGTAGGGTCCGCCGCCGCGGCACTCGCGTCGTTCGATCGTTCCGTCCTGTACGGCGCGCACGAACGCATTGTGTGAGCAGCCGGTCTCTCGGATGTGCTGCTCGAAGGCGGCCTCGATGCCTAGCCACCCGTCGGTCGTGTCGTAGAACCGCTGCGGCGCTGGGTCGCGATGAAGAACGCTGGACGCGGCAACGGGTGTCGGGCCGAGGGTACGCATCTTCACCTCGAGCCGCGCCTCGGTGGGCAGACCCTGCCCGCCAGGAAGGACCGTGATTCGCTCGATGTTGCGCGAGAGCAACGCATGTCGCTCCTCGTCGCTACGACAGCGCAGCCAGACCTGCTCCAGCCTCAGACCCGACGGTTCGAGAGCCGGCCTGCGCGACCCAACTGTCTCAAGCGCCACCGCTCGCAAGTCTTTCAGCTCCTGCATCTCGCTCGACAAAGCCTCCGCGTGCCCATCGCGTGTCATCGCGTAGGCCACACGCTCGATCTGCAGCTCGGCCGCCTCCAGCCGGACCGCCGCGGCCTCGACCTCCGGGGAGTCGTAGCAGGCGTGCCACATCGGGGTCGTGCCGCGTTCTCCGAGGAGTCGCCGCTCGACAGCAGCGGCCAACGGTCCGATCCTGATCATGAGGTGACAGTGCGCGCACCTCAGCAGCGGATCACCGCACACCGAACCCACACTCAGGTTGCGCGAGGAACGACACGCACCGCACCACACCAACCCGTCCAGCAACGCCGACTGCGGACCAACAACGCGCCGAGCCTTCGACCGCGATGCCAGTCCATCCAACAGCGCCTTCCGCTGCCCGAGACTGATCACGGCGAGATGACGATGAACAATCGGCACACCACTTGGCCTCCGGAGCACCTGCCACTCCCGCGCGATGTCGTCCTGGCCGTAGGGGTAGTCGATCAACCCCGCGACCAGCGGGTTCATCAAGATGTTCCGCACGGTGTCGTATCCCCACGCGGTGCCCTTCCGGGTGCTGTGCCGAGGCAGTGGCGCCTTGGATCGCTCCAGCCAGCGACAGATCGAGTGCAGGCTGTCTCCGCGTAGCGAGCGACGAGCCATGCCGCGCACCCACTTGATCCGCACGGGGTCCTGGGCCATCACGAACCCGGGGCCGTCCGGGTTGGGACTATGCATCCAGCCATACCCAGGCAGGCCACCCACGGCGCGCCCGCTGGCGATCAGATGCATCCGCGAGGCCCTCACCCGCGCGCCCATGCTGGCGGCTTCCAACTCCGCGAACACCGCCAGCATCGTGGCAAACGCCCGACCCTGAGCCGTGGTCAGATCGATCGGATCCTCCACTGCCACCAACGCTGCGCCCCGCTTCTGCAACGCCCCATCGGCGTCGAGGAAGTCCGAGACCTTGCGGGCGAGCCGGTCGACCTTCCAGATCAAGACCGCGTCGAACTCCAACTCAGCCGACAGTAGTGCTCGCCACTGCTCCCGCTGATCCGGTCGGTTGCGGGTCGCCGACACCCCGTCGTCGAAGAACTCGCCGACCACTTCCCAACCTCGGGCGGCGGCATAGCGCCGACCACTGAGCAACTGACGCTCAACCGAGACGGACTCTTCTGCTGCCATCGATACACGCGCGTAGAGCGCAACCTTGTTCACCATCCACCGACGGTAGGAGCGGAAGGTGCAGCAACAGAACGCACTTCCGCCGAGTTCTGTCGTTCAGGACTCGGCGGCGTCGGCAGCCTTTCGAGCGAGGCGCTTCTGCTTCGCACGCTCGATGCGTGCCGGCGACTGGAAGACCTCCTGGAGGACCTCGCCCATCAGGCCCAGTGTCTCCTCTGCTTCCTCGGCCTCCACCGGGTCGACGAAGTCACCATGCGCGACGTCGTTTCCTAGATGCCGCACCTCGTGAGCAGCTTCCTTGATGTGGGGTCGAACGTGGTGCTGAGCTTCGAGCGCTTCGATCTTGTCGTACAGGGTGCCCTTGGTAATGCCCTTGTCCTTGGCGCTTGCCTCGATGACCGCACGGGCAAGTGCTGCTGCAGCTCGGTACGCCTGGATGCTGTAGCAGCGGTGAGCCTCGGAGGCCGCGTCGGAGATGTGCTCGGGGACGTCCTCAAAAGCCCGGGAGACCCCAACCTGCGGCCACCAGAGCAGGCCGTCGACATAATCCTCTTGTAGAGCTAGGGCCGCTCTTCCCGCGTCGCCCATCTGCGAGCTGTCCACCTGTCGCGTAGCGAACTGAAGCCATCCGCACTCATCACAGGTGAAGCTCCCCTGCGCGTGGACGTCTCCGTCATCGAACTTGGAGAAGTGCGCGTTCCCCACACGGGTCATGTGCGCCACCGCGTCGCAGTGCCAGCACCTCCTGGTCGCCATGAGCGGGATGCTGTCAGCAATCCCGGTCGGCGTCACGCCTGTCATCGTCGGCATTGCGCTCACCGCCGCCCCCTCTGCCCTCGCCGATGCCCGTTGCCGGCGGCGCCGTTGACACCCGCGGTGACGAAGTCGGCGTTATCGTCGCTGTTCTTCTTGTTTTCGTGGGTCTGCCGGCGAACCTCGGCACGCAGGCCACGGACCTCATCTCGGAGCTGCTCAACCAGCTTCGTCCGGTGCCTCTGCTCGGCGCCGTACAGCGCATCCCCGGCGGCGCTGCCCGCGAGCTGCTGCGCGCTGTAGAGGGTGGTCAGCGACGAACCCAGCGACGCCGCCTGCGACGGGTTCGCCGCCAGGGCCTGGAGTTGACCGAAGTCCATCTCCTGGAGAGCTTCGGAGAGCGCAGGTCCAGTGAGTCCGGCTGCCTTGAGCGAGGCGATGATGGCGGGGAAAGCCGACGCCTGAGACGCGGCGGTGTCGATCATGGACTGGAGCCCGCCGCCCTGCGCCCAGGGGGTCGACGACCTCGCGCCGAGGTCCACATCGAACTTGCTCGCCACCGAGGCGCCCAGCGAAGCCATCGCCGAAGCCACGTTGTCCCGCTCCTTCTTCTCGCGGTCGAGTGCCTTCTCCGAGCGCTTGAGCTGGTTCTCGAGGACGCGGAGCGCCCCGGCGGTGCTGTTGGCCGCCTGAATCATGTTCGCGAGCGCAGGACTGGCGAACAGGGTCATCCGAGCCTGTCGGTCGCCCTTCACCTCACCTCCGTCGGCGTACCCGGGGATGCGGCCGGCGGCACGGTCGGCGCGGAACCGGTCAGCCTGGCCGTACCTGTTCGAGATGACCTCCTCGCCCGGGGCTGCCCAGATGAGGGTCTTGTCGGCGTAGGGGAACCGCTGGCCGGGGACCGTCCCGCCTTCCGCGCGACCGGGCAGCGGGATGTCACTCCGGACGGTGCGGATGGTGGCGGTGGCGGTGCTGCCGTTCAGGTTGCGGAGCATGGTCGTGACGGTGTTGATGCCGGAGACGGCGTCGCTGTTGTCGACCTCGATGCGTGCGCGGGTCCGTGAGGTAGCCAGGTCGTGGAGCGCCTCGCTGGCCATGGCCGCCTTCCGCATGGCGTCCTGGTTGTCGGCGGTGATCAGGATGCGCCGGTTCTCGCGCTGGACCTCCCGGAGAGCGGGGATGACCTGGCGTACCGCTGCGGCGGCCTGGGGTGAGGCGTCCCCGAGTTCCTTGAGATTGCCGATGACGCCGCGGAGGAAGTCGACCCGGGCCTTCG
>ERZ761607.565-NODE-565-length-62303-cov-423.005076_pt1 | contig 62303 bp, 43 predicted proteins | sample MGYA00511164_ERZ761607 | MGnify/ENA primary metagenome ERZ761607 (study PRJEB28899, sample SAMN02445080) | bioreactor sludge metagenome | biome: EBPR sludge | place: Australia: Brisbane, Thorneside Wastewater Treatment Plant | collected 2011-06-22 ...
ACAACTGGTCGGCGGGTGCCGACTCTCCAAATCGATCGATGCCGAGCACGGCACCGTCGAGTCCAACGTACTTGTACCAGTAGTTGCTCACTCCTGCCTCGATCGCCAGTCGCGGAACGGCAGGTGGCAGAACGGAGTTGCGATAGCCCGGATCCTGACGGTCGAAGGCCTCGGCGCAGGGCATCGACACGACGCGCGCAGCAATGCCGTCTGCCAGCAGTTCACGCTGCGCAGCAAGCGCCAGATGGACTTCCGATCCGGTGGCGATCAGAACCGCGCGCGGCGCCGCACAGTCGGCGAGGACGTAGCCGCCGCGGCGGATCGTCGAAGCTGCGGCGGCGGTGCTGACGACCGGCAGGTTCTGCCGCGACAGCGCGAGGATTGTCGGCCCGTCGCGACGCTCGATGCCGGCCACCCAGGCGATGGCGGTTTCACTGGCGTCGGCCGGTCGCCACAGGTCGACGTTCGGAATCAGTCGCAGGCAGGCGAGATGCTCGATCGGTTGGTGCGTCGGTCCATCCTCGCCGAGGCCGATCGAGTCGTGCGTGTAGACCATGATCTGCCGCAGCCGCATCAGTGCGGCCATGCGGATGGCGTTGCGCGCGTAGTCGGAGAACACCAGGAAGGTGGCGGTGAAGGGAGTCAGGCCACCATGCAGTGCCAGTCCGTTGGCGATCGCCGTCATCGCGAACTCGCGCACGCCGTAGTAGATATAGTTGCAGTTGCCTGCCGTTTCGCGACTGATCGCCTGCGCACCGGGCCACCAGCTCAGGTTGGAGCCGGTGAGATCCGCCGAGCCGCCGACGAGCTCCGGCAGTTGTGGGGCGAGGGCGGCGATCGCGTTCTGCGAAGCCTTGCGGGTGGCGATGTTGCCGGCGCCGGCGGCGTCGGCAAGGCAACCCGCAACGGCATCCTGCCAGCCGGCCGGCAGTTCCCCCTGCATGCGGCGCGTGAATTCAGCAGCCAGCTCGGGAAAGGCTGCTGCGTAGGCGGCGAAGCGCTTCTGCCAGTTGCCCTCGAAGAAACTGCCACGGACGCGGCCGTCCCACTGTGCGTAGACCTCGACGGGAATCTCGAAGGGTGCATGCGGCCAGCCGATGTGGGCGCGCGTTGCGGCGACTTCGGCGGTCCCGAGCGGTGCGCCGTGCGCGTCGTGGCTGTTCACCTTGTTCGGCGCGCCGAAGCCGATCTGCGTCCGGCAGCAGACCAGCGTCGGTCGCTTGCCATCGGTGCGCGCGGCCAGCAGGGCCTGGTCGATCGCCGGAGCATCGTGGCCATCGACGCCGGCGATCACTCGCCAGCCGTAGGCTTCGAAGCGCTTGCGCGTGTCGTCGGTGAACCAGCCCTCGACGTGACCGTCGATCGAGATCCCGTTGTCGTCGTAGATGGCGATCAGCTTGCCCAGTCCGAGGGTGCCGGCGAGCGAGCAGGCCTCATGCGAGATCCCCTCCATCAGGCAGCCGTCGCCGACGAAGACGTACGTGCAGTGGTTGACGATTTCGTGTTCGGGCCGGTTGAACTCGGCAGCCAGGAGCCTTTCGGCAATCGCCATGCCGACAGCGTTGGCGAGCCCCTGCCCGAGCGGCCCGGTCGTCGTTTCGACACCGGCGGTGTGCCCGACTTCCGGGTGGCCCGGTGTCCGCGACCGGAACTGACGGAACTTCTTCAGGTCGTCGAGCGAGACGTCGTAGCCGGTGAGATGCAGCAGCGCGTAGAGCAGCATCGAGCCGTGCCCGTTCGAGAGAACGAAACGGTCGCGGTCGGGCCAGCCGGGATCGGCCGGATTGTGGCGCAGATGGCGGCGCCAGAGCACTTCGGCGATTTCGGCCATCCCCATCGGCATCCCTGGATGACCGGAGTTGGCTTGCTGCACCGCGTCCATGGCGAGGGCGCGGATGACGCTGGTCAAGGGGGTGAACGGTGTGGGCACGATGCTTCGCGAATCCGTGACAGGAGGTTGAATCGCATGTCCGGATTATCCGCCAAAAGCGGCGCTTTTGCCACCTTCCTCAGCACCGCCCCGCCAGGGTCCCCTCATCCGCGTCGCTACAGGGGGAGGCGAGGCCGGTTACGGCTGCCGTTCGGCGGTGATGATCGCCGCAACGACGTCCGGCGGGCACATTGACAATGTATAGCTAACCATAAATAGAAAAAAGTTTAACTTTCAATAATGAATGCTGCCACCTAAACTGCTCGCACTTCGACCAGCAGACCACCTCCGATGATCCTTGTCCCCGCGGCAGCAAACGAACCGGCAACGCCGTTCGGAAATGACGACAGGACGCTGCGGGCGCTCATCTTCGATGTCGACGGGACGCTCGCGGAAACTGAACTCGATGGCCATCGGCTGGATGCCGATCTGGTCGACCTGGCGCAACTGTGCCGGTGGCATCGGCAGACCGCCAGCGACGCCCGGTGCTGCCGGGCAGAACGCCTGCCGCACAACTGAAACTCACCATTCTTCACATCGACGCAAGGGAGAACAACATGGACCAATCGAATCGTTACGCCGACCTCAGCCTCCGGGAAGAGGATCTGATCGCGGGTGGCAAGCACATCCTCGTCGCCTACAAGATGAAGCCGAAGGCCGGCTACGATTACCTGCCGGCAGCCGCGCACTTTGCTGCCGAATCGTCGACTGGCACCAACGTCGAGGTGAGCACGACCGACGACTTCACGCGTGGCGTCGATGCCCTCGTCTACCAGATCGACGAAGCCAGCGAGGAAATGCGCATCGCCTATCCGCTCGAACTCTTCGACCGCAACGTCACCGATGGCCGCATGATGATCGTCTCGTTCCTGACGCTGTGCATCGGCAACAACCAGGGAATGGGCGACATCGAGCACGCCAAGATCTACGATTTCCACGTCCCGGAGCGCGCGCTGCAGCTCTTCGACGGCCCGGCGAAGGACATCTCCGATCTCTGGCGCATCCTCGGGCGACCGATCAGGGATGGCGGCTACATCGCCGGCACGATCATCAAGCCGAAGCTCGGCCTGCGCCCGGAACCCTTCGCCCTGGCCGCCTACCAGTTCTGGCTCGGCGGTGATTTCATCAAGAACGACGAGCCGCAGGGCAACCAGGTCTTTGCACCGATGAAGAAGGTCATGCCGCTCGTCTACGACGCGATGAAGCGGGCGCAGGACGAAACCGGGCAGGCGAAGATCTTCTCCGCCAACATCACTGCCGACGACCATTGCGAGATGTGCGCGCGTGCCGACTACATCCTCGAGACCTTCGGCCCGGACGCCGACAAGGTGGCCTTCCTCGTCGACGGTTATGTCGGCGGCCCCGGCATGGTCACCACCGCCCGTCGCCAATACCCGAACCAGTATCTGCACTACCACCGTGCCGGCCACGGCGCAGTCACCTCGCCGAGTTCGAAACGCGGCTACACCGCCTATGTCCTGGCCAAGATGGCGCGTCTGCAGGGGGCTTCGGGGATTCACGTCGGCACCATGGGCTTCGGCAAGATGGAAGGCGACGCCGATGACCGGGCGATCGCCTACATCATCGAACGCGACGAATACCAGGGTCCCGCCTACTACCAGAAATGGTACGGCATGAAGCCGACGACGCCGATCATCTCGGGCGGCATGAACGCCCTGCGGCTGCCCGGATTCTTCGCCAACCTCGGTCACGGCAACGTCATCAACACCGCCGGTGGCGGCTCGTACGGTCACATCGACAGTCCGGCCGCCGGTGCCATCTCGCTCCGCCAGGCCTACGAATGCTGGAAGGCCGGCGCCGACCCAATCGAATGGGCGCGCGAGCACCGGGAATTCGCCCGCGCCTTCGAATCCTTCCCCGGCGATGCCGACATGCTGCACCCGGGCTGGCGCGACAGGCTCGGCGCGCATCGCTGAGTCGGGCGGCTGGGAGACGGACCGATGACAGGCAGCAGTACGGCGGCGGTTGACCGCCGGCACGGCGGGGGCAGGCGATGACGACCGACAGTGAGCAGTACCGGGTTCGCCGGGAACCCTTCTACCGCCAGCAGGGAAACGAGGTCGCGCTCTATGCTGCGGCCTACGCCGCCCGTCTGCCGGTGATGGTGAAGGGGCCGACGGGCTGCGGCAAGTCGCGCTTCATCGAATACATGGCGTGGAAACTCGACCGGCCGCTGATCACCGTCGCCTGCAACGAGGACATGACCGCCTCAGATCTCGTCGGCCGCTATCTCCTCGAAGCCGGCGGCACGCGCTGGCTCGACGGTCCGCTGACGACCGCCGCGCGCATCGGCGCCATCTGCTATCTCGACGAGATCGTCGAAGCACGGCAGGACACGACCGTCGTCATCCATCCGCTGACCGACCACCGGCGGACGCTGCCGCTCGACAAGAAGGGCGAACTGCTGCACGCGCATGTGGACTTCCAGCTCGTCATCTCGTACAACCCGGGCTACCAGAGCCTGATGAAGGACCTCAAGCAGTCGACCAAGCAGCGCTTCACCGCTTTCGACTTCGACTATCCGGAGGCCGAACTCGAAGCGACGATACTAGCCGCCGAAAGCGGCATCGATCGCACGATGGCGGCGCAACTCGTCAGCATCGGCGCCGCTGCGCGGCGGCTCAAGGGGCATGGCCTCGACGAGGGCGTGTCGACGCGGCTGCTGGTCTATGCGGCGACGCTGATCCGGCACGGGGTCGCTGCCGGCGACGCCTGCCGCATGGCGCTCGTGCGTCCGATCACCGACGACCGCGACATTCGCGAGACGCTCGATCACGCGATCGACGCCACCTTCGCCTGAGGGCGGCTGTCGCCATGCTCCGCAACGAGACTCCGGCGGATCGCCTGGCCGCCTGCCGCGCGCGGCTCGACTGCCGCCTGCCGCAGGTCGACGGCGTCTTCGCCGACTGCCTGCGCGATGCCCTCGACGTCCTCACGCCGGCGGGCGTCGACGCCTACCTCGACTGCGCCCGCTTCCTCGGTCGCATCGGCCGTGGCGCCGAACCGGTACTGGCCTTCCTCGAGGAATGGCCGGCGGTCGCCCGCAGCGTCGGCGAGCAGGCACTGCCGGCGGTGCTCGCGACGCTGCAGAGCTTCCACAAATCGCCCAACGGCAAGGCCATCGCCCCGTTCCTGCAGAGCCTCGCCGCCGTTTCGCGGCGGCTCGCTGCCGGCGAGCCGCTGCAGCACTACCTCGACCTGACGCTGCGCCTGCTGGAGCAGACCTCGGGATCGATCCACGGCATCCACAAGAGCTTCGCCAGCCCCGGCCTGCCCGACTTCCTCGTCCAGGCGCCGACGCTGCTCGCCAACCTGAGCATCGCCGGCCTGAAGAACTGGGTCGACTACGGCGTGCGCAACTACGCCGCCCACCCCGAACGGCAGCGCGCCTACTTCGGCCTGCAGTCGGCCGACAGCCGCGCCGTTTTCCGGCGCGAGCGGCACGGCACCCTGCTGGTCGACCACGAACGCCAGCTCGATCTCTACCTGCGCGCGCTCTGGGGCGAGCAGGCGCTGCTCGTCCCTTACGCCGTCGGCATCGAAGCCGCGAGCCCGGCGTCGCCGATGCCGCCTGCGCAGCCCTACGACGACGCGGGCGGCATTCGCCTGCCCGATGTCCTCGACGACGAGCGCGGCGTCAGCGGCATCGACCGCTATCGCGCCGCACTGGCACACATCGCCGGCCACCGGCGCTGGAGCACGCCACTCTTCGCCGACAACTGCAGCCCGATGCAGCGCCTGGCGATCGAGACCTTCGAGGACAGCCGCATCGACACGCTGGTCGTCCGCCGCTACCCGGGGATGCAGCACATCTTCCGCGCGCTGCATCCGCGCCCGCTCGCCGGCGCCTGCGATCCGCAACGCTTCTCGTGCCTGCGCCATCGCCTGGCCGTGCTGTCGCGTGCGCTGCTCGATGGCGAACAGGAGCACAGCGACGCTGACGTGCGCGACTTCGTCGCCCGCTTCCGGCAGGCGCTCGCCGGCGGCGACGCGAGCTCGCAGGCAATGGCCGATCTGGCGCTTGCCTACGTCGCGCGAACGCGCCGGCAGGGCGACCAGCTGCCGGAGGTCTATTTCATCGATACGCTGGTCGACTATCGTGACGACAACCGCCATCTCTGGCGCTTCCACGAACTCTCCGACGACGAGGAAATGTTCGCCGAAAACCGTCCGGCCGCCGCCAGCGCCGAAATCGACCGCCTGCCGCCGCGCCATTACCCCGAGTGGGACCATCACAGCCAGAGCTACCGTCCCGACTGGGTGAGCCTCTACGAATCGCTGCACCCGGCGGGCGACGCGGCGCTGATCGACCGCCTGCTCGACAAACACGCCGCGCTCGCGCGCCGGCTCAAGCGCCTGCTCGACATCCTCAAGCCGCAGGAACGGGTGCGCCTGCGCTTTCAGGAGGAGGGCAGCGAACTCGACCTCGACGTCGCCGTCCGCTCGCTGATCGACTGCCGCTGCGGCGTCACGCCCGATCCGCGGATCAACATGAGCCACCGCAGCAACGGCCGCAACCTCGCCGTCCTGCTCCTGCTCGACCTCTCGCAGTCGCTTGCCGACAGGGTCAGGAGCGGCGACGGCGAGCAGACGGTGCTCGAACTCAGCCAGGAGGCCGTCTCGCTGCTCGCCTGGTCGATCGACCAGCTCGGCGACCCGTTTGCCATCGCCGGCTTCCATTCGGACACCCGCCATGACGTCCGCTACCTGCACCTCAAGGGCAGCAGCGAGCCCTGGGGCGACGCCGTCAAGCGCCGCCTGGCGGCAATGCAGGCCGGCTATTCGACGCGCATCGGCGCCGCACTGCGGCACGCGGCGCACTACCTCGCGGCGAGCAGGGCCGAGAAGAAGCTCCTGCTGGTCCTCACCGACGGCCAGCCATCGGATGTCGACGTGTCCGACGACCGGCTGCTGATCGAGGACGCGCGCAAGGCGGTCGGCGAGCTCGACCGGCAGGGAATCTTCAGTTACTGCATCAGCCTCGACGCCCGGGCGGACGAATACGTCGGCCACATCTTCGGTCACCGCCATTCGGTGATCGACCGCATCGAGCGGCTGCCGCAGCGGCTGCCGGAGCTGTTCATGGCGCTGACGCGGTAGCGGCCAGCGGCCGCGCACACAGGCCCAACGGTCATGGCTTTCTCAGACAATCCGGATGATGAAAGTGAAAGCCATGACCGTTTCCCTCACCCCCGACCCCTCTCCCGCGAGCGGGCGAGGAGAGATTCGTCAGTCGCTCGCGCGACTTCCACGGCAATCTCAAGTAGATTACGTGCTCGCTCTGCGGCCGCTGCCGCAGCGCCGCAACTATCGTCGGGAGCAGGGTACGCATGGACGTTTTCGAGTTTCGGGAGAGGCTGGTCGGTGAGTACAGCCAGTTCTCCCGCAGCTTCACGCGCATCAGGTCGGAGGACATCGCTTCCTTTGTCGCCGCCGCGTATGAGTCGCAACGCTACTGGCCAGCGCCGCTCGTCCAGGTCAATCCGAACTTCAGGACCGGGCACTCCGTTGACCAACTGGTCGCCGCCGGCAGCCTGCACGCCGAATGTGCGCGGATCTTTCGGGCGGGCAAGGGGGCCGCTTCGGCCGGCACATCGCTGAAGCTCTTCAAGCACCAGGAGGAGGCGATCGGCTTCGCCCAGACGGGCGCCAGCTACGTCCTGACCACCGGTACCGGCTCGGGCAAGTCCTTGGCCTACTTCATCCCGATCGTCGATGCGGTCCTCAAGGCGAGGGCCGCAGACGCCGCTCCGCGGACTCGCGCCATCGTCATCTACCCGATGAACGCGCTCGCCAACAGCCAGCTCGAGGAACTCGGGAAGTTCCTCGGCGACTACGGCGACCAGCCGCCGGTCACGTTCGGCCGCTACACCGGCCAGGAGGACGATGAGGAGCGGCAGCGCCTCGCCGTGCATCCGCCGGACATCCTGCTCACCAACTTCATGATGCTCGAACTCCTGATGACCCGTCAGGACGAAAAGGACAAGGCCGTCATCCGCAACGCCAAGGGTTTGCGCTTCCTGGTGCTCGACGAATTGCACACCTATCGCGGCCGCCAGGGTGCCGACGTCGCGCTGCTGGTGCGACGGGTTCGGGAGGCACTGGCCGATCGCCTGCAGTGCATCGGCACTTCGGCGACGATGGCTACGGAGGGCAGCGCGGCTGACCGCAATGCCGTTGTTGCCGAAGTCGCCACGCGGCTGTTCGGCACGACGATCTCGCCCGCGCATGTGATCACCGAAACACTGCAACGAATCACCCCGGAACAGCTCCTCGTCGAACAGATCCGCGATCCGCTCGCCGCCGCGGTCCGCTCTGCCCTGCCCGAGACTCCCTCGTTCGCCGAACTCGCCAGGCACCCGCTGGCCGTATGGACCGAACTCACCCTCGGTCTGACGCGCGAGGAGGGCAAGTGGCGCCGGGCGCGACCGATGACCCTCGAGGCAGCCGCAACCCGCCTCGCCGCCGAATCCGGCATCGCGGAGAGCACGGCGCGCAGGGTCCTGGCCGACTTCCTGCTCCTCGCCCACGACACCACCGACAGACCGCTCGAGGATGGCGGACGCAGCCTGTTCGCCTTCAAGCTGCACCAGTTCATCTCCGGTGGCGGCAAGGTGTTCAGCACGCTGGAGGCAGCGGGCCGCCGGTTCCTGACGCTGGATGCGAGCCAGTATGTGCCCGGCGACCGCGCGCGCAAGCTCTACGCGCTCCATTTCTGCCGGGATTGCGGCCAGGAATACCTCCCGGTCTGGGATGAGAATGCCGCCACCGGCCGCCAGTTCAGCCCGCGCAACATCGACGATCGCGCGCACGAAGACCATGAGATCAGGAATGGCTTCTTCATGCCGGACACCGCGGGGATCTGGGAGGACACGCTCGAACGTTATCCGGAGTCGTGGCTCGAGCGTTCGGGGGACAATCACCGCCTGAAATCGACCTATCGCCGCCGGCAGCCGGTGCAAGTCAGGCTCAACGGCCAGGGCACGCTGGACAATGCCGGGGTTCCCGGCTGGTACATTCCGGGCAGCTTCGCGTTCTGCCTGAACTGCGGCGTGAGCCATCACGCGGCAGGGCGAGATTCGCTGCGCCTGACCGCACTCTCTGGCGAAGGGCGCAGCTCGGCCACCACCATGCTGACGCTTGCCTGCCTGCGTTACCTGTACGAGCAGGACGCCCGTTTGGGTCCCGAAGCGAAGAAGGTTCTCGGCTTCTCCGACAACCGCCAGGACGCGGCGCTGCAGGTCGGGCATTTCAATGACTTCCTGCAGGTCCTGTTGCAGCGGGCGGCGTTGCTCGCGGCCGTGCAGGGCAGTGCGAACCGGGAACTCGACGAAAGCGCAATCGCGGGCGCCGTATTCGCTGCGCTCGGCTTCGACCGCGACGACCCCGGTGTGCGCGCCGAATTCATGCAGGACCCCGATGTGCGCGGCAACGCCCGGCGTCTGGTCCAGGACACGCTGCGCAACATTCTCGGCTACCGCATCCACTACGACCTCCGGCGCGGCTGGCGCTTCAACAACCCGAACCTGGAGCAACTCGGGCTGCTGCGGATCGCCTACCGCGACCTTGAAGAACTCTCGAACGACGCCGAAATGTGGCAGGAGGCGCCGCTCGTCCTGCAAGCCGCGTCGCCGACAGTGCGCCGACGCATTCTCGAGATGCTGTTCGAGTCGATGCGCCAGGGGCTCTGCCTGGCCTCGCGCTACCTCGACCGTTCCGAGCTCGATCGCCTCAAGACCGCCAGCTACGCCAACCTGCGCGAGCCCTGGGGCTTCACCGAGGATGAAAACCCGGTGGCCGCCAGCTGGTTCATCACCGTCGGTCGGCCGCGCGACGAAGATCGCCGCAATGTCGAATACCTCGTTTCCGGCAGCGCGCGCTCCAGGCTCGGCCGCCTGCTCAAGCAGCCCGCCACCTGGCGCGAAGAAGACGAAGCGGATAACCCGCACGCCGCACGCATCAGGGACGAGCACTACCAGGACATCATCGGCGCGCTGCTCAAGGCCGCCAAGACCTATGGCTTGGTCGTCTCCGAAGAGACCGAGTTCGGCATGACCGGCTACCAGCTCAACGGCCGCGCCATCGTCTGGCGCCTGGGCGATGGCCAGAGTGCGCGCGGCGCCAGTGACAACGCCTTCTTCCGGGGACTCTACGCCAACATCGCCGGCCTCCTCGCCAACCCCACCCACCGCCTGTTCGACTTCGAGGCGCGCGAGCATACGGCCCAGGTCGAACAGGACGATCGTCTCGAACGTGAGGCCCGCTTCCGCTTCACCCGCAAGGACCGTGACGAATGGCTGCAGCAGACCGGCAAAGCGCTCGAATGGCTGCCGGTCATGTTCTGCTCGCCGACCATGGAGCTCGGCGTCGATATCTCGTCGTTGAACACCGTCTATCTGCGCAACGTGCCGCCGACACCCGCCAACTACGCCCAGCGCAGCGGCCGGGCAGGGCGCGCCGGCCAGCCGGCGCTGGTCATCACCTACTGCGCCGCGCAGTCGCCGCACGACCAGTATTTCTTCCGCGATCCGGTGCGCATGGTCCACGGCCAGGTCAACCCGCCGACCCTCGATTTGGCCAATCGCGAGCTGATCCAGAGCCACCTGCACGCTGTCTGGCTGGCGGAAACCGGCGTCAAGCTCGACAGGAGCATTCGCGGCCTGCTCGACATGCACGCCGAGCAGGCGCCGCTCGCCGAACATCTGCGCCAGGCCCTCGATGCCGATGCGCCGCAGAGGCGTGCCCACGCACGCGGCCTCGGCATTCTGGCCGTGCTGGCGGGCGAGCTCACCGCCGAGAAAGCGCCCTGGTACGACGAACACTTCGCCGAGCGCGTATTTGCGCGTGCCTTTGCCGCGTTCAACGCGGCGCTCGATCGCTGGCGCGATCTGTTCACGGCCACCAAGCGGCAGATGGAAATCAACCAGCGGGTGATGAACAACCCCGCCGCCAGCGAGCGCGAGCGCAAGGACGCCAAGCAGCGGCACGACGAAGCCTTCCGCCAGCAATCGCTGCTCCTGCAGGAGTCGGGCAGCGCCAACTCCGACTTCTACACCTATCGCTACCTGGCCAGCCAGGGTTTCCTCCCCGGCTACAATTTCCCGCGTCTGCCGTTGATGGCCTACATCCCGGCGCGCCGGGGCAAGATCGGCCGCGAGAACTTCCTGACCCGGCCACGTTTCCTCGCCCTCGGTGAATTCGGTCCCTACAGCCTCATCTATCACGAAGGCAGCCAGTACCGTGTCACGCGTGCCATGCTCGGGGTCTCGGGCGACGATCAGGTCGCCCTGGGCGCCCGCCTGAGCACCGAGGTCGCACGCATCTGCCCGGCCTGTGGCTATGGCCACTTCCGCAGCCAGCGCGATGCCGACCGCTGCGTGTCGTGCAATGCGCCGCTGGCCGACGCCAGGGAGGTGCAAGACCTCTACCGCATCGAGAACGTCTCGACGCGTCGCGCCGAGCGCATCACCGCCAACGAGGAGGAGCGGGTGCGCCAGGGTTACGAGATGCAGACCACCATCCAGTTCGCCGAGCAGGATGACCGGTTGCAGCGTCTCGACAGCCACCTTGCCGACGATGCCGGCACCGTCCTCACCCTGCAATACGGCCCTGCCGCCACCGTCTGGCGCATGAATTTCGGCTGGCGGCGGCGCAAGGAAAAGAGCATCCTCGGCTTCATGATCAACCCGGTCACCGGCCACTGGGTCGGCGGTGCCGAGGAGAGCGGCGAGCCGGACCCGGATGCACCGCCGGACCGAACGCCGCCGCAGCGCATCGTTCCTTATGTCGAGGATCGCCGCAACGTGCTGATCGTCCGTCCGCCGGAGACCTTCGAGGCGGCAACGATGGCGACGCTGCAATACGCCCTCAAGCGCGGCATCGAAGCCGTCTATCAGCTCGAGGAGAGCGAACTGATGGCCGAGCCGCTGCCGGGCCGCGACAACCGCCAGGCGATCCTGCTCTACGAGTCGGCCGAGGGCGGGGCCGGGGTGCTGACCCGTCTCGCGACCGAGCCGGCGGCCCTCGCCAGGGTGGCCGAAGAAGCGCTGCGCCTGATGCACTACCAGCGTCCGGCCGACGGCCACTGGCAGCGCGAAACGCTCGTCCACGAACTCGACGAGGCGGGCCAGCCGATCTGTGAAGCCGGTTGCTACAAATGCCTGCTGTCGTACTACAACCAACCGGACCACACGGTGATCGACCGCCAGGATGCAGCGAACGAAGGCAAGGCGCTCGACATCCTCTGCCGCCTCACGCGCGCGCGGGGCCGGTTGGACGGCACCAGACGGCGCGCTGGTCCGGCAAGCCGCCTCACGCGCGCGCGGGGCCGGTTGGGAACATTCGGCCGCACGCCGGCGCAGCACGAGGATGAACTGGCAGGCCTCTCCGGCAGCAGCCTCGAACAGGCCTGGCTGGCCCACGTCGATGCCCGTGGCTACCGGCGCCCGGATCGTGGGCAGGAGAGCATCCCCGACTGCAACACCTGCGCCGATTTCTTCTACGCCGACTGGAAGGCCGCCATCTACATCGACGGCCCGCAGCATGACGAGCCGGCGCAGCGCGAACGTGATGAAGCGATCAACCGCGTGCTGGCGGCGTCCGGCCACTATGTCGTGCGCTTCCCCAAGGAACAGGCGCGCTGGCCCGAGATTTTCGCTGCCCATGCGGGTCTGTTCGGCGCCGGCAACGATCACTGAGCACGAACAATGAATACCCAAGTGAGCTTTCAACCCGGCAGCCTCGTCTCCGCGCGTGGTCGCGAGTGGATCGTCCTGCCGCAGTCGGACAGCGATACCCTGCATCTGCGCCCGCTCGGTGCCGCCGAAGACGACGCGACGCTGATCTACCTGCCGATCGAGCCGCAGCCGGTGACGCCGGCGAGCTTTCCCTGGCCGACCGTCGCCGAAGCTTCCAACCACGCCGCCGGGCAACTGTTGCGCGACGCGCTGCAACTCAAGCTGCGCACTGGCGCCGGTCCGTTCCGCAGCTTCGGCAACATCGCCGTCGAGCCGCGCGCCTACCAGCTCGTGCCGCTGCTGATGGCACTCAAGCAGGAAGTGGTGCGCCTGCTGATTGCCGACGACGTCGGCATTGGCAAGACCATCGAGGCGGCTCTGATCGTCCGCGAGCTGGTCGACCGGGGCGAGATTTCCCGGCTGACGGTCCTCTGTCCGCCCCACCTGTGCGAGCAGTGGCAGCGCGAACTGCAACAGCGCTTCCACATCCACGCCGTCGTCGTGCGCAGCAGCACCGCTGCCCGCCTCGAACGCGGCCTGCCGGCGAACCAGTCGGTTTTCGAGGCCTGTCCCTTTACGGTGGTCAGCCTCGACTACATCAAGTCCGACCGCCGCCGCGACGAGTTCCAGCGCGCCTGCCCGGAGTGCGTCATCGTCGACGAGGCGCACACCTGCACCTTCAGCGGCCAGGGGCGCCAGCAGCGCTACACGCTGCTCAAGGGCCTCGCCGAGAATCCCGACCGGCACCTGATCCTCCTCACCGCTACCCCGCACTCGGGCGACGAGGAAGCCTTCTTCAATCTGCTCGGCCTGCTGCACCCATCGTTCCGTGAACTCAAGGACGCCGCCGCCGGCAGCCGCCAGCCCCTGCGCGAGCAGCTCGCCCGCCATTTCGTGCAGCGCCGCCGGCCGGACATCGAGGAATGGCAGGACCGCCAGGTCTTCCCCGAGCGCCTCACCGCCGAGATCACCTACCAGCTCACCGGCGCCTGGGGCGTCCTGTTCGAGGAGGTTCTGTCCTATGCCCGGACGCTGGTCGAGCGCGCCGAGGGGCAGGGCGCCCTGCGCCAGCGCATGAGCTGGTGGGCGGCGCTGGCCCTGCTGCGCTGCATTTCCTCGTCGCCGGCGGCGGCCGTCAATGCCCTGCGCACGCGGCTCGCCGGTGGCTCGCTCGATACCCCGGAAGAGCAGGCGCAAGGCCTCGAGGAAGCCGAGGCACAGGGGCGCGAGCGCGTCCTCGACGGCGCCGACGACGACCTGAGCACGCAGGACATCGAACCCGCCGCCTGTACCGAGGACAGTCAGCTCCTCAGCGAACTGATCGCCAAAGCCGAAGCGCTCGCCGGCCCCGCCCAGGACCCGAAGCTCAAGCGCCTGCTCGAACATCTCGCGGAACTGACCGCTGCCGGCTTCCAGCCGGTCGTCTTCTGCCGCTACATCGCCACCGCGCACTACGTCGCCGACGCGCTGCGCAAGGCCCACAAGAACCACCTGGTGCAGGCCATCACCGGCGAGTTTGCCGCCTCCGAGCGTGAAGCCGCGGTCGACGCGATGGGCGAGGCCGAAAAGCGCATTCTGGTCGCCACCGACTGCCTTTCGGAGGGCGTCAACCTGCAGAACCTGTTCACCGAGGTCGTCCATTACGACCTGTCGTGGAACCCGACCCGCCACGAGCAGCGCGAAGGCCGCGTCGACCGTTTCGGCCAGAAGGCGCGCGAAGTCCGCACCACCATGCTCTACGGGCGCGACAACCCGGTCGACGGCGCCGTGCTGCATGTCATCCTCAGGAAGGCCGAGAGTATCCGCAAGGAACTCGGCGTCCTCGTGCCGATGCCCGACGACGAAGGCCGGCTCACGCAGGCACTGGTCGGCGCCGTCCTGCTGCGCCAGGGCCGCCTGGCCACCACCTCGTCGCAGCGCGCGCTCGATTTCGGCGCACCGGCCCTCGAAATCGAGACCGCCTGGCAGTCGGCGCGCGAGCGCGCGTCGCGCAACCGCACCCTGTTTGCCCAGCGTCGTCTCAAACCCGAGGACGTCCTGCCCGAATGGCGGAAGACGCTCGCCGTGCTCGGCGGCGAGGACGATGTCGAGCGCTTCGTCCGCCGCGCCGCCACTCGCCTCGGGGCACCACTCGAAGCCGTCACCAACGCCAAAGCCGCCCACTGGAAACTGCACATCGGCAGCCTGCACGCCGCCGCCCTGCGTGAGCGCTTGGGCGGGTAGGCCCTGGAAGGCACCCTGCGCATCGACTTCCACCAGCCGCCGGCCCCCCGCGCGCTGTTCATCCACCGCACGCATCCGCTGGTCAGTTGCCTGGCCGACCACCTGCTCGAACAGGCGCTCGACGATCACGCGGCCGATGCCGACACCGCCCGCATCGCCCGCGCCGGCGCCATCTTCACCGCAGCCGTGCCGGCCCGCACCGCCGTCCTCGTGCTGCGGCTGCGCCACCAGCTCAGCGTTACCCATCGGCGGCAGTCGCGCCTGCTGCTGTGCGACGAAACGCTGACCGTCGCGCTGCCGGGCGCCGAAGGTGGCGAACTGCTTGCCGGCGACAGCGTGCGCGCGCTGCTCGACGCCGAACCCGCACGCAACATGCCGCCGCCGCTGCGCGACCATCACCTGCGGCATTTTCTCGACCAGTTGCCGGCCTGGCAGCCTGCTCTCGAAAACCTGGCCCGCCAGCGTGCCCAGGCGCTGCTCGCAGACCACCGCCGCGTCCGCGAGGCCGCCCGCGGCAGCGGCGAATACCGCGTCACGCCCAGCCTGCCGGTCGATGTGATGGGGGTCTTCGTGCTCGTGCCGGCGTAGCGCGACAGCCAATCCGGACACATCAAGATGATGAATTCATTGGGATTTCTGGTCGTTGTAGCGTTAAGCATTGATCGCCATGCTTAATTTGACGGACCAGGATCACGCCCCGGGGGCTTGCCGCTGTCCCGGAATGTTCGCGCAACCAGCGGTTTTATAAGAGATTTTCGCGCTAGACTTTGTAGTGTAAAAAAAGTTACACAAAACGAATTCATGACATCCTGGAAATTGCGCTCACCGGATCGGCCCGTGGCGGCGTATTCGTGCTCGGCTCGATCCACACCGAAATGACAGCGCTCCTCGAAGATCGCGGCTCGCCGCTTTATGCCCGCGTGACCGATCGCCTGAACCTCGACCACTGGGATTTCGCCACACTTTTCCAGGTCTTCGCCGATCAGGGGCTGGACAGCCCGCGCGACTGGCTGACCTTCTGGTCGGTCTTCTCGGGCGTTCCCAAGTTCTACGGCGATTGCGCCTACCAGGGCACCTTCGCGGCCGATGACCACAGCGCAGCGGACCGGATCATCGATACCCTGTTCCTGTCGGCGCGCGCGCCGCTCGTCGAGGAGGCCGGTACCTGGTTCCTGCGCGAACTGCGCGGTGCCGGCGTCTCGTTGCTGCGTCTGCTCGCCCGTCAGCAGCCCTGCGCCCAGCAGCAGCTCTCGGCTGCCTACGCCGAGAGCCTCGGCGACAGCCGATCCTTCGCTACCTACCTGGCGACGCTGGTCGACCGCTACCGCCTCGTCGAGCGCCTCAGCCCGGTCTTTGCCCAGGCCGGCAGCCGCCAGGCCCGCTACCAGATCGGCGACAACTTCCTCGCCGCCTGGCTTGCCGCCATCGAACCCGCGGTACAGGCCGCGCGCGTGCAGCCGCTGGCGCAGGCGCTGAAGATCGGCGCGGTCCGTCTCGAAAACCACGAAGGGCCCACCTTCGAGCGCATGGTCCGCAAGCTGATGGCCGAAGCCTCGCGGCGCGGGGCCGGCGACTTCCCGCTGACCGACATGGTCCACGGTTACTGGAACCGTCCCCGAGATGCCGCGCGTCTGGTCGAGATCGACATCGTCGCCGTCAACGAAGACGACCGGCGTGTCCGCTTCGGCAGTTGCAAGCGCGCTGCCGCGAGGCACACCCCGGCCGCGCTGACCACCTTCGGGCAGCACGTCGACGATTTCCTCGCGACGGCGATCGGGCGTCGCTTCAAGGGCTGGCAGGCGGAACGTGTGCTCTATGCCCCGGATTTTCCGGTTGCTGAACGGCAGGCCTTGCAAACTCGCGGCTATGTCTGTGTTGACCTCAATGACTACCAGCGCTGGCTTGCCGCGCCAGGAACCAACTGAACCGGGAACCCGCATGGCACGCCGCTCCAGTACCGAACTCGCCTTCACCGCCCTCGTCATCGAAGGCGGACTGCTCGCGCCCGACTTCCTCAACCGCATCGCCCACCTCGAAGCCGCCGCGCAGTCCGAGGCCGACTACGACATCCCGCGCGGCCTAAAGCTGCGCGACGAGATCGGCCGCTACTGGAAGATCGCCCAGAACCTCTGGCAGGATTTCGCCGCCCGCCGCGAACGCAGCGACCGCGACCCCTGGCTCAGCAGTCGCGACTTCCTCGAACCGTTCTGCTGCCAGGTGCTCGGCTTTGCCGATCTCAAGCGCGTCGGCCAGGTCGCCGTTGGCGAACGCAGCTTCCCCATCGGTTGCGCCGCCGGCGAAGGGCGTGTGCCGCTGGTCTTCGCCGCGCACGACCAGCCCCTCGACAAGCCCGGCAGCCGGCACGGCGACGGCACACGCCGCCGTTCGCCCTTCCTGCTCGCCCAGGAGGTTCTCAACGCCAGCCACGCCGTGCTGTGGGCCGTCGTCAGCAACGGGCTGAAACTGCGCGTGCTGCGCGACAACGCCAGCCTGACCCGGCCGGCCTACATCGAGGCCGACCTCGAAGCCATCTTCAGCGAAGGCCTCTACCCCGTTGTCGCCGCCCTCTGGCTGCTCGCCCACGCCAGCCGCTTTCTCCCCTCTGCCGCCGGGAGAGGGGGCGGGGGTGAGGGCGACCCCGCCGACTGTCCGCTCGAACACTGGCGCAACACCGCGCAGGAAGACGGCATCCGCGTCCGCGACCGCCTGCGCGAAGGCGTCGCCAATGCCCTGCGCGTGCTCGGCAGCGGCTTTCTCGCGCATCCGGCCAACGGCGAGTTGCGCCGCCGCATCGAGAGCGGCGAACTGAGCACACCGATCTACTTCGAGCAGCTCCTGCGCCTCGTCTATCGCCTGATCTCTCTCGCCACCATCGAAGACCGCGAACTCGTCTGCGCGCCCGACGCCGGCGCCGAGGCCCGCGCCCGCTACCAGGCCGGTTACAGCCTTGCCCGCCTGCGCCGCCTGGCCGCGCGGCGGCGCAGCTACGACCGCCATGCCGATCTCTGGCAGGCGCTCTCGATCACCTTCGCCGGCCTCGCCGGCGGTCAGCCGGCGCTCGGTCTGCCGGCGCTCGGTGGCCTCTTCGACGCCGCGCAATGCCCGGACCTCGACACCGCCCAGCTCGACAACCAGTCGCTGCTCAGCGCGCTCTTGGGCCTCTGCTTCTTCCGCGACGGTGCCGCACTCTCGCGCGTCAATTACCGCGACATGGATTCGGAGGAACTCGGCAGCGTCTACGAAAGCCTGCTCGAACTGGTGCCCGATCTGACCCTGACCGCCAGCATCCGCCGCTTCGGCTTCATCGGCGACGCGGAGGCGCACGCCGGGGGCAGCACCAAAGGCAACGCGCGCAAGCTCAGCGGCTCGTATTACACGCCCGACAGCCTGGTGCAGGAACTGATCCGCAGCGCGCTCGACCCGGTGATCGCGCAAACGCTGGCCGCGAACCCGCAGCAGCCGCTGCAGGCGCTGCTCGACCTCAGCGTCTGCGATCCCGCCTGCGGCTCCGGCCACTTCCTGCTCGCCGCCGCCCGCCGCCTCGCCGAGGAGGTCGCCCGCCTGTCGGCCACCGACGGCAACCCGCTGCCGGCCGACTACCGCCACGCGCTGCGCGACGTCGTCGCCCACTGCATCTACGGTGTGGACAAGAACCCGCTCGCCGTCGAACTCGCGCGCACCGCGCTCTGGCTCGAAGCCTACACTCCCGACCGGCCGTTGACCTTCCTCGACCACCACCTGCGCTGCGGCGACGCGCTGCTCGGCATCCTCGACCCGGTGATTCTCGAAGCCGGCATCCCCGACAAGGCCTTCAACGCGCTCTCCGGCGACGACAAGGCCGTCGTCACCGCGCTCAGGAAGGCCAATCGCGACGCCCTGAAGGCGATCGAGAAGGCGAAAACGCGCGCCGCCTTCAACCTCGCCCTTGGCTTCGACGCCGCGCCCGAGGCCGCCGCGCTCGACGCCCTGCCCGACGACACGCTGGCCGCGCTCGAAGCCAAGCGCGCAGCGTTTGTCGAGGCCGAAGCGAAGAGCGCCGCGTCGCGCGCCCGGCTGGCTGCCGACCTGTTTGTTGCCGCTTTCGTTCTGCCCAAGACGCCGCAGACGTTGGCGAGCGTGCCGACCACCCAGGATCTCTGGCTGGTGCTCAACGGTCGCGTCCCGCGCCCCGCCGTCGCGGCAGCGACCGCGCGTGCCACGCAAACGGCGCAGGCCTTTCACTGGTGGCAGGCCTTCCCGCAGGTGCGGGCAAAGGGTGGCTTCGATGTGTTGCTCGGCAACCCGCCGTGGGAACGGATCAAGTTGCAGGAGGAAGAATTCTTCGCCAGCCGCAGCCCGCTGATCGCCGAAGCGCTGCACAAGGCCGAGCGCGGCCGGCGCATCGAACTGCTGCGCGAAGGCATGTTGCTGCATGCGCTTTACCCCGAAGTCGAGGCGGCGCAGGGGATGATGCCGCCGAATGTGGCCGAGCAGGCCCTGCAGGCGGACTTTCTCGTCGCCCGCCGCATTGCCGAGGCGGCCAGCCTGTTCGCTCACGATTCCGGACGCTACTCGTTGACCGGTTTCGGCGACGTGAACACCTACGCGCTGTTCGCCGAGACCTTTGCCCAACTGGTCAGCGGCGAAGGGCGGGCCGGCTTCATCGTGCGGACCGGCATCGCCACCGACGACAGCACCAAGGCCTACTTTGCGGATGTTGCACAGTCTGGTCGTCTAGCTGGAATGAAAGGCTTTTGGGAGATCCGTAGAATTTTTCCCGGCACCGACAGTCGGGATGAATTTTGCCTTCTGACAATAGGTGTAGCTCCCGTTGCTGAGTTAGCGTTCCACGCAAAGGGGGTGGGTGACCTATTAGATACTCGCCGCCGCTTCACGCTGACGCCGGACGAGTTCCGTCTGATCAACCCTAACACGCTGACCTGTCCGGTTTTCCGCAGCGAACGTGATGCCGAGCTGACCAAGAAGCTTTACCTCGCCGCGCGGGTGCTGGTTGCCGACGGACCGCCCGAGCGCAACCCTTGGGGCATCTCGTTCATGCGGCAATTGGACATGGCCAACGACAGCGGCCTGTTCCGCGATACCCCGGCGCCCGGCCGGCAGCCGCTCTACGAAGCCAAGATGATTCACCAGTTCGACCACCGCTGGGCTACATACGGTAGCAATGGTGCCTGCGGCGATGTTGCGGTCGACGCCAAGAATGACCCGAATTTCCGCGTGACGCCGCGTTACTGGGTCGATGCCACCGCAGTCGAATCCCGTCTCGCCGCCAGGGGTTGGTCGCGCGGCTGGCGGGATATCTGCCGCGCGACCGACGAGCGGACGGTGATTGCGTCGGTGGTGCCGCGGGTGGGGGTGGGCCACAAGATGCCGCTCATTTTCTGTAACGCCGCACCGTCTGTTCAACACGTGGCTCTTCTCTATGCCAACCTCAATTCATTGACGCTGGATTTCGTGGCGCGGCAAAAGGTCGGCGGAACCTCGCTCACCTATTTCTACCTCAAGCAGTTCCCCATCCTGCCGCCCGACCGCTACAGCGAAGCCGATCTCGCCTTCATCATACCGCGCGTCCTCGAACTGACCTACACCGCCCACGACCTCCAGCCCTGGGCCGCCGACCTCGGCCACGCCGGCCCGCCCTTCGCCTGGAGTGATGGCCAATGCGCGGACCGCCGCGCCCGCCTGCGTGCCGAGCTCGACGCTTGTTACGCCCGCCTCTACGGCCTGACCCGCGACGAACTGCGCTACATCCTCGACCCCGCCGACGTCATGGGCGCCGACTACCCCTCCGAAACCTTCCGCGTGTTGAAGAACAACGAAACCCGCCAGTTCGGCGAGTACCGCACCCGCCGCCTGGTGCTGGAAGCCTGGGATGCGCTGACCGCCACGACCACGTGAACCGCCGCTGACAGGAAAAGACCATTGGGAACCAACAAGACTGCCACCGAATACCAGGCCGACTACGCGCTGTGGGATGAGTTTCTCCAACAATGGCCGATCACCAGGCTGCGCACGATGACGCTCGCGGACTATAGCCAGGCCGGTAGCCAGGATACCTTGTGCTATTGGCTGGAGAGCAAGCTCGACAAGATGGGCAGCATCTGGGGCGGCTCGGCCTTCAAGTTCGGCATCTACTCGCGCAAGGACCAGAGCGACAAGCCCGACGGCGGGGGAGCCAGCTATTCCGACCATTACGCCTGGTACTCGAAATACGGCGCGAACGAGACCGAGGCGTTTGCCAAGGTTCGCGACCTCGTCGCCGGTGTGGCCGAAGCGGCAGCGAGGGGGGACCTGCAGACCATCGAGGACGCCGACCTCGGACTGGCGACGAAATGGAAGATCGCTTTCCATTACCAGGGTCGCGAGCAGCCCGGCGTCGTCGATGTCTTTACAAAATCCGCATTGCTGGCGTTTGTGGGCCTGTCGGACCCGAAGCTGCGGATGATCGACCTGCAGACGGCAGCGCTGCAGGAGAGGGCGAAAAGCGAGGGAATACTCGAATTCGGCTCTCGGGCCTGGGCCGTCTGGGTGGCGAAAGCCGTCGATGTCTGGAAGCTGTCGCACGGCAACGACGGCAGTTTTTCGGCCAACGAACGCGAGGCGCTCGCCAAGGAGCGGCGCGCGATCATCCACCAGGAAACCGGCAACAATCAGGCCGGGAACTTCGTCGAGGTGGCCAACGATGCGTTGTTCTATCTGTGTCATGGCAACGAGGTGCGCCTGCTCGGGCGCTTCTGTGGGCCGGCGAAGGCGTCGGAAAAAGGTGCGGACTGGCTGGAACGGCCCTATGTGGTGCTGAAACAGAGCCAGAGCAGCACGCCGTACTCGAAGAGCAAGCAAAAATGGACGCCGGCCGGCAATTCGACCTTTTCGCAGGTCCCCAAGGAGCAGCTTTCGGTATTCGAGAAGACGCTGCTGCAACCCTATTTCGGCGTGAGGCTGGAGGACGTCATGGAGACAAAAGCGGTGGAAATGGTGCCAGATGCGATGTTGACCGCAATCGGCAACGCGGGGGCAGGGCCCCTCAACAGAATCCTCTACGGACCGCCGGGAACCGGAAAGACCTACCGCGCCGTGGCCGACGCGGTGGCGATCATCGACGGGCAACCGGTGCACACGCTGATGGCGACACCGGAAGCGTATGCGGCGGCAAAGGAGAAGTTCGACCAGTACCGCACGAGTGGTCAGATCGAGTTCGTGACCTTCCATCCGTCCTACACCTATCAGGATTTCGTGGTGGGTATCCGGCCCAGAATGGAACGCGACCAGGTCGTCTATGGCGTCGAGCCGGGGCCGGTCAAGCGCATCGCCGAAGCCGCCGAGGAGAATTGGCGCGCGTCGCGGTTGCAGCCGGGAACCGCGCTGACCGACATGCAACGCTTCGAGCGGGCCTACGGCCAGTTGGTCGACGATATTTCAAACTCCCCCAGCCAATTTGTTCAAATCCCACTCTATGGCGGAACCAAAACTCAGGCGCGGATCGGAACACAGGCGAAGGGAATCATCCTGAGTGAGACCGGTTCCAGCCTACCGTACAACATTCCAAAAAAAGGCCTCGCGGTACTCTGGCAGAAACGCAAGTCGTACACCAAACCGGGCGACATGACCGATTGCTCCTATAACAAATCCTTCTTCTATGCGGTGATCAAGTACCTCGAAAAGGCCGACGACAAGCTCGGTGCACCCGAGCAGACGACACAGGAAGTGCTCAGGAACTTCGTGCTGGTCATCGACGAGATCAACCGGGGCAACATCGCCAAGATTTTCGGCGAACTGATCACGCTGATCGAGGACGACAAGCGGCTGGGGGCGGTCAACGAGCTGACCTGCAGTCTGCCGTACGTCGATCCCGAAGAGGAGTCGGCCTTCGGCCTGCCTCCCAACCTGTACGTGCTCGGGACGATGAACACCGCCGACCGCTCGATTGCGCTGCTCGATACGGCCCTGCGCCGCCGCTTCACGTTCGACGAGCTGATGCCGGATGTCACCGCTCTGCCGGTTGTTGCGGTCGACGGCGTTGATCTGCGTAAATTGCTGGAGACGCTGAACCGGCGCATCGCCTATCTCTTCGACCGCGACCATACCCTCGGGCACGCCTACTTCATCCACATCAAGACCTTTGACGATCTGCAGCATAGTCTGCTACGCAAGGTAATTCCGCTGCTGCAGGAGTATTTCTTCGAGGATTGGTCGAAGATCCGGCTGGTTTTCCGGGATGGCCAGAAAAAGCAAGAGCAGCAGATCGTTAGGGAGCTTTCAGTTGATGCTTCACAGCTTTTCGGAACTGATGCAGAGATCGTCGACAGCCGGGCGATGTTTGAGGTGGCTGAGAAGCTGACGCCGGACATGGTGAAAGCCATCTACGCATGAGCCTCATCAGCTTCCGGGAGTACGAGCGCATCCCGGTGGTGGGTGTGTTGTCGTCAGCGACCGAGCGGGCGTTCTCGGTGGCCGATATCAACCAGCTCGATGGCCTGGCGGCACGTTTGCGCATTCCGGTCATCGAGCATCTGTCGCGCACGCGGGTGCGGCCAGTGCAGTTCGTGGGTGCGGTGCGGCTGGCAAACCGCACGGTGGAGTTCCTGCCCAAGATCGAGCAGGTGGCGGGTGTGAGCGACCTCCCGGCGGTGCGACACAACCTGTTGCGGATGCTGCTCGTCGCATACGACCTGGAAGGTGCCACGCCCGGAAAGGCGGCCCTGGAGAAGAACAACGGCGGCTGGCTCGACCTGCTGATGCGGCTTTTCTGCCGGGCGCTGGCCGACCAGTTGCGGCGCGGGCTGATCCGCCGCTACCGCGAGGAGAGCGACGATCTGCCGACGGTGCGTGGCCGGCTTCAGATCGATGAGCAACTCCGGCGGAACCTGGTGCACCGGGAGCGCACTGCCTGTGCCTTCGACGAGTTCGACGAGGATCATGCGCTGAACCAGTTGTTGCGGGTGGCCATCGTGCGCATGCTGCGCCTGGCGTCGAACAACACGACGCAGCAGGCGCTGCGCGAGCTGTTGCCGGCCTTCGAGGGCGTTTCGGATATCGTGCCGACGCCAGACTGGCTTGTGCGAGTGACGCTCGACCGCATCGGCGAGCGCTTCGGCCTGTGCCTCGGCATGGCCAGGCTGTTTCTGCAGGGAACGACGACCGGTCTCTACGCTGGAGATCAGAACTCGTTCGCGCTGCTCTTCGACATGAACGATCTGTTCGAGCGCTTCGTTGCGCGCACCCTGCGGCGCGAGTTGCGCAAATCGGCGTGCGAGGTGTCGATTCAGGATTCCAGCCATCACCTGGTGCGCGACCTGAAGTCGAGCCAGCCGCTGTTCCGGCTCCGGCCGGATATCGTGGTGCGCCAGGGCGGCTTGTCGCTGTGCGTGGTCGACACCAAATGGAAACGCCTGTCGCCCGAGGAGCGCAAGCTCGGCATCGCGCAGGGCGACCTGTACCAGATGCTGGCCTATGCCGAGGGTTACGAATGCGCTGTGGTGTTGCTGATTTATCCCTGGCATGCGGCAGGCGGTGCGCACCTGAGCCTGCGCAAGCGACTGGTTTTCGAGAGAGGAAAGCAGTCGACCGTGACGATTGGTGAGCTGTCGTTGCAGGATTTGTCCACCGTGGGTCAGCAGCTGGCCGACTTGTTGAAAAAAGCCGGCGTCAAGCTGGCCGAGGCGGTGTGTGCATGAGTCGCGATCGAGCTGGGGCCGGCGGCGTGCTCGATCAGACCCGCGTCGAGAAGGCCGCACAGGACGCCGGTTTCGACCTGACACCCTCGCGCGAGGGGCCCTGGATGAGCTTCCGCTCGTCGGTATGCCCGCAGGCGCTGGGCGTCTTGGCAGGAGCGGGCGAGAGGTACCGCGTCGGCTTCGCCGTTGCCGTCTGGGGCCACAAGGTGGCGCACGACTGCGCCACCGTCGCGCGCTTCGACACCGGGCCGTGGCCTGCGGTCGTCGATCAGGTCAGGGGCTACGAGGCCTTGCATGCCATGATCCAGCGCGCCGGGCGGGTCGCGTGCCTGCTGTCGGGTGAAGGGGAGAGGCAGTTTGCGGGTGAGGCACAGCGGTTGCCGGCGACGACCGAAGCCGAGCGTCTGGTCATCCAGCGTGTCGGGCAGGCCATGTTCCGCGAGTCGCTGATCGACTACTGGCACGGGCGCTGCGCCGTAACCGGGCTCGACGTTCTACCGCTGCCGCGCGCCTCGCACATCAAGCCCTGGGCAGAGTGCGAAAGCGACGCCGAGCGCCTCGACGTGTTCAATGGCCTGCTGCTGGCGCCGCACCTGGATGCGCTGTTCGATGGCGGCTGGATCAGTTTCGACGAGGATGGCGGGGCGCTGGTGAGCCCTGAACTGTCCGGTGACCAACAGGCACGACTTGGGGTGCAGCCGGGCTGGTGGCTTGCGGAGCTGGCCGCGCTACACATCGGCTACCTGGTCTGGCATCGTCGGCAGCTCTTCCGTCGATGAACGAAGCTTCTGATCGCAGCCATCGTTCTTGTGGCCGACAAGCACCGAAGCCCTTGTGCGTCCTCGACAGGAATGAAGCCCGCGAACTCGGCGAATATCGAACCCGCCGCCCGGTGCGGGCGGTGGGGGATGCGCTGAATAATGCCCGCTGAACGAAAGGAGCCCTCATGCTGACCCGGATGCAGATGCAGAACTTGAAGGCGTGGAAGGACACCAGGATGGTTCCGCTCGCGCCCTTGACCGTGATCTTCGGCACCAACAGTTCCGGCAAGTCCAGCCTCGGCCACCTTCTGCTGGCCCTGAAACAGACGGTACAACTGGCGGACCGCAAGCGCGCGTTGCACATGGGGGACGAGAATTCCCTGATCGACCTGGGCACCTTCGCCGATTGCGTCCATGGGCACGATCTGGGCCAGCAGATCATGTTTTCCCTCCGCTGGCGGCTGCCGCAGACATTGACCGTCAGGAACCCGCTGAATTCGTCGGAAGTGTTCAAGGGCAGCGAACTCGAGTTGTCGTCGACGCTGCGCGCGGACAAGAACGGCCAGCCCGAAACCGAGTCGTTTACCTATCGGCTGTTGCAGGGCGACGCCGAGTCACTGGCGGTGACGCATCGGCGCGGAGACAGGACGTCGCTCGACTGCGAACCGTTGAAGCTGGTGATGGCGATGGGCCGCAAGTGGCCGCTGGAGCCGCCGGAGAAGTTTTACCGCTTTGCCGATCGCACGCTCCTTCGCTATCAGAACGCTGACTTCCTGGCCGACTTTGCACTGCAGGCCGAAGAAATGCTGGAGCGGATGTACTACCTCGGACCGCTGCGGCAGCCAGCCCGGCGTGTCTACCAGTGGTCGGGCGAGACCCCGCCGCATGTCGGAGCGCTTGGTGAGCATACGATCGCCGCGCTGCTGGCGGCGACCGGGCAGGGGCGCAAACTGAACCGCGGCCCGAAGCAGAAGCTGCAGCCGTTTGACGTGTTCATCGCTGGCTGGTTGCGCGACCTGGGGGTCATCGACAGTTTCGAGGTCCACCCGGTGGCCGAGGGGCGAAAGGAATACGAGGTTCTGGTACGGACCCATGCCAAGTCGCCAGTGGTCAAGCTGACCGACGTCGGGGTGGGCGTCTCGCAGGTGCTGCCCGCGCTGGTCCAGGCTTTCTACTCACCGCCCAATTCGGTGGTCTGGATGGAGCAACCGGAAATCCATCTGCATCCTTCGGCCCAGGCCAACCTGGCGGACGCCTTCATCAGCGCGGTGCAGTCCAACGAGAGCGGCAGCGCCCGCGGTACCCAGTTGATCATCGAGACGCACTCCGAGCATTTCCTCACGCGTCTGCAGCTCGGGGTGGCGCAGCGCAGGATCGCGGCGAGCGACGTGGCGGTGTATTTCGTCAGGCGTGAGGGTGCGAACGCGGAACTGGAGGCATTGCGCCTCAATCTCTTTGGTGAGATCGAAAACTGGCCAGTGAACTTCTTTGGCGACGAAATGGGCGACATCGCGGCGCGCACTCTTGAAGCGATCAGGCGCCAGGCGGCCGGAGAAACGGTATGACGCCGGTGGTCATCGACACGAACGTGCTGCTGGTGGCCAACGGCAGCCATCAGGACGTTTCCTGCAAGTGCCGTGAAGGAGCACCGAGCGGCGTGACCAGTGGGCCGGGAGCCTGGGCTTGGTCACCGTTCCGACATTGATGCGGGGCCAGCACGGCTTGCAGGAGTTGCGGCAGTTGGTGATCGATCGCCGGAGTGCCTTTCGCGACGGACCGCTCGAGGGTGTCGTCATCCGGCACGAGGACGACATCTGGCTGCAGTCGAGAGCCAAACTCGTGCGGGCGGATTTCGCCCAGCAGATTGCCGGACACTGGCGCCACCGGCTTCTGGAATGGAACCGGTTGGATCATGTCGCGATGCGTGGCTGACGGGGACCATCGTGCACCAAGGACAGGCGATTCGCTCACCGACCCGGCATTCTCGGACCGTCGCCCGCGCCCGCGCCTGCGACCCGCGCCTGCGCAATCGCCCGGCCGAGCTGTCGCGCGCGCTGCTCGATGGCGAACACGGCTACGCCGACGGCGAGGTGCGCGATTTCGGCCACCGCTACTCGGTGATCGACCGCATCGAGCGGCTGCCGAAGCTGTTCATGGCGCTGACGCGCCAGGCGAACGGCAGCGATCATTGGCCGATGCGACGATCCCTTTGCGGCTGGCGCACCGGACGGGCTGGCGCATGCGCTTCTCATGGGCCGGGCGGCAGCAGCCGATCGGCCTCGCAGCGTCGCTCAGATCGCACTGCATGGTTCCCGCTGCAGCCACTGGCTGTCGACATAACTTACATTGATGCGCTACGGCACACTTGCTGCCGTATCATAAGTTTTTTAGATCCAATATATACGTTTTATGGCACGGATCCTGCTTTGGTGCTCGCAGGCAAAGGAGTCTTTCCCAGCCCACTTCAATCCAGACCGACCATTCGCCATTGCGGAGAAAGAACATGAAACCCATCAAACATGCAGTCAAGTCCATCCTGGCCACGGCCCTGCTCGCCGTCGGCGTCAGCGGCGCGCAGGCGGCCCCGACCACCGCCCTTTACCTGACCATGGACGGCTCCGGGAGCATCTCAGGCGCCCAGTTCACCCAGCAGATCACCTCGTACGTCACGGCCCTCAACAACGTCTTCACCGCGACCCCGGCGCTCTTCGGCAAAGTGGCGATTGGCGGCGGCATCTTCGGCGCCAACTTCTCGCAGTTCTTCGCGACGCAGGAGATCACCGATGCGACGATTCTCGGGAATCTGACGAGCGCCCTCAGCGCCCTCGATCCCGGTCGCGGCGGCATCAACACCGGCGCGACGGCGATCGGCGATGCGATCACCCTCTCAGCAAACGCACTGACCACCTATGAGACGGGCCTCGGGGCCGACATCAAGCTGTTGATCGACGTCACCACCGACGGCGGGAACAACCTGGGCAGCGACCCCGCGATCGTCGCCAACGCCGTCACACCCCCCATCGACTCGGTCAACTGCCTCGGTATCGGTGGCGCTGCCAACTGCAGCTGGGTTGGCAGCTCCGGGACCAATTTCGGCAACGCCGCGGATTTCGTCGCCTTCCAGGGTGCCCTCGAGGCCAAGCTCAGGCAGGAATTCGACGTTCCCGAGCCGGGCACGCTGGCGGTCCTCGGTCTCGGCCTTCTCGGCATGGTGGCTTCGCGCCGCAAGCAGTAGGCGGACCTCTGCCGCTCCATCGAGCCCCGCCGCGGCGGGGCTTTTTCATGCGTCATCGCATGGTCGGACGCAGCGGCCTTTGCCCGCCTGCACCCTCGTTGCGGCAGCCGGCGCGGCGCTGCGGGCGATTGCCGTGGAATGCACACCACGCTCCCGCGCCGCGGCTGCAGGGCTGCGGCCGCCTGCCACGGGCGAAATCGAGTGCAGCGCAGAGCTTCCCGGTACCGTCGAGGAGGCGCCGTGTGTGGCACTGGATGATGCCCGGATCCCGACGCTGCGCGAACTCAGGGCTGCCCCGAGCGAAAACCCCCCGGCCGGGCCGGGAACGATTCACAATGCAGGCACTTGACGACAAGGAGCGATTCGCATGCAACAAAGCGACAATCACAGCAAACTCATCGGCTACCTGCTCTGGATCTTCGGCTTTCTCGGCGCCCACCGTTTCTATTACGGCAAGCCGGTGACCGGGACGATCTGGTTCTTCACGCTCGGACTGCTGGGCATCGGCTGGCTGATCGACCTGTTCCTGATCCCGGGGATGGACCGCGACGCGGACCTGCGCTTCCATTCCGGCGCCATCGACTACAGCGTCGCCTGGCTGCTGCTCACCTTCCTCGGCATCTTCGGCGTGCACCGGATGTATCAGGGCAAATGGCTGACCGGCATCCTCTACCTGCTCACCGGCGGGCTTTTCCTGGTCGGCGTCCTGTATGACTTCTGGACGATGAACCAGCAGATATCGCTGCGCAACGCCAGCCAGCCGGGCTGATCCGTCAGTCTGGCAAAATGGGGCAACAGCCGGGCGGTACGCATTCCTGGCGAGTGCGCCCGCCAGGCGCGGGTCAAGGCCGGCGACGCTCTGGAAAACGTAGTCACGGCGACGGGCGATCTGCGCCGGCGACCGCTGGCTATGGAGACGTTCGACAAAGCGGCATTCGTGAAGCAGGCGCAGGTACTGCGCGCCAATCTGCCGATGGGCGAAGCGGTTGTCGAGGCCATGCGGCAAGGCGATCGCTTCTGATTCAGGGCTGCGGCCGCCTGCTGCGGGCGACATCGAGCGCGGCACAGAGCTTCTCGGTGCCGTCGAGGATGCGCGGTGTGTGCCGCTGCATCAGATCCGGGTTGATGTGGAAGAGGTTGCCGCGCCGTACCGCCGTCATGCCGGTCCACCGGTCCCAGTCGTGCAGCCAGTCGGGGCGCGCGTCGCCCATGCCGGTGGCGACGATGGCCTCGGGGTTGGCCGCCAGAACCGCTTCGACGCTGACCGTCGGCGACATCCGGCGCAGGTGGCCGAAGACGTTGTCGCCGCCACATAGCCGGATGGCGTCGCTGATGATCTGCGGACCGCCGACGGTGGTCAGCGGCGCCTTCCAGATCTGGTAGAAGACCCGCACGACGGGCTTGCCGGCGTGTGTCGTCCGCAGCGCCGCCAGACGCTGGCGGAAGGCCGCCGCAGCGGCGCGGGCAGTTGCCTGCGTGCCGGCCAGCTCGCCCAGTCGTTCGATCTGATCGGCGATTTCCGGCAGCGCGTTCGGTTGTGACACGTAGACCGCCAGACCGAGCGCCCGCAGCTTGTCGACCTGACCCATGTCGTTGCCGCTTTCCCAGGCGATGACGAGATCCGGCCGGAGAGCGACGACCGCTTCCAGGTCGACCCGCGAATAGCCGCCGACGCGGGCCAGCCGCCGGGCTGCTGGCGGGTGGTCACTGTAGTCTACGGCGCCGACCAGATGGCCGCCGGCACCGGCTGCGTACAGGGTCTCGACGATGTGCGGTGCGAGGGCGACGATGCGTGTTGCCGGCGCCCTGAGCCGGACCGTCGCGCCGACGTCGTCGCGCACGACGATCTCGCCGCGGGCGTGCGGCAGCAGCGCCGCGGCCGCAATGCAGACGAGGCAGCCGATCAGGAAGCGCATGCCCTGCTGCTCATTGCGGAACGAAGAAGCGCCGGCCATCGTCGTCGATCTGGCGCAGCGCGTGGCCGTAGAGTTCGGACAGGATCGCCCCCGTCAGGACGCCGTCGACCGGGCCGATTTCGCTGTACCCGTCGCCGAACAGGAGCAGGGCGCGGTCGCAGAAGCGGTGGGCCAGCGCGGGATCGTGCAGGACCATGAGGACAGCCGCGGCGCGCTCGCGCGTGGCGCCGGCGAAGAGTTCGAGGACCGCCATCTGGTGGTTGAGATCGAGGTGCGACAGCGGTTCGTCGAGGAGGTAGAGCGCCGGTGCCTGCGTCAGCACCGTGGCGATCGCCAGTCGCTGGCGTTCGCCGCCGGAAAGGGTGCCGATCTGGCGCTGTTCGAGGCTGCTCAGCCCGACCGCCCGCAGGGCGCTGCGCGCCAGGTCGGCATCGCGCCGGCTCTCCCAGTCCCAGCGCCGCAGGTGCGGATGACGGCCGGTGAGGACCGTTTCCAGCACCGTCGAAGCGAAGGGATCGTTCTGCGACTGGCCCAGCCATGCCCGCTGCAGCGCTGCCCGGCGTGCCGGCATGCGTGCAAGGTCCTCGCCGGCGAGCAGAATGGTGCCGCCGCTGGCCCGGCGCAGGCCGGCCAGCGTCGCCAGGAGGGTCGATTTGCCGCTGCCGTTGCGGCCGAGGATGGCGAGCCGCTCGCCATTGGCAACGCGCAGCTGGAGCCCGCTGACAACGGTCGTGTTGCCGATGTCGACCAGCAGGTCGCGGGTCTCGAGCAGTGGCTCGCTCATTTCGGCTGCCGCGACAGGAGGAAGAGGAAGACCGGCACGCCGATGAGTGCGGTCAGCACGCCGACCGGCAGTTGCTGCGGGGCGAGCAGCGTCCGCGCCAGCGTGTCGGCCAGCAGCAGCAGCGAACCGCCGGCGAGTGCCGCGGCGGGCAGCAGCAGCCGGTGGTCGTTGCCGCTGGCGAGTCGCAGCAGGTGCGGCACGACGAGGCCGACGAAGCCGATCGCGCCGGCGCTGGTCACCGCAGCGGCGGTTGCCAGGGCCGCCAGCAGGTAGACGGTATGGCGCAGGCGGTCGACCTCGACGCCGAGCGCCTGCGCCTGCAGCAATCCGCGCGCCAGCAGATTGAGCTGGCGCGCAAAGGGCATCGTCAGGATCAGGGTCGCGGCCAGTGTCGCCAACGGCGGCCACGGGCTGACGGTCTGGGCGAGATCGCCCATCAGCCAGAAGAGCATGCCGCGCAGGCGATCCTCCGGGGCGATCGCCAGCATCAGCGTGACCAGCGCGCCGCCGCCGGCAGCGACGATGACGCCGGTCAGCAGCAGGCGGGTCTGCGTCCAGCTGCCGTCGCCGTGCGCCAGTCCAAAGACGAGGAGCATGGCGCCGAGGGCGCCGGCAAAGGCGAGTCCGTCGATGGCGAGCGCCGGCAGGCCGAGGAGCATGGCGAACAGCGCGCCGGTGCCGGCGCCGCTCGAGATGCCGAGAATGTAGGGATCGGCGAGCGGGTTGCGCAGCAGCACCTGCATCAGGGTGCCAGCGAGCGCCAGCAGTCCGCCGCAGGCGAAGCCCGCGAGGGCGCGCGGCAGGCGCAGCTGCAGGATGACGTCGGCGCCGGGCGGGTCGCTGCCGCTGAGGGCGGCGAGAACCTCTGCCGCGGTGAAGCGGATGCTGCCCGCGGCCAGCGCCGTCCACAGGCTCGCCAGCGCCAGCAGCACCAGCAGCAGGAGGATCAGGATGGCGCGGCGGCGGGTCGGCATCAGCGGAAGGTGTAGCTCGCGCTCATCAGGAAGGTTCGCCCGTCGGCCGGGTAGTAGTAGTAACCCTGGAAGGCCGAGTAGCCGGCAAACGGCGCGTAGACCTCGTCGAAGGCGTTGAGCAGCCGCGCCGTGATCGACCACGGCTTGAAGTCCCAGGCGGCCGTCAGGTCTACCGTCGTGTAGCCGTCCAGCTTGTCGAGCGCGTTGGCGAAGTCGCCGCTGAAGTAGCGATCGCCGACGTAGGTAGCGACCAGCGCGTAGCGGCCAACGCTGCCGCCATCCCAGGCGATCTTTGCTGCCGCCGAGTTGCGTGGCACCAGCGGCAACTGGTTGCCGCTGTAGACGCCACTGTCGAAGGTCGAGCGCGTATAGCTGTAGCTCACCAGCGCCGCCAGCGACGGGGCGATCTGCCAGTTCGTCTCGAGTTCGAGACCCTGGCGGCGCGTCGGCGCGAGGTTCACGTTGGCGAACAGCGTGCCGTCGAAGGCGATCTCGTCGTCGAGGTTCATGTGGTAGAGGGCGGCACGCGCACGCAGCGGACCGAAGCTGGCGTTGCCACCGATCTCCTGCACCGTGCCGGTCTGCGGCTTGAGGTTGCCGGCGAAGACCGGGACGCCGTTGATCGGGTCGTAGCCGAAGAGTTCATCGGTGGCTGGGAAACGGAAGGTGCTGCCGGTCTTGGCGTAGGCGCGCCAGCCGCTGCCGGAACGATTGACGCCGATGTCCCAGGCGGTGGCGGAGTTGCGCGCACTGCCGTCGACGGCGGGCTGGAACCAGGCCGGGTAGGCCGCCTGCTCGGCCGACTGATCCATGCTCTGGTAGCGCGCTCCGAGCAGGCCGCTCCAGCCGTCGCCGAAGGTGGTGACGTTTTGGAAATAGACGCCGTTGCTGTCCTGGCGGGCCTTCTGTTGCGGCGCTGACGAATAGCTCGCGTCGACCTTGCCGGAGTAGTGATCGAAGCCGAACACCGTCTCGCTGGCCATCTCGCCGAGCCCGTGCTGCCAGCGCACACGCGGCGTGAAGGACCAACTGTCGCGCGTCCGGTCGGCTTCGCTGGCGAACGAAGCGTAGCGGAAGTGGCTGTCCTGACGTTCGACCGAGACCTCGGCATCGAGGCGCAGCCGGTCGCCGAGTGGCAGCGTGATCCCCGGTCGCAGCCGGTAACCGTTGCTGCGCTGGGTGTCGTCCGGGAAGTTCGACTTCTGTGGTCGCGACGGATAGTCGGCCGAAAGCAGGAAGCCCGGCAGACCCGAACTGTCCTGGTAGACCGAGTAGTCGAGGAAGGCCTCGCCGTCGCCGCGGGCGAGGTAGATGCCGCCGCGCCCGCTCAACGCGAGCTGGTCGGCCTGGTTGTTGGCGCGCCAGCCGTTGGTGTCGGCGTAGTGCGCGAAGGCGTTGATGTAGCCCGTGGCGTTGCCGGCGGCCGCGTTGAGGTCGGCGGTCTGCGTGCCATAGCTGCCGACACCGAGGGTCGCGCCGAAGCGCGGGCGGCCGGACTTGTCGGTGATGATGTTGACGACGCCGCCGGTCGCCTTGTCGCCATACTGGACGCTGCCGGCGCCGCGCAGGATCTCGATTCGCTCGACGCTGTCGAGCGGAATCGCCGACCAGTTGACGCTGCCGAGGTCGATCGGGTTGAGTCGCTGACCGTCGAGCAGGATCAGCGTGTTGCTGCCGGCGCTCTCGCCGAAGCCGCGGATGTCGATCGTCGCGTCGATGCCGAGGCTGCCCGACAGCGCACGCACGACGACACCGGCGCTCGACTTCAGGATACCTGGCAGGTCACGCGCCGGGCTGTTGCGGATGTCGTCGCGCGTGATGACGCTGATATTGGCCGGCAGGCGCGACTCGGGTTCGGCAAAGCGGGTGGCGGTGACGACCACCACATCGGGGTCGCGCGCCTCGTCGGCGCGCAGCGGTGCAGTACAGGTGACGAGCAGGGCCGCGGCGAGTGGCGGCAGGCGTGGATTCATGTTGCTTCTCCCGTTTCCGGCAGGCGTCCCCGCAAGCCGGAATGACCGAAAAGGAAGCGACGGGAGGATGGCGACAGGCCGGGAACCGGCGCCACGCCCCGCGGCACTTCCGCTGCTTGTCACAGGCCGGTATCCGGGCTCGCAAGTCTTGACGCGCCGCCTTCCCGGACCAGGGTCCAGTGGCATGATGGCGCGCCCGCACTCGCTTACCGTTGCGGGGGCAGCAGCGGACTGGTCGTTTGGCGACGCACCGCTTTCCCGTTTGACCGCGGTCGGAGAATCCTTCCGCAGCACCTGCAACGGGGCGCATTGTACACGCAGGCGTGCGGCGGCGCTGCGTCAATGCGTGGTCGCGGCGACGGGTCGCCGGCGCTGGACGTCGGTGGAGGGGATGGAGTGAACGGGCGGTGTTTCCGCCGGGCGGATTCCCTGTGGCTTGCGATGGGTGGGCCGGAGCGTCGTCTCGCCGACGACGGGTGCCGTGACGAGTGGCAGCGGACGCTGCGATCGCCTGCAGCAACGACCACGGGCCAGCCCTGCCGCAAGACCAGCGGTACGCCGGCGGCGGCGGGAGCGCCGGGCGTTCTGGCCGTTCCGTGGCGGCGATCAGCCGACCACGGTCACGGAACGGGCAAGTGGATCTGCCGCTACGGCGAATCAGGCATCCTGCCGCCGGCGGCGCAGCCAGCGCAGGCCGCCCAGCAGGCCGAGGCCGGCGAGCGCCAGACCGGCGGGCTCCGGCACGGCGCGGCTGGGTTCGGCATAGAGAAAGTCGTCCATCACGACGACATCGTCGTTTGGGTTGCCGAGCACGCCATTGGCGACGATGGTATTGAGGCCGGAAGTCAGACGAACCCGGCTGATCCGCTCGCCCGCATCGGCAACCGCGCCGAGGAAGCTCAACCCCTGGTTGCCGCCGGCGAGGACGGCGCGTGAGAAGATCGACGACCCGCTTTCGTTGAAGAACTCCATCGTCGTCAGACCAGCCACCTCGACATCGACGAAGATGGCGGCGAAAGCGCTCGTCGTCGCAGCCGTCGCCGTTCCGGGAAGGAAGAAGGTGACGTCGGTGATGTTGCTGTTCACCGCGGTAAACAGCCGTTGCGCGCTGAAGGTCTGGAAGTCGTTCGGGAAGCCGAAGAGTGTCGGGGCACTCTGGCCGGCGTTGGCACTGACCAGGAAACCTGTTCCTGGCGTGCTGAAGAGCGCTCCACGCGGCGAGTTGAGGTTGAAGAAGTCTGCCGGCAGGAGGTTGGGGTCGGCAAAGGAGTTTCCTACGCCATCCCAGTTGATTTCGCGGCGAAGGCCGCCGAAGGACCCGTTGAGACCGGCGGTGGTGCCGCCGCCGACGGCCGTGCGAAAGGCGTCACGCGCGACCGTTATGCTTGCCGCGTCGGGGCCGGTGGCCTCGTAGGTGGTGAGGGCGGCTCCCGCCGCCGGGGCCAGGAGCAATGCAGCGACGGCGCCGGCACACTTGTAGATTGGCTTCATGATCGTTCTCCTCTCGCTGAAAACAGGTGTTCGAGCCACCGATAGCCCGCAAAGGATGCGAGCGAGTACGATAAGCAAGCAATGGGCCAGGAGTTCGGATAGTATTTGAAACAATCTGTTGGGCGAAAGCTGATGGATCCGTTGACGGTCGGTGTAAAGAAAACCGACAGGGTGGCCCGCATGCCTTCGGCTGCATTCTGCAGCTTCGCGGCAGGGCTGCACGCTTGCTGACAGAGCCGCCAAGGCGTCGGATCGGCCCGTTCTCTCTGGCGCGACTCAGAATCTCTCGAGCCAGGGCCGGAGGTCGAGTTCGTGAGTCCAGGTGCTGGGGTGCTGGCGGTGGAGGGCAAGATAGTTTTCGGCGATCTCGTCGGGGAAGAGCTTCAGCATGCGTTGCTGCATGATCGGGGTGGCGTGTTCATTCAGAATGCCTCCGTCGATGATGACGTGTACCACGTGGTTCCCCTTTGGCCCGAGCTCCCGTGCCATACACTGTGCCAGGGCGCGTTGCCCCCACTTGCCGACGGCCATGTTGGCATAACCATCGCGGCCGCGGGTGGCCGCGGTGGCGCCTGTGAAAATCAGGGTGCCACGGCCGCGGGTGAGCATCGCCCGGGCGACTTCGCGTCCGAAGAGGAAGGCGCCCAGGCAATTGACTCGCCAGCATTCGAGAAACGCGGCCGTTTCGATGTCCACCACGTGGCCGGGACCGAACTGCTCGACGTTATAGACTGCCAGCCTCGGCACATCCATGTCGCAGCAGACGGCGCGAACGGTTTCGACGACCTGTTGGTCCTGGGTCCTGGCGGATCGCCGCGATCGGGCAGATCCGCATGCAATCGGCGCAGCCATTGCAGCGACTTCTGTCGATCACCGGCCGTGCGCGCAGGATGGTCTTGTGCAGGGTGCGCAGCGCCGCCTGCAGCCTGGTCTCCGGTGGATCGACCCTGAGCGGCGGGGGCGCTACCTCGAACACCGGCAGCTCGTTCCACTGCCGGCCGCGAAGCGTGATCCGTTGCCGCTGCCAGTGCCCGACGCCGAGTCGCTCGCCCCAGGTCAGGCTGGGGACTGTCGCAGGATCCCAGCCAAGTGCCTGGACGCAGGCACTGTCGAGGGCGACCGGGTCAGTCGAGGCACCGATCAGGCCGATCGGCCACAGATCCTGCTGATGGCCCGGGGTCGAAGCGGTGGGCGCCGGTGTAGCAGAGGAAGCGCCGGCCGCTGGCACGCCCGAAGAGGGTCATTCCGAGTCGCTCGGCAAGCGAATGACCCATGGCGGTGACGCCGTTGCGCGACACGACGATCGGCACCGCCATTCGCGCGGCCTTGATCACCATCTCGCTGGTCAGCCGGCCGGTGGTGAGCAGCAGCTTGTCGCTGCCGTCGATGCCATGCATCGCCATCCAGCCGGCGACGGTATCGACGGCGTTGTGGCGGCCGACATCCTCGACGAAGAACAGCAGCTCGCTGCCGCGGAAGAGCGCGGTGCCGTGCACCGAGCCGGCCTCGCGGTGCACGCTGGGCTGGCTGCGCATGCGCTCGAGCGCCGCCAGCAGCGTCGCCTGGTCGATGCGTGCGCGGTCCGCCGCGGGCAGAAGCACCGTCTCCAGTCCAGCCATCTGCTCGGCGAACAGCGTTCCCTGGGCGCAACCGCTGCCGACCACCGGACGCGCCGCAGCGCTTGCGAGGGCAGCGCTGCCGGGCGTGCCGCCGCAGGTGCGAACGGCAGCCGAGTCGACCGACCAGTCGACGGTCACCGAGGCCAACTGTCGCACGTCGTCGATCAGCCGCTGGTTGAGCAGGTAGCCCAGCAGCAGCCACTCCGGGTACTGCCCGAGCGTCATCAGCGTCACCAGTTCGCGCTTGTCGACGTAGATCGTCAGCGGCCGTTCGTCGGGGATGCGAATCGTCCGCTGCACGCCGGTCGCGTCGAGCACGCGCACCTCCTGCGTCAGGCTCGCCGTCGCCCGGGTCAGTCGCGGCAAGTCCGCGGCGCGCTCAGCCGGCATCGGCGGTCGGCGCTGGCTGGCCGTAGCCCGCGACGGCGTCGATGCGGCCGCCGCGCCGCAGCCGCACGGCGCAGTACTTCAGTTCGGGGATGCGGGCAGCCGGGTCGAGAGCGGCGTTGGTCAGCAGGTTGGCGGCCGCTTCGTGGTAGGCGAAGGGCATGAAGACCGTACCGGCGGGCGTGCCCGCGTCGACACGCGCCTGCATGACGACCTCGCCCCGCCGCGACTGCACGGTGACGACGTCGCCAGGCCGGATCGCCAGCGCGTCCATGTCGTCGCTGTTCATTGACACCGTCGCCTGCGGCTCGATGGCGTCGAGGACGTGCGCGCGGCGGGTCATGCTGCCGGTGTGCCAGTGTTCGAGCTGGCGGCCGGTGATGAGGACGAAGGGGTAGTCGGCATCGGGCGTTTCGTCGGCCGCAACGAGTTCCACCGGCACCAGCCGGAGACGGCCGCTGGCGGTTGGGAAGCGGTCGACGAAGACGATCGGCTGGCCGGGGTCGTCTGCGTGCAGGCAGGGGTAGGTGACGCTGCCCTGCCGCTGCAGGCGCTGCCACGAGATGCCGCCGATCAGCGAGCGCATGCTCTGGCGCATCTCCTCGTAGACTGCCGCGACACCGCATTCGTCGCCCGGGTAATGCCAGGTGAGGCCGAGGCCGCGGGCCATCTGCTGCACGATCCAGAGGTCGGGCCGGGCATCGCCGGGTGGCTGCAGCGCCCGCCGGCCGAGTTGCAGCATGCGGTCGGTGTTGGTGACCGTACCGGTCTTCTCGGGCCATGCCGACGCCGGCAGCACGACGTCGGCCAGCCAGGCCGTCTCGGTCATGAAGATGTCCTGGACCACGAGGTGCTGCAACGCCGCCAGAGCCTGCCGCGCGTGGTTCAGGTCGGGGTCGCTCATTGCCGGGTTCTCGCCCATGATGTACATGCCGCGCACCTTGTGCGGCTCGCTGTCGGCGGCCAGCGCCAGGTTCAGGATCTCGACCACCGTGTAGCCCGGCCGGTCGTCCAGCGGCTGTCCCCAGAAATCCTCGAAGCGGCGGCGGGCAGCAGCGTCGCTGACGTGCTGGTAGCCGGGGAGCATCATCGGGATCAGTCCGGCGTCGCTGGCTCCCTGCACGTTGTTCTGCCCGCGCAGCGGATGCAGACCCGATCCGGGCTTGCCGATCTGGCCGGTCACCGCGCACAGGGCGATCAGGCAGCGGGCGTTGTCGGTGCCATGCACATGCTGGCTGACGCCCATGCCCCACAGGATCATCGCGCTGCGCGCACGGGCAAAGGCGCGTGCCACTTCGCGCAGTGTCGCCGCCGCGACGCCGCAGACCGGCGCCATCGCCTCCGGGCTGAAATTCCTCACCTGCTCGCGCAGCGCCTCGTAGTTGTCCACGCGCTCGCGGATGAAATCCTCGTCGGCCAGCCCCTCGTCGATGACGGCGTGGATCAGCGCGTTGAGCAGCGCGACGTCGGTGTCGGCGCGGAAGCGGAGCTGGCGCCAGGCATGGCGCCCGATGTCGGTGCCGCGCGGGTCGGCGACGACGATCCGGGCCCCGCGCCGGGCGGCGTTCTTCATCCAGGTGGCCGCTACCGGGTGGTTGGCGGTCGGGTTGCAGCCGATGAGGAAGATCAGTTCGGCATGCTGCACGTCGTTGACCGGGTTGCTGACCGCCGCCGAGCCCACCGCTTCGAGCAGCGCGGTGACGCTCGAAGCATGGCAGAGGCGCGTACAGTGGTCGACGTTGTTGCTGCCGAAGCCGGTACGCACCAGCTTCTGGAAGAGATAGGCCTCCTCGTTGCTGCCCTTGGCCGAGCCGAAGCCGGCCAGCGTCGGTGCGCCATGCTGCTCGCGCAGGCGCCTGAAGCCCTTGCTGGCCAGCGCCAGCGCCTCCTCCCAGCTCGCCTCGCGGAAGACCGCGCGCCAGTCGTCCGGTCGGGCAGCCTGGGCTGCCTCCTTGGCAACACCGGAGAGGCGGATCAGTGGCCGTGTCAGGCGCTGCGGGTGGTGCACGTAGTCGAGGCCGAAGCGGCCCTTGACGCACAGTCGCGACCGGTTGGCCGGACCGTCGCGCCCGTCGACGCTGACGATCCGCTCGTCGCGCACGTTGTAGGTGATCAGGCAGCCGACTCCACAGTACGGGCACACCGAGTCCACCCGGCGGTCGACGATCTGGCTGCCGTGCTGCGTGCGGGCGCTGAGGGCGCCGGTCGGACAGGCTTGCACGCACTCGCCGCAGGCGACACAGCTGCTGTCACCCAGCGCGTCATCGAGGTCGAAGACGATCTTCGCCGAGTCGCCGCGCAGCGCGTAGCCGATGACGTCGTTGACCTGCTCCTCGCGGCAGGCGCGAACGCAGCGCGTGCATTGGATGCACGCATCGAGATTGACCAGCATCGCCGGGTGCGACCCGTCGGCCGGCGGCGGCTGCTGGCGGACGGCAAGCAGCGCCGGTCGCACGCGCACGCCGGCCCGCGCCACCACCGCGGACAACTCGCCATGTCCTTGCCTGCCGTCGCCGTCGAGCCACTTGTGACCGGCTGCCGGCATGTCCGCCAGCAGCAGTTCGAGCACCATGTTCTGGCTCCGTCGCGCACGCTCGCTGTCGGAACGGACCGCCATGCCGGGCTCCGGCGCGCGGCAGCAACTGGCGGCCAGAGCCCGCTCGCCGGCGATCTCGACGACGCAGGCGCGACAATTGCCGACCGGACGCAGCCCCGGCCGGTGGCACAGGTGCGGGATGTCGATGCCGTGGCGCAGGGCGGCGTCGAGGATGCTTTCGCCGGCGCGTGCCGCCAGCTCACGGCCGTCGAGCATGAACGCGATGGCGGCCGCCTGAGGCTCATCGGCGGCTGCACTCATCGCCGACCTGTCGCCACTTCAGTGGCGAAATGGATCTGCACGCTGCGCAGGACGTTCGGCGCCGCCTGTCCGAGGCCGCAGATCGACGCGTCCGCCATCACCTGCGCCAGATCGGCGAGCAGCGCGTGGTCCCAGTCGGCCGCTGCCATCAGCGCTGCCGCCCGGGCGGTACCGATGCGGCAGGGGGTGCATTGGCCGCAGCTCTCGGCGGCGAAGAAGCGCATCATCGTCAGTGCGGCATCGCGCGCCCGGTCGTGCTCGCCGAGGACGATGACGCCCGCCGAGCCGATGAAGCTGCCGCTGGACTGCAGGGTGTCGAAATCGAGTGGCAGATCGGCGAGGTGCGCCGGCAGGATGCCGCCGGCGGCACCGCCCGGCAGGTAGGCGTAGAGGCGGTGGCCGTCGGCCATGCCGCCGCAGTATTCGTCGACCAGTTCACGCAGCGTGATTCCCGCTGGTGCCAGCTTGACTCCGGGTTGACGGACGCGACCGCTGACGCTGAAACTGCGCAGGCCGTGCCGGCCACGGCGGCCGAAGCCGGCAAACCAGGACGCTCCCCGCTCGACGATGTCGCGTACCCAGTAGAGGGTCTCGAAATTGTGCGCCAGCGTCGGCGCGCCAAACAGCCCGCGCTGCGCGACATAGGGCGGGCGCAGACGCGGTTCGCCGCGCCTGCCTTCGATGCTTTCGATCATCGCCGACTCCTCGCCGCAGATGTAGGCGCCAGCGCCGCGGCGCAGTTCAATCGTCGGCACGGGGCAGGGGGCTGCGGCGACGAGGTCGGCGACCGCTGCGGCAAGCAGCGCGCGGGCCTCGTGGTACTCGTCGCGGACATAGACATAGACGGCAGCGATGCCGACGACGTGGGCGGCGATGAGGACGCCCTCGAGAAAACGGTGCGGGTCGCGTTCGAGCCAGGTGCGGTCCTTGAAGGTTCCGGGCTCGCCTTCGTCGATGTTCACCACCAGCAGGCGCGGTGCTGGCCGTTCGCGCACCAGTTGCCACTTGCGTCCGGCCGGGAAGCCGGCGCCGCCGAGGCCGCGCAGGCCGGAATCGGTCATCGCCCGCAGCACCTGCGCGACCGGCAGCGCACCGCTGCTGACGGCCGCTGCCAGCGCATAGCCGCCCGTCGCCCGGTAGGTCCGGTAGTCGGCGTGCGGGACACTTGCCGGATCCTGCCCCGGCACCGGCGTCACCGCGCGCTCGGCCAGCGCCGCCGGGTCGAAGGCTGCGACCGGCTGACGCGGCGCCCGATCCACCGCCGGTGCCGCAGTCGCCAGCTGCGATACCGCCTGCAGGAGCGTGGCAGGTGTTGCCTGCGGCACGGCGCGCTGGCCGACCTGCGCCGCCGGCGCCTGTTCGCAGCGACCGATGCATGGGACGGCCAGCACGCGCACGCGGGCCGATGCGAGGCGCGCGCGCGCTTGCGCCAGCAGGTCGCCAGCACCAGCCAGTTGGCAGCTCAGGCCGTCACAGACGCGCAGCGTCAGCTCGGGTAGCGACGCATCGTCGGCGACGATGTCGAAGTGGTGGTAGAAACTCGCGACCTCGTACACCTCGGCCAGCGGCAGTCGCATCGCGTGCGCGAGCGCCACCAGATGCCGCTCGCGCAGCGCGCCGTGGGCATCCTGCAGACGGTGCAGGAACTCGATCAGGAGGTCGCGACGGTAGCCCGCCGGGTCGGGATCGCCGATGCACCGGCGCAGCTCGGCGGCCGCCTGCGCGTCCGGCTGACGCCCTTTCGCCAGGCTTCGCCGGCGGTTGCGGCCGGTCAGCGTGTCGGCGTCTGCCGCCGCTGCAGCAGGTGCCGTGCCGTCATCGGGGAGCGGATCGCTCATGCTCTGCCCGCCATCGCTACCTTGCCGCCAGTCGCAGCGTCCGCTGCTTGCCGAGCCTGCCGATGACGTGCATTTCGCAGGGCTTGCAGTCGAAGCGCAGCGTCAGCCGTTCACCGCCGTTGATGAGGAGCATCGGCTCGGCCCGGATGCCCTTCACCTGTTTCGGGCAGAGGTTGAAGCTGTAGCGCAGGCAGTGCTTCGTGATCATCAGTGACACCTCGCCTTTCTGCTGACCGCACTCGTAGGCAGACTCGATGAGCTCGACGCCATGCCGGACATAGAAGGCACGCGCGCTGTTGTTGCTGACGCCGGCCAGGTAGTCGAGCGAACGCTCGGGACAGGCGACTGCCGGTACGGCCGCTGGCCGCCGCGACGGGCGCTCATAAGCCGCGTGACGCGCCGCGTCGAGGGCGGCTATCGCATCGCGACGCAACTGGTTGAGTGCGGCAGCCGGCAGGAACCAGTCCGCAGCAAGCGCGATGTCGATGCTCCGCGCGCTGTAGATCGTCCCGCCCAGCCGGCCGAGGCTGTCGCGCATGCCTGCACGGGCTCGCTCGCCGTCGCGCGCCGCTTGTCGGCCGTGTGCCAGCGTCGCCTGCGCCGTGATCCCGCGCTCATCGCTGATCGTCAGCAGCAGAGCATGCGCCTCCTCGCTCAGGCGCAGATCGACGTCGATGCTGCGGCTTGCCGACTTCCTTGCCAGGCGGCGGGCGAACTCCTGATCGCGGTTGCGGTAGATGCGGCTGCCTGGCTGCAGGCCCGCCGGCAGTCTACCGTCGGTGAGTTGCGGGAACAGCCGGTAGCCGCTGCCGCTGTGCTCGGCGCGGTTGATCTGCAGCCCGTGCAGTTCGCCGGCGGCGTCGAACCAGGCGATCCCGTCACCGTTGTGCACGGCGACCGGGCCGCCGAGATCGAAGTGGTCGCTGCCGACCCGGGTGATCGTGCCGATCTCGTCACCGACGAACTTCGGCGTCGCAAAGGCGCCAATGTCGGCCTTGCGGCCGGTGACGAAATAGTCGGTGGCGCCCCGGTTGAAGGTCTTTTCGGGTTGCGGGCGGAAAAGGAAGCTGCTCTTGCCGGACGAACTGCGCCGATGCTCCGGTCGTTCGGCAATGATCTCGTCGAGTAGCAGGCGATAGTGGGCGGTGATGTTCTTGACGTAGGCCAAATCCTTCAGTCGGCCCTCGATCTTGAACGAGCTGATGCCGGCGTCGATCAGTGCCCGCAGATTGCGGCTCTGATCGTTGTCCTTCATCGACAGCAGGTGTCGGTTGGCGGCGATCACCTGCCCGCCCGGCGCGGCCAGCGTATAGGGAAGACGGCAGGATTGCGAACAGTCGCCACGGTTGGCGCTGCGCCCCGTCTGCGCGTAACTCAGGTTGCACAGGCCGCTGTAGCTGACGCACAGCGCGCCGTGCACGAAGAACTCGAGGATGGCGTCGGTCTCGCGGGCGATGGCGCTGATCTGGTCGAGCGCCAGTTCGCGCGCGAGGACAATCTGCGAGAAACCGACGCCGGCGAGGAATCTGGCCTTGTCGGGCGAGCGGACGTTGGTCTGCGTGCTGGCGTGCAGTTCGATCGGTGGCAGATCGAGCTCGAGCAGACCCATGTCCTGGACGATCAGCGCGTCGGCGCCGGCATCGTAGAGCTGCCAGACCAGTTGGCGCGCCGCCTCGAGCTCATCGTCTCGCAGCAGGGTGTTGAGCGCAACGAGGACCTGCGCGTCGAAACGGTGCGCATGCTCGACGAGGCGGCCGATGTCGGCGACCGAATTGTCGGCGCGGGCGCGGGCGCCGAACGCCGGGCCGCCGATGTAGACGGCATCGGCGCCGTGGATGATGGCCTCGATTCCGAAATCGGCATTCTTCGCCGGTGCAAGGAGCTCGAGATGCTGGCGGGTCTTGTGCATGCGCTGCGCTCAGGTGGCTATGGCGGCACGCCATTCTATACGCTCCTGCTGTTGCCGTTCGGCTTCGTCCGATGGCGCCGGCCCGCAGACGACACGGTCGGCAACACGCCAAGACAGCGGCGGCGCACGTCTTTCCCCCGCTGTTGATCATTCTTGTCAACCGCAGGTCGCAGCAGGCGTTAGTCGGCGCATGCACGGCGCAATCACCACCAATAACGTAGACAGGAGAACACCATGGGTAGCCTGAGCAACGAGTCCTTCGACCAGTTTCTCGATTCACTGAAGCAGGCGGGTGTAGAGATCAGCAACGAAGACGAGTTGCGCGAGCGTCTGGCCGAGGCGCAACGCTGGCGCTTCGCTTTCGCCACCCTGGCGGCCAACGGCCGTCCGCTCGGAATCCGCTTCCAGGACAGCAGCAGCGGCGTCAATCAGGACGACATCCACCGCACCCTGGCCCGCTTCCAGTTTCCGGAAGTCCTGCAAAGCACCTTTGCCGCCAGCCTGCGCGCCGACCACTGATCATCGACCGGCGCCGGTTCGTTCCGGCGCCCGGCTTGCCGTACCCTCCCTCATCTGTTGCCTGTCCGTGCCCGGGAACCCGTTCCCGGCGTGGGTGTGCGCACCCCGGACGGGCTGCCGGCAGCGGTCAGCGGGTGGCGCGCCGGCGTCTCGCCCTGTGCCGGATTCGGGCAGGCTGAGGGCCATGACTTGCGAGACACCCCTGATGATGAAAGTCATGACCGTTTCCCTCATCCCCGGCCCTTCTCCCGCGCACGGGAGAAGGGCGATTCGCGAGTCGCTGACGCGACTTTCACATTGAGGGGCCCTCCGGTGCTCGCTGCCCGGGGGCCGATGTTCATGCTTGTTGAACGACGACTGCAGTGTGAGTCATAATGTCGGCATGAACGATTCCCCCCCCCAGGATCCGAGGCGGCGGCTGCGCGAGCTTCTCGCCATACCCGAGCGAGATCGCACCGACGAGCAGTGGGACGAGATCATCGAGATCGAGATCACGCTTGCCCCAGGAAACCGCGAGTCCGATCGCCAGCCGGATCGGCCGGGCGAGCGGCAGGGCGACAAGCGCCAGGGCGCTGCAGGTCCCGGCCGCCGGCCCGAGCAACGCAAGGCGCCAGCCAAACCGCCTGTACCAAGGCAGGAGCCCAGGCAGGAACCGAGGCCACAGGCGCCGCGGCCGGAAGCAGCCGCCGGCGACGGCCAGGGCGAGGCGCGTGCGCCGGACGCGCGGCCACCGCGGCGGCACATGCGGCGGCCCCGACGCCCATCGGAGACACCTGGCGACAGCTGAGTCGGCTGCGCTCACGCGCTGACCAGCGCCGTCCCCTGGGTCGCTGCCGGCGTTTCCTTGCCGGCGCGTGCCTTCCCGGTCGCCGGTCCGGGTCCGGCATCATGACCGTCCGTCACCTCTGAGCGGCCGCTGGGCGAGCGGCTCCGGATCGCGCAGCAGCAGCGTCGGTGGCGCGAATGGAGCGAGACGTTCGAGGAAATCGAGCATTTCCAGCGCCGGCGAGTGCCTGCAGCAGGCGCCGGGGCGGTGTCAGGCGGCGGGCTCGCGATGCAGCCACAGGCACCTGCCCTTGCTGGCTTGCTCGATCGCCGCCAGCAGCTTTTCGTGCTCGGCGATTTCTTCCGGGCTGGCGCGCCGGACCAGTTGCTCGCGACGCTCGCCGGCGGCAGCCGACCGGCGGCCGGCCTCGATCCGCTCCGTCTGCTCGTCGGCCAGATCCATGATCAGGCTCTCCTGACCACGGGTCATCGCGAGATAGACTTCGGCTAGGATCTCGGCGTCGAGCAGGGCTCCGTGCAGCGTCCGCTGCGAGTTGTCGACGCCGTAGCGTTCGCAGAGCGCGTTGAGGTTGTTCCTCTTGCCCGGGTGCAGTTCCTTGGCCATTCGCAGCGTGTCGCAGACGCCGTGGCAGACGGTTTCGACCGGTGCCATGTCGAGCAAAGCCAGTTCCGCGTTCAGGAATCCAAGGTCGAAAGCGGCATTGTGGATGACCAGTTCGGCGCCGCGGACGAAGTCGAGGAAGTCGGCGGCGATGTCGGCGAAGCGGGGCTTGTCGAGAAGGAACTCGCGGCTGATCCCGTGCACCGACAGGGCGCCGGCGTCGATCTCACGTTCCGGATTGAGATAACTGTGGAAGTGCCTTTGCGTCAGGCGGCGGTTGCGCATCTCGACGCCGCCGATCTCGATGACGCGGTGCCCCAGCTTGTGCTCGAGGCCGGTTGTTTCGGTGTCGAGGAAGATCGTTCGCATCGCTGGTTGTCCTTGTCTGCGCTCTAGCGGGCGGCCGGGCTGCGCCGCAACTCGTCCATGCCGCGATTGGCCAGCGCGTCGGCACGTTCGTTGCCGGGGTGCCCGGCGTGTCCCCTGACCCAGAACCAATTGATCTGATGCTGCCCGGCGAGCTCGGCGAGCCGCTGCCAGAGGTCGGCATTCTTCACCGGCTGGCGGCTGGCGGTTCGCCAGCCGTTGCGTTGCCAGTTGCGGATCCACTCGGTGATGCCTTTCTGCAGGTACTGCGAATCGCTGTGCAGATGCACCGTCGCTGGTCGCCGGAGTGCCTCGAGGGCGCGGATCGCCGCCGTCAGTTCCATGCGGTTGTTGGTCGTCGCCGCTTCGCCGCCCCAGAGTTCCTTCTCGAGTTCACCGCTTTTCAGCACGACGCCCCAGCCTCCCGGTCCAGGGTTGCCGCGACAGCCGCCATCGGCGTAGATGGTCACGATTCCCGCATCACTCATGTCGTCCCGATTCCTTCTTGCTTAGCGCCGACAGCGCCTTGGCCGCTGATCGCTGCCGCTTCCAGCTCGGCAGGATCAGCCGCATGCCATGCACCCGCTTGATCGCCCGCAGCAGGTAAACGCCGCCGGCAAAACTCCACCAGCGATTGCCCGCAGATTCGATGAACTGCCAGCGGTGCAGCCAGCGCTCGCGCGTGCAGGGCGGCGCGTAACAGCCAAAACTGCCGCGCTCGACCTCGAAACCCAGCAGTTGCAGCCAGTCTCGAAGGCGCCGCAGCGACAGGTAGTCGCCATTCCACGGATACCCTTTCGGACAGTTGGGCAGCTTCTGGCGCAGGCCCCAGAGCGAGAGCGGATTGAAGCCAGTGATGATCACTTCACCCTCCGGGATCAGGATACGTTCGACTTCGCGCAGGATCTGGTGCGGGTCCTCATGGAACTCGAGGACATGCGCCATGACTACGAGGTCGATGCTGTGGGCGGCAAAGGGCAGTTGCCGCAGGTCGCAGGTGACGTCGACCAGACCGGCATCGCCGGCCACCTGTCGCAGCGGGATGCGGTTCTGCGCCAACAGCCTGATCTCCGGCAGGCCGAGCTGGATGGCGTTGTAGCCGAAGAGGTCGGCAACCGCCGCGTCGATGCTGGCTCGCTCCCACGCCATGACGTAGCGCCCTTGCGGACTTTGCAGCCAGTCGCTGAAGACAGGAATTGACATTTTCTGCAGTTCTTCCAAAATCCAGCGATGTTCGACGTCATCCGCATTCCAGCTTTCAAGGATAACTACATCTGGCTGCTGCGCAAAGGCGCAGCAGCAGCGGTGGTTGATCCAGGTGATGCACGGCCGGTGCTCGAGGTTCTCGAGCGCGAGGGACTGACTCTCGCCAGCATTCTCATCACCCACCACCATGCCGACCACCAGGGTGGAGTTGCCGCGCTGCTGGCGCACTACCGGGCCGAGGTGTTCGGGCCGGCAGCAGAACCGATCAACGGCGTCAGCCGGCCGTTGCGCGGTGGCGAGACGATTCACCCGGCTGGCTGCGACAGCGGCTTCACGGTCATTGCGGTGCCCGGACATACGCTTGGCCACCTCGCGTATTATGGCTCAGGCTGCCTGTTCTGTGGCGACACGCTGTTTGCCGGAGGCTGTGGGCGTCTCTTCGAGGGAACACCGGCGCAGATGCTGGCTTCGCTTGCCTGCCTGGCGGCATTGCCCGACGAGACGGCAGTCTACTGCGCGCACGAGTACACGCAGGCCAACCTGCGCTTCGCGCTCGCCGTCGAACCCGGGAACCGCGATCTCCAGTGCCGGCTGGCAGAGGTCATCGAGGCGCGCGCCAGGGGGCTGGCGACGGTGCCGTCGACGATCGCGTGCGAGAAGGCGAGCAACCCCTTCCTGCGCTGCACCCAGCCCGAGGTCGTGGAGTCGGCACGGCACAGGGGAGCCGGCACGGCGGACAAGGTGGCCGTGTTCACCGCCCTGCGGGAGTGGAAGAACAGCTTCTGAGAGGGCGCCGGTCGCCTCCGCGTCGCCAGTGCGGCCGCTGGCGTGGTCGAGGCATCGGTAGCACACCCGCCGCAGCGGCGGCTTCAGAGCCTGCGAGTGAAGCCACTGCGCCGCCGACGCAGGACCTCGCTCGCGCCATCGCGGCTACCGTCCCCGCCTTGCTGGCAACGATTTCCTTATCGGCTCTCAGACCGCCGCTTGGCCGCCGTCGGTCGGCTTTGCCGAACGCCAGGCGCGACCGACCGTGTCGAGCACCTTGCCGGCGTTGAACGGCTTGACGATGAAACCGCTGGCTCCATTCTGGATCGATGAGCGGACATGTTCGACACTCGGGCTGCCGGTGAGCATGACGACGACGGTTTCGGGGTGCCGTGACTTGATCGCCTGCAGCGCCTCGAGGCCATTCATCTCCGGCATGACGACGTCCATGCAGATGATGTCTGGCCGCAGGCGCTCGGCGAGTTCGAGCGCGCCGATGCCGTTGCGCGCTTCGCCGACGACTTCGTACTCGCTGTCGCGCAACATGCTGCGCAGCAGGCTGCGCAGCAGATCGTTGTCATCGACGATGAGGACGCTCGGGCGAGACATGCCGTTCAGCCTCGCCAGCGTAGCGGCGCGTGCGCCACGGCAGCACGACCGCGAGCGCTTCGTGCTAAATTGGCGCTTTCCCCAGTCAGCCCAGGGGCTGCCGCCATGACCGGAAACACCCATCCCACCACCGCGATTGCCTCCATGCGCGTGAAGAAATACGGACTGCGGTTTGTTCTCGCACTGTTGATCATCGGTCTGCTCGGCTTTCTGGTCATGCCACCGCTCGTCAAGTGGTTGCTCGTTGAGCAGCTTGCGGCGGCGCTGCACAGGCCCGTGAGCATCGAGGGGCTGAGAATAAACCCCTACACCTTGTCCCTGCAAGTCGACGGGCTGGCGATCCAGGAGACGGGCGGCGGCGAGAAGGTGGCGGGCTTCGACCAGTTGTTCATCAACCTCGAGTCCAGTTCGCTGTTTCGCGGGGGGCCGGTGATCAGCGAACTGAAGCTGGTCGGTCCGGCGTTGTCTCTGGTGCGGCTGCCTGACGGGCGTTTCAACTTTTCCGACCTGGTCGACGAGTTCATGGCACGGCCACCGTCGACCGCGCCAACGCCCCGCTTTTCCGTGAACAACATCCAGATCGCCGGTGGCAGGGTGGACTTCGACGATCGGATGCTGGGCGAGAAGCAGCAGCTCAGCGATCTCAATATTGCCTTGCCCTTCGTTTCCAGCCTGCCGAATTCGGTCGAGATCTTTGTCGAGCCGGCGTTCTCGGCCTCGCTCAACGGTGCCCCACTCGTCGTTCAGGGCAGGAGCAAGCCCTTCGCCGCAACGCAGGAGAGCGAGCTGTCGGTCGACCTGCGCGACGTGCAGATCACTCCCTATCTCGACTATCTGCCGCTGCGACTGCCAATCCAGCTCGTCTCGGGCGCCGTCGACGGCGAGCTGAAGCTCGCCTTTCGCCGCGGCGACGACGATCATCCGTCGCTCGGCCTGTCGGGCACTGTCACGGTCAGGGATCTCGTCGTCAGGGACACCGCCGGCGAGCCCCTGCTGTCGCTGAAGCGGCTGCACATTCTGCTGGCAACGGTCGATCCGCTGCAGCGCGTCTTCGCCATCGAGCAGCTGGCCGTCGACTCGCCAGAGATCCATGCGCGCGTCAGTCGGCAAGGGACGATCAACTGGATCGACTTCTTCAATCAGGAGCGTGCCGCGCGCTCATCGCCGGCCAGCGAGCCGGCGGTAGCCGCGCCGGTGAGCTGGTCGCTGGGTGAGGCCACGGTCAGCGGCGGTGCCCTGTTCTGGCTCGACGAATCGCACGGCAAGCCTTTCCGGGCGAGTGTCGAAGGAATCGACCTCGGCGTCCGCAATCTCGACAGCAAGGGTGCTTCGCCAGCGAAGTTCGAGCTCGCGCTGCGTTTTCAGGGAGAACCCTGGATCAAGGGCGGCACCCTGTCGGTCAGGGGCGGCCAGCTCGATCTCGTCAAGCGGCAGGTACTCATCGACGAAGTCACTTCGCGTGGCACGCAACTGTTGCTGCGCCGTGCCGCCGACGGCAGTATCGACTTCGTGCAGCCGCCGCTTCTGCGTGCTGCCACGGCGGCGCGGAAGGATCCCGGTGGTGCCTGGCAGATCACTGTCGCCAGGAACCGCTCGGAGGACCTCGGCCTGCGTTTCGAGGACGCCGCTGTGTCGCCACCGGCGACCCACACGATCGAGGGCCTGCGTTTCGAAGGCGAGAATCTGTCGACGGTAGCCGGCAGCACCGCCAGGTTGAAGACCAGCTTTCGGCTGAATCGCAAGGGTGAGGTCGAGCTTGCCGGCAGCGTCCGGGCGCAGTCGCTCGATGCCGACCTCAAGCTGGCCGTGCGGACGCTCGAGCTCCTGCCGCTGCAACCCTATGTCACCGAGCACCTCAACGTCGACATCACGCGTGGCCTGGTGAGCGCCGACGGCGTGCTGCAGCTTCGCCAGACCGGCACGGGCGGACTCGATCCGGCGGCCCTCAGCGGCGGCTTCAGTGGTGAGGTGACGGTCGGCGATTTCCAGGCCGTCGACAAGATCAACTCGGCCGATTTCCTGAAATGGAAGTCGCTCCACCTCGGCAAGCTCGACCTGCGCCTGAAACCCGATTCGCTGGTGATCGGCGAGGTGGCGTTGAGCGACTTCTTTGCCCGTGTGATCATCACTCGCGAGGGCAAGCTGAACCTGCTGCAGATCGTTCGCCAGGATGAGAGGGCGAAGCCGCCGGCACAGCCATCTGCACAGCCGGTCGTCGCCGGCGATGGCAAGGCGTCGGCGCCGGTGGGCGTCGCGGCGAAGCCGACGCTGCCGATCAACATCGCCAGGATCACGCTGCAGGGTGGCGATGTCAGGTTCAGCGACAACTTCATCAAGCCCAACTACTCGGCGAACCTGAAGAAGATCGGCGGCACGATCAGCGGCCTGTCGTCGGCGGCAGACAGTTCGGCGAAGGTCGATTTGCGCGGCAGTTACGACAACATCGCGCCGCTGACCGTCAGCGGCCAGCTCAACCCGCTGTCGCCGACCCCACGTCTCGACCTGCAGGCGGAGGTCAAGGGAATCGAGATGACCTCACTGTCGCCATATTCCGGCAAGTACGCCGGCTACGCGATCGAGAAGGGCAAGATGTCGCTGTTCGTCAAGTACAGGATCGAGAACCGGCAGCTGACTGCCGAAAACCGGGTGTTTCTCGACCAGCTCACCTTCGGGCAGCAGGTCGCCAGTCCGGACGCGACCAAGCTGCCGGTGACCCTCGCGGTCGCCTTGCTGAAGAACCGAAACGGCGAGATCGACATCAACCTGCCGATTTCCGGCTCGCTCGACGATCCCGAGTTCAGCATCGGCGGCCTCATCGTGCGGGTGATCGTCAACGTCCTGGTGAAGGCGGTAACCTCGCCATTCGCCCTCCTCGGGTCGGTTTTCGGCGGCGGCGAGGAGCTGTCCACGATCGATTTCGCCGTCGGTGAGGCAAAGCTGACTGCCGAGGCACAGAAGCGTCTGGAGACGCTCGGCAAGGCGCTCATCGACCGGCCGGCGCTGAAACTCGACATCGAGGGCCACACCGATCTGCAGAGCGACCCCGAGGGATTGAAGCGCTATCGCCTGCTGAGCAAGGTGCGTGCGCTGAAACGCGAGGATCTGACGAAGAAGGGTGTTGAAAGCGGCTCGGCCGAGACCGTCGAGGTCGACGCCAAGGAGTATCCGGCGCTGCTCGAACGTGTCTATCGCGCGGAGAAGTTCCCCAAGCCGCGCAATCTGATCGGCATGGTCAAGGGGCTGCCGGTCGAGGAGATGGAGAAGCTCATCCTGGCCAATACCGTGGCCGACGAGGAGGAACTGCGCGATCTCGCCGATCGCCGCGCGAAAGCCGTTCTCGACGGCCTTCTGGCACGTGATGTGCCGGCCGAGCGGTTGTTCCTGCTGCCGGTGAAGCTCGTCGCCTCGGACGGCAAGGCGGATGCCGCTGCCCAGGCGCGCGAGAGCCGCGTGGCGTTGTCGCTGAAGTAGCAGCGGCTTCGCGTCCGGGCCGCAGATGATCGACGGCATCCTGCAGGCCTTGCTGGGAATCGGCGTTGCACTGCTGGTGCTGCAGGTCCTCGTCCTGGCACGTGCCGCGCACAGCCGCGAGACGCTCGACGCCGGCCTGCGCGACGTGCAGCGGTCGATCGCGCAGCTCGAACGCGAGCTGCGCGACGAACTGGCGCGCGGACGGCAGGAGGCAGCGGCGGCTGCGCGTGGTGATCGCGAGGAACAGATGCTGTCGCTGGGCCGTCTGTCGCAGTCGCTTGCCGGCGAGCTGGGACGGCTTGGCGAACTGCAGGCGCAGCAGCTCGAATCGTTCGCGCTACAGTTGTCGCGGCTGACGAACAGCAACGAGCAGCGCTTCGAAAGCCTGCGTCTGGCGCTCGAGGCCCGCCTGTCGCTACTGCAGGGCGACAACGCGCGCAAGCTCGAGGAAATCCGCCAGACCGTCGATGAAAAGCTGCATGCCACCCTCGAGCAGCGACTGGGAGACTCGTTCCGGCTGGTCAGCGATCGACTCGAGCAGGTGCACCGCGGGCTCGGCGAGATGCAGACGCTGGCCACCGGCGTCGGTGATCTGAAACGCGTGCTGAGCAACGTCAAGACCCGTGGCACCTGGGGTGAGGTGCAGCTCGGCACGCTGCTCGATCAACTGCTGACGGGCGAGCAGTATGCGCACAACGTGGCGACGCGACCGAACTGCAACGATCGCGTCGAGTTCGCCATCCGCCTGCCGGGAGCCGACGAGCAGCGGCCGGTATGGCTGCCGATTGATGCCAAGTTTCCGCTCGAGGACTATCAGCGGTTGGTCGATGCGCAGGAACGCAGCGACCCGGCGGCGCTCGAACTGGCGATGCGGGCGCTCGAGGGCAGGCTGCGGGACGAGGCGCGGAAGATCCGCGACAAGTACGTCGAGCCGCCGTACACCACCGACTTCGCCATTCTCTACCTGCCGACCGAAGGTCTCTACGCCGAGGTCCTGCGCCGACCCGGGCTGGCTGATGGTCTGCAGCGGGAGCTGCGCATCTGCGTCGCCGGACCGACGACGCTGGCAGCACTGCTCAACAGCCTGCAGATGGGTTTTCGCACGCTGGCGATCGAGCGGCGTTCGTCGGAGGTGTGGGCGGTGCTCGGTGCCGTGAAGACCGAGTTCGGCAGGTTCGGCGAGGTGCTCGAGGCGACCCGTCGCAAGCTCGAGCAGGCGAGCAGGAGCATCGAGTCGGCCGGCGTGCGGACCCGGCAGATCGAGCGCAAGCTGAAGAATGTCGAGGCCCTGCCGGTCGGCGAGGCGCAGCGGCAGCTCGGCGATCTCGAGGAAGTGGCGGATGTCGATCCGCCGGAGGGAGGCGATTGAGCAGGAAAGTCGGGCGTTTCGAGATCATTCGCGAACTCGGTCGCGGCGCGCAGAGCGTCGTCTATCTGGCACGCGATCCGCATCTGCAGCGGCAGGTGGCGATCAAGACGCTGCATTTCGCGCGTCCGGACGCGCAGCAGAACAGCCAGCTGCTCGCCGAGGCGCGGATGGTCAGCCAGTTGCGGCATCCGAACATCGTGCCGATCTTCGAGGCGGCGGAAGAGCAGGGCGATCTGTATCTGGTCTTCCAGCTCGTCCCGGGCAGGAACCTCGCCGAGCATCTGCAGATCACCGGTGCCTTGCCGCCGGCGCGCGCGATTCCGATCATGCTGGCGATCCTCGATGCGGTTGCCCATGCCCACGCCGCCGGGATCATCCATCGCGACCTGAAGCCGAGCAACATCCTGATCGACGACGACGGCGTCGCGCGCGTGATGGATTTCGGCATCGCCGCGCGCGCCGAGGCACGCTCGACCGACGGTGGCCAGTTGACGGGAACACCGGCGTACATGGCGCCGGAGTACATCAGCGAGCGCACGAGCAGCGAGCGATCGGACCTCTTCGCCGCCGGCCTGGTCTTCTACGAGTTGCTCGCCGGTCGCCGGGCGTTGGCCGGCAGCGACGTGCAGCAGGTGATGCGGCGGATCGTCAGCGACGACATCCGCTTGCCAGCGGAGACGATCAGCCTGCTCGACGAGCGCCTGGTCCATCTCGTGCACCGGGCTCTCGAACGTGCGCCAGCGAATCGCTACGAATCCGCCGCGCAGATGCGCGAAGCGCTCGATGACCATCTGCATCCACCCCCCGTTGGCGAGGCGATCGACGCGCGACAGAGCACGATCGACTTCCTCTTGCGGCGCATGCGCCACAAGAGCGATTTTCCGGCGCTTTCGGAGTCGGTCGGCGCGATCAACCGAATCACCGCGTCCGAGAATCAGAGCGTGTCGCAACTGGCGAACACGATCCTGAAGGACTTCTCGCTGACCAACAAGATTCTGCGCATGGTCAACTCGGCGTATTACCAGCAGGCGGGTGGCGGCAACATCAGCACGGTATCGCGCGCCGTCGTCGTCCTCGGTCTCGATGCCGTGCGCAGCATGGCGATCACCGTGCTGCTCCTCGAGCACCTGCAGAACAAGGACAATGCCGGCCAGCTCAAGGATGAGTTCCTGCGGGCCAATCTCGCCGGCGTCCTGGGGCGCGACATCGCCAACAGGATGTCTGGCCGGCCGGAGAGCGAGGAGGTGTTCATCTGCGCGATGTTCCACAACCTGGGGCGGCTGCTGAGCCAGTACTACTTCCCGGAGGAGAGCGCCGAGATCAGACGCGTCGTGCTGCAGCGGAACTGTTCCGAGGATGCGGCGGCACAGCAGGTGCTCGGCATTTCCTTCGCCGATCTGGGAATGGCCATCGCCCAGACCTGGGGCTTCCCGCGGCAGATCATCAACAGCATGCGGCGGCTGCCGACGGGCAGCGTTCGCCGCCCGCTGGCGACGGAAGACCGCTTCCGCATCGTCGCGGCGCTGTCGAACGAGCTGTGTTCGGTGATTGCGGATAGCGCCCCCGAGCACCAGCCGAAGGAGTTGCGGCGCATCGCCACGCGCTTCGCCGACGCCATCGCGCTCGACGAGAAGGAGTTGCGCCAGGCGGTCGAGCACTCGCTCGAGCAAGTGGCGGACTTCGCCCGCAGCATCCGGCTGAATCTGCAACAGACGCGTTTCGGTCGCCAGCTCCGCGCCTGGGGAGCGGCGCAGGTGGCTCCCGACGATCGACTGCCGCCGCTTGACGACGGACTGGCGGACAGCGCGCTGCCGGATTTCGCTGCCGTGCAGGCAGTGGCCGATCCGCCGCTAGAGGCGGTGGCGGCAGTAGTCGCCGCCGACGGAGCCGGCGGGGCTGCCGCCGGCAAAGGCGACGGTGTCGCCAGGACAGCGACCCTGCTGGCCGGGATCCAGGACGTCAGCAACGCGCTGCTCAGCGACTTCCGGCTCAACGACGTCCTGCGCATCACCCTCGAGACGATGTACCGTGCGATGGGTTTCCGGCGGGTGATCCTGTGCGTGCGGGATCAGCGCAGCAACTCGATGCTCGGTCGTTTCGGCTTCGGTCCCGACGCGCTCGAGGTGGCCAGGCGCTTTCGCTTCTCACTCGTCTTCTCGCCCGACATCTTCCATGCCGCGCTGGCCAACGGAGTCGACATCCTGATCAGCGACACCAGCGATCCGAAGATCGCCGCACGCATCCCGGACTGGTTTCGCAAGGCGGTGGCAGCCGAGACCTTCGTCGTCCTGCCGCTGTGCATCAAGCGCAGCCCGGTGGCGATGATCTACGCCGACCGTGCGCAGGCGGGCGAGATTGTCATTTCCGGACAGGAGCTCTCGCTGCTGCGAACCCTGCGCAATCAGGCCGTGCTGGCGATCAAGCAGTCGGGCTGAAAGGTCCCTGCGGCAAGCTCGCCGGCTACCACAGCTTCCACCACGGTTCCTTGCGCTCGAGGCCACGCACATAGTACTCGCTGTTCGGAAAAGTCCGCCGCATGACGCGCTCGGCGTCGTCACGCAGATCGGTGAGGCCGAGCGCGTCGTAGGCCTTGACCATGATGAACAGCGCTTCTTCGTTGGCGGGCGCAGCGGGATAGTTGAGGATCGCATACTGGGCGCGATTCGCGGCGGCGAGATAGGCGGCACGCTTCATGTAGTAGCGTGCGACATGCACTTCCAGCGAGGCGAGGGCATTCACCAGGTACTTCATGCGCAGGATCGCGTCCGGGGTGTACTTGCTGTCCGGGAAGCGTGTCACCAGCTCGCGGAAGGCATCGAAGGACTCGCGCGCGCCCTTCGGGTCGCGTTCGGTCATGTCCTGGTTGCTGACGACACCGAGGATGCCGAGATCCTCGTTGAAGTTGATCAGACCCTTCAGGTAGTACACGTAATCGACGTTGGGATGGTTCGGATGCAGCTTGATGAAACGGTCGCAGGCGGCGATCGCCGATGCCGGTTCCTGGTCCTTCCAGTAGGCATAGGCAATGTCGATCTGTGCCTGCTGCGCGTAGCGGCCGTAGGGATAGCGCGATTCGAGCTTCTCGAAGTACTTCACCGCCCGCGCATAGGCGCCCTCGTTGAGCGCTTCCTTGGCTTCGGCGTAGAGCTTGTTGGCCGACCAGCCGATCGTTTCGTCCTTGCTTTCCGGGAAGAGTCCGCAGCCGGCAAGCAGCGAAGCGAGAAAAAGGGATGCGATAATCGCTAAACTACGCATGATGAAGAACCCAGAGAAGAAGAAGGCCGCTGCCGAAGCACCGGAGCAGGGCGCCGGGCTCGGCGATTATAGCGCAAACCCCCGGATCGCCCTGGACGTACCGAGCGAGTGCGGCGGGCAGCGACTCGACCAGATCCTCGCCCGACTGTTGGCACAGCATTCCCGCAGCCGTCTGCAGGGCTGGATACGCGCCGGCAGGGTGGCTGTTGGTGGTACACCAGTGCTCGAGCCACGGCAGCGCCTCTGGGCCGGCGACACGATCGAACTGGCGGAGGCCCCGGACGAGCGCGCCGAATCATCGACGCCGGAAGACATTCCGCTGCAGGTGGTGTACGCGGACGAGAGCCTGCTGGTGATCGACAAGCCGGCTGGCCTGGTGGTGCATCCGGGCAGCGGCAACTGGAGCGGTACCCTGCTCAACGCGCTGCTGCATCATTTTGCCGATCTCGACAGGCTGCCGCGCGCCGGCATCGTTCACCGACTCGACAAGGATACCAGCGGCCTGATGGTCGTCGCCAGGACGCTGGCAGCGCAGACCGATCTCGTCCGGCAGTTGCAGGCGCGCAGCGTCCGGCGTCACTATCAGGCAGTGGCGCGGGGCCTGGTCGAGTCTTCCGGCACCGTGGACGCACCGATCGGCCGCCATCCCACGCAGCGCACGCGGATGGCCGTCGTCAGCACGGGCAAAGCGGCACGCACGCACTACCGCGTGCTCGAGCGTTTCTTGGACTGTACGCTGATCGAGTGCGCGCTGGAGAGCGGCCGCACGCATCAGATCAGGGTGCACATGACGACCGCCGGCCACCCGCTGGTCGGCGATCCGGTTTACGGCAGCGGTGTCAGTCGTCTGCCAGCGGGCCCTCGCTTCGCCCGGCAGGCGCTGCACGCCAGTCGTCTGGCGCTGCTGCATCCGCTGACCGGCGAAGCGATGCTCTGGCGATCCGCCCTGCCGGCGGACATGGCCGAACTGATCGAGTCGCTGCGGCGGCAGGCGGCAGCGACTCGCTCGGGCCCGGCTTTCGCTGACGAAGACGAAGCGGATGGCGACGGCTGGGACGACGACGCCTGGGAGGACGAGCCGGACCTGCTCGGTGCCGACGCCGATCTCGAGGAAGATGATGAACCGCCGATGCCGCATTAGGGTCGCCATTGCCCGCAGCGGATCACTGCGCTGCCTTGCCGGTGCCGCCGGTCGATGATCGGGGGGAGTTGCTTCGTTCCCGACTGGCCGGCGCCGGCGCCGGTACGCAGTCTGGTGACGACGCGTCACGGCGGCGTCAGCCGGCCTCCTTACGGTAGCCTCAATCTCGCTGACCATGTCGGCGACGATCCGCAGGCGGTGGCAGCCAATCGGCAGCGGCTTGGCCGGCGACTGCCGGCCAAGCCGTGCTGGCTGCAGCAGGTGCACGGGACGGCGGTGGTCGATGCGGCGGCGGTCGGCGCGGCCGAGGTTCCGGTTGCCGATGGCTCGTTCACCCGCCGGCCCGGCGTCGTCTGCGTGGTCATGACCGCCGACTGTTTGCCGGTACTGCTCTGCGACCAGTCCGGCACCGTCGTCGCTGCTGCGCATGCCGGCTGGCGGGGTCTGCAGGCCGGCATCCTGGAACGGACGGTGGCGGCGATGGATGTCCCCGCTGCTCGTCTGCTCGTCTATCTCGGTCCGGCCATCGGACCGCAGGCTTTCGAGGTCGGCGACGACGTGCGGCAGGCGTTCATCGCCGCCGATCGCCAGGCGGCACACGCCTTCAGCAGGCTGCCGCGCAGCGCCGAAGCTGTGCCCGCCGACCGCGCGGTGGGGCAGCCGTCCGGCGTGCGCGTGGCGAGCGGTGGCTGGCTGGCCGACCTCTACCTGCTGGCCCGGCAGCGGCTGCTGCGGCTCGGTGTCGCGTCGATCCACGGTGGCGACCAGTGCACGCTGCGGCAGCAGGAGCTGTTCTTTTCCTACCGGCGCGATGGTGTGACCGGCCGGCTGGCGTCGCTGATCTGGCTCGCCAGCGCCTAGTCAGTGGCGCGCGCCCGGCTCGTCGCCGTCGGCCGGTGTCGTCTGCGCCGCCTTGCGCGCTGCCCGCCGGCGGCGCGCCGGACCACCGAAGAGCCAGAGCAGGAGGGCGAGCGGCAGGACGCCGTAGAACAGCAGCGTCAGGATGCCGGCGACGACGTTGCTTTCGGTCATGGCCATCAGCACGGTCACGTAAAGCCAGGCGATGACGATGATATGCATGCCTCGATTATAGGCGGCCGCGGCGTCTTGGTGCGGCTGGCGGGAGTTCGGCGGGCGCCGCAACGCTCCAGAAGCGAAAACTTTGCCTGCCGGCATTGACAGCGCCGATGCTGCAATGCAGAATCGCCGATGGCCTCATCGGTCAGAATAAGAGCGTTCAACCTTCAACAGGAAAGGAAACATCTATGACGCAACGTGTTGCATTGGTTACAGGTGCCATGGGGGGAATTGGTACCGCCATCTGCCAGGAACTGGCGAAGGCCGGTCACAAGGTGGTTGCTGCCTATCATCCGGAGTTCGACAAGCCGGAAGAGTGGACCAGGGCGATGGCCGAAGCCGGTTTCAACGACTTCATCTGTGTCGCCGGCGATGTTTCCGACTACGATTCATGCGTTGCTCTGGTCGCCGAGGCTGAAGCCAAAGCCGGGCCGATCGACATCCTGGTGAACAACGCCGGCATCACGCGCGACAAGATGTTCGCCCGCATGGAACTGGCGCAGTGGAATGCGGTGATTTCGACCAACCTCAACAGCCTCTTCAACATGACCAAGCAGGTCTCGGGCAAGATGGCAGAGCGCGGCTGGGGCCGGATCATCAATATCTCGTCGCTCAACGGCCTCAAGGGCCAGGCCGGCCAGACCAACTACTCGGCCGCCAAGGCCGGCGTCATCGGTTTCACCAAGGCGCTGGCCGCCGAGGTGGCTGCCAAGGGCGTGACGGTCAACGCGATCTGTCCCGGTTACGTGGCGACGCAGATGGTCATGGCGATCAAGCCGGAGATCCTGCAGGGAATCATCGACACCGTGCCGATGAAGCGCTTGGCGAAGCCGGAGGAGATCGGTGGCGCCTGTGTGTACCTTGCCTCGGACCTCGCCGGTTTCATGACCGGCTCGACGATGAATATCTGTGGCGGTCTCTACTACCAGTAGCGGAAACTTTTTTCTTCGCGATGCTTCGGACAGGCTCCAGATGGGGCCTGTTTTTTTTGCCTGGCGTATAATGGTGCTGCACCGCACCAAACAGCCATGACTCTCTCACGCAGCAGCCTTGCCGGCAGCAGGTCACGGGCCGGTTCGCCGGCCACCGAGGACTTCCCGGGCGGGTGAAGGCAAACGCCTGAGTTGGTCGGGCGACTTATCACGGTCCGGGCGCCGATGAGCGCCCGCCGCGTCATCTCTAGAAGGAGGAAGGGTCGCCATGCCCGAGCAGCCGCGACTGATCAAGAAATACCCGAACCGTCGTCTCTACGATACGCGGACGAGTGCCTACATCACCCTAAGTGACGTCAAGGACCTCGTTCTCGCCCGCGAGAACTTCAACGTGCTGGATGCCAAGACCAGCGAGGACATCACGCGCAGCATCCTGCTGCAGATCATTCTCGAGGAGGAGGCTGCCGGCATCCCGCTATTCACGACCGATCTGCTGGCGCAGATGATCCGTTTCTACGGACACGCGATGCAGGGCGTTCTCGGCAAGTACCTCGAAACGAACATCAAGTCCTTCGTCGACTTCCAGAAGAAGCTGCAGGACCAGTCGCAGCAGCTCTACGGCGAAAGCAACAGCCAGATGCATGCCGACATGTGGTCACAGTTCATGAACTTCCAGGGCCCGGCGATGCAGACCATGATGGCGACCTACATGGAGCAGAGCCGCAAGATGCTGCACCAGATGCAGGATCAGCTGAAGACGCAGACGCGGACCCTGTTCACCAGCCTGCCGCTGCCCGGTTTCCCGGCCGACGCCGACAGCAGGCGAGAGACCGATGTAGAAAAGTAGCCGGGCGGCGGCTCTCCGCCGTCGCTCGGTTCTCTCCTGGCTGGCCTGATTGGCGGCTGCCCCGGCGGCCCGCTGCAGCTTTCGCTGCCGCAGGCCGCCGGTACCGGTCAGGCGCGCAAGCGCCGCGTCTCACTGCCGGAACAGCGCGATGAACGTCGCAGCGATGATCGCCGAGGTGATGACGCCACTGATGCTGGCACCGAGCGCCTGCGGCATGATGATCGCGCGGGCGTTGGCGGCGCTGGCGACCTTCTGCACGATCTTCGCCGTCGTCGGCACGCAGCTGACGCCGGCAATGCCGATGATCGGGTTGAACTTGCGGCCGGACCAGAAGTAGAGGATATAGCCACCGAGGAGTCCGCCGAGCGCCGAGATCGTCAGCGCCAGCATGCCGAGCAGCAGCAGCTTGAGGACGGTTGGCTCGAGCAGCGTATTGGCTTCGCAGAGGACGCCCAGAGTCAGGCCGAGGAAGAAGGTCGCGCCATACAGGAACACTTCGCTCAGCAGCTTGGTGAACGCGTCGATGCCGCTCTCGCGTACCGCGACGCCGAGGAACAGCGAGAAGAACAGCGGTGCCGCCACCGGAAACAGCAGGCACAGCAGCGTGCAGGCAACGACCGCGAAGGTCAGCTTCTGCGCCCGGCTGATCTTCGGCCCGCGATCGTCGGCCATGCTGATGCCGCGGATGTGTTCGGGTACCAGCCACTTGATCAGGTAGGGATAGGCACCGTAGGTGAGGCCGAGATAGAGGTAGCCGACAACGGTGATCGGAACGAAGAGATCCTTCGCCAGCACCAGCGAGGTGAACAGGACCATCGGCCCGTCGGCGCCACCGATCGTCGCCACCGCCGCCGCCTGACCGTTGTTCAGACCGAGGGCGACGGCGATCGGGAAGACGGCGATCGTCCCCAGTTCGGCGAAGAGCGCGATGATCATGCTCTGGAAAGGCCGTGCCATGACGTAGCCGACGTCGAGCAGCACGCCGATTCCCATGAACACCAGGCAGGCGATCAGGCCGTTGCTGAAGGTCAGCG
>ERZ761607.567-NODE-567-length-62111-cov-4.837695_pt1 | contig 62111 bp, 42 predicted proteins | sample MGYA00511164_ERZ761607 | MGnify/ENA primary metagenome ERZ761607 (study PRJEB28899, sample SAMN02445080) | bioreactor sludge metagenome | biome: EBPR sludge | place: Australia: Brisbane, Thorneside Wastewater Treatment Plant | collected 2011-06-22 ...
ATACCAACACCCCCGGCATCTACATGCCCACCGCTTCCGGCCGCCCCGAGTCCGCGATGTACGGATCCGTGCGCAGCACCCAGCAAGGCAAGTACGTCCTCCCCTCGTTCCACGAAGGCCTCGACATCGGCCCGATGAACCGCGACCGCAAGAACATGCCCACCGACCTGGTCATCGCCGCCGCCGATGGCCGCGTCGCCTACGCGAACCGCATCGCCGGCAACTCGAACTACGGCAAGTATGTCGTGCTCGTCCACGACGACCCGACCATGGGCGAGATCTACACCCTCTACGCCCACCTCGCCGATGTCGATCCGGCCATGCGCCCCGGCACCGCCGTCACCCGCGGCCAGACCCTCGGCCTGATGGGCAACTCCGCCTCCACCGGCATCCCGGTCGTCCGCGCCCACCTCCACTTCGAGGTCGGCGTGATCAACAACACCCAGTTCCACCGCTGGTTCAAGGCCCAGAAACTCAAACCCGACCACGGCAACTACCACGGCCACAACCTCACCGGCATCCACCCCCTCGACGTGTACCAGTGGCAACTCACCCACGAGGTGTTCGGCCTCGGCGACTACCTCGACCAACTCGCCCCCGCCTTCACCCTCGTGGTGAAAACCCCGCGCCCGCTGAACTACTTCGCCCGCTACCCGTCCCGCTGGACCGGCGAACCCGCCACCACGTTCGTGATGACCGTCTCCGAAGGCGGCGTCCCCCTGCGCGGCCGCCCAGCCACCGAGGAGGAACGCCGCGCCCTCGCCGGCAAACGCCACCACGTGCTGTCCGTGGACGAGGCGGTCCTCGGCCGCAACGGCCTGCGCCTGATCACCCGCAAGCAAGGCCACTGGGTCCTCGGCAAGAACGGGGAACGCTGGCTGGAGGTCCTCGCCTACCATTGACAGATGCGGCGATCTGGTCTTTCTTTGTCCCTACCGATGAACGAGCTGCTCCACAACCCGTCGTTCCTGTCCACCTTCTTCGGCTGGCTCGCCGCCCAGTCGATCAAGTTCACCTGGAACCTGATCCGCAACCGCGAGATCGACTTCAGCTACATCGTCAGCACCGGCGGCATGCCCAGCGCCCACTGCGCCGCGGTAAGCGCCCTCGCCGCCTCGGTCGGCCTGATCGAAGGGTTCGGCTCAACCCTGTTTGCCGTCGCCCTCGCCTTTGCCCTGATCGTGATGTTCGATGCCCAGAGCGTGCGCCGCGCCGCCGGCCAGCAGGCCCGTATCCTCAACAAGATCGTCGCCGAGCTGTTCAAGGAACATCACCTGTCGAAACAAAAACTCGCCGAGCTGCTCGGCCACACCCGGCTCGAAGTGCTCGCCGGCACCCTGCTCGGCATCGCCATCGCGATCGCCGTACACACCTTCTGAACACCGCCGCAACCGCCTGCGGCCCCACCATGCCCGTCACCGCATCATCCTACCACGCCCCGCCCTGGCTGCGCAGCGGCCACCTCCAGACCATCCTCGGCGCCTGTAAACCCGCCCCGGTGATCACCTACCAGCGCCGCCGCATCGAAACGCCCGACGGGGACTTCCTCGACATCGATACCGTGACCAGCGGACACCCCCGCCTGGTGATCATCTCCTACGGCATGGAAGGCGATGTCCACCGCCACTACGTCCGCACCATGGTGCAGGCCCTGCGCGACGCCGGCCGCGATGTCTGGGTCTGGAACTACCGCGGCATCAGCGGCGAACCGAACCGCAAGGTCCACTTCTACCACGGCGGCATGACCGACGATCTGGCCATGGTGATCCTCGAGGCGCGCTTTGCCGGTTACCTGCACATCGACCTCGTCGGCTTCAGCCTCGGCGGCAACCTGACCATGAATTACCTCGGCCGCCTCGAACACCGCGTACCCGGCGAAATCCGCCGCGCCGTCTGCCTCTCCGTCCCGGTCGATGTCGAGGACTGCGCCCGCCGCCTCAACGCCCCCGACAACCGGTTCTACATCCGCCGGTTCCTGAACTCCTTCCGCGAACGCATCCGCCAGAAAATGCACGTCATGCCCGGACACATCGACGATGTCGGCTACGACGAGATCCGGACCCTTGAGGACTACGACGCCCGCTATACCGTGCCACACTTCGGCTTCAACGACGTCCCCGCCTTCTACCGCTGGGTCAGCAGCCGCTACGTGCTCGGCGGCATCCAACGCCCGACCCTGCTCGTCAACGCCCTCGACGACCCGTTCATGGGCCCGCACTGCTACCCGCGCACCGAGGCCGGACACCACCCGTTCCTCACCCTCGAACTCGCCCGCCACGGCGGCCACCTCGGCTTTCTCGGCCGCAACGGCTGGCTCGAGCGCCGCACCCTCGCCTTCCTCGACGACACCACCCCCCTGCAGGCGGGATCGCTGATCCCGCAGAACGGTTGAGGAGAACGACGATGCCGGCACCGGCAACAACCGCGCCACGTTACGGCACCGGTTGCTCGACCAACCGGAACGCCGCGCTGGCCGCTTCGGCCGTGACCACGCCGGTAACAGCCTCCGTCACAACGGCGGTCGTCACTGCGGAAATCGACGTCCACGCACCCACCCCGTTGGTCGCCGCCTGCACGCGGTACACGAATCCCGAACGCGCGGCCCACTGCACCGACCACACCGGACCCGGACCGCTCAGCAACTGCAGCTCCGCCGTCTCGACCAACACGCGCCGGATCTCCGTCCACACCACGTTCGTCCCCGACGCATCGGTCACGTGGAGGACCATTTCCTGCGTGCCGGCCTGGTTGAACGACGCGGTGACCGGATCGCTGTTGGTCATGCCGTTGACCACCCACCAGCGCGGCGTACCGAGCGGCGTTACGTTGGTCGCCGACCCGGTGACCGACCCCGCCCCGTACAGGTAGTTCGTCGAGACCACCGCGCGCGGCACCCCGACCGACATCGCCTGGTTGATCGCGACATTCCGCACCACCACCGCATCACCGTTGATCCACTCGGCCCGCACCGCGTCGATCACCGTGTTGGTGCCGAGCCCGAAATGCGCGATCCGGTTCGGGCCATGGGCCAGGTAGCCGGACGACGCGTTCAGCTCGCGCATCTGGGTCATCCCGCCCGCCGTGAGGTACACCCGCGAACCGATGCCATGCCGGTGCAGCGGCGGCACGCCGTCGAGCGTGACCTTGAGCCACCCGTAGCCGTTGGTGTTGTCGTTGCGGTACAGGCGCGGAGGCCCCGGCGTACGCACCGCATTCGTGCCCACGGCGGTCAACGCCTGGTTGTTCACAATGAATACATCGAGGTCGCCGTCGTTGTCGTAGTCGAACAGCAGTGTCCCTCGCCCCTGTCCGGTATCAGCCAGCCCCGCCTCCGCCGCGATGTTGGTGAAGGTGCCATCGCCGCGGTTGCGGAACAGGAGGGCAGGCTTGTCGTTGAACTTCTCCGGAATCCACGAGAAGAACGTATTGGCGTATCCATTGACGTGGAAAAGATCGAGCCAGCCATCGTTGTCCAGGTCGCCCATCACCGCACCCCACCCCCAGAAGCCATCGCGCACGCCGGCCGCGCTGGTGATGTCGGCAAAACGCAAGCCGCCCTCGTTGCGGAAAAGCCGGTTCCCCGATCCGTTCCACTTCACCCCCGGCGGCGGGCTGGTGTCGCGGATGCTGGTCACGAACCAATCCAGGTCGCCATCGTTGTCGATGTCTCCGACCGCTGTTCCCATCCCGTTTTCATCGGTGCCATACCCGGCGAAGGTGCGCGTCACCCGCTCCAGATACCCGGTGCGGCTGTTCGCGAACAGGTAGGTGTTGGTGAAGTCGGCAACCGATCCCATCTCGGGCCAGCGATCTCCGTTGAAATCGGCGAAGAACGGGGTGAATACATAAAAGTCCGGTTCGTCATCCCAGCGCATCGCCTCGACCAGTTGACCTCCCTGGTTGTGGTAAAACTCCAGGCTGGGCCGCTGTCCGTACCAGCGCCCGAAGGCCAGGTCAAGCTGGCCATCGCGATCAACATCGCCCCAGCTCGGGCTGGTCTGCCGGAAGATCTCGGTGTAGTTGGTGAACACGCCGAATTCCTCATCCGTATCCACCTCGACCTTCGAATTGGTGAGGGTGGTGAAGACGAAATACCCGCCGCCGGTGTTCACCAGCAAGACCGGCTGGTTGGTCATCGCGGTGAACACGATGTCCACGGTTCCGTTGTTGTCATAATCGGCGGCGGCCGCTCCGATGGATTGCCAGACCTGGGCGGCCCCCCGCGGAACAGCCTCGTTGGTGAAGGTACCGTCCCCGCGGTTCCGGTACAGCAGGTTGGCGTTGGTTCCCGCCTGCAGGACAAAGAGGTCGATCCAGCCATCGCCGTCGAAATCCTCGGCCACGGCACCGCCGGTCTGCTCAAAAAAATCCAGCGCGGCGCTGCCGGTGATCCCCCCGGTCGGCCGGGTGAACAGGTGGGTGATGCCGGCGTTGGTGGTGACCTCGGTGAACCACGCCTGGGCGCGCGTGGAACCGGCCGTGCACAGCACGGCCAGGCCGATGGCCGCAAGCAAGCGCATGATCAGGAACGGATCAGGCCGAGCACTTCGTCGCGCTTGGCGATCATCTCGTCACGCGACTTCGCTTCGAGGTTGAGGCGGATCAGCGGTTCGGTGTTCGAGGCACGCACGTTGAACCACCAGCTGTCGAACTCGACCGACAGGCCGTCGAGCTCGATCACCTGGCCGTGGCCGTACTTGGCGCGCAGGCGCTTGAACACCTCGGCGGTGTTCTCGACCTCGGAATTGATTTCGCCGCTGGCGAAGTACTTCTGGATCGGCTTGATCAGCTCCGACAGGGTCGCATCGGTGTCGCTCAGCAGGTTGGCCACGTAGAGGGCGGCCAGCGAGGAGCTTTCCGCGAAGTAGTTTTCCTTGAAGTAGTAGTGGCCCGACAACTCGCCGGCGAACACCGCGTTGTTGTCGCGCATCTGCTGCTTGATGAAGGCATGGCCGACACGGGACATCATCGGCTTGCCGCCGTTGGCCTCGATCAGCTCCTTCACCGCCCAACTGCTGCGCAGGTCGTAGAAGATCGTCGCGCCCTTGTCGCGCTTGAGGACCATCTCGGCGATCAGCGCGGTGATCATGTCCATCGGGATGATGTTGCCCTTCTCGTCCATGAACCCGGCGCGGTCGGCGTCGCCGTCAAACGCGATGGCGAAGTCGTAGTTGCCGGCCTTGACCTTGTGCTGCAACGCGTGCCAGGTCTCCTCGACCAGCGGGTTGGCCTCGTGGTTGGGGAACGTGCCGTCAAGGGTGTCGAACAACGGGTCGATCTCGACGAGGCCTTCCAGCACCTTGCCCTCGACGATGCCCATCGCGTTGGCGTAGTCGATGGCCACGCGCAGCGGCCGCTTCACGTCGGCGAACTGGCGGATGTGGTCGATGTAGTCCTGCAGGATGTCGACCTCCTTGACCGAACCGCCGCCGGTGGCGGGGGCGAAGGCGTTGGACAGCACGATCTTCTCGATGTCCTTGATGCCGGTCACGCCGCTGATCGGGATCGCCTGTTCGCGGCACAGCTTGAAGCCGTTCCACTCGCCGGGGTTGTGCGAGGCGGTGAGCATGATGCTCGCGTCGGCGCCGAGCTTGCCGTTGGCGTAATAGGTCATCGGGGTCGAGCAGAGGCCGATGTTGATGACCTCGACGCCCTGCATGACCAGGCCGTCGGCCAGCGCCTTGAACAGCGGGATCGAGTGCGGGCGCATGTCGTGGCCGAGCACGACCTTCTTGCACTTCAGGAAGGTGGCGAAGGCGCGGCCGATCTTGCCCGCCAGCTCCTCGTTCAGGTCCTTGCCGTAGATGCCCCGGATGTCATATGCCTTGAAGATGCTGCCCATGATGGAATCCCTTTCGTAAATGAACCGTCATCCTACGGTCGCCACGGCATCTGGGCAAGGGCGAATCACCTGCCCGGAGGGCCGATCCGGGAACCTCGCATGCCGCCCGGGGTACAACATGGGGTAGTGCTTCGTAATCGTAATCCTCCGATGACGATCAAGATTAGGATTACGATTACGCAATAGAAGCGAGCCTACCGCCCCTGCATCCTGGATCGGCGATCCTGGATGCCCTGCGCACGAGCCTGCGGTGTCAATCCGTCGGATCGACCAGAGCCAACCCGACACGCAGCGCGGCCGCCTTCATCCGGACATCGGCGGTAGCGATCAACCGGGTATCCAACAGCAATGCGCTGGCCAGGTGCAGGCCATCCAGCGTTCGCATGGGCACGTGCTTCGCTTCATGAAGAGCCAACTCCACGGTTCGGGTCATCACCTCGGCGTTGAGCGGATACAGTTGCAGATAGCCGCGGGTTACATCGCGACGCAACATCTTGACCAAGTGGGCAGCCCCGCCCGGCTTCACTTCGCCGCGTTGCTCCTTCTGCCGGACCGCAAAGGAAAATTCGGCCTCCAGCAGCATGCTGGACACGCGTGGATGTCGTTCATCCATGGCGACTTTTTCCCATAGTGCGGAGTCGCTTTCCTCCACATAGAGCTTAATGATGGCGGACGTGTCCCAGTAGATCACACCCGATCCCCCCGCACCGCATCCAGGATCTCCGCGGAACTATCCTTGATGCGGACCGTGTACTTCGCCCGGGTTTCCTTCAGGCTTTTGATCCATTGCCTGGGGTTAGCCGATGCCACAGCCGAAACCGGCCCAAGCCGGGCCTTTGGTTTGCCGCGAACGGAAATGATGATCTCCTCGCCCCGGGCTGCCCGCTCGACCAACTCACTCAAGTGCGCCTTGCTTTCTCGCAGTGATTTTATCATGTGACCATTGTAGTCACATGCGTGGTAAAAGATCAACGACAACGGCAAAAAAATCCGGCGCACCCTTGCGGATGCGCCGGCTGGCCTTGCGGGATCAGGAGGAACCCGCGGAAACTTATTCGGGCGGATAGAGGACGTTCAGCACGCGCACCCGGAAGGCGGCGGCGCCGTCCTCGATGGCATCGCTGACATCCACATGCATGTCGCCGTGCACACCGGCCATGACCGGCGAGACCGACGTCCACGTGGCGGCGGCGGCATCCGTCACCGCCTCGACCAGGTAGCTGCGATCACCCACCCCGGTCCAGACGACCAGCAGCGAACCATCCTGGTGAACCAGCTCGGTGAACAGGTAATCCTGCTCCTGGCGCGGATCGGTGCCGGCCATCAACTCGTCGCGATCCTGGTAATGATCGCCATCGCTGTCCTCGTGGTACGGATTGATGTCCTGGTAGTACTCGGTCAGGTTCTTCAAGCCGTCCCCGTCCGGATCCTGGGCACGCTGCACCGGATCGAGCAGGTTGATCTGGTACAACTTCTCCCACGGCGTGGTGAAGCTCGGGCTGCCGAGGACCAGGTTCGCCACCGACGGAACCGCCTGGAGGCTGAAGGCGCGGGTCTGCTCGTTGAAGATGATCCGGTAGGCACCGTTGAGCGCACTGCTGACCACGATGTTGCCGGCGCTGGCTTCCGCGATGCCGCTGAGCGGAACCGTGGTGCCGGACTGGTTGGCTTCACCCCAGTTGCCGGAGGCCCAGGCCCCGTTGGCGACGAACTTGAAGTTGATCGCCGCGAACAGCACCACGTCGTACTGCCAGGTGTAGTGGTCAACCAGCGTCATGTTGTTCGCCGCCGGGTTCCACCCGTTGAAGGTGCCGGCCACGGTCATCGAACTGTAGGCGCTCAGGAAACCCGCACCGTTCTTGTAGATCCAGTACCGCTTGGTCTGGTCGTTGAAACGGATGCGGTAGGTGCCGGAGCCCTGGGAGATCATGATGTTGCCGCCCGACTGCTCGGCCAGGCCGTCGTTGTTGTTATCGCCGAAGTTCAACGACCAGTCGCCGTTGATATCGAGCTTGAAGCGCTCGGTCGAACCGGGACCGAAGGTCGCCTCGATTTCCCAGACGTAGTTGCTGACCAGGGTCATCGCCGTGGTGCCCCATCCGTTCGGCGTGCCGCGGAAGAAGACCTGGTTGTAGGTCTTGAGCAACTGCGGCGCGGACTGGGTGACGGTGACCGTACCGGTGGCGGAGAGTCCCTCGTTGTCGGTCACGACCAGGCGGAACACGTAGAGCGTGCCGTTGGAGCCGGCGGGGATCGTTACCACCGGGAAGGCCGAGGCGGTATTGCTGATCGCGGCGGCCGGACCGGATACCTGGCTCCACGCGAAGGCGGCGATGAAACCGTCGGGATCGGTGGAGGCACTGCCGTTGAAGGTCAGCACGTCGCCGGCCAGCGCCGCCGTGCGGTTGCCGCCGCCATTGGCCACCGGCGGCTGGTTGGCGATGATCTTGGTGACCCAGTAACGCCGCGTCTGGTCATTGAAGCGGATCCGGTAGTTGCCTGCACCCTGGGTGATGGCGATGTTCGCGCCGGATGCATCGGCAATTCCGTCGTTGTTGTTATCGCCGAAGTTGATCGACCAGTTGCCGCTGGCATCGAACTTGAAGCGTTCGGTCGTGGTGGAACCGAATGCGACCTCGGTCTCCCAGGTGTAGTTGCTGACCAGGGCCATGGCCGAGGTGCCCCAGTTGTTCGGTGTGCCCCGGAAGTACACGACATCGTACGACTTGAGGAGCTGCGGCGCGGATTGGGTGACGGTGACCGTGCCGGTGGCGGATGCGCCATGGTTGTCGGTCACCACCAGCGCAAAGCGGTACACCGTGTTGCTGGCCTGGGCCGGAATAGCGACCGATGCGATCGACGAGGCCTCGTTGGTCATGACCACGGCGGGACCGGCGATCTGGCTCCAGAGGTAGGAGACGATGCTGCCATCGGCATCGGACGAGTTCGTGCCGACCAGCGAGACCGTGCCGCCTTCAAGCAGGAGGGTCTGGTTGGTTCCGGCATTGGCCACCGGCGCAAGGTTGAGCTGGGAGATGCTGACCAGACCCGTGGCCGAGGCGCCGCTGTTGTCGGTTACCACCAGCGCGAAGCCATAGACGGCGGGGGCGCCGGCCGGAATCGTCACCGAGGCCATCGCCGACGAGGCATCGCCGATGGTGACGGCGGGACCGGACACCTGCGACCAGGCATAGGCGGTGATCGTACCGTCGCTATCGCTGGAGGCACTGCCGTTCAACAGGCGGACGCCGCCATCGAGCGAGACCGTCTGGTCGGCCCCGGCATGCGCCACCGGCGGGACATTGACGATCTGCTTGATGATCCAGTAGCGACGGGTCAGGTCGTTGTAGCGGATGGTGTAGGTGCCCGCGCCCTGGGTGATGGCGATGTTGGCCCCGGACTGTTCCGCAATGCCATCGTTGTTGGTGTCACCGAAGTTCAGCGACCAGTCGCCAAACACATCGAACTTGAAGCGCTCGGTCGCGGTGGCTCCAAAAACGACCTGGACTTCCCAGGTGTTGTTGCTGACCAGGCTCATCAACGTGGTGCCCCAGCCATTCGCGGTGCCGCGGAAGTACACCTGGGGGTGGCTCTTGGCAAGCTGCTGGGTCACGGTGACCGTGCCGGTCGCGGAAAGACCCTCGTTATCCGTCACGACGAGACGGAACACGTAGATCGAACCTTCCGGTCCGGCGGGAATGGACACGACCGGGAAGGCGGAAGCGGCATTGCTGATGGCGGCGACCGGGCCGGACACCTGGGTCCAGTCAAACGCAGCGATGGATCCATCGGAATCGGTGGAGGCGCTTCCATTGAGGGTGATCACCTCGCCGGCCGGGGAAACAGAGCGGTTGCTGCCGGCATTGGCCACCGGGGGCTGGTTGGCGACGATCTTGGTCACCCAGTACCGCCTGGTCTGGTCGTTGAAGCGGATGCGGTACGCACCCGCGCCCTGGGTTACCGGAATGTCCAGCGTGGCACTCTGGTCGGCGATGCCATCGTTGTTGTTGTCGCCGAAGTTCAGCGACCAGTCACCGTTGACGTCGAACTTGAACCGTTCGTTCGCGGCGGAACCGAATGTCGCGGTGATTTCCCAGGTGTAGTTGCTAACCAGGCTCATCGCCGTGGTACCCCATCCGTTGGCCGTGCCACGGAAGAACATCTGGTTGTAGGTTTTCGCGAGGTTGATCACCTGGCTGACCGTGACCACGCCGGTGGCGGAAAGGCCGTCGTTATCGGTCACCACCAACTGGAACTGGTAGGTCGCGCTTTGCGAGCGGGCGGGAATGGTGGCCTGGGCCACGGCCTGATCCGCTGAACCCAAGGCGGCCGGAGGTCCGGACAACTGGGTCCAGGCGTAGGAGACAATCTGGCCGTCGTTGTCCTTGGACAGCGAGCCGTTCAGCCAAGCCGTACCACCGGAAGCGCCGAAGTTGCTGCTGGCCGAGAGCTTGACGATCGGGGCGGATGGCGCCTTGTCCGAGGCGATGAGGATATCGTCCAGGCGGATTTGCGGGCGCGCCCCGGTCACCCCCGTGTCGATGTAGTAGTACTTCCAGCGAACCTGCACGTAGGGCTGGTTGTTGACCAGGGCCGGCAAGGCGACCGGTCCGAAGTTCTGGGCATGGCCAGCGGTGGCATTGCGCAGGTATTCCACCGGCTGGCCATTCTCCAGGACATCCACGAACGGCCCGCTGGCGCCGATGCGGTATTGCAGGCGCAATCCGTAGGTGCGGAAATTCGGCACGACGGTGCCGGCCGTGAACGACACGGTCACGTTGCTGCGGCCGATGGTGGACACGGCGGCAATAGCCGAACCGAGGAAGCCGGATCCCGGCAGGGCGACCTTGTCGCCGGTGTTGATGAACGACACGCCGTTCGTCCCGAGCCCGTTGATGCGGCTGCGCGAGGCAATGTTGTAGGGAAGCGTCCAGACGCCATCCATCGGCACGGACAGGACCGGGTCGGCACCGTCAACCTGCTCGAATAGCATGTGGGCCGGGTAGGTTCCCGCCGCCTCGGTATTCGCCCATTCGGTGAATGCGAAGGGGCCGGCACCCAGATCAAACGGCTGCGGGACCAGGCCGGACTGGTCCGGCGCAAAGAGGGCGGTGTAGGAATGTTCGCCGGCATGGACGAAGCTGAATACGGCATTGGTGGACAGGTCCGCCCCGGTCAACCCATTCACCCACTTCACGAACCGGAAACCCGGCTTGGCCTTCGCGGTCAGGGTCACCGTGGTGTTGGTGAAGTATGAACCCGACCACGGATACACCGACGCGGAGACGCCAGGCAACCCGGGGGTGATCTCGATCGAGTTGACCTGCACGAGACCCTCGTTTGCATCGGATACGTTGACGTGAAGGGTGCGGCGCCCACCGAGGTTGAAGTAGGACTGAAGGTGGCCCCAGACCGCATCGGTGCGCAAGGCGGCGTAGTCGCGAACGCGCTGGAGATCGTTGCTCCAGTTCACCGGTTGGCGCCAGCGGCGCGCATGTTCGGCCATTTCCGGGGCGAGCTTCGCGGCCATGGCCTGGTGGTGCGCAATGACCCGGTCGGCGCGGAACGCGCTGTTCAGGTGGTCGCTGAACCGACTGACGAATTCCGCGCGGAACTCGGAGTTTTCCAGCATCCGGCGCAGGATCAGGGTCGCGTTTGACTTATTCGAGAAGTGTGCGCCATTCAAGGCGGTGGCGTGGGCGAGCGAGTTGTAATTCGCGAATTCGCTGTGGCCGGGGACGTAGGTGAAGTCGGCACCCATGCCGAAGTCGGTATCATAGATCATCCAACGCCAGCGCGCATCGTGGCCGTACGGGGCATCCGGCGCGGTATTCGTGGAAACCGAACGCCAGATCTTCACGTTGTTGCCCGGCCAGTCGGTGTTGCCGCAGTAGATCTCCGTGGAGAGGTAATCGATGTAGTTTCCGACATCGATCCGGTTCTTCACCTGCTCGTAGTTGCCCGACGAAACAACACGTTGTTCGTTCAGGAACTTCAGCAGGTCATAGTAGTCCGCCTTCAGCGGCTCATAGCCGCGGTCGTACACGAGTTGCTGGCTGACCGCGAGATCGGCCTCCATCTGGACAAAGTCGTTTTCACCCAGGCCGTAGTGATTGAGGATATAGCCCTCGTCAAAACGGTCACGGATATGATGGACACCCCAGTATTCGCCGTTCAGGAACACGACGACCGGGCGCGCGTACTGGCGATCCACCTTGAGGTGGGAAATCAGCGACTGGATGAACACATCACGGAAGATCGTGTTGCCCCAGTCATTGCCGCCGGAGCGGAGAATAAACGTGGAATATTTGTTCACCGGCTTGTCCGGGAAAACCTGGTAGTTCAGCGCGGTCGGGTCGCGCATGTAGATGCGAAGGCTCTTGCGCGGGCGGCTCACCGAGGTCGTGCCGTGGAGGCGAATGCCGACATTGTTCTGGAACTGCACGACGCCGTTGGTGTCGATCATTTCCAGCGAAGCCGGCCGTTCCCAGGCGCTGCCGTCCTGGAAGAAGTTGTTGTTGTTCCCCTTGACGTAGATGCCGATGTTCGGATCGAAGAAGTTGCCCTCGTCGGTATTGATCGACATGATCGGCAGGGAATAGCGCGCTGTGCCGGCGGGCGTGATTACGTACGAACGGGTGGCCGCCTTGCTGGCCGCCGAACCGGGGGCAAACACCTTTGCGCGCACGGTGCGGAACCGGAACACGTCCCCGAGCGGGGGTTGCCAGCCCTCGTAGTAGGGAGGTCCGGGGTTCGGGTCGTTGTTGGTCGGGATCAGGGACAAGTTTGCCGTGGCCGAACGCACCGTCACGGTCAAGGCACCGGTATAGACCGGGGAGTTGGTGGTCGGATCGGATCCATCCAGGGTGTAACGAATCACCCCTCCAGCGACCTCGGACGTGATGGTGACGACCTGGTTGTTGGTGTACACGCCGCTTGGAACGGATATGACCGGTATCGGCAGGTCGGCGGGTATGCCGGTGGTCGTGTTGGCGGCACCCGGAGTGGGCTGGTCAAAGAAGTGAACCGGGCCTGTACCGTCCGGTTTGCGACCGGCGCTGCGGTCGTTGCCAATCAAGGTTGCGCCAAAGAAACTCGCCGTCGAACCATCGGCCCGGGTCAGGACGATGTCTTCGCCACCGGAACTGATCGCCCAACTGGTATGAATGGCATTGCCGTTGGTCACCGCCGGACGGTCCTTGCTCGAGGCCCACACCATCAGGAATTGGCCCGGCTGGATCGTCACGTCACCAAACCGCCACTTGTACGGATTTGACGCACTATCCGTCAGACCCCAGTCCAGCAAACTCACCGGCGAAGCTCCCGGATTGTACAACTCCACCCAATCCGAATACGCCCCGTCCTCATCCTGAATCGTCGACACGTTCGAGGACATGATTTCGTTGACGTGCACGGTCTGCGCCGAAGCCGTCACCACCAACGCGAGAAGCCACCCGGCCACCCAACCCATTCCCTTGCTTGCTTTCATCATCGTCATCTCCCATCGATCCACCCATGGATCGACCATTGTTCAAGCGCTTTATTAGACTACGACACCATAAAGGTCAAGCGTTTTATGTAGAACGTTATACTTGGCTTCGGAGAAACCCCTATGTTGTATTCGTCTGGAATTCAGCGGGTTGCGCGAAGATGTCGGAGAACCCGAGGGGGCATCGCGCTCGTTCAGATCTTTTTTCGGCGGGTTTATCGCCGCGAAGGGTCAGGCGAGCCGGGCGATGACGGCATCGGCGAATTCGGCCGTGCCGAGGGGGCCACCGAGGTCACGGGTGGTGGCGCCATCGAGCAGGGCTTGATCGTAGGCGGCACGGATGCGTTGGGCCACCGGGCGGGCCCCGGGATTCCCCTGCTTGTCGGCGAGGTAATTGAGCATCATCACGGCCGACATGAGCAGGGCGAGCGGGTTGGCGAGGTTCTTGCCGGCGATATCCGGAGCGGATCCGTGCACGGCCTCGAAGACGGCATGGCCATCGCCGATATTGGCTCCGGGCACGACACCGAGGCCGCCCACCAGGCCGGCGCACAGGTCGCTGACGACATCGCCGTAGAGGTTTTCGAGCAGCAACAGGTCGAATTGGGTTGGGTCCTGCACGAGCCGCATGCAACCGGCGTCGATGATGATCTCGCGGTAGCCGACCTGGGGGAACTCCGCGTCGTGCACGGCCTTGGCCTTGCGGATGAACAAGCCGTCGGTGAGCTTCATGATGTTGGCCTTGTGCATGACCGTGACGTCGCGGCGGCCGCGCTCGAGGGCATAGGCAAAGGCCCAGCGGGCGATCCGATCGCAGGCGGTTTCGGTGGCGACCTTGAGGCTGGTGACCACCCCGGGGGTGACCTCGTTTTCGATGCCGCTGTAGAGGCCTTCGGTATTTTCCCGGATGATGACCAGATCGACGTTCTCAAACCGGGTTTTCACCCCGGGAAGGGATCGCACCGGGCGAACCGCCGCGTAAAGGTTGAGCTTTTTCCGCAATTGCACATTGACCGAGGAGAAACCTTTGCCAACCGGGGTGGTGCAGGGCCCCTTGAGCGCAACGGCATGCTGCAGGATGGCCTCAAGGGTGGATTCGGGCATGACCGAACCTGCGCGCTCGAGCGCGGTGATCCCGGCATGGCGCTCCTCCCAGATCAAAGCGGCGCCCGCAGCATCCAGTACACGTTTCGTCGCGAGGGAAACCTCCGGGCCGATTCCGTCGCCCGGGATCATCACTACCGTTTGTGTCTTCATGACGTCTCCATGACGCGACCACGGTAGCGCGTTGGCCTTCCGGCGCGAAGGCAGGATTTGGTTAGAACTGGATTGGGCCGAGGGCGTGCGGGTGGTTTATGGCCACGGATTCTGGCTGATCGCGACGTTGGTGCGCTCGCGGGCATCGATGCGGCAAAGGGCAAACCAGACGGGAGCGCCTTTTGGCGGACGGCGACCGAGATACCCTTCGTACACGTTGTTCAGGGTCTTGGAGGTTTGGCCGGGACGTTGCCAATCGAAGTGACCACCGTACACCTGCGACCCCTCACGCCAGAAGATATACGTGCGGGCATCAACGCCGGCCACCGGCTGGTTGGGAACCGGCCAGCCAAGGCGGTCCACGGAGAAGTTGACCATTTTGCCTTCAATGCTGGCGGCGTAAAGGTTGCGGGTAACGGCGGCACTCTTGATCGGCACGCCGGCATGAGGCCCGAGGAGGATGGCCCCGGAGATGTCGAGTTGATCACGCCCATCCGTGGCGATCGGCGGGGCGGGCGCAGGGGCTGGTGCCGGTTCGGACTGGGGCTGGGCGGGCGACGGCGCGGCATTCTGCCCGGAAGCTTGATTGACCACATTCTCCGAGGCACCGGAATCGGTATTGTCGATCGAACATCCGGCCGCGAAGGCCAACACGGCAAGGACTCCAACGCCCAGTAGCATACCCAGCGATTTTTTCATGATTGAGACCTTATACATCGATGATTGGACCCTTGCCGGGCGGAGGCGTTCGACCGGAGGATGACGTTTGATGGACAATCACGGTTTTCCGATCCGTGTTCAACAGAAAAGAGATGAGGCTGACCACCAGGGCACCCCCGAGTGCGGAACCGAAACTGTCCACGTGAAAACCGGCGACCAGGGCGCCGGCCAGCGAGAACAGCGCCGCGTTGATCATCAGCACCAGCAAGCCGAACGAGAGCAGGATAAACGGCAAGGTGATGATCATCAGCACCGGCTTGATAAAGGTGTTGATCAGGCTGAGCACCAGCGCGGTGGCCACCAGCGCACCAGCGGACTCGTACCGGATGCCAAGAAAGGAAAGGTTCGCGGCAATAAAAATCGCCACCAACATGACCGCCCAGCGGATCAGGAATGGTTTCATGGACAACTCCGATCGGGCGGCATGGTGGTGGCGATGGTCCGCGCCGGCCTACTCGACCAGGTCGATCAGGCTCTTGACGGAATCGTTGCCGGAGGATGCCTGAGCCGGAGCGGAAGCACCACCCTCGGCGGGACGTCCGCCACCGGATTGTTCCGTCGGCTGGGCCGAACCTGCTTGATCGCCCTGCGGACGACGGCCACGGTTGCGGTTGCGTCCACGGCCACGGCCACCATCACGGTCGCCGCGATCGCCACGCTCACCCCGGTCTCCGCGGTCGCCGCGGTCGCGGTTGAAACCGCCTTCGCGCCCGCCGTTTTCGGAACCCGCAGGCTCCATCGCCTTGCGCAAGGTGCTGACCCGCATCGAGCCGTACCCCTTGGCGGTCATCTGCGCTTCAAACTCGGCATCCGATGTCACCAGCGCGGCGCGGGAACGACCCGCCTTGGCCAGCGAGGAAACCAGCTTGGCGCGGACGTCTTCAGGCGTCTCGCCGTAGCGGACGGTTACCCCGTTGTAATCCGAATCATCGGCCGCCTCACGCAGCGGACGACCGCCAAACACCACCGTCACCGGAAGGTTTTCGCGCGAGGAGAACCTCGCCAACCGGCTCAAGGCCTGGAAACGCTCGCCGGGGCCAACCCGGTCACCACCGGCCAGACGGTCCCCATCCACCACGCATACCGAGCGGGCGGAACAGCCGCCAAACAGCGCGGCCACTTTCCCCAATAGACTCATACGATCCTCTTGTTCAACGTATTGCATTTGCCGACCGCCGCCGTCCACGAATGGACCCGAGGAGGAGAAGATAACCAGGCGGGATGGTTCGTGGAGGCTGGCAGGGATTCACGCGGGAATCCTTGCGCGCGGTCGTTTTGTACTTGGCCGGAAACCCTACCCGAGAAGTGCAGGGATGGCAAGGCAACAAACCGCCGCGCCATTTCGCACATTCAGCGAGGATTTTTGCGATTATGGGACGGGCTCTGCCAACCGGGCGCGCAGCCAGGCAATGTTCCGCTCGGCGGCAGGCGAGGTTTCGACCGCGCGCGATTGCTGGTACACGGCGAGAGCTTCGGCGTAGCGCCCCATGTCCTTGAGTTGCAAGCCCAGCTCGTTGAGGTAAAAGACATGGCGGGGAACCAGTTCGACCGCCTGCCGACGCAGTTCAAGGGCGCGTTCCTGATCACCCGTCATTTTGTAGAGGCCGCTGAGGCCGTACACGGCATCGACTTCCCACGGGTTCCGGGTCAGGGACAATTCGTAGTGTGTACGGGCATCCGCGAGCCATTGCTCACGCAGGGCGCGGTCACGCACCCAGAAACTGCGCGACCGCAACAGGTGGGCATATCCGATGTGAGCCCGCCAGTTGGCCGGGGACCAGGCCAGTGCCCGTCGGTATTGCGCCTGCGCTTCATCCCACCGGAGCTGGTCCACATTGTCCTCGGCGGCCTGGACGTAGGCATAGGAGACCAGGGAGCGGCCGTACCAGCCACACACCACCAGGCACAACGCGATCAGCACGACACCGGCCCAGCGTGCACCGGCATGCCGCACCTCGACCAGGGTCTCGGCGCGGGCATCGGCCGCCGTGGCCGCGAACAAGGCCGCGATCAGGAAGATATAGACATGGGCATTGGCATAGATGTGGAAGTTGAAGTCAAAGAAGGCGTGGGCCAGGGATCCGGCCATCATGCCCAGCATCCCGGCCATCAGCCAGGCATGCCCCTCATCGTCCGTGGCGCGGATGATCCGCGCGGCGCGGATGGTTACCGCGAGGACGATGGCGGCACAGATCAACAAGCCCGCCAGGCCGAACTCCACGCCGTAATGGAGGTAGTCGTTGTGCGCGAATTCCGGGTCGGCATTGACGGTAAGGTGGTTTCGGTAGTGCGGGTACATCCACCGGTAACTGCCCAAGCCGTGGCCGAACAGCGGCTTGTCGAGCAGGATCGGCAGGGAGTCCTTCCATATGATCGTACGGATATCGCCCTTCAAGGCCAGGGCCACGCGCTCCTGCAGCATCGGCGACGCCTTCCATAACGCGACTCCGAAACCGGCCGCGAGGACCGGGGCGATCAACAGCACCAGCAGGAACTTTTTCAGCCCGCGGCGCAATGAAACCGCGACGGCCAGGGTTACCAACCCCGCCAGCAGGCCGATCAATCCGCTGCGCGATTCCGTCAGGTACAAGGCCGGAAGGGCAATCAACGCCGAATAGCCGGCCACCAGGCGCAACGCCACGCCGGCGCTACGGCAGGCCACCACACCGATTCCGACCGGGATCAGCATCTGCATCAGGTGGGCAAAGTGGTTCGGGCAGATGTAGGCACCGCTGGCCCGCATCGCATACTGCTCCGGACGCTCCTGGTTCAGCACCATGCGGGTACCGTGTACATCCTGGATCAGGGCATACCAGGCCATCAGGCTGGCGGACAACATCAGCAGGGCGAGCAGGATCTTCCAGCGACTGTGGAAGCGAAGCAGGTTCGCCCACGACCAGAAGGCCAGCAGGTAGGCCAGGAACCGAACGGTTTCAAGCGCCGCGTCATACCGCACCTCGGCAAATGGCCAACGGGCCGCGAGGTAGGCCACCAGGCCGAGCAACAGCCAGCCGCCCGGTGGTACGACCCCGTCGCGGCGGTAGGGCGACACGAGGAACCGGTAGGAGACCAGTGCGGCGGATACGGCGATGGCAACCATCAGCGGGCCCATGAGGGTCAGCTTGTTCCCGCCAAACAGCCAAGGCCCCAGCACCGTGGTCAAACCGAGCAGGACCAGGGCCACGCCATCGAGCACCGTGAAGGAGGTCGGGAGCAACGTCTTGCGGCGACGTATGCGGGAAGAGACCGGCACTGTTGAACCGGCACGCATGGGCGGGATCAGAGGATCGAGCGGTTCACCACGATGACATCACCGCTTTCCAGCCGGATGTCCCGTTCCGGATTGCGCTCGATATCGCGCATGTTGATCGTGGTGGTGGTTTTGCCGCGGATCAGTTGGACGTTGCGCTGGTTGGCAAACTCGGTGTACCCGCCGGCCGCAGCGATCGCTTGCAGGATGGTGACGCCACTGACCACAGGGAACCGGCCCGGGGAACGGATTTCCCCGCGGATGAAATAAAACGGCGACGGCATGACCACATTGACCGTGATCGACCGGTAATAGCCGCCCTCGATGTACATGCGGGTAATGTCGGCTTCCAACTGGGAGGTGGACTTGCCGGCGGCAGGGATATCGCCGATCAACGGGATGGTGACATTTCCATCCTCGTCAATGATGTCTTCCACCGCTTCGTCCTTGGGATAAATGCCGCGCAGGTGGATGACCACCGGATCGCCGGACTTGAAACGGTAGAAGGTGACACCGGTCTCCATCGAGGCGAGCGGTTGGGATACCGGCTCAATCACCGGGAGCACCGGCGCCGGGGCGGGCGCCGAGGTTGGCGCGGACGGACGCGGGGGAATCACCGGAGCCACCGCCGAGGAGGTGGCGCCATCCGTCCCGGCCCGCGACATGGACATGGCCAGCGCGGGCCTGGCCGTGGCGGCAGCAAGGCCCTCATCGGCCCCGCCAGCATCGGAAGAACGCGAAACGCAACCGGTCAGCGCAGCCACGGCCAACGCCAACATCACACCGACGATGTGCACCTTCGACATCCGCATCAGATCACTTCCTGTTTCTTGCCCGCGGCCTTGGCGTGCGCCTCGTCCTCATGCGCCGCCGCGTCATCCGGCGAGTAATACGAGTGGTAATAGTAGTAATAATCGTCACGCAGGATGTTGATGTTGTTCAACACCACACCCACCACCTTCGCGCCGACATTTTCAAGCATCCGGCGGGCCCGGGTGGACATGTTGCGCGGATACTTGCGGTACTGGACGACCAGCAGAACGCCATCCACCTCGCTGGAGATGATCGAGGCGTCGCTGACCCCGACGATCGGAGGGGAATCAAACAACACGACATCGTAGGTCTTGCGCAGATCCTGAATGATGGTACGGATGCGCTGGGTATCGAGGATGCCGACCGAGGTGCGGGGCATCTTGCCGCTGGGCAGGAAATGCAGGTTCGGGATCGACGTCGCCTTCACCGCATCCTCCAGGGTCGCCTCCTGCTTCAACACATTGGTCAAACCGAACCGGTTGGACATGTTGAAGAAGGTGTGCTGGACCGGACGGCGCAGGTCGGAATCCACCACGACGACCCGGTCGCCGAGTTGCGCGCAAACGTAGGCAAGGTTGAACAAGGTGGTGGACTTGCCTTCGCCGACGCCGCCGCTGACCACCGCGAAGGTGCCGCCGCGTTTTCCTTCATTGGCAAACATCATGTTGGTGCGGAGCACCCGGTAGGATTCGGCATGGGGGCTCTCCGGCCCTTCCTCGGCCAGCGAGCGAACCTTCTGCGGGATCACGCCGATCACCGGAAGGCCGAGGTACTTCTCCACATCATCCACCGTCTTCACCGAGGTGTCGAGGTACTCGATGAAGTAGGCAAGGCCGATGCCGGCGCCGAGGCCGACGATCACGCTGAGGATGATGTTGACCATCACGCGTGGCCGCACCGGGCGATCCGGCCGCTCCGCACGGTCCACGATTTCGACCATGGTGCGGGGCAGTCCCATTTCGACCCCCTTCTGGGTAACCCGGGCCCGCAAGGCGTTGAGGATCTCCTGCTGGATCATCAGGTTGCGTTCGGCGCGCTCAAACGGGAGGTATTTGTCCTTTTGCGCCTCGATATCGGCCTGGCGCACATCCTTCATTTCCTCGTCGAGCGCCTCGAAGCGGGTTTTCGCCACTTCGTAATCGGCACGCACGCCGGCCTTGAGCCCCTGCAAGGCTTCGGTCAACTGGGTTTTGAGTTCCTGTACACCAGCCTGGATGCGGCGCACTTCGGGATGGTTTGCGCCCAGGTTTTCCATCATCAACTTGAGCTGGACTTCAGCATCCACCAATTGGCGCCGCAAGGCCAGCAACGAGGCATCGTTGACCATGTACGCGGAGGCGTTCATCAACTCGTCACCTTCCAGCGCCTCGATCTGCTCGAGGCGGGCCCGGCGGGTCAACATGTCCACGCGGGCCGCCATCCGGTCACCCTCCATCTGCTGGATGCGCACATTATCGGCACGCACCCCGCGCGTGAGCACGATCACCCCCTGCTCCTGGCGGATGCGTTCCAGTTCGTCCTCGGCGGCGTTGACCTTCTGCTGCTGCTTGAGCAACTCGTTTTCCAGCGCGGTCACCGCGGCGCGGATCTCGACATCCTTGGAGGACTGGCGGTAGGCCCGGTAGGCATTGGCCACCTCGTTGGCGATGCGCATCGCCTCGTCCTGGTCGTCACGAAACACCTGGATCTCGATGAGGCTGGTATCGCGGTACTGGTTGACGCGGACGCTTTGCTCGAGGATCGACATGCAGACATTGCGCGGAATCAGGCCGCCCTTGTTCTCCTCGCGGGAACTCCACTTCTCCTGGAGGTTGAGCTTGTCCAGCACGCTCGACAGGATGGTGCGCGACTGGATGACCTCGAACTCGGTCTTGAGAAAGTACGGATTGAAACCGGACACGATCTGGCGGTCAAATACGTCGATGTCCGTGGCATCCTCACGCACGCGGATCGTGGTGCTGGCCATGTAGATCTTGGGCAGCATCAGCGTATAGCACGTGCCGGACAGCGTAACGAGGATGATGACGGCGAGAATGATCTCCTTGCGCGAACGGATCACCCGCCAGTAATCGAGGAAATGTAGCCCACCTTCTTGATTTTCTTCGTGTGACATATTGATTTACCAAACATCCAGAGCGCAGGCTCTGGATGGGAAGGTCACGACCACAAACCCCGGCCGCCGCCGGGGCGGTTGCCCGGATCAGGCGGGATCAGATATCCAACCGCCAACCGATGGAAATACGGTTGCGGTCGAAATCCTCGCGCAGGTCGGATTGCAGGTCGATGTACTGATAGTTGATTTCGAGCGAATTCCGGGCATTGACCTGGTAGGCTACGCGGGCCGAACCCTGCATGATGTCCTCGTCGCCGGAGAAGTCGGAGGGCAGGTCAAGATCGTTGGCAATACGCTGGTCCGTGTCGTACTCGCTCAACTGGTAACTGCCGGCGAGGTAGAGGGAAATCTTGGCGGTCAGCTCATGCGCGACGCTCGCAAAGAAAATCGTGCGGTCCTGGTTGGCGAAGGGATAGATGTCCGATTCGAACATCGAGAACCCGCCACCCGCGGAGAAACGCGTGCGCGGCGAGTAGATGTAGGTCAGGGTGACGTCGAAGTACGGCTCTTCCGCGTCCTCGATGGTGGCATCGTTGAAATCCTTCATCTGGTAGCCGCCACGCAGCACGCCCACAAAGCTGGCGCCGAGCACGTGCTCGAGGCCGAGGCCGATGTAGTCGGAATCCGAACCGCGGTCATCGCCGTCGTACGAAATCGACTCGCGGCGGTAGTCAGCCATGACGCGGGACAAGTCGGTGATGTTCTGGCGCAAGGTCAAGCCAGCGGCCCAGATGTCATAGTCTTCGGTTTGCGCAACGGTGGATTCGTCGTAACGTAGAACAGTGTACCGACCGCCAACCAGCATGTAGGTGCGGGGAAGGATCTGGTAATCCAGGTTGCCGTCGGTAACATTGTAGATGTAGTCGCCGTTCTCACGCACCACGGTACCGCGGTCGATTTCCTCCGGGCTTTCGGCGTACCGGAAGGTGTTCTTCAACCCCATGGACAGGCGGGGAGACGCGCGGTGATTCAACACGACATCGAAGTCGTGGTGGAGATCGGTGTCATCGGGCTCGCGGTTTTCCCACCAGGAGAAGGAGGGGCGGTAACGCAAGGTCAGGAAGGTCGGCTCGAAGTTCAAGGTAACACCGAGTTCAAGCTCTTCGATCAGTTTGAAGCTGTCTTCCTTGCCGCTGCTCTTCTCGTACACGTTGTCGTCGTATTCGAAGCGGAGACGGTTTCCGACCGACAACCAATTGCCGCCGGATCCGGCTTCCGCCGCCATCGCGCCTGCGTGGCTGAACAGTGCCGTGATCGCGATCAATCCCATTATCTTGAACTGTTTCATGAACGTACTCCTAAAGCGTGATTAACGTCGTGGAACCTGTAAATTACCGGCGCGGGGCGTTGGGCGTGACCGGGCGGGGCTTCGGCGGGGCCGGCGGCGGCACCGGCTCGAGCACATCTTCCCGGGACAGCGTGCGGTTGAAGAACTGGAGGTCGGCGCCGAGCTGCTGCTCGTCCACCGGACGGATCAACGCCGCTTTGCGCAGCGGATCGGTGGAGACCTCGACGGCCTTCAGCGCCACCACATCATCCTTGGTGTCGATCTGGGCGATGGCGTCCTCGATCGTGCCGAATTCGACGCCGATACTCTTGAGGTAATCAACCCACGATTTATCACTTTCCGGATTCTCGATCTTGTCGGTGTCGCCGAGGCACTGCACCATGATGCGGGCCAGGTTGCCAATGGTCACCAGGTTGGTCGGATTCCACCCATCTTTCGGCGAAATGCCGTTCTGCAGAAGGATGGCGTACACATCCGCCGGCTGGGCGTTCGGCGGTACCATGGTCGCCATGCCGAGGACGTTGACCAACATGCTGGCCAGTTCGGCCTCGGTCATCAAATCCTGATCCGCAGAGGCCTCTTCCTGCGCCATGGCAGCGGGTTGCATCCGGGCAGCCAGCGGGGAGAAAACTAGGGCAAACAAGACCAAGGCGATCCATCCGTTACGGCTTTTCATAGCGCTCCTCCAAATATCGATCAAAACATTATGGCTTCGTCGTGGCTATCATACACGCCGAGACGCACTTTATATAGGCCTGAACTTCGGGTAGGGTCAACTGTAAATTCTTGTCATCCCTTCTGATAGGGCAAGAGGCAACCTGTCCTTCGCCACCCCGTAAACAAACCCGCCAATCTAACTTATTACGTACAAACACGTAGCGGATTGCCGACGTCCTGCGTTGTCAGCGCGCCGGTCCGCTGTATATAAGGTGGGATGCCCGAAAAGAATCTGTTTACATTCAGCCTGGCTCCGGACCAGCAGGACCGGCTGGTCGCCCTGCTGGCCGCCGGCAACTACCAACCGACCCGCGTTCCCTATACCCGCGCCGCGGCGACCGGCTCCCAGGTGACCATCAACCTGTACACCAGCGGCAAGCTGGTGGTCCAGGGCAAGGGTGCGGCGGACTGGGTAACCTATACCCTGGAGCCGGAGGTGCTGGGCGAGGCGCGGCTGGGTTACGACGATGTGCACGATCCGGAAGCGACCGAACCGCACATGGGCATCGATGAAAGCGGCAAGGGCGACTTCTTCGGTCCGCTGGTCATCGCCGCCGCCTACGTGGACCGATCCCTGGTCGAACAATTGCGCGCGTTGAACGTGCGCGACAGCAAGACCATCACCAGCGACAAGGCCGCGCTGGACCTGGCCGACCAGATCGCCGCCGTGCTCGGCCGCCGCTTTGCCCTGGTGACCATCGGCCCCTCCGCCTACAACCGGATGTATGCGAAGATGAAGAACGTGAACACGCTGTTGGCCTGGGGCCACGCCCGCGCGATCGAGAACCTGCTGTCCTTCGTTCCCGACTGCCCGCGCGCGCTGTCCGACCAGTTCGGCCCGACCCACCGCATTGAAAAGGCGCTGATGGAGAAAGGCCGGAAGATCCGCCTCGACCAGCGCCCGAAGGCGGAATCCGACCCCGCGGTGGCCGCCGCCTCGATCCTCGCCCGCGCCGGCTTCCTGCGCGCGTTGAAGCAGATGGGGACGACCTATGGCGTGACCATTCCGAAAGGCGCATCATCCGCCGTGCAGGAAACCGCAGTCGCCCTGGTGCAGCAGCGCGGTCCGGCCGTGTTGCTGGAGACCTGCAAAGGACACTTCCGCACCGCCGATACCGTCCTGGCCAAGGCCGGCCACACCCGCGACGACGTGCCCGGCCTGCCCGCGCCGAACCCGACCCCGTTTGTCCGACGCAAGAAAACCACGGAGTGACCCCGATGAAACTGGTCCGTTACGGAGAACCGGGATGCGAACGTCCGGGCGTGTGGATCGATGATCCGGCCGGCGCGCGCATCCTCGACGTGCGCGGCATGGCCTTCGACATCGCCGACTACGATGCGCACTTCTTCGCGCACCACGGCCTGGCCCGCGTGGCCGCCCTCGCCCGCGAAACACGGCGCAAGGAGATCCCGGCCGCCGGCCTGCGTCTCGGTCCACCGGTCGCCCGCCCCGGCAAGATCCTCTGCGTTGGAAAAAACTACGCCGACCACGCCCGCGAGTTCGACGCCGTGGTGCCCACCTCGCCCGTGCTGTTCAGCAAGGCGGCGACTTCCTGGCACGGTCCGTTCGATGACCTGCGCATCCCGCCCGGTGCCGCAGCCATCGATGCCGAGGCGGAACTCGCCGTGGTCATCGGCGCGACCGCGCACCGGGTGACCGAGGCCGATGCACTGCGCCACGTCGCGGGCTATACCGTGGTGAACGACGTGACCGACCGGCAGGCCCAGAAGGAGGGAGGACAATGGTTTCGCGGGAAAAGCGCCGACTCGTTCTGCCCGGCCGGTCCGTGGCTGGTCACCGCGGACGCCTTCGACCTCGCCGGCGGCGCCTCCGTATCATCGTCCCTCAACGGCGCCTCGTTGCAGCAGGGCCACACCCGCGACATGATCTTCAGCGTGCCGTTCCTGATCGCGTTCATCAGCCGCGCCATCACCCTCGAACCCGGCGACGTCATCGCCACCGGCACCCCGGCCGGCGTCGGCTTCGCCCGCAATCCGCCACTGCTGCTGCGCGATGGCGATACCATCGCCTGCACCGTCGAAGGCCTTGGCACGATCACCCAACACGTGCGCGCGGGCTAGTCCGCGCAGCCGCATGAGGACAAAAAAACGGAAACAGGCTTGCGCCTGTTTCCGTTTCGATTCGACCGTGTCGATCGATTACTTGCCGAGGATGGCGTCCTTCGCGGCCTTGGCCACGCGGAACTTGACCACCTTCTTGGCCGGAATCTTGATCGTCGCGCCGGTGGCGGGATTGCGACCCATGCGGGCCTTGCGCTGCACGAGGACGAGCTTGCCGACGCCCGGAACGGTGAAGCTGTTCTTGGCTTCCTTGTAAGCCAGCGCAGCCAGCGCGTCAAAAAACTCGTTCACTTGCTTCTTCGACAGGCCGGTCACGTCCGCCAACTTCGCCGCGGTCTGAGACTTGGTCAATGCCATATACTTGCCTCCTGATGGTTGTTTCTGTTGGTCAAACCGCCCAATGCGGCTTGATTGGTTCGGATTTTGCGCGTGTTCGTGCGCAATACAAGGATTTTTTAACGAAAAACGAGCGATTTCAAAACGCATCCGTCCCGGACAACACCATGCCATGGGCAAGTTCCTCGGCCTTCGCGCGCCCTTCGCGCAGCGCGACCACCGCGAGCGCGAACGCGAAGGTCGTGCCGGGTCCCTGGCTGGTGACGAGGTTGTCATCGATCACCACGCGCTCATCGACCCGCAGCGCATCGGTGAGTTGGGCGGCGGCAAGCGGATGGCAGGTCACGCGCCGTCCGGTGAGGATGCCCGCCTTCTGCAACACCAGCGGGGCCGCACACACCGCGGCGATCAGCTTCCCTCGGCGATGGTGCTCGCGCAAGGCCTCCAGCACACGCGCATCCTCCATGAGGTTGATCGTACCGAGGTTGCCACCGGGCAGCGCGATCACCTCGTAGGCGGCCGGATCGACCTGATCCCACATGCGGTCGGGCATCAGCTTCACCCCGCGCGAGGCCTCGACGACGCCCTTCTTGAGGCCCGCCACATCCACCATCCACCCGGCGCGGCGGAACACATCAATCACGATCACCGCCTCCATCTCCTCCACCCCCTCCGCCAACGGAACCAACACCCGCGTCATAACCCACCTCCGGAATTGTCCATGCATTGGAACCCCAGCCTACCGGATTCTCCAGTGATTGGAAAGATTGACAACCGCCTCGGTTTTCCTACTATCCCCCACTTTGCACGGTCCTTCCGGACCCTTCCGCAAACGGCCAGATAGCTCAGTTGGTAGAGCAAAGGACTGAAAATCCTTGTGTCCCCGGTTCGATTCCGAGTCTGGCCACCATGCTTCGCCTTGGCTCAATACCAAAAACGGGAGCGCGAACGCATCGCGCCGGCTGTTTTTGAGCGACCGACGATTCGCACGGTCGAAGTCAGGCGGTTCTTGACTGGTTTGCCGTCAAGGCCCTAGGTTTGTGCGTTTCGCGCCGTGAACCGGTGGCGGAGGGAGATCTACCGTATGTCGTTGAACGTTAATGATCCGTCACTGAACGAAGAAGCGCATTTTCTTGACCGTCAAACCGGTCCTTTCTTTCGCCGGGTGGATTGGATCGCCTTCTGGGTGACCTTCCTCGTCGCCTTCGGGGTGTATTTCCACTCCATGGCCCCCACCGTGACGTTGGAGGATTCCGGCGAACTGGCCGTCGCCTCCGATTACCTCGGCGTTCCCCATCCGCCCGGCTACCCGATCTGGACGCTGCTGACCTGGTTCTTCCAGTGGATCTTCCACTGGGTCAAGTACTTCGGAACCCCCGACGGCAACCTGACTCTGGTCTGGAAATCATTCCTCCACCTCTTCGGTGCGGACTTCGGCAAGGCGCACCCGAACCCGGCCTGGGGCGTGACCCTGGCCTCGGTAGTGACCGGCGCGGTGGCCTGCGCCGCCCAGGCCATGCTGATCAGCCGCTCGGCCGCCGACGTGCTGTTCCACATGAAAAAGAAGCTCGAGGGCGTATCCACCGGTTCCGAGAACCTGCTTTGCCTGGTCGGCGGCGTGACCAGCGGCCTGCTGCTCGCCTTTAGCCCGGTCCTGTGGTCCCAGAGCACGATCGTCGAGGTGTATTCGCTGAACGCGATGTTCATGACCATCGTCATGCTGTTGCTTTACCGGTTCATGTGCCGCCCGGGCGAGAACATGAACCTGTACACCCTCTGCTTCGTGTTCGGCCTCGGCCTGACCAACCACCAGACCCTCGTCTTCCTCGGACCGGCCATCCTCGTCGCCTTCTTCCTGCGCGACCGCCGCCTGTTCATGGACTCGATCGCCGCCCTGATGCTGACCGTCGGCGTGTACCTGCTCTGGAAGGGCGCGAAGATCGATATCCAAACCTCGGCGACCGCCGCCTCGAGCAAGCAGAGCATGTTCGCCTTCGGGGTGATCCTGCTCCTCGCCCCCGGCGGCCTGTTCATGATCGAGCGCAAGCTGTTCACCGAGTGGAAACGGGTGATCATCTCCGGCCTGCTCGTCCTGCTCGGCCTGACCTTCTACGTCGGCTACATGCCGGTCGCGTCCGAACAGAATCCGCCGATGAACTGGGGCTACCCGCGCACCACCGAGGGTTTCTGGCATGCGGTGGGCCGCGGCCAGTACGAACGCATCGACCCGGTGGAGAATTTCAAGGACATCCTGCGCGATTCGAAGAAGTACCAGATCCTCGTCTGGAAAACGATGTTCGACCCCGGCGGGCACGACCTGATCGCGGTGCGCCAGCACTTCAAGAACGTGAAGGGTTACGAGTTCATCGCCGAACGCGGCGGTTACAGCTCCATCGTCGCCCAGTTCGAGTGGTATGTAGCCTGGGCCGCAATGCTGCCCTTCTTCTTTTTCCGCCGCATCGGCAACCGGGCCCTCGGCTGGCTCGGGGTCACCCTGATCGCCTTCATTTTCCTTACCTTCATCTTCCTGGTGTTCCAGTACCTGCCGCCCGACATCCAGAGCCTGTTCATCGGCCGCGTGCAGTGGATCCAGGCCCATGCCGTGTATGCGATGTGGATCGGATACGGCCTGATCTTCGCCCTGGCCTGGCTGGACTCCAAGCTCGGCGGTTCGCGGATCGTCACCTACAGCGCCGCCGCGCTGATCCTCGCCGCCCCGATCCCGCAGCTCTACCGCAACGCCTATGACGAGCTGTTCATCAAGGAGGTCGGCGGCTGCGAGCAGCACGGACATGACTTCGGCTGGCAGTTCGGCCACTGGCAACTCGAAGGAGCACGGGCCATTCTCGCCGAGATCTCCGAGGAGGAACGCGCGAACTACCCGAACCCCGACTACCCGCCGCCGATGACGACAAACGCCGTGTTCTACGGCGGCACCGATCCCGGCCGTTTCGTGCCGACCTACATGATCTACTCGGCGCACGTCCGCGAGGATGTGTTCCTGATCACCCAGAACGCGCTTGCCGACAACACCTACATGAACGTCATGCGCGACCTGTACGGCGACCAGATCTGGATCCCGTCGCAACAGGACAGCAACCTCGCCTTCCAGCAGTATGTCGCCGACGTGCAGGCCGGCCGCATCCCGGCCGGGGCCGCGGTGAGCATCGAGGGCGGCCGCGTCAGCGTACAGGGCGTCCAGGGCGTGATGACCATCAACGGCATCCTCGCCAAGAACATCTTCGACGCCAACAAGCGGCTCCACGACTTCTACGTCGAGGAAAGCTACGTGATCCCGTGGATGTACCCGTACCTCGAACCCCACGGCCTGATCATGAAGATCAACAAGGAGCCGATCCCCGGCCTGACCCCCGAGATGGTCAAGAACGACCGCGAATTCTGGGGCTGGTACATCGAGCGGCTGAACAACAACCCGAAGTTCGCCCGCGACGTGGTCGCCCGCAAGACCTTCTCGAAGCTGCGCAGCGCCATCGCCGGCCTCTACGCGGCGCGCCGGATGTTCGATGAAAGTGAACACGCCTTCCGCGAAGCCATCGCCCTCTACCCGCTCAGCCCCGAGGCGAACTTCCGCCTCGCCGACATCCACATGCAGCAGGGCGAGTTCGCCGCGGCCCGCGAGATCATCGAGGCCTTCCTGCGCGAAGACACCGAGAACGACAAGGTGCGCGACTTCCTCAACCAGATCATCAACCTCGAGCGGCTTGACCAGCGCCGCCGCGAACTGGAATTGGAATTGCAGACCGGTGGCGACATCAACAAGGCGTTCGAACTGGCCAACATCTACCGCGGCATGAACCTGATGCCGATGTTCGACAGCCTGACCCAGCGCATCCTCCAGCAGCCGGATCTACCGCCGCAGTTCATCATCGAGATCGCCCGGATGTACGCGGAAACCCAGAAGCTGGACCTGTTCATCAACGCGCTCGAACTCTACGTGCAGCGCGACCCGTCCCAGCCGCGCATCTGGCTCGACCTCGCCGCCGCCTATGCCAGTGCCCAACGCCGTCCCGATGCGCTGAGCAGCCTGCGCCGCGCCATCGAGATCGGCGGGGAAACCATCCGCGACGCCGCGCGCAAGGACAACCGGTTCGACCCGCTCCGCGAAATCCCCGAGTTCCGCGCCATCGTCCCGCCCATCCAACCGAACGCGGCCATGCCGATGAACCTGCCGCTGTTCTAGGAGGGAGGGGCGGGTTTCGGATGTCAGGTGTCGGGTTTCGGGGTCGGGCCGTTCGATGAACGGCCATGATCTCCATCCCCGTCCTCCCGGACACCCGGAACCCGACACCTGACACCTCTCTCCCGCCCCTTTTTCATTGATCCGATCCGCATCCGGAAGCTACGGTTGAAGTTTTGAGGCGATTATGAACCTTGCTGACATTCAAGCCCTTACCGAGACCGCCGTGCAGGAAGCCGACGCGGCCGGGAGTCCCGCCGCCCTCGAGGCGGTGCGCGTCCAGTACCTCGGCCGCAACGGGCGGATCAACGACATCATGGCCGCGCTGAAGGACGCGCCCGGCCCGGAGAAGAAGGCGTTCGGCCAGGCCGCGAACCAGTTCAAGGTATCGGTGCAGGCGGCCATCGACCAGCGCCGCGAGGCCTTCGACCAGCAACCCGCCGCCGCGGAGGGATTCGACTACACCCTGCCCGGCACCTGGCCGCTGCAGGGCCGCCGCCACCCGATCAGCCGCATCATCGAACGCAGCATCGAGATCTTCCGCGCCGCCGGCTTCATCGTAGCCGAAGGCCCCGACCTCGAGGACGAGTTCCACAACTTCGACGCCCTGAACACGCCGAAGATCCACCCCTCGCGCGACCCGCAGGATACCTTCTACCTGAAGTCCGGCCAACTGCTGCGCACCCACACCTCCCCGGTGCAGATCCGCTACATGGAAAACCACCCGCCACCGGTCCGCATCATCGCCCCCGGCCGTGCCTACCGCCGCGACACCACCGACGCCACCCACAGCGCCAGCTTCCACCAGATCGAGGGCCTGTACGTGGACAAGCAGGTCTCGCTGGCCAACCTGAAGGCGGACATCCAGTACTACCTGAGCAACCTGATGGAACGCCCGGTGAACATCCGGATGCGCCCGCACTTCTTCCCGTTCACCGAACCGAGCGTCGAACTCGACTTCTCCTGCCACGTCTGCGGCGGCAAGGGCTGCCGCGTCTGCAAGAACAGCGGCTGGATCGAGATCGCCGGCGCCGGCATGGTCGACCCGAACGTGTTCAAGGCCGCCGGCTACGACCCCGAACAGGTCACCGGCTACGCCTTCGGCATGGGCGTCGAACGCCTCGCCATGATCCTCTACGGCGTGCCGGACATCCGGATGCTGTACGAAAACGATCTGCGGTTTTTGGCGCAGTTCTAAACGATCGCGGGACGGGGAGCCCAAGCGCCAAAAACCACAACATTCAACCGTCAACATTCGACACTCAACATTCACCATGAAGAATCAACGTTTCAACCTGGAAGAACGACTTCTGGATTTTGCCGTAAGCGTTATTCGAATCGTCGACAGAATGGACAAAAGCGACAGCGGCAAGCATGTGGGCAATCAGCTTATGCGGGCCGGGACATCCCCACTATTTAATCAGGGAGAAGCCCAGTCTGCCGAATCGCCCAAAGACTTTGTTCATAAAATGAAAATCTGCCTGAAGGAATTGCGCGACACACGGCGGGCTCTTTTGCTGATCGGCAAGGTGCCGCTTATCAAGGACGCCTCTTCGGTTCAGGCGGCTCTGATTGAGACGGAAGAATTGATCAAGATTTTCTTCACAAGCATCAGAACGGCCAAGAGCAATATGGTCCAGGAAGAGTCACCCGAATATGGCGAGTCGACGCTGGAATCCGCCCTTTCATAATGTGAATGTTGAATGTTGAATGTCGAATGTTGGCTGTTGCATGTTGATTTAAAGGTTGTGTCTACATGAAAACCCCTCTCTCCTGGCTCAAACACTACGTGGATCTCGACGCGCCGCCCGCGGAGATCGCGCGCAAGCTGACCTTTTCCGGCATCGAGCTGGAGGGGATGGAGTCGAGCGGAGGCCAGGTGGAGGGCGTGGTCGTGGCCGAGGTCCGCGCGAAGGAGAAACACCCGCAGGCGGACAAGCTGTCGGTCTGCCGGGTGTTCGATGGCCGCGAGGAGGTCCAGGTGGTCTGCGGCGCACCGAACGTGGAGGCCGGCGGCAAGTACCCGTTCGCCCCGATCGGCGCGGTGCTGCTGAATGGTGAACTGAAGATCAAGAAGGCGAAACTGCGCGGCGTGGAATCGTTCGGCATGCTATGTTCCGCCGCCGAACTGGGGATCTCCGGCGACCACCAGGGCCTGATGACCCTCGCGCCGGACGCCGTGCCCGGAACGCCGATGGCCGAGGTGCTGGGTCCGCCCGACACCGTGTACGAACTGGAGATCACCCCGAACCGCCCCGACTGCCTGAGCATGATCGGCGTGGCCCGCGACCTGGCCGCGTTGTACGGCCGCCCGCTAATGAAACCCGCGTTCACACTCGCGGCGACCGGTCCTGACGTGAACAGCGGCGCCTCGGTCCGCGTGGAGAACCCGGCCGACTGCCCGCGCTACACCGCGCGCATCCTGCGCGGCGTGCGCATCGGCCCGTCGCCCGGCTGGATGCGCGACCGCCTGGAAAAGGCCGGAATCCGCCCGATCAACAACGTGGTGGACATCACGAACTACGTCCTGCTGGAAACCGGGCACCCGCTCCACGCCTTTGACCTGCGCCTGATCGCAGGCGGGCGGATCCAGGTGCGCCGGGCCCGCGACGGTGAAACGATGGCGACCCTCGACCACGTCGCCCGCGCGCTGGACCCGAACATGCTGGTCATCGCCGATGCCGAAAAGCCGATCGCCCTGGCCGGCGTGATGGGCGGCGCGGGCAGCGAGATCCGCGACGACACCACCGACGTGCTGCTCGAGGCCGCGGTGTTCGATCCGGCCGTCGTCCGCTATACCTCGCGCAAGTTGCTGCTGTTCACCGACTCCTCGTACCGCTTCGAGCGCGGGGTGAATGCCGAGTCGGTCGACTGGGCGAGCCAGCGCGCCGCGCAGCTGATGGTCGAACTCGCCGGCGCGACGGTGGACCGCGGGGTCATCGATGTCCGCGCCCCCGCCGCCCCGCCGCGTTCGATCACCCTGCGCTTCGACCGCGTGCGCTCCCTGCTCGGCACCGAGATCGCCGGCGACCGCATCGTCGCCCTGCTCGGCTCCCTCGAACTGTGCGCCACCGAACGCACGGAGCAGGGCGCGACCTTCGCCATCCCGAGCTTCCGCTTCGACCTCGAACGCGAGGTGGACCTGATCGAGGAAATCGCGCGCCTGCACGGCCTCGACCAGATCGTGCCGGTCCCCTCGGCCGCCGCCCCGAATCCCGCCGCGAACGACACGCCGGTGCGCCAGGTCTCGGAACTGCGCAACCTGCTGATCCACCTCGGCCTCCAGGAAACCATCCCCTACAGCCTCGTGCCGGATGCCCTGCTGTCGCTGTTCGACCGCAACGATGCGGCCGCGCGGATCGCCCTGCCCCGCCCGGTCACGGCCGACCAGGCGATCCTGCGCACCCACCTGGCCCCGCAACTGGTCGAGACCCTCGGCCGCAACCGTGCGCGCCAGATCAACCAGGCCGCGGTCTTCGAGATCGGCACCGTCTACCACCGCGTCGAAGGCGAGACCTACCGGGAAACCCGCCGGTTCGGAATCGCCCTGATGGGTCGGCCGGCCACCGGCGGCGTGTTGTCCCGCAAGGCCCCGTCGCGCGACGAGATGTTCGGCTGGATCAAGGGCCTGTGGGAACGCATCGCCGCGCACCACGGCATCACCGCCTGGAGCATCGAACCGGAATCGGTCCCGTACGGCGAACCGGGCTACGGGTTCCGGCTCCTGATCGACGGCCAAGCCGCCGGGCGTATCGCCCTGGTCACCCCGGCGATCCGCAAGGAATGGCGCATCACCGACCCGGTCGGCCTCCTCGAAGCGGACGTGGCCCCGGTCGCCTGGCGCGCACGCACCCGACCGGCGTACCGCCCGGTGCCGAACGTCCCTTCGGTCGCGCGCGATGTCGCACTGGTCGCCGATGCCGGCCTCACCCACGCCGCCATCGTCGCGGCCATCCGGATATTCAGCCCGCCGGAACTGGAACATGTCGAATTGTTCGATATATTTACCGGTGAGAGCCTCGGCAAGGGACGGCGCAGCATGGCCTACTCCCTGACCTACCGCTCCGATGCCCGCACCTTGACGGATGAAGAGGTCAACGGGTATCATGAGGCCATCAAGTCGGCGTTGAAAACCGAGTTGAAGGTAGAGATCCGCGAAGGTTGACACCGCCCGGATGGGCGATGGTTCTTTAACAGGATATGCCACGATGTACGGCCGGTGACGGCCACGATTTACCCTGCCTTGTTCGTGATAGGGCCAAGTCCTTCTGACCCAATATTATTATTACCAGGGTGCTCAAATCCCGGCCCGCCCAACCGCCCTCACGAAGGGAATTGGAACGGTCGAGTCAGAGTGCCCACCTCAGTCTTGAGGTGTCAGAGCTCACGCCTAAACGACTTGTGGTGGGGTATTTTTTTTGCGCCGGTGTATCGCAAGAAGGTGTTCAGCGTTCGGTGTTCAGGAAAGACGCGTTCTTACGAACGCACGGCGAACGTGCGTTTGTAGTGACGCCGCAGGGCGTTTCCCGAACACTGAACACGGGACACCGAACTCCCTCGTTACGAGGCTGAACATGGACCTTTTTGAACCGGAAACAAAACGAAGCGGAACGGCAGGCGCGGCCCCGCTGGCCGCGCGCATGCGCCCGGTCTCGCTCGACGATTATGCCGGCCAGCAGCATGTGCTGGGGCCAGGCAAGCTGCTGCGCCGGGCGATCGAATCGGACCGACTCGGCAGCATCATCCTGTACGGACCACCCGGGTGCGGGAAGACCTCGCTGGCCGAGGTCATCGCCACCGTCACCGGCCGCCATTTCGAACGCACCAGCGGCGTGCTCGCCAACGTGGCCATCCTGCGTTCGCTGCTGGAAGCGGCCGAACAACGCAAGCGGTTCCGCGGCCGCGAGACCATCCTGTTCATCGACGAGATCCACCGGTTCAACAAGGCGCAGCAGGACGTGCTGCTGCCCTACGTGGAGGCCGGGGCGATCACCCTGATCGGCGCCACCACCCACAACCCGTTCTTCTTCATCAACACGCCGCTGACCTCGCGCTCGCAGATCTTCCAGCTCGAGGCACTCGGCGAGGCCGATGTCGTGGCGCTGCTCCGCCGCGCCCTGACCGATGCACGCGGGCTCGGCGACCTGCGCATCGCGGCCGACGACGAGGCCCTCGCCCACCTCGCCCGGGTCTGCGAAGGGGATGCCCGCAAGGCACTGAACGCGCTGGAGATCGCCGCGCTGACCACGCACGCCGACGGCGAGGGCACCGTGCGCATCACCGCGGCGGTGGCCGAGGAGTCGATCCAGAAGAAGGCCGTCGTCTACGACAACGAGGACGGCCATTACGACACGATCAGCGCATTCATCAAGAGCGTGCGCGGCTCCGACCCGAACGCCGCGCTCTACTGGCTGGCCAAGATGCTCTACGCCGGCGAGGACCCGCGCTTCATCGCGCGCCGCCTGATCATCCTCGCCTCCGAGGACATCGGCAACGCCGACCCGACGGGCCTGACCCTGGCCGTTTCGGCGATGGAGGCGGTGGAGTTCATCGGCATGCCCGAGGCCCGTATCGTGCTCGCCCAGGCGACCACCTACCTGGCCACCGCGCCGAAGAGCAACGCGTCCTACGCGGGCATCGAGGCCGCATGGACCGACATCCGCGAGGGCCGCACCCTGCCCGTCCCGAAACACCTGCGCGATGCGAGCTACAAGGGGGCGGAACGGCTCGGCCATGAAGGCTACCGCTACGCCCACGACTATGCCGGGCATGTGGTGGACCAGGAATACCTGCCCACCTCGAAAATCTATTATCAGCCGACCGGGGAAGGCTATGAGCAGCGGATCCTCCAGCGCATGGAACGCTGGGCCGACCTGCGCCGCCAACAGAGGAACGAAGCACCATGACCAAGTCCCAACTGCGCGATCAATTCCGCCAGCTTGAACGCAACCGCCCCGCCGACGAGGTGGCGCGCTACAGCCGTGCCATCAGCGAACGGCTGCTCGGCCTGCCCGTGTTCCAGAAGGCGCAGCGGGTCGGCGTGTACCTCGCGCTCGCCACCGAGGTACAGACCGGCGAGATCATCCACGCCTGCTGGGAGCAGGGTGCCGACGTGTGCGTGCCGTACTACCTGCCGGAAAAGAAGATCTACAGCCTGAGCCGCCTCCAGCCCGGCGCACCGCTCAAGGAGATGAAGTGGAAGTTGCGCGAGCCGGAGCAACCGGATCCGGTGGATCCGGCGACGCTCGACCTGATCCTCGTTCCCGCGATGGCCTTCGATGTGCACGGCGTGCGGCTCGGTCACGGCGGCGGCCACTACGACCGGCTGCTGCCCGCGGTGACCGGCTACCGCCTGGGCCTCGCCTTCCACGAACAGGTGGTGGACGCCCTGCCGAGCGAACCGCACGACGAGAAGGTCCACGCGATCCTGACCGAGCAGAAGCTGTTCGAGGCGATTCCTTGATGCGACCGCGAATGAACACGACCCAACACGAATGGAGGAGCAACTCCGGCGTTTCCCCGCCGGTTCTCCTCGATCTGTATGCGTGCCTGTTGGTGTTGATGCGCGGTTTGCTTTTCCCCGCTTTCCCAACAAAACAACAAACCCGGCGTGCGCGTACCATCAACCCGCACACACCGGATGGAGGATACCATGAGTGCATTGCACGGGTTGATACTCACCGCGGCCGGCCTCGGCCTGTTCGGGCTGGGCTATGCCCTGCGCGTCTGGCTGTCGCGCAAGGCGCTCCACCTGGCCGAAAACAACATCGAGGCCCTGCTGGGCAACGCCCAACGGGAAGCGGAAGCCATCATCCGCGAGGGAAAACTGCAGGCGCGCGACGCGGTCCACCAGGCCCGCGAGCAGTTCGATGTCGATACGCGGGCGCGGCGGCAGGAACTCAAGGACCTTGAGGACCGCCTGATCCAGCGGGAGGCGGGTATCGACCGCAAGCTGGAAAGCCTCGACCGCCGCCTCGAGGACCTCGACGCCCAGAAGGCCCTGCTCGCCGCGGAGCAGCGCGAACTCGACGACCTGCGCGCGCAACACATCCAGCGCCTGCAGGAAGTGACCGGCCTCGACCGCACGACCGCCGAGACCCGCCTGCTCCAGGAACTCGAGCGCGACCTGAAGGCCGAATCGGCCACGCTGGTCCGCCGCATGCAGCAGGATGCGCACGAGACGGCCGAACGCGACGCGCGCAAGATCATCGCCCTCGCCGTCGAACGCTACGCCTCGGAGCAGGTGAACGAGATGACCACCTGCGCGGTGTCGCTCCCCGGCGAGGAGATGAAGGGCCGCATCATCGGCAAGGAGGGCCGCAACATCCGGGCCATCGAGGCCGCCACCGGGGTGAACATCCTGATCGACGACACGCCCGAGACGGTGGTGATCTCCGGGTTCGATCCGCTGCGCCGCGAGATCGCCCGCCAGAGCCTCGAACAACTCATCGCCGACGGACGCATCCACCCCGCGCGCATCGAGGAGGTCGTGCACAAGGTGCAGTCGGAGATCGCCGGCATCATCCGCACCTCCGGCGCGAACGCGCTGTTCGAACTCGGCCTGCACGGCATCGAACCCGCGGTGGAGGAGATGATCGGCCGCCTGAAGTTCCGCCACAGCTACGGACAGAACGTGCTGAAGCACTCGGTCGAGATGGGCCACCTGATGGGCATGATGGCATCGGAACTCGGCCTTGATGCCGCCATCGCGCGGCGGGTCGGGCTGCTCCACGACATCGGCAAGGCGATGGACCATGCGATCGAGGGCAGCCACGCGCTGATCGGCGCGGACTTCCTGAAGAAACACGGCGAGACCGCGCTGGTGGTCAACGCGGTGGCCGCGCACCACAACGAGGTCGAGGCCGAAAGCATCTACGCGATCCTCGCCCGCGCCGGCGATGCGATGACCGCCTCGCGTCCGGGCGCCCGCTCGGAGAACACCGAGATCTACCTGAAGCGGCTGGAAAAGCTGGAACAGATCGCGGGGTCGTTCCGCGGGGTCAGCCGGTGTTACGCGATCCAGGCCGGCCGCGAGGTACGGGTGTTCGTCGAGCCGAAGAGCATCGACGACCACGAGGCCCTGCTGCTCGCCCGCAACATCAGCCGCCAGATCGAACACGACATGCAGTACCCCGGCCAGATCAAGGTGACCGTGGTGCGCGAAACCCGTTGCGTGGAATATGCCAAGTAACCCGCTCTATCCGGAGGTGCTCGAGCAGGCGTGGATCCGCCATGCCATGGAGGTCACGCGGATCGGCAATCCACGCCTTGCCGTGGAGCGCCTCGCCACGGCGGCGGGCTCGCTGAGCGATGCCTTCACCACCGGACGCGATCCGTCGTTCGCCGGGTATGCCGCGAACCGGCAGGCCCTCGCCGCCTATGGCCTGTTCTTCTTCCCGCGCGCCTATGCCCGCACCCTGCTGGCCCTGGCGGAGGCGCACCGGCGCGGTCGCGCTATGGCCGGGCGCACCAGCTACCGCGTGGTGGACCTCGGCGCGGGAACCGGTGCGGCCGGGCTCGCCGCCGCGCAGGCGCTGTCCGGATGGGAACCGGAGGCGGCGATCGAACTGCACCTGATCGATGCCGCCGATCACGGCACGGACCTCGCGCGGATGGCCTTCGCCGCCGGACAACACCTGTGGCGGCGGGTGCGCCTGCACACCGTCACCGCCGATGCGCGCACCTACGCCGTCGCGCCGGGAGCGGACCTGATCCTGTGCAGCTTCGCGATCAACGAGTGGATGGAGGCGCAGCCGGACTTCTCGCTGGAGGCATGGACCACCCGGCTGCTGCGTTGCCTGCGGCCGGGCGGCTGGCTGGTGTTGCTCGAACCGTCGTTGCGGTTCTCGGTCGAACGGCTGGAGCGGTTGCGCGACGGCATCGCGGCCGGCGGGACCACCCGCATCCTCGCCCCCTGCCCGCACCACCACGCCTGCGCGATGCTCGCGGAGAAGCGGGGCTGGTGCCACGAGGTGCGTACGTGGCGCACCCCCGAATCGCTGCGCTGGATCAACCGCAACCTGCAGCGCGATGTGCATCTGCTCAAGTACGCGATGCTCGTGCTGGAGAACGGTCCGCCGCCGGACGCGCCGGAAACCTGGACGCGGCTGGTCAGCCCGCTGCGCAAGGAAAAGGGCAAGTACGGCTTCCACGGCTGCGGTCCCGACGGCCGCGTGCGCGCCTGCGAATGGCTCACCCGCCACCTCACGCCCGAGCAGAAGGAAGCCTCCGAGGCCCTCGAGCGCGGTGACCAGGTGGTGTGGCGCGCGGAGCAGGTGCTGGGCGACGGCGCGACCGAACGCAGCGCCGGCCCGCCGGTCAAGGATTGACCACGACGCGGTAGAAGCTGCCGGCCGACGCGGGTGCGAGGTCCGTGTAGGTGTTCATCGGCGGCGTGGCGAGGAGGTTGCTGGCGATCAGCGCATACGCCGCGGTCAGGTTCGTGCCGCGGTAGAGGTGGTAGCGCTGGTCGGCGGCGCTGTTCCAGCGGATGATCCAGCGTCCGTCGGCGGCGGGCATCAGATCCAGCGCAGCATAGGTCGGATCGTACGACGCGGTGTAGGCGAGGGTCGCATCGTTGAAGGTGATGATCACCGGTCCATCCACCACGCCGTTGAGCTGCATGTTCGCGGATTCACCCTTCACGGCCGTGCCGCCCATCGGCAGGGAAGCCGCGAGGCCGTGCCCCCAGTTGTCGGTCCACGTTCCGTTCGCGGCGAATTTGAATTGCGGATTGAAGGCGTTGGTGAAGGTCACGACGGTGCGCCACAGGTGGTGATCGACGAGAGTCATGCCATTCCCGGCGGGGTTCCAGTTGTTCGCCGTCCCGGGGACGGCCATCGCGGCCACGTTCGCGCGCGGCAGGTCGAACACGGTCGGGTTCATCGCGCGGCGGTACTCCTCGAGGTTGGTGTACACATCGCCATCGGGGCTGGCCAACGCGGCGGCATTGGTGGGGTGCCCGAAAAACTGCACCTCCCACCAGTCGGGCAAGCCGTCGCCGTCGGTATCGGGATCGGTGGACACCACGGAGAAGGCGCGGTTCGATTCGTTGAAGGTGAAGCGATACGTCCCGTGCAGGCTCTGGGTCACGGCGATGAGGAAGTTGCCGCCGAAGGTCGCGGTGCTGTTCGCGGGCAGGCTCAACGTGGCGAGGGCATTCGCGGCCCAGCGCAGGTTCGGATCCCCGTTGGCGACGAAGCGAAAGGTCGTGCCGGTGGTCTGGACGAGGTTGGTGGCGAGGATCCAGGTGTAGTGGTTGGAGGGATCCTGGGACATGAACGGGCTGGTCAACGCGAAGCTGCCCTGGATGCGCAGGTTGTTGTAGGCGGTCAGCGGGGCGTTCCAGACGACCGGGTTCAGGCCGCGGCGGAATTCCTCCTGGTTGTCGTAGAGGTCGCCATCTGGGTTGGCGAAGCGGTCGGGATTGCGCAGCGGGTCGAGGCCGTGGAGCGATTCCCAGGCATCGGGCAGGTCGTCGAGATCGGAGTCGGCGGTGGCGATCCGGCGCACGGTGAAGACGCGGGTCTGCTCGTGGAAACGGAAGCGGTAGGTCGCACCGGCGGCGAGGTTCGAGACGATGATGTTGTCGTTGATCGGTTCGGCGGCAAGCGTCATCGGGGCGCGGAAAACGGCTTGCGAGACGATGCCCCAGTTCACGTCCCAGCCGTTGTTCGCGGTGAACTTGAATTCAATGCGCGAGGCGTTGATCACCAGGTCGCGTTGCCAGAGGTGATCGGCAATGCGGGCCATCGTGCTGGCCGAGGGGTTCCAGCCGTTGAAGTCGCCGGCCACGCCGACCGTGGCATGCGCCGAGGCGGGCAGGTTCCAGGTGGACGGGGCGGTACCGGCGCGGAATTCGTCGCGGTGGGTGTAGGCATCGCCGTCGGGGTTGCGACCGGCATCCGCGCCGTTGAACGGGTTGAGGCCGTTGGCGAGTTCCCAGGTGTCGGGCAGTCCGTCGCGGTCGCTGTCGGCCACCGCGGGCAGAATCCGCGAAAGGACCAGCACGCTCCACGGGGCGAGGTAGGGGTTGCCGCGGAAATCCTCCCAGGCGAAGACCTCGGTGCTGCCCCACGAGGTGAAGCCGGGGCCGTAGGTGGCGAGATCGCTGTTGAAATGCACATGCCACAGGCCGTTGGTCGGGAAGTCGATCCAGTAGCCATCGACGTGGTTCGACGATAGGTTGACGAGGACCACCACATCGTTCTCGGGTTGTTCGGCGAGGCCGCGGCGGATGATCAGCAGGGTGCCGTTGTTGGTCACCGAGGTCTCGGTGAGCGGACCGGTCAGGCCGGCGCTGACCCCCTGACGGTTCAACCGCAGCGCGGCGAGGTCGCGGTGCAGGCGCACGAAACCGGCCTGGGTATTGGTGCGGGACCAGTCCACCGGGAGCAGGTCGCTGAACAGGTTGGTATCGAGCAGCTCCTGGCCCTGGAACAACATCGGGATACCGGGGCTGGTCATCAGCAACGCGGATGCGAGGCTGGTCTTCTTGCGGGCGAGCAGGCCGGCGGGATCGGCCGGGACCATTTCCGTGGGGAACCGTAACGCGCCTTCATCGGCGTTATGGTCGCCGGCCTCGTCGTGCGACTCGGTGTAGATCAGCCGTGCGGTGTGGTTGCTGCCGCGGATCAGGGTGGCGAGGGTTTCGAGGTCGCGGCCGGCATCGTTGGTCAACTGGGCGCTGAGGCTCTCGTGGAAGGGACGATACCATTCGGTGTGGAAGCCGAAACCGTTGGTCAGCGGCGCGGTGATCAGGCCGTCGTTGATGTGGTCCTCCGCGATGTGGAGTTTCTCGGGAAACTCGTCGGCCATCATCGTACCGACGTCGCGAAGCAGGCGCTCGCCATCGGCGATCGCGGTGAAGTTCGTGGTGAATCGCATGTACAGGGTGGCATCCCAGCGGAATCCATCCACGCGGAACTCCTCGATCCACATGCGCAGGTTGTCGAGGATGTACTGGCGCACCTCGGGGCGTCCGTAGTCGGGGCGCGGCCCCCACTTGGTCTGGCTGCGCTCGGCATCCTGGTAGAAGTAGATGCCGCCACCGGAAGGTCCGGACCAGCCGTCGAACGTCCACAGCGAGTTCCCGAGGTCGTCGGGTCCGTAATGGTTGTGCACGACGTCCATCAGCACGGCGAGGCCGCGGGCATGGCAGGCGTCGATAAACGCCTTGAACGCGTCGGGTCCGCCGTAGGCGCTCTCCACGGCGAACGGATCGGACGGGTTGTAGCCCCAGCTGTGGTCGCCCGCGAACTCGGCCACCGGCATCAGTTGGATCGCATTCGCCCCGAGTGCGGCGACATGGTCGAGCCGGGCGATCGCCCCGGTGAAGGTGCCGCCGAACGTGCCGATGTGCAGCTCGTAGATGACCAACCGATCGCGCGGCGGCGGGATCATCGGCGGAGTGCCCCACCGGTATGCGGCGGGATCGTAGATCACTGCGGGCGCTTCGCCCGAATGAATCACCTGGCGTGCCCGCGGATCGCGACGCCGGTGTTGGTGGTTGATCGAAAACTTGTATTTATGGCCGGGGCGCGCCGCCGCGACATCGAGTGACCACACCCCGTTACTGGCCGGAAGCTCGCGCACCAGCGGCAGGTTGTTGGTGTTCCATCCGTTGAAACTGCCGAACACGGTGATGCTCGTCGCGTTCGGCGCCCAGACGCGGAAGGTCACCCCGGTACCTGCGGCATCGGCATACGGAACCGCACCCCAGCCGGACCGCGTCGATTGTGCTGACACATTCGGCACGACCAGGGAAAGCAGAACCGGAACCAACCATGGAAGAAAACGTTTTAACACGATGCCTCACCATACCCGCCACCCCCGGATTGTTTAAGCGGTTTTACAAGTAAATCGGCGCGGCGGTCGTCGCTCATTACGTACGTCATTACCGATGAGGCCGGTCACCGGAAATCCGGTATCCCTTCTCCCTGATTTATCACTTTCGCAGTCGCCGTAATTTGTTGGGGGAAAATAGACTACATACTTTCGCGCCGGTAAATTTTCACCGCCTTCTTACTCCCGAGCCTGCAAGCGGTTAGGACGACGGGACTGACGGTGGCCTGGTATTCGGCCCGGATGCGCCCGTACGGTACGGTGCGTGCTTTATTAAAGAGGCATGATCGAACACGGACACCGGGAATTTTGGCATTGGCTACGGAATGGCCTGCTGATGCTTCTGGCCTATGCCTTGGTGGCCATGGCCCCGGAGGCTGCGGCGCCGCCGACGGTATCCCTGGCCATCGCATCGGACGGTCCGATCCTAGACGAATGGGGTATGCGGTTGGCGGGAACCGATCCGGAAGCTGACACCCTCGGCCTCGCAGTGGTGGCTGGTGATGTGGTGCAGGTTTTTTCCACGGCGGACGGAATCGCCTACCCGCCGGCCATGGATGGCACACCGGACGATCGCACCGTGCTGGTCAAGACCTGGGCGGTGGGTCGCGGTGCCGCGATGGATGACGCGACCTCCGGCCGGTTCGGTCTGGTGTTGACGCCACGCCCGGCGGGCGGGACCCGGTTGTTCGTGCGGGTCTTCAACGAGGCATCCGTGGAACAGGCCTCGTTCTACGCCGACTCGCAGGTGTTCACGGTCAGCGCGGTGAGCAATCAACCGTTCCTCGCCACCTTTTCCGCGATGGCTCCGCTTGACACCGGGGATGCGGATGCCGACGGGTTGATGAACGCATGGGAGCAAAGTATGGGTACCGACCCGCACAGGGCGGACTCGGATGGCGATGGACTGACCGACGCCGAGGAAATGCTGGCCGGTACGGATCCACGCAACGCGGCTTCGGTGCTGGAAGCTTCCGGCTTGCAGACCTTGTCGGCCGATCACCTCGTCCTCCAATGGCCAACAGTCACCGGACGGACCTACATCGTGGAGCACTGGCTGGATGGTGACGGGACCGGATACCGGCCCGTAGCCGTGTTGGCAGGAAATGGCACCATGCGCGAAATCGTGCTGCCCGGCACGGCGGCAACTTTCGCCCATATCCGGATCCGCGTTGAACCCACCGGAGCCGCGGAGTAGATCATGAACCGACCATCCACCGCCACCCTGCGGCACATCATCCACGGCCTGGCCGCCAGCCTGCTCCTGGCTTCCGCAACCCATGCCCAGTCCATCGTGCAAACCTACTTCATCCCGTTCGACGAGGACGAGGTGAACGTCGCCCTGAACACGATCGACAACTTCAGCGGAAACATCGGCACCACCTTGCGCAGCACGATCTCCATTGTCGGCGGCATCACCAACACGGTGTTGTACTGGGACCACTGGGAGGATGGCTATGAGGCGAACATCATGGCACCGACCCAGGCCACGACCAAGGTCTGGGGCGACAACAATCCGCTGAACGGCATCCCGCCCGGCTTCAGCAGCGACCGCGTCGGCGAGGGCGATATCATCACCCTCACCAACGATATTCCGCTTCCGCGCTCCGGCACCAACATCTACTACGATGCGCGCGACCGGTTGTCGGTCACTCGCTGGGTCGCGATGAGCCGCTACCTCTACGCGCCGAGCCCCGGCGAGGTGCTCGCAGATTCCGCGCAGATTTATGACCGCAGCAAATTCGGATTCGAGTTCCGGGTCCCGGTCGGCATCAATGTCGGGACGAACGAGATGTTCGAATATGCCTCGCTCCACCTCGGGGCCGGTTACGACGGCACGGTGTTGTCGGTCGATGGCGACGCCGACGGGGCCATCGACGAGACCGTACACCTCAACGCAGGACAGAATCACTTCGTCCGCTTCGTGTCGCGCGGGGCCTCGGTCACCGCCACCAAACCGATCCAGGCCCACATGATCACCGGCGACATCGGATCGAACTACGAGATGCGCTTCTTTGAGTTGTTCCCTCGCAGCCAGTGGGACACCAGCTATTTCACCAGCGTGCACTCAGTCTCGAACATCGCGACCGAGGTGTATGTCTACAACCCCAATGCCACCGCGATCACGGTGACCTGCCGGTCCCTTTACAGCACCAGCCGGATCGACGTGGCGGCCAACACCACCGGCATCTTCACCATGCCGACGAACAGCGGAGCCGTGTTCTACACGACCAACGGGCTGTCCTTCGTCGCTATCTCCGCCACCGATGCGGGCAAGGCGATCGCGCTGAACCAGGCCTATGACTGGGGTTGTTCGCTGATTCCGGTACGCGCCCTGACTACAGTCAGCATCGTGCCCTGGGCGCCCGGAGCCGGTGGCAACCCGCTCGCCTCGCGCAACGGCAACCCGATCTGGATCACCGCGGAAAGCAACACGACGTTGTACATCGACCTCGACGGCAATTCCTTGACGGGCCCGCTGACCGATGCCTATGGACGGCGGTACGATTACCACACCAACCTGCTCGCCCTGCAGTCGATCCGGGTTTCCGACACCAACGACAACGACCAGACCGGGATGCGCATCTACACGCTCGACGGGGTGAAGTTCGCGACCATCTGGGGCCAGGATCCCGCCGTGGCCCTGACCGGCAACCCCTACCTCGACATGGGCGCGGCGGTATTCCCCTTCCCCACCGTGCCCGCCGTGAAGGACTGGTCGCTGGAGACGGACCGGAATACCAACGGCGTGGTCAATCCGGGCGATGACGTGAAGTTCACCATCCACGTGGTGAATGTCGGCTACTCCGACGCGAACAACGCCGTGGTGTACGACACCGGCGCGTCCAACACGACCTACCTGGCCGGCAGCTCGTTTGTCAACGGCACGAACATCGTCGACGACAGCACCCCGCCCTTCGACACCGCATTCCCCTTCGACGAGTTCGGCTACAACCTCGGTTTCATCCCGATCGGCCACACCGCCACGGTTACCTACGTGTTCACGGTGAACGACCCCTTCCCGACCAACACCGACGGCATCGTCAACGGGGTGTACGTGGACAACCAGACCCAGGTGTTCGTCCCGGTGCCGATCCCCGGATTCATGATGACCAAGACCTCGACCACCAACCTGCTGGAGCCCGGTGACCGCTTTACCTATACCATCGACATCACCAGCACCGCGAATGTGCAGCAGACCGGCGTACGCGTGCTCGACGAGTTGCCCGTCGGTGTCACCTACGTGAGCAACACGACACGCATCGAAGTCTTCGGCGCCTTCACCGGCACCCTGGCCGACTACTTCACGGTCGATGATGAATTCAACGGGTCCGACGGCGGCCTGCCCTGGCTCGGCGTATGGGAGGAGATCGGCGAATCCAACGGGCCGGGTGCCGGCGATATCCGCGTCACCACCGACACCACCGCGCCGGGCAACCGCTACATGCTGCGCATCCAGGGGGGCAACCGCGGGGCCATGCGCCAAGCCGACCTCAGCGCCTTCACCAACATCACCCTTGCGTTCCGCTACCGGCGCGACAGCATGGAGGCCGGCGATACGGTCAGCGCCTCGGTTTCCTCCAACGGCGGTGTCTCGTGGACCATCCTGACCAACCTGTCCGGCTCCGCGTTCGACGGCACCTACAGCGCCGCCACCAACCTGAACGCCTCAGCCTTCCGCAGCACCAACTTCGCGTTGCGCTTCCTGGGCAACAGCACGATGGACACCAACGACCGGGTGTGGATCGACGATGTGATCATCACCACCACCGGCCTGAACCCGACCAACCGGGGCGGTCCCCCGCCGACGCTGGCCGCAAACTACATCATCGCCTCCGGCCAGACCATGCGCATCACCTTCGACGTCACCATCGACGGCGCCATCGCCACCTCAAACATCATCAACCGCGCCTTCGTCAGCAGCCACGCCGCGTCATCGCCCCTCGAAGCCGCCGCGACCAACACCGTGCTGCTCCCGGCCCGTTCGCGCATCGGTGGATGGGTCCGCAACGACACTGAGGGGCTCGGCAACCTTAACGGCCTCTTCGCCGGCATCCCCAATGTCCCGATTACGCTCTACACCGATCCCAACCGCGACGGGTTCCCCGACGATGGCGTCCTTGTCGCCACCGCCTATACCGGCAACGACGGGTGGTTCGAGCTCGGCTACTTCCCGTCCAACGCGTATGTGATCGCCCAGACCGACCTGGTCAATTTCCGCAGCACCGCGGACAGCGACGGCGGCCACTCGAACCTGATCGCCCTCGTCACCGTCAGCGGCACCGACGCGACCAACCACCTGTTCCTCGACTCCCAGACCGCGTTGATCGGTGGCCAGGTCCGGTTTGACCAGGATGGCGACGGCGACATGGCCGATGACGATGAAGGGATCGGCGGCGTAGTCATCACCCTGTACACCGACCCCAACCGTGACGGGTATGAAGCCGACGGCGTGACCGTCTCATCGCGGGTAACCATCGCCAGCGGTGATTTCCAGTTTGCCCGCGTCGAAACCGGCGCGTATGTCGTCGTGGCACAAACCATCAGCGGCATGGGTTGCTCCATGGACAGCGACACCGTGAACGATTACCGCATCGCGGTGTACATGCCGGGCGGACTGGATGACACCAGCCTGGTGTTCCTCTACTCGAGCAGCGGCCTGTCGCTGACCAAGACCGCGTCGCCCAGCGGCATCTGGTACAACAACCTCCAGGCCCGCTACGTGGTCACGGTCGTGAACACCAGCCAGTTCATCCATACGGGGGTGAACGTGATCGACAGCATGAGCGACGGACTATCGTACATTGCGGGGAGTGTCAGACTCAGCGGCCAACCGACGAATTATGTGACCCAGGTGTACACCAACGCCGGCACGAACACCTTCTCCGTTCCGGCCGGCGTGACCCAGGTTGAATACCTCGTGGTGGGCGGTGGCGGCGGCGGTGGCGGTATTCCGTCCGGATCGTACGGCGGCGGAGGAGGCGGCGGCGCCGGCGGTCTGCTGTCGAACATCGGCGGCGCACCGATGGCGGTAACACCAGGCTCGAATTACATGGTCGTGGTCGGAGCCGGTGGCAGCGCCGGGGTCGGCGGCACACCGGGCGGCAATGGCGGCACGTCGCGCTTCCACACCGTGTACGCGGCAGGCGGCGGCGGCGGGGCATCGTCCGGCAACAACAACGGACGCGCGGGCGGCTCGGGCGGCGGCGGCGGGCTGAACACCTCCGGGCTTGGGGGAACCGGCATCGCCGGCCAAGGCAACAACGGCGGCAGCGGCGCCTCGTCCGGCAGCAGCGCGGGCGGCGGCGGCGGTGCCTCCACCATCGGCACCAACGGATTGACCGGCGGTGTTGGCGGCGCAGGTGGCGCCGGCTCAAGCAACCGTATCACCGGCGCGTGGGTGGCTTACGCCGGCGGCGGCGGGGGAGGCGGCTACGGCAGCAGCGGCGGCGCGGGTGGCCCCGGGGGGGGCGGACGGGCCCCGACCGTGCGCGGTGCGGGCAGCAATGCCGTGGCCAACACCGGCGGTGGTGGCGGAGGCGCAACCGGCTCCTCCAGCGGCAATGCCTTCGACGGCGGCCGTGGCGGTTCCGGCATCGTCGTCATCCGTTACGCAGCCGGTGTGGCCGGACCTCCACCGACACTCGGACAAGGCTACACCCTGCTGCCCGGCGAGTCGCTGACCTTCGCCTTCACCGCCGAAGTCTTCGCGGTCAGCTCCGTGACCAATACCGCGTGTGTCGTGTCCGACCTCGCGACCAACGCCCTCTGTGCTACCGTCATCAATTCGGTGGATACCGGATCGGTACCCAACCGCATCGGCGGACGCGTGCGTTTTGATGTGGATGGCGACGCGGATCCCGCCGACACCGACGAAGGCATCGGCGGCGTGGTGTTGCACATCCACACCGACCCGAATGGCGATGGCGATCCGACGGATGGCGAACGCCTGGATTCCACCACCACCGACGACCGGGGGTATTACCTGTTTGGCGGACTGGTCACCGGACGGTATGTGGTCGTCGAGGAAGATCCGTTCGGCTACACCAGCACGGGCGATATCGACGGGACCAACGACAACCGGATCGGGGTGGCGCTGCTGACCAACAACGACATGTCCGGACGCGACTTCTTCGACTGGTCGTTGTCCGGGCTCACCATCGTCAAGCTGGTCGGCGCCGACGACATCGTCGTGCCGGGCGAAATCTTCCCCTACAGCATCCTGGTTTCCAACACCCGCGCGGTGGCCGCCGCCCAGGTCCGGATCGTTGACCATCTTCCCGCCGGCCTCGACGTACTGCCCGGAAGCGAGCGGCTGTATGTATCGGGTGCCATCATCAGCAACGCCGCCATCGACTACTTCCAGGCCGCCGCCTACACCAACAGCAACGGCAACACCGCCTGGAACGGCCCCTGGATCGAGGACGCCGACGACCAATCGCCCACCGGCGGCGACATCGCGGTGGAAACCGACCTCGGCTCGCTGCGCCTGCGCATCCGCGACGACAACCAGTCCATCTCCCGTAGCGCCAACATCCACGGCGGCACCTCCGCCCAGCTTCGCTACAGCTACCGCCGCGCGGGCGTCGAGGCCGACGAATACGTATCCGTGGAGATATCCACCAACAACGCCACGCCCTGGCATGAACTGGCCCGCCACGGCCACCAGGTCGGCGGGGCCGCCTCGCAATCGGACGGCTCCTACAAGGCAATGTCGATTGATATCACCGCCTACGCCTCGACCAACACGACCATCCGTTTCCGCTCGCCGGCCGGGGTCATGACCGATGGCGACATGGTGTTTTTCGATGACATCCGTCTCGACTTCCAGTTCTCGGAAATCATCGCCACCAACGCGGCCCCGCCGCCGGAACTCGCGGCCGGCCTCACCCTCCAACCCTACGCCTTCGCCTCGGTCACCTTCACCGTGCAGGTCACCACCGCCGACTGGCTGGTCAACACCGGCATCGTCTATACCCTCACCGACACCAACGGCCAGTTCGCCACCGTCACCAACCTCGTCGGCGATATCACCATGACCCAGGGCATGGTCGTGGTCTGCGCCGAAGGCCGTCAGGGCGTGAAGCTCGGGTGGACCGCCTACACCAACGAGCAGGGTGTGGTCATGAAGGAGTACGATATCCTGTATGCCGATGACCCGTCCGGGTTCCACGCCGGACTCTCGAACAAGTGGGCCTGCCTGTCGTCACTCGCCGCCTGCACATCGGTCGATACCGGCGGCGTCAACCGGTGCGCCCCCGAGCAACTCGGCACCGGCCTGCGATTCTACCGCACCTCCTTCCGCGGGGCGTGGTCCACCAACCGCACCACCCGCTTCGCCACCAAGGAAGTGTACGTGGCCAAGGCCATCGCGCTGGCCGAAGGGGAGAACTTCATCTCGCTGATGATGGTCCCGGACGACAACCGCCTGATCAGCGTGCTCGGCAACGACCGCCTGCCCGCCGGCGAAAACCTGGCCACGGCACCCCGCCTCGAGTGGTACGCCACCACGGCCCAGAGCGAGGCGACGAATATCGTCTGGCTTTCCACCGCCGGGATCTGGCAACACGAGGCCGGGGGCTCGGCCAACGACCTCGCCATCCCGCTGAACCAGGGGTTCAACCTGATCCTGCCGCCGGGCAGCGGCGACCGAACCCTCGTCGTCGCCGGACGCCTGCCCACCAATGCGTGCGCCGAGGCGGGCCATGTCGTCCCGATCATCGGCAACCAGGCCTTCAACGTGCTCAGCTACAACCTGCCGTACCGGGTGAAACTCAAGGACAGCGGACTCAAGCAGGCCGGCTTCACCGGGGTCGCGCCCGGCAAGAGTTTCAACCCGATCAACTCCGACGAGCTGCGCATCCTGCGGCGCGGCGGCGGCTCAATGCAGACCCCGCTGTACCGGATCCTGCTGAACAGCGAGGGGAACTTCCAATACTGGTCGGGCGGCAACGGCCTCGCCGATGACCTGATGCTCGATCCGGACTGGGCATTGTTGATCTACACCAAGAAGACCGTGTCGAACCTGAACTGGCAGGTCACGCTGCCCTACGCCAACCCGACCTGCGAGATGGCGCCCTGATGCATCGGGCGGAAGCCCCTACTTCGGCAACCGGTCATTGACCGCGAAGGCCATCACCTGCAACCCCGCATTGCTCGGATGCACCCCGTCCGGCTGGATCAGCGAACGCTCGTTGCCGAATTCCTTGTTGAAGTCCACCACCCGGATGCCCAACTCCCTGGCCAGGGAACGGATCGCGTCGTTGTAGGCCTGCACCCGGCTGTTGGCGGCGCTGCGCCCTCCGTAAATGGGCAGGCAGGTGCCGAGCAGCGGGATCGTCTTGTTGGCGATGGCCGCATTGCACATCGAGCGCAGGCTGTTGATCACGGCATCGGTGCTCCGCCCATCCAGCGCGTCGTTGGCTCCGTACAGGATCACGATGGTGCCGGGCTTGTATTTGTTCAGCACGCCGCCGATGCGGCCGGCTCCACTGGCCGTGCGCTCGTCGCAGCGGCCCTGGTTGATCACGTTCTTGCCGGAGAGGCCGGCCAGGCGGGCCGGATACGGGGTGCCGTCGGGGCGGCAGATGCCCTCGGTGATGCTGTCGCCGATCGCGACCACGCGGTTGGGATCGTTATCGCCGATGTCCTTGTTGGAACTACCGCCGCCGCCATCGCTGCTGCCACCGCTATCCAGGCAGCCCACGCCGACCGCCAGCCACATCCCGATCGCCCACCGTTTCATCCATGTCCTGATCATCGCGCATCTCCTCGTTGGTGCGCCGGATCAATAAGCGAGGGAAAGGGATTTGTAAAGCGCAACAGGCCTCGGGCCCGACTCCGCCTGTTCCGCGTCCGCGGAAAAGCGCACAAATTACCGCCACGGCACGTCGTGAGCCGGGAAAGCCGATTACTTCTTCGGGATCCGGTCGTTGAGCGCAAGGGCGATCACCTGGTTGCCGGCATCGGTCGGGTGCAGGCCATCGCGCTGGAGGAAGTCGCGGTTGGCTCCGTACTCCTTTTCGAGGTCCACAACCTTCACGCCCAGTTCCTTGCCAAGCTCGCGGATCAGCGGGTTGTAGGAGAGGACTTTGCCGTTGGCAAAGGCGTGGCTGTCATACATGGGCAGGCAGGTGGCGAGGATCGGCACGGTCTTGTTGGCGATCGCCGCGTTGCACATGTTGCGGAGGTTGTTGATGACCGTTTCGGGGCTGAGGGCGAAGATCGCATCGTTCGCGCCGTAGAAGATGAAAATGTAGCCGGGTTTGTAGCGGCTGAGTACGCTGCCGATGCGGGAGGCGCCACCGGCACTGCGCTCGCCGCAGATACCCTGGTTGATGACCTGCTTGCCGGAGAGGCTCGCCACCCGGTCCGGGTACGGCGGCCCGTCAGGAACACAGCGTCCTTCGGTGATGCTGTCACCCAGGGCCACCACGCGGCCAGGATCGTTGTCGCCGAAGTCCTGGCTGGAGCTGCCTCCGTCGCCATCGCTTCCGCTGTCAAAACAGCCGGATCCCGCCAATGCGATCAGCCCCAACACCATCAGAATACGCAGCGATTTGAACATGACTTTCCTCGTTGTTGCGATGGGATAGATAATGCACAACCCCTGCTTTGTAAAGGGGTGAGCCGTTGCGGAAACGGCCCGAAAGCCAAGAAACGCTTGATGCCCGGAGCAATCGGTCGTAGGGTGGAAAGACGTAATTTTGGGGAGAAACCGCACCATGAAACGCCTGACCATCCTTGTTGCCCTCCTGGCCACCAGCACGCTGGCCGAGCAGGAAAACCTCTTGAGAAACCCTGGTTTCGAGACCTCCGGCACCCAGGAGGAGTCCGCACAGCACTGGCGCATGCACGATCCCGACGACCACGGCGACGCCTGGGGTACCGCGATCCGCGCCGGCTGGCGCGCCCGCGAGGGCCGCTACATCGGGGTGATCCGCGGCGGTTGGGCCGGGGTCGGCGAATACGGAGGCTTCTGGCAGGAAGTGGAAGCCTCTGCGGGCGCGACCTACAGGGCCTCCGCCTGGTTCTGGGCCGACGGGGCCTGGCGTGCGGATACGCAGGAACTGAAAATCGAGTTCTGGAACACCGACCGCACCGAGATCACCGGCAGCGAAACGGTGGCCCTGCACGACATCGGCGAGATCTGGGTGCAGAAGGAAATCGAGGCGCTCGCCCCGGAAGGAACCGGCTGGGTTCGCATCGTGATCAACGCCTCCGGTACCGGCAACGAAGGCGCGCTGCAGATCGACGAGGCGTCCATCGTCCGCCTACCCTGACCGGACTCCCGCGCGGAGAACCTCAGGACCGCAACACGGTATTGTCGATCAACCGTGTGGCGGAGAACCTGACCGCCAACGCCAGCAAGGCCGGCCGCTCGATCCGCTCCACCGGCTCCAGCGTTTCGTCATCGACCAGCTCGATGTAATCGACCACCCCCGCCGGGGCCCCGGCGGCCAGTGTTTCCGCCACCAAGGCCTTCACCACCGAAGCCGACCGCTCCCCGGCGGCAACCCGATCGCGGGCCAGACCGAGCGCCCGGGACAGCGTGACCGCCTGCAAACGCTCGTCCGGCGCGAGCAGGCGGTTGCGCGAGCTCATGGCCAGGCCGTCCGCCTCGCGCCCGGTCGGTCCCGGCACGATCTCCACCGGCATGTTCAGGTCACGCACCATGCGCCGGATCACCCGGAGCTGCTGCGCATCCTTCTCGCCGAATACGGCGATGTCCGGCTGGACGAGGTTGAACAACTTCGCCACCACCGTCGTGACCCCGCGGAAATGGCCCGGCCGCGCGGCACCGCACAAGCCGCGGCCGAGCGCTTCCTCAACGACGTAGGTGGAGTAGCCCGGCGGGTACATCGACGCCGCAGTCGGATAGAACACCGCGTCAACCCCGGCCGCCCGGCACATGGCCTCGTCGCGGGCGAAATCGCGCGGATAGCGGGAGAAATCCTCGTTGGGACCGAACTGGGTGGGATTGACGAAGAGGCTCACCACCACCACCTGGGCGCGGGAACGGGCGATGCGCACCAGCGAGAGATGGCCGTCGTGCAGGTAGCCCATCGTCGGCACGAAACCGATGGTGCGTCCGGCCCGCCGCTGTTCGCGCGACCACGCCGCCATCGCTTCCGGGGTATCGAGTAGGATCATCGCGCGATCAAAGCAAAGCGGTCGGTTGGTGGCGAGCCGGAAAACACCCGGCCCCGGCGACAAAATCATCGCCCCGACCAACCCGCCCCGCTAGGATAGCGCCATGCCCCATTCGCGCCATCGCACCTGGATCGATATCCAGAAAAAACACGCCGGCCTGCACCACCCCGAAGTGTCCACCGATCACGAGATCGACTGGATCCCCAACGCCGACGTGATTGAAATGGCCGACGGAGTCCTCGTCCGCCTCGAACTCGCCGGCGTCACTCCGGACAGCCTTCAAATCGCCGCGACCCGCAACGCGGTCATGATCAACGGCCACCGCGTCAACCCGCACACCGGCAGCACCGCCGCCGGTTACCGGTTCCGGCAGATGGAAATTGAATACGGCGCATTCGAACGCGTCCTACCCCTGCCCTTCCCGATCGATCCACACCATGTCCAGGCGCGCTGCGGCAACGGATTGCTGGAAATCCACCTGCCGCGCGCCCGGCAGGCCCTGACCCGGAAAACCGTCATTCACCTCCAATGGTAACCAAACGATCCAAGACCGCGAAAAAGCCACCCGCCGCACCACCGCTGACCCCGGACTTCGTTCCGGTATCGACCGTGCAGGGGGAGAAGATCCCGTCCGAACTGCCCGCCCTGCCACTGGTCGACGTCGTGCTGTTTCCCGGCATGATCGTGCCGCTGATCATCAACAACACGCGCTCGATCAAGATGATCGACGACACGGCCACCGGCAGCCGCTTCTTCTTTGCCGCGCTGATCCGCAACCGCGATGTTCCCGACGAGAAGGTCAACGCCGCCGACCTCCACCCGCACGGCTGCATCGGCCGCCTGCTGAAGATGCTGAAGTTCCCCGACGAGACGGTGCGTGTACTCGTGCAGGGCGTTTCCCGCGCGGCCATGACCGAACCGTTGCGCGACCAGCCCTATATCGTGACCCGTTTCGCAGCGCTCGACGAGGAGCAGGAGGAGTCGATTGAACTTGCCGCCCTCGCCCGCCGCGCCTCAGAGACCTTCCAGGAGATCATCACCCTCTCCCCGACCCTGCCCGACGAGCTGAAGATCGCCGTCATCAACACCGAGGAGCCCGGACGGTTGACCGACCTGATCGCGGCGAACCTCAACATGCCGCTGGATGACCGCCAGCGCCTGCTCGAGGACGCCAGCCCGAAGGATCGCCTGAACCGGCTGCTCCCGCTGCTGACCCGCGAACGCGAGGTGCTGCGCATCGGGCTGGAAATCCAGACCCAGGTGACCCAGTCGATCTCGAACAACCAGCGCGAACATTTCCTGCGCGAGCAGTTGAACGCGATCCGCAAGGAGCTGGGCGACCAGGACCGCACCCAGGTCGACCTCGACGCGAAGATCAAGGCGGCGAAAATGCCGCCGGAGGTCGAGAAGATCGCGAACCAGGAGAAGGACCGGCTCGGTTCGATCCCGCCCGCCTCGCCCGAACACGGGGTCATCCGCACTTACCTGGAACTGCTGGCCGATCTGCCGTGGAACCGGATCACCACCGACCATACCGACCTGGTCGCGGCGCGGCGCATCCTCGACGAGGAGCACTACGACCTGGTGAAGATCAAGGAGCGCATCCTCGAGTTCCTCTCCGTGCTGACCCTGAAGAAGAACCTGAAGGGACCGATCCTCTGCTTCGTCGGCCCGCCCGGCGTGGGCAAGACCTCGCTCGGCCAGTCGATCGCCCATGCCCTCGGCCGCAAGTTCATCCGCATGTCACTTGGCGGCATGCGCGACGAGGCGGAGATCCGCGGCCACCGGCGCACCTACATCGGCGCGATGCCCGGACGCATCATCCAGAACATCCGCAAGGCCGGTTCCCGCAACCCGGTGTACATGCTGGACGAGATCGACAAGATCGGCATGGACTTCCGCGGCGACCCCGCCTCGGCCCTGCTCGAGGTGCTCGACCCGGAACAGAACCACACCTTCACCGACCACTACCTCGACGTCCCGTTCGACCTGTCGTCGGTGCTGTTCATCGCCACCGCGAACATGCTCGACACGATCCCGCTGCCGCTGCGCGACCGCATGGAGGTCATCGAACTGCCCGGCTACACCCACGAGGAGAAGGTGCAGATCGCGCTGCGCCACCTCGTGAAGCACCAGGTGACCGAACACGGCCTGACCGCACGCCAGCTCCACCTGCCGCGCCCAACCCTGTCGCGCATCATCGGCGAATACACGCGCGAGGCCGGGGTGCGCAACCTCGACCGCGAGATCGCGAACGTCTGCCGCAAGGCCGCGCGGCGCATCGTCGAGGGCCACACGGGCCGGATCACCGTGGCGCCGGTGGACCTCAAGGAGTGGCTTGGCCCGCCGAAGTTCGATGCGGAGGTGGCCGAGAAGTCGCTCGATCCCGGCGTGGCCACCGGTCTGGCCTGGACCCCGGTCGGCGGCGACATCCTGTTCATCGAGGCCACCCGCATGGCCGGCAAGGGCAACCTGATCCTGACCGGCTCGCTCGGCGATGTGATGAAGGAATCGGCGCGCGCCGCCCTGAGTTACCTGCAGGCGAACAGCGAACGCTACGGCCTGAACGGCGGGCTCAGCGACAAATTCGACCTGCACGTCCACGTGCCCGCCGGCTCGATCCCGAAGGACGGTCCGTCGGCCGGCCTCGCCATGACCATGGCCATGTATTCGTTGTTCAGCGGCCGCCCGGTGCCGGCCACGCTGGCCATGACCGGGGAGATCACCCTGCGCGGCAAGGTCATGCCGGTCGGCGGCATCAAGGAGAAGGTGCTCGCCGCGGCCCGCGCCGGGATCCGCCACATCGTGCTGCCGCAAGGCAACGAACGCCATTTCGAGGAAATCCCCGAGGAGATCCGCGCCAGGATCCGCTTCACCTTTGTCAACCGCATCGAGCAGGTCGTCCCTCTGCTCGGCCCCCACCGGAAGTAACCCCGTGATCCACCTACGCTTCGCCCTGCTGCTCCCCCTGTATCTCGCCGTTGCGCCGCTGCCTGCGGTTTCAGCGATGAACCCCGAACTGCAATCGGTAATCGCCGTGTTGCCCGACGTGCCGATGGTGGTGCAGGGCGACCTGATCCGGCGCGATGCGCGCGGGCGGGTCAGCCAGACCTACCGCGTGGAGATGGTGCTGGACTGGAAGGCCGAGATCCCGACCGCGCGCTACACGATCCGCGACGCCTTTGGCGAAAGCCTGCAGCACCTGTCCATCGCCTGGCCGGCGGGCGGCGCCCCGGAATACCAGTACTTCGAAGGCAGCCCGCTGCGTGCAAGGCCGGTGCCGCCGCTGAACCAGCCGATCCTCGACACCGACCTGAACTGGCTCGACCTCAGCCTGTCGTTCCTGTGGTGGCCCGGCGGCCTGACGCGCGGCTCGGAGAAGGTGCGGGGACGCGAGTGCCACGTCATCGACATCCCCGCCCCGCCCGGCCTGGTCGAGGCGTTCGACGGTGTGCGCCTCTGGGTGTACAAGGAGATCGGCATCGTGCTGCGCGCCGAAGGCTACCGCAACGGCGGCGAACTCAAGCGGCGCATGGAAGTGAAGAGCTTCAAGAAGATCCGCGACCGGTGGATCATCAAGGACATCGACTTCCAGTCGTTTCCGGAGAAAACACGCACGACCCTGCTGGTGCGCGATGCCGATGTCCGCGAACGGTTCGAGCTGCCCGACCGCGACAGCCGCGATGCGATGCCCCCGCCCGACGCCATGATCGGCGAGGCGATCGACGACCTGCCCGATCTGCCCGCGGAACCCGCTCCCGGTCCGTGACCGGAAGCGGAACGCGCGGATCAGCCCTTGAGTTTCGCGGTCAGCGCGACCTGGCCCGCGACCAGCTTCTTCAACATCGCGACCTTCGTCTCATCGACCAGGGCACCCTGCGCATCAAACGCCTGGTGCGCGGAGCCGATGGCCAACTGGTCGGGCAGCACCAGAACCCCCAGGTTGCCGAGCAGGCTGCGCAGCACGACCAGTCCGCGCAAGCCGCCGAGCTGGCCCGGCGATGCGCTCAGCAGCAACGCGGTTTTTCCGTCAAAACAGGCGCGCGGTTTTTCCCCGTCGCGTTTGCGCGAAGCCCAGTCGATCGTATTCTTCAACAGCGCCGAATAGGCGCTGTTGTGCTCGGGCGAGGCGATGATGAAGCCGTCGGCCTGCTTCATCAGGGTCTTCAGCGCGGTGGCGTGGGCCGGTTCGCCCTGCGCGGCCTCGAGGTCCTCGTCGAACAGCGGCAACGGGTAATCGCGCAGATCGACAAAGGTGGCGGAGGCTCCGGCCTCGTTGGCGGTGGCAGCGGCGAGCCGGGCCAGTTTCTTGTTGAACGATCCTTCGCGGGCACTGCCGGCGAAGACAAGCAAATTCGGTGTGGTCATGGATGTTCCTCGGTTGGCGCCAACGGGAAGGACTGGATCAGGGGTGGTTCGACGTCGAACCGGTCGGCCCATCCGGCCAACCGCTCGCCCAGCTTCACAGCTTCCGCATCATCGCTGAATGTATTGAAATACAATATCATCCAATTGGCCGGAATCAAACCGCTGTAGCCATTGACCACCGGAACACCGGCTTCCAGGCCGATCCACATGGCATCGATGTGAAATTCATATTCTTCGCCGCGATCGTAGGTGTCGCCCACCGGAACCGTGACATAGACCGGCCCGGCAGCGGCATCCAACGCGTCAGCCATGGCCTCGGTTTGGTCCCGCAGGGGCTGCACATCGACGGCGATCACCGGGGAAATTTGCTCGGCCAGCACGACCGCGACCAGCAGCATGACCCGGCGTCCGCGAACCGCCGACCGCTCGACCGCCCAGGCCAGCCCCAGGCACAGCGGGATCATCGCGGTCATCCCGACCCGGGCCACCGCACGGATGGCCGACGCACCCGGGACGACGTCATCGAGCACGAACCACGGACTGCCCGCATGGCCGTACCGCAATGTCATCGCCACCAGCGCAAGCAGGGATAACGCGACGACCCGCCCCCACCAGGCGCGGCGCGCCAACCCGACCAATCCGGCGGCGGCCGCGATCGATGTCACCCAACCCAAACTCAACACCTGCTCGTGGCGGGTGGTGCCGGGGGCCAGTGACGGCCACCGCTCAAACACCCATCCGTATAGAAGCTGGCGCTCGCCGACATACCACCACGAACGACCTTCCGGCAACAGGTCGCGGACCTCGATCACGCTGCGCGGCCCGGCCATGGCCAGCGCATCGAGGTAGATGCGCAGCAGGGGCCAGCACGCGGCGAAAAGCACCAGTGCGGCCACCCATGCGGCCGGTTGCCGCACCATCCGGCCCAGCCGCGCCCGGCCTTCGCGAAATCCGGTAGCTACCAGCGCGGCAAGGACCAACCCGAAACCGGTGAACCACAGCGGATAAAACGCGGTATAGAACTGGCCCGCGGCGCCAATCACGACGCAGGACCACCCCCACCCGGCCAACCGCCGGTCCGGTTCCGGCGAGCGCGCAGCGCGGCCAGCCAGCACCAACCCGTGTACGAGCAGCAGGACGAAGGCCTGTGACCACAACTGCGGGTGGGCCAGTTGGGCCGAGCGCGGAAGGCCGAACGCAAACACCCCGGCCGCGACCGACGCCGCCACGCGGCCAACCCCGAGCCAGTTGCGCGCGGCGGCGTAGAACGCGCCAAAGTTCAACGCGGCCAGCACCAGCAACCACAGGGTGTATGCCGCATAGGGTGATACCCCGGCCGCGCGCCACGGCGCGTACAACCAGGCCAGTCCCAACATCGCATCGCTGTAACCAAGCACCTCGCGGGCTGGATGGAAAAACGGAGGCGACCATACCGACGCATGCAACGCATCGCCGCGCAACCAGCGGAAGGCGTGCTCCAGCAGGTAATGGTTGAACCGCGGATCGATCGAGTATTCGGGGATCAGCCGGAACCCGGAACCCAGGGCCGGAGCAAACACCAACAGCATGCCTGCGAGGGCAAGGGCGACCGGAAACCAAGCGATGCGAAGGCGGTTATGGATCGGACCCGGAATAAGCACATCTCCTCGGCGGCGCACCACCGGGGCAACCGGGGCACTTAGGGGAAAATAACGGTCACGCCCCGGGAACGCAATGCCACGATGCCGGCCTCATCCGCGATCGGATTGCCAACCAGGTAAACGACATCGCCTTCGCCCAACCCGCCTGCGGCGGCATTGTCGAGCAGCGGCGCAAGGTCGGTCACTTGGTTGTGAGAAAGGTCGAGTACTTCAAGGTCGGTCAATCCGGCCAGCGCGTCGAGCCGGGTGATACGGTTGTGGTCGAGGTAAATGCGGCGGAGGGTTGCGATGGTCGAAAGCGGATCGAGGTCCTGCACCTCGTTGTGGGAAGCATCCAGTTCGACCAGGTGCGGTGCGGAGCCAAGGCCGGTCAACGAGGTGATGGCATTGCCATCGGCGCGCAGGATTTCCAGCGAGGACAGTGCGCCTGCGCCCGCCAGAGAGGACAAGGCGTTTCCGCCGAAATCGGCAGATCGAAGGCGAAGCTGGCCCTCGAGTCCGGCCAAGGATTGTAGTCCGGATCCGGAAAAAGCCAACGCCGGGAGCAGGTTGATGTCCTCGTCGTACAACCAATTGGCCGGACCAAGTTTGCCTTCCCCGAGGGCTCCGCGGATGGCCGCCTCCAGTGCGGGATCGGCCAGGAAGACGGGCTGAAGTCCGCCAATCACGCGGTAGAACGAGCTGGTCGCGGTGGTGACCGGAACATCCGCCCGCATGGAACCGGTGCCATCAGAGGCCGCGACGGCCTGGCCCGGGCCACCGTCGAGGGTGAATTGCTCGATCACAAATCGCGGGTCGGCAGCATCCACGGTCATCGTTATACTGTGCGGTGTAACCCGAAGGGAAGCAACCTCTGGAGCGGCCGCCGCCCGGAGTTCGGCCAAAAGTCCACAACACAGCACGATGAGAAGCAGATGCTTCATGGCGAGTTCTCCGTTTCGGTCAGATGCAACTGAGCGATGCGCGAGCGCCGGAAGCGGCGCAGGGTGCGGTGGAACAGGATACCTAGCACACCGCCAAGCAGGACAAGGTTTGACGGTTCGGGAATAACGGTCTCGTGATAGCTGTAGAACACTTCTAGCTTGCCTTGCGCCTGCACTGCGGAAAAGAACGCGGGATTGCCGGCGCCGGCCGTAGCAAACGAGGTATCCTCGGCGGTGGAACTGAAGGACATCGTTCCGGTGCCAATATAAGCGTCAATCCCGGGTCCATTCTGAACATAAAACACCGACTGAACACCGGAGGTGGCGAGGCTGTTGAACGTGTATCCCGATGATCCGGAAAAGTCGATCTCGCCGTCAAACGAGTCGAGCAACACCTGGCCTTCCCGGTATATATCGAGTTCCATCAGCAGCGTTTCGCCCTGCAGGAGCGTGAATCCACCGCTCAGTGTTCCGAACACGAGGTCGAACTTGAACTCAAGGTTCTCCACGCCCAGCTCGCCAAGGATCCATCCGGTGTACCGCAATTCAACACCCGTCAGGGTTCCAATAAGCGGATCGAATTGAGGAAGCACCAGGCTTTCGATCGACCAGGGCGTGGCCGCCTGGTTGATGTTCACCTCGTGGCTGATGATCGCGGAATGAACCGCAGGCCAGGATGCTGCGGCAAACAGAGCCACTATGACCAATTTCCGTTTCATGGCATGGGTTGCGCCGGATCGCCCAGCACATTGTAGATTGTCCACATATCCTTGTTCGAGCGTACGCGGTAAGCGCGGGAAACTTCCAGCCAAATATCGCCCAGTCGTGTCGCCGATGACTCGCACATCCCGTTCATCAGCAACATATTGAGTTCTTGAGCCGAAGCATTCAGGGAAAGCCCTACGGGTGAAATCACCGCCGAGGCACCTCCGTTCGGCGCCAACAGCAGCGATTCCCCGAGGCAGGCGAACCCGGGCACGGAGTAGCGGCCGACAATGCAGGTCATGGACACAACAAGCGGGGCTTTTGCGCCGTTGGTCAGGGAAGCGACATCGGAGGCAAGAAGCAGGCCTTCCTG
>ERZ761607.568-NODE-568-length-62100-cov-34.671916_pt1 | contig 62100 bp, 59 predicted proteins | sample MGYA00511164_ERZ761607 | MGnify/ENA primary metagenome ERZ761607 (study PRJEB28899, sample SAMN02445080) | bioreactor sludge metagenome | biome: EBPR sludge | place: Australia: Brisbane, Thorneside Wastewater Treatment Plant | collected 2011-06-22 ...
GTCAAGCGTGTAGCGGACTTCCACCGCCAAGTCTGCGCACATGCCGGGCGCACCAAAAAAAACCCGTCAACCAAAAGGTTAACGGGGTACAAAATGATGTTGGTAAAAATCAACCCCGATCGGAGATGGGCGTAAACTTCAGGTCTGTAACCCCCGTGTACACCGACTTCGGGCGCATGAGCGCATTATCTGCATATTGCTCCATGATGCTGGCGGTCCATCCGGTAATCCGCGACATGGCAAAAATGGGGGTAAACAAATCAATCTCGATGCCCATCAGGTAATAAAGCGGTGCAGAATAGAAGTCCACATTGGCGTTTAAGCCCTTCGCGTCCTTGACCAATTGTTGCATTTTGGTTTCCATCTCATACCACTTCATTTCGCCTTTTTCTTCTGAAACCTTAATCAGCATTTCGCGCAGAGAGACCGCTCGTGGGTCTAAAGTTTTATACACCCGATGGCCAAAACCCATAATTTTTTCTTTTTTAGCAAATTTTTCGGCCACAAACGCTTCTACGGTCATGCCCCGTGCCTCAATATCTTTTAACATGCGCATCACGGCGATATTGGCTCCGCCATGCAACGGACCTTTTAAAGCCCCAATGGCCGAAACAACCGATGAATGCAAGTCTGAAAGCGTCGAGGCGGCAGCACGTCCGGTAAACGTCGAGGCATTAGAGCCGTGATCGGCTTGAAGCACCAAACAAGTATCCAGTGTATGTTCGGTAGCTGCACCCGGTACTTCACCATTGATCATATAAAGAAATTCTGCGGCAATTGAGCCTTCTTTTCGCGGTTTGATCACCGGAAGTCCTTTACGTACCCGATCAAATGCGGCCAACACGGTGGGCATTTGCGCCGTCAAACGAATAGACTTTCGGTAATTTGCCTCCGGAGACATGTCTTCTGCTTCGGGATCAAAATTTCCCAACAGGGACACCGCCGTTCGTAAAGCCGCCATCGGTTCGATGTTTTTAGGCAACTTGGCCAATGTATCAACAATGACATCATCCACTTCACGATTGGCCCGTAGTTCAGCATTTAATGTGTCCAATTCGGTTTGATTTGGCAAATGACCTTTCCAAAGCAGGTGTGCCACTTCTTCGAAACTGGCCTTTCCTGCCAATTCATGAATATTATACCCCCGATAAACGAGAATTCCCGCTTCTCCATCAATAAACGAGAGGGCAGATTCGAGTGCATATACACCGGCAAGACCTCTTGCTACGACCGGCTTTTCGGTTGCTGTGTCTGGCATAAATGTTTCTTTTTTTGGTTTAAGTAGTGCACAGTATAGGGCAGGGGCACTTGGCGCGGATGTCGAAATTTACGGGATTCTCTGACGGGATGTGCCAAAATCGAATCAAAGAGTATCCGTTTTTGGGCTTTCAGAACAACCGCACCATTCGACAATGGTTCTGGTGAAGGGGTTAATCAATTTATGAAGACAAAGGGGAAGTACCGTGACCTTTTGGCGAAAGAAGCGTGTGTTTTACTTGCACTGATCATGAATTTTAGCACCCAAACACCCTTCGAGAACACAATGATTGTTTTTCTCTGTTCTAAAGACGTTTCAAGGCATTTCCAAAATAAACTTAGACCCTTATTCTTGAAAGCACCCGATTTGTTTTCGTAACTTGTTTCAATATAAAGTTTAAAATGTAATCGTTGTTGGAAAGCGCTTTTTTATTTAAAAGCCTTCCGGTTACAGAGATACGCCGTAAACAAAAACTGTTCTGTCTTGCATTGCCACTAAGACGAATCCGTCACAACACGTGAAACCACCTAAGCCTGATTGGGTGTGCATGTTTCACTCTCCGCCCGCAAAAGCAGAACCATAAGAAGACCTTTTACGGTGCATCACGCTCATGATCGCGATTCTTTTTTGCTTTATGATAGACGCTCCAGCTCCTGTCATGTACAGATGAATTGCGGATGCGTCGTTTTGCTCTAATGGAGCCCACGATTTTTACGTTTTAACCACGCCGCAACCGAACCATTTGCACTTGTAATAGGTGCAGCCAAGTAGTGCCGAGACACGCCGTTCCAATAGCCCTTTCATATCCCTTTGCAGGGCTTTTTGGAAATGGATTATGCTGCGCGATTACCACCGACCGCGCCTCCGCCTGTGTCCGCCTCTAATGTTCGATGCGTCATACAGTTTTTATGTCAAAAGAAATAGTAATCAATTCTCAGAAGGAGCAGACGCAAATCGCCCTTCTGGAAGATGGGGAATTAGTAGAACTCTACATCGAAACTTCCGACAACGCCCGTACCTTGGGTAACATCTACCTCGGACGAATCCGCAAAATAATGCCTAATATTCAAGCATGTTTTGTAGATATTGGCCAAAAACAAGACGCATTCCTGCACTTTTCGGATATTTCTGATACAACGCCTGAAATGCTGCGCTACCTGGGCGAAACAGTCGAAATGCCGTCTTCTGCCATTGAAGTAAAGGAAGAGTCCTTGGCAAAATCCATCAGTGATCGGTATGACTTGGGGGATGAGGACGAGCCTCCCTCCGAAGATGAGGAATTAGAATATGAACCCGTTCTACGGAACGATCGTCCAGATGAGGCACAGCGTAAAAATCGGAGAAAAAAACGTCCCACCTCCGAGAACAATCAACGGGAACGCGCAAATGGTAATACGCATGAGGCCAGCGGCCCAGCCAAATCCGAAACCAGTGGTGTAGTAAAAGAAACCCATAAAGCCGCTGCTACAAATACCGAAACGGACTCACAGCCTAACCGCAACCGGAGCCGTTCTCAGAAAAACCCACATACGCGGCCTCAAAAAGAGCGTTCAGAAGCACCATCAACCGAAGACGCCCCTCTTCAGGCAGCAACCGATGCCGTAAACGACCCTGCTTCCCCCATAGAAAAACCTGCCAGAGAACATCGGAACCGGCGGTCGGGACCACCTCAGCACCATCGTTCTGAACACCAGAATCCCGCTGCCCACAAACAAAGTGACCCATTGCTCACCTCCGAAAAATCGGATGAAGGGCCTACAACCAATGACGAGGAAAATCTGGGGGACGACACAAAAAATCCAGAAACCAGCAAGCCCCGCTCACGCAGAAGAGGCGGACAACGGCGGCGTCCTTCCTCCAGTGACACCTTAGACATGCCTTCCGTTCCGGGTGAATCTACCGATTCGGGATCTGACAGCAACCCTATTGCGCTTGCCGCTATCGCCGAAAGCGTGCCCTCTCAGACTTTAAAACCCGCCATTTCTGTTCACCCTGCCAAGTATCTAAGAGAAGGTCACCGGATCTTGGTCAAGATCAGCAAAGAGCCTATTTCCAATAAAGGCAGTCGGGTTACAACCGATGTATCGCTTGCCGGAAGGTTCTTGGTCTTGGTTCCAATGGCCAATTATGTGGCAGTTTCCAAAAAAATTGCATCTCAAAAAGAACGAAAACGCCTGCGGGTACTGGCCTCAAGTCTATTACCTCAAGGCTTTGGCCTCATTGTCCGAACCGTCGCCCAAGACCGTGATGCAAAATCGCTCTATACAGATCTGAAATTATTAATAGACAAGTGGAAGCGCATTGAAGAAAACATTCAAAAGAAAGGCAATCCACCTGCGGTAATCTATCAGGACGTAAGTATGGCCTCGTCTGTGATTCGGGATTTATTTACGGAAGACTTCGACCGGATTTTGATTGACGATGCGCGTGCACACAAAAACATCAAAAGCTATGTTCAGGCAATAGCACCCCAAATGACCTCAGCCGTCCAGCTTTATACAGATACGCCACCCATCTTCAAGGCAACCAAAATTGAAAAGCAAATAGAGGAGGCCTATTCCAGCCGAGTGGACATGCCCTCCGGTGGCTATTTATTCATTGAACATACCGAAGCCATGCATGTGGTGGATGTAAACTCCGGACGTGCTGGCCATGGCCTAACTCAGGAAGAGAATTCGCTGAATGTAAACCTCGAAGCCGTCCGATATATTGCCAAACACCTCCGGCTGCGCGATTTGGGAGGCATTATCGTTATAGATTTTATTGATCTACGTCTGGATAGTCACCGCCGAAAGGTTTTACAGGCTTTAAGACGGGAATTCAGAAAAGACCGGGCCGTTACAAAAGTCCTTCCGATGAGTGATTTTGGTTTGGTAGAAATCACCCGTCAACGACTGCGCCCCAGTTATACCACTTCCATCGCCCGTCAGCCAGCGCCCAATCGCGTACTGATTAATCCGAGTGTAGAAACTGTTCTCAAGCGCATTGAGGCATGGTTAGAAATTTATAAAGCCCAAACAGGTAAAACATCGGTCACGCTGCAAGTACATCCTTTTTTAATGTCGTATCTTAAGCACCTACGGGATGGACTTGTACCACGTACCATACGGTGGCGTTTTGGCATGAAAGTACGGGTTCATTTGGTGGCCGATGAAGTCATTGATCCGGTTCACTTCCGCTTCGTGGACAGCGACTCCGGCGAGGACTTGACCGAAAAATTCCGCTTTCTATAAAAACAAACCTCCTGATTCGGAGCCTTTATGGCAGACTACAGAGGGCATATCAATGGTGCAGCCCTTGGTTCGATTGCTTATACCAGCATCGTAGCCTATGGCGTTTCACTTTCAGGAGTCGCGAATTCGTTGTCTGTACCGGATTGGTTGGGGTATACGCTGGTAACTTCCGGAATTGGAATGCTGTTTGGCCTTTGGCCAGATGTGGACATCAATTCTCATGCACAAAAAATCTTCTATCGCCTATTTTTGGTGATAGACTTGGTATTGATCGTTCTCCGAAACTTTGAAGCGGCGGCGTATCTGGGCCTTTTTGCAATTCTCCCTGCTTTGGGGAAGCATCGGGGCTGGACACATACCCATTGGGCCATGTTCCTCACCCCGCTTCCGTTTTTGATCCTGCCCTACATCACCAATATTCATTTGCTTTATAGCCCTATGGTCGGTTGGTTGTTTTATGGCGCAGCCGTAACCGGGTATGCTAGCCATTTGTGGATGGATGGTCTTCTGTTCTCCCGCAACAAAAAGCGGTATAAAAAAAATCTGGATGACGCACCTCTCCGCCTGAGCCAATCATTCACCGAAGACGTATCACGCAGTCCCCTCAAAGCAGGGGAACGTTTGGGAAGTTTAATCTGGGAAGTTATTGGCCTTTCTGCACGGGCAGCCCTATATTTCTTTTTCAGACCATTCCTCCGAAAGTAATCCCTCACCATTATTCTCCATGAGCCGCATTCAAAAACTTCTCAAAGATACTGCTGTCTATGGCATTTCCTCCATTCTTGGACGTGCATTAAACGTGCTTATTGTTCCGTTTTATGCGCATTATCTACCCGTGAATGATAATGGGGTAATTGGGGTGGTTTTTGCCGCATTTGTGTTCCTTAATATTCTATACACCTACGGATTAGAGGCAGCCTACTTTAAGTTTACGTCAGGAAAAGAAGGCCGTATAAAAGCGAATAAGACATTTAGTACGACTACATTGATGCTCCTCATAAGCGGCATCACTTTTTCGCTAACCATGTCTGCCTTCCCTGCCGTTACCAGCAACCTCATTACCCTCAATCCGGAATGGCAACAATTGGTCTTTTATATGGCCGCCATCGTCTTATTAGATACCATGGCCGCAATACCTTTAGCAGAATTACGCCTTTCCAACCGTCCTTACCGATTTGCTGCCGTAAAACTCTCTAACATTACGCTCAACCTGGTATTAAATGTAATTTTTATTGCGTTCTTCCACTGGGGAATTGTAGGGGTCTTTTTGGCAAATGTTCTGGCATCTGGGTTTCAGGTCTTGGTTCTTCTGCCCGTTTATTTCGAGCGTTTCCGTTTTATGTACGATGGCCAAACCGCAAAGTCTTTGCTAAAGTATGGCCTTCCACTTCTGCCTAATGGTCTTGCTTTTGCCGCAACCGAAACGCTAAGCCGATTTTTCCTCAACATGATGGAGAAGGGGCAGATTTTAGCGTTATATGGGAACGTGATTCCGGCTGCCGAACGAGCCAAATTGCTCACGCCTGAAGACTATGGCGATTATGTAACCGGCGTTTTTAACAATATCTATAAGATTGGTGTCTTTATGATGTTGTTTACCCAAATGTTTCGCTTTGCTTGGCAACCATTTTATTTTAACCACGCAGGGGATCCAGATGCAAAACCCCTTTTTGCAAGAGTCTTTTTGCTTTTTACCGCAATTGGGCTTACGGCTTGGTTATGTATCACCTTTTTTGCCCGAGAAATTGTCGCATTCCCCTTACCCGAAGGCCGTACCCTATTGCCTGCTCAGTATTGGTTTGCCCTCCCGATTGTCCCGATTGTGCTGGGGGCCTACTTTCTTCAGGGTTGGGAAAGTATTTTCTCTGCCGGGATTTACATCCAAAAACAAACTTCACGGCTCATTCCCATTACCTTACTTGGTGCATTCGTCACCTTTTTGCTAAACTTCTTATTCGTCCCCCATTATGGCTTGCTTGCTGCGGCATGGGGAACCTTTGGGGCCTATTTTGTAATGTCATTAGGAGTCTATTTTTCGGCCCAGAAGATTTACCCAATCCCTCATAACTGGACGCAAATTGCCATTTTGGTGGCGGGCGCACTGGGTATTTTTGCCTTGTGGCAATTTTTGCCCATACTTCAGCACTGGTACTTCGAACTTCTACTGCTGGGTGGCTTTATTGCTTTGATGTTTGGAACGGGCATTTTGTCTTACGACCTGATTCAAACCTTACGGAAACGCCAAGGAGAATGAGTACCTTGCAAAGGTATGGCAAGTGGATAGTGGGTGGAAATTGGCAAGACATAAAAAAAGCGCACCTCAGAAAAGGCCCGCTCTACCAAACAATCAGGTACTGCTCCGTTGTTATTTCCTTTTGCTTCCGAAAGTATGGTATGGCACTACCAAAACCAGCCAGATAAAGTACCAAACACATATCGTTGAACTTACCAGGAACAACGGTGCCCACACTGGCAGAAGCATTAAAGGCGATTCGGGCTTACATACAAAGAACATTATCGAATCCAACGGAGCAGCACCGAAAGCCGAACTGAAAATCCGAAATTCATTGATGTAAAACGCCCATTTATAAGACGAAAACCCCAATTCCGGCGACAATGTCCGATATATTGGCTTCTATGTCTGATTTGCACCAGGAAGCTCTTGATGAACAGTTTTAATGTATTGTGAAGGCTGTACCCCATATTGCTCTTTAAAGACCTTTGCAAAATAATCAGGAGTATTGAACCCAACCGCATAAGCCACTTCCGAGATACTGCCCGCGCCTTGTTCCAATAAATGTTTGGCGCGTTCTAATCGGTAGTTGCGGAGAAATAATACAGGTGACACACCCGTGAGTGATTGAATCTTCCGCTGTAATTGACGCGGGCTAATGTTAAGTGCTTGGGCTAACTCAGCTACATTTAGTCGTGGATCGTCTATCCGTCGTTCGATCAAATTTTGCATCTGCTTTAGAAACTGTACATCCGCAGATACCACTTCTATGGGGCGTGGAATCACTGTCGGAGCGATTTCTTCTGGTAGTACTGTCTTAATTGGTTTCGTTTCGGTGACAGGCAAAGATGTCTTTCGGTGCTCAACCGAGTCGGTATCTGGAGGGAAAGACATTTTAGTAGGCTTGAGCCTGCGTAAAAGGCGGATTAATAATTGCCAAAGCAACCAAGCGGTCAATACCCCTCCCAAAACACCTCCCACCAGCAACCAAGGGGAGAACGCCATTGCTTTCTGGATTCTATCCCACCAAGTGGCTTGGCCTACCAGTTTAACATCGGTCCAATTTATAGCGGCATCTTGGTTCTCTACTCCGCACCAAGCAGACTTAATAATGTCTAAGCCTTCGCCGTCATTATCATTGTTTCCTGCCAACAAACGGATGTGTATCCAGGACTTTGCTTCCAAAAGTCCCAAGGAAGCCCACGGAATCATCATCTCCACTACATAACCATCGTCCTCGTCGTCATTCATGTTCGCACTGCCCGATGCAATACTTTTCACATAATACACCACATCTTGATCTACGACTTTAGGCAATTGTGCTTCTAAGGCCGAAACAGGATTTCCACGCAAAACGACCGTTCTTCCCAATAAATCTGTCACCAAATGGTAGTCTGATGACGAAAAGGTGGACGTTGGTTCCCCTTTTGTATGTACATAAAGTTCTACAGAGTCGTTTAGGTAAAGATAAGCCAAAGTATCTATCGGAATGGTACGCCCGGTTGTATCAATGGGAACAGGCTTGACCAAACCTTCGATGGGTAATTTATCCTTGGGTAGTGCAATGAGGTGTCGGTCTCGCACGGTAAAATAAGCGTATAAGGCATATCCATCCCATGCAAGTGCAATTTGCGTAACGTTCCGCCTATTCTTGCCTTTTGAAGGGGTGGAAAACGTTTTATAAGGTACGTCCGCCCATTCGTCCGCTTTTCCATCCACCTCAACAAGTCCGTGCATGTACGGAATCTCAATTTTGCCGCACTGCGCATAAAGCCAGGCAGGACCCAATAATAAAACCATTACCCCCAAGCGTATTCTATGGAAAATACGGGGCACAGATTTGCCGTTTGGGTAAGTCACTTTTAGAGTCATGCAAAGAGGAGGCAAAATAGCTCTGGAATTCAGGTCGGTCTAAGTTAATCATCAAGACGGCATTCCCGGCCGAATCGTTCCGGATATTTTTATATGGATGCCTTTTTTTGATGAAACGTCAAATTGAACATGTAAAAAACAAACCCAAAGGCTTATATAAACCTGAAAAGACCTTGCTTATGAGATGTGGTTAAGTTTCACCAGGTCAACACGCTTAGGTGTTGCCTTTAGAATGGTCACTGCATATTGATCGAAAATATAGTGACCATGTACTTCGGGCACCTTACCTGTTTTATGTAAAATATACCCCCCCATCGTGTCATAGTTTCCTTCTGGAATAGTGAACCCATATTGTTCCCTCAATACATGTATTTCGGCATCTCCACGAACCGACCAAGTATTTGGCCCTATTACCCGAACGGGTGTATTATCTGGATCAAACTCATCCTCTATTTCACCAATTAGTTCTTCGAGTAAATCTTCCATCGTGACCAATCCAGATACACCACCATGCTCGTCCACCACCAATGCAATGGAGGTTTTTTCTTTCAGTAGTGCCTGAAGTAATTTATTGGTAGGCTGTGCTTCAGGTACAAATTTAATTGGACGTACAATATTTTCTAATGTAGCCGGATGATGGAATAGGTCGTGTACCAATACATACCCCACCATATTGTCGAGATGTTGTACATAAACTGGAATTTTCGAATAACCCGTTTCAGTAAAAACCCGCCGTACATCAGAAAGAGGTGTATCTATGCGAAGGGCCGTAATTTGAGTCCGGCTAACCATTACTTCTCGGACACGGGTTTCACGAAGTTCTAATACATTGGAAACGAGCTCGCGTTCATCTTCGTCAATCTTGGGATCCGGTTCTGGCGTCTCATTAAATCGCTCACTTAACAAACTTTCCAAATCTGGTATCAGGTAGGGGCTTACAATGCGGTCTTGAATACGCAACACGTGGGCAATGGCCTGCGACAACCACACTGTGGGTTGAATAATTGGAAAAAGAAACCAATAAGACCACATAAGAGGGCGAGCAAGCAGGAAAATCCATTCATTGGGCTGCTTTTGTACCAAATGCTTGGGTAAGATTTCTCCAAGGAGCAAAACCGTCAGAAATCCAAACAAAATTTGTATGGGCAGTAGAAGGGCCGATGACCATTGAAGGGGGCGCAATACCTCGGATAAAAGAAAAGCAAGGGCGGTGGCGTATAAAACCAAACCTAAAACGGTTCCTACAAGTGTGGTGGTAAACAAACGAATGGGATTGTGGAGAAAAACCTCAACCGCTTTGCCATTTTGGCCACGGGAAGCACACTCAATTTCGGCTTTATAACGGTTGGCCGTTACAAATGCGGACTCGGCCGCTGCAAAAAAAGCCAGAAGCAACAACAATATGACCGCAATTAGGAAGAGCATGGTTTTTATTCACCAGTGAAATGTGGAGTTCGTTTTTCAAGAAATGCTCCTACACCTTCCGAAAAGTCTTTGCTCGACACAATCTGACCAAATAACGTCGCTTCCAATTGAAGGCCATGAGCGAGTGGTAATTCCGACGCTTGTAGCGCTTCCAATGCCATCCGGATACCAAGAGGCGCGCGTGCGGTAACGGTACGCAGCATTTTCTTGGCGGCAGACAACAAGTCTTTTTGTGGAACCACCTGACTCACCATTCCCAACCCATAGGCCCGTTGTGCATCAATAGGTTTTCCTGTTAAGATCATTTCGGTCGCAATTCCAAGGCCCACAATCCGGGGCAATCGTTGCGTGCCGCCATATCCGGGGATCAAACCCAAGTTCAACTCTGGCTGGCCAAAAACAGCCTGCTCCGAAGCAATTCTCAGATGACATGCCAAGGCCAATTCGCACCCGCCACCCAAAGCAAATCCATTTACGGCGGCCAATACGGGCTTGGGCATTTGTGCCACCTGATTTAAAACCCCTTGCCCTTTGGTGGCCAACGTTTGGGCCTGCAACGGCGTTAGTTGCCTAAATTCTGCAATATCCGCCCCGGCTACAAAACTGCGCTGTCCCATCCCAGTAATAATAACCCCTTTTATGTCTTCGTCGTAACGTGCCATCGAAAGGGCAGCGCTTAGTTCGCGCAAGACCACTTCATTGAGGGCATTATGCTTATCAGGTCGGTTGATGGTGATCAACGCAAGCGCATCTCCGGTAACCGTGTAGCCTTTGCTGTCTGTAGCTTCCCGATCAATCGCATAGTTCAGGGTCTCAAAAATTGTTTCGGTCGTTAAAGACATTATTTTGGGGATTAATGAACCGGATATACCGGAAAAAAGAAACCGTAAAGTGGGTTTGGTACTTAACCTGCCCCCTTTACGGCCCTATTTCAATAGTTAATTTTTGACACGTGTTCCGGTGGAAGTGGCCTCTGAGGGTGTATATGCCTCTATACCATCTAAAATACTTCCCGAGCTATTAAACACATCTTCCAGCTCCGAAACTGAGGCTTGGGTCTCCTCGACCTCGTTCAAAAGCGTATCCAATTGGAACGTGATGCCTTCCGGATCTTTCATAGAAAGAGATTGTTCATGAATGAACCGGATAACATCCTCGATCGTGGCCATCTGTGCATCCAGAATTTCTTTATTTTCTTTCAGTCGTTTACGTTCCTCTAAACTTTTTTCCAGAATAGTGAGGCGTCGCTGTTTCACAGAACGAACTTTGGGTGGGTCATCCTCCATATCCAGTCGCAAATCTTCGATGGCACGTGCAATTTCCAACTCACGATTATCCGATTGAAGCATGTTGTAGCGTTCCTTCGTATGAAGCATCGTCAGGTAAGAGTCCATTAGGCCTTCAATCTTGCGCACATGGCTATCCAAGAGCGATTGAGATGCCGTACTTAGTTTTTTGTAGTTACTGGCAATGTCGTCGCGATATTTTTTAAGCCGTACATACCGTTCCAAACTGCTTCTACTAAGTTGCTTTAGCCGTTCCGTTGGCGTATTGGCTTGTTTAGACATCTCGGCATTTATCCGCGAACGCACCGCCCGCTGGAATCTCTTATCCTTGGGCATTATCCCCAAATACATCAGTTCGGCACCAAAAGTGGAAAGCAAAATCATGTTACGCAAGAATTCTCCTGCTTCCCCTGGTGCAATAATCATCGTTCCCAGCACCATCGCCATCGCCGAGATGAGGAAAGTGAGGTTCCAGGGCATTAAAAATGCTTCTTTCTGAAAGTTAATATGCGAATCGTTACTCATTGTACCTCGGTACATGTGGTTCGTGAGACAAAAGTTATGTGCCTCGTGTTATGATAGTGAATCGGCACTAAATCCCGCGTTTACGCCCAACACTCCGTGCTTCCTCTGGACGCTCATCCACTTCCAACTCCTTTTCGGTTGATCTGGGTCTTCCTATGGATTTATCCCCTTCTAAAGGGGTGTCCGAAGCGGCATGAGGCTGCGCGTCTAAGGGCATACCTCCCATTTCAAGTTTCATTTGCCGGATCAAATCGGCTGCACGTGCTTTTTGTGCATCCTCCTCATTTATTTGAGGGGCAGGCGTTGGTACGTCCAAGCCAGCACTTTCTAACGCCATTTCCATCTTCACTTCCGTCCGTATGGATTCTCGGTTGAGCCGTTCCACCATTTCTTCATGGGTTGCCGCCACACTGTCTGGCAAAGCAGTCCCCTGCACAGCGCCCAGTATGTTTTTTTTACGCTCGGCCTCGGCTAATTTTTGCTTCAACGCCCTGAGTTGCAACAAATGCTGCTTCTCCTCGGCCTTGATGCGTTCATATTCTTTGGGATCCATCCTGATTTAGGGTCTAAGCGTCAAAAAAATATGGCTTTTATACGCCCTCGCGTGTACGGTTTGCGGATGACCCGCCCGAAGAACCTGTTTCATCTGGAATATCCAGCAAGCTCTTGCGTTGCCCAGCCGACGCACCACCGCCAACACCCATTTCCAATTTAAATTGGTTCACAATTTCGGAAGCACGGATGCTTTGGGCATCTTCTTCGATCTTCATGGCTTGTGTATCAATGGAGTCTAATGCAATTTCCATGCGGGCTTCCGACTTCGCGGTTTGCTCATTGATCTTTTGGATCATTTCATCGTGTGTCGCAGAAATCCCACCTACTTCAAATTGTTCGAGGGTATCGGCCACTTTTGCTTGCCATTGGGCACGTTCGTGGGCACGTAGGGCTTCTTTGGCCTCCTGAATTTTGCGGTCTTTTTCCCGCATAAAGGCCTTTTTTACCTGAAGCGCTTTGTCATAGGCGGCGGCTGCAAATTGCAATTGCTCTTTGGCAGATCCGAGAGACGCCTTTACCTGTTCGTACCGGATGGCGTATTGCTGTGCGATGTCTTCGCGATTGGCCTGAATGCCCGCCTTGATCTTAGAGGTTAGATCGGCCAGTTCGGCTTCATATTTGGCCACTTCTTTTTGGAGCAACATCACATTCGCCTTTACCGTGGCAATATTTTCATTCATCTTCGGAACCTGATCGTTCAGTTCCCGAATATTTTCTTCAAGGATTAGTTTTGGATCTTCGATGGTAGAGACCAATCCGCCAAAGAGGGACTTAATTGCACGGACAAATCGTTTCCAGATGGACATAATAGATTTCGGTTTAGAGGTTTTGATCGTAAAGCGATCCTACGCACTTGTTAGGGCTTGGATACGCAAAACGCTTATGAAGTTTCAAATAAAGTATAAGATAAACATTCAGGTCACCATTCCCCAACGATTATTCCCCCCTAAATGCCAAATTTATACGGTGTTTACCCAAGGTCCGTTATCCAGACTGCTTTCCCGTTACCCGTTGTATAAGTAAAGGGGCCGGAGCAGGTCTTTCTTCACCAAAACGATAGGCAGAGATCACGGCATGTTGTAGTGTTGGCACATCGTCTGTTTTATGGGTGTATAAGGTTGCCAACCGCATTCCGGGATGCACTTCGCTGCCGGGTTTACAATGTAGATAAATACCCGCGCCAGGATCCACCGGATCCTCTTTTTTCATTCTCCCAGCCCCCGTTAATACAGCCGTTTTCCCAATGGTTAGGGCATCTACCTCTTGCACATAGCCCATAGCGGTATCCGAAGCGTATATATCGTAGGCTGGTGCAAGGTTCGGATACGCATTTGTATCCTCTAATGCACGGGGATCACCACCTTGGGCCTGAACAATCTTTAAGAATTTATCAAACGCCTTGCCATTTGCCACCACTTCTTGGGCCATTTCGCAGCCCGCTTCCGGGGTTTCGGCCACGCCGCCCAAACACAACATTTCGCCCGCCAAAACATACGTCAGTTCCATGACCTCTGGCACATTTTCCCCTTTCAGACACCGAACGGACTCCTCCACCTCCAACCAGTTTCCTACTGCTCGCCCCAGTGGCACGTTCATATTGGTGATCCACCCAACGGTTGGCTTGCCAAACGCTTCCCCGATTTCCACCAATGTCTGGGCCAGTTTCTTGGCCTCCGGCTCGGTTTGCATAAAAGCGCCACGCCCACATTTCACATCCAATACCAATGCATCAATCCCTTCTGCCAGTTTTTTAGACATAATAGAAGAGGCAATAAAAGGAATAAAGGGAACCGTGGCCGTTACATCCCGAAGAGCGTATAGTTTACGGTCTGCGGGTGCAATTTCCGGCGTTTGCCCGATCAATACCAAGCCGTTTTGTTGCAACTGCCAGCGATATTCCGAGATACTCAGGTTTACATTAAAGCCGGGAATGGATTCTAATTTATCTAAGGTTCCGCCTGAATGTCCTAAGCCACGGCCAGAAATCATGGGTACTGGCACACCACACGCCGCCACAATGGGCGCAAGCGGTAGCGAGATTTTGTCTCCTACCCCACCCGTAGAATGCTTATCCACCTTGATGCCGGGCAAGTCGCTTAAATCAAGCACTTCACCGGAATACAACATGGCCCGCGTGAGGGTTTGGGTTTCGGCCTCACTCATACCCCGAATAAAAGCCGCCATCAGAAAAGCGCTCATCTGATAATCCGTAACGTCTCCACTGGTATATGCCGCCACCAACCATCGGATGGCTTCATCGCTCAGGGCATCCCCGTCACGTTTTGCGGTCAGAATGTCAATAATATTGAGGTTCATGCTGAAAAAGTTAAGGTTTGTCGTCAACGTAAACTGCTTAAAAGAGCGAATAGATAAAAGGCGCCAAGGCCGAGCCATTCGCAAGAACGATTAGTAGGCTCAACAAAACCAGTACGACAACTATGGGAACCAGCCAGTATTTTTTTCGGACCTTCAAAAAGTCCCAAAAGGCGAGAAGTATGCTTGTTTTGGCCATAAACAAAAATAGTGGGCTTGTTTAAATGTGGTAAGTTACGAAAAATTATGACCGCTATTTAGTCTGAATGTGTTTTGTGGCGTAACTTCGCCAATCAGCAGGCGTATTTTTAAAATTATGCTTCCATATCACCCAATCTGAATCATATGCGTTTCATCAATGAAGTGTGGGAAGGTCTTCGGATTGCTTTCTTGGCCATTCAGAATAATAAGTTACGTTCTGGCCTCACCACATTGGGCATTATTATCGGGATTGTGATGGTCACCTCCATGTTTACAGTGATCAATGGTATAGAACGATCTTTCGACAACAGTGTTTCTATGCTTGGCAACGATGTATTGCGGGTTCAACGGTTTCCGTGGGGTTCCCAGCCTGGCGATTGGTGGAAGTACATCAACCGCCCGAACATAGAGCCGGAACTTGCCGAGACCATTAACAACCGTTCTTCCTATGCAAAAGCCGTTGCCCCGGTATCCTTTTATGTGTCGGATGTAAAATATAAAAGCAACCAGATCAAAGGGGTTTTTATGCAGGCTTCCACTCCGGCATACAGCGAGATTAACCAAATAAAATTAGACACTGGGCGCTTTTATACCGAAGAAGACAACCGGACCGCACGCAATGTCTGCGTATTGGGTGTGGATGTTTTGGAGGCGCTTTTCCCTAACGAGCAACCTTTGGGCAAGAAAATAAAGCTACTGTCACAGTCTTTCCAACAAACTGGGCCGGGTGGCATGGGCGTACAAATGAAAGAAAGCCAACAGCATTGCGAGGTAATTGGTGTACTTGCAAAACAAGGGAAGTTCTTGGGTCTTTTTTCGTTCGATACCCAAATTCAGATGCCTTATAACACGATGAAGAAAATATTTGGCATCAATAAACAGGGACTCCAAATACAGGTTAGGGTAGATTTGGCCGAGATGGATGCGGCACAGGACGAATTAACGGGCATCATTCGTGCATCCCGTAAAGTTAAACCGGGGGATACTGATAATTTTGCCATAAACCGCCAAGAAGCCTTCCGGCAACAATTTGATGGTATAAAAACAGTCATTTATTCTGTCGGTATTTTTCTCACGGCTTTGTCCCTGCTTGTTGGTGGAATTGGGGTAATGAACATCATGTTTGTCTCCGTAAAAGAACGTACCAAGGAAATTGGGATCCGCAAGGCCATTGGTGCACCCAAACGGGCCATTTTGGGCCAATTTTTGTTCGAAGCAGTGGTTATTTGTGTATTTGGCGGGCTTATTGGAATCGTCCTCTCTTTTGGAGTAACCGCTTTTATCAATACGTTGTTCACAGCGGTAATGTCTCTTGGCACGGTTAGTTTGGCTTTTACCATTTGTGTTTTGGTGGGCATTATTTTTGGTTTTATTCCGGCATGGTCTGCTGCTAACGCCAACCCCATCGAAGCATTACGTTACGAGTAATTCTTTTTCCACACAGTTATGAATCTTGAATTTATCAAAATGGCATGGGGAGCCATCATCGCGAACAAATTGCGATCTGCCCTCACGTTATTAGGCATGGTGATCGGTGTCTTCTCGGTTATTGCTTCGGTTACGGCGGTCTCGGCAATAGACTCCAGTTTTAATACCACGATAGATTTCTTAGGGTCATCCACATTTACCCTTCAGAAGTTTCCCGGCGTCCAGTTTGGACCGAGTGATGAGCGCGTGCGAAATCGGAAAAACCTGACCTACGACCAAATGCTACAACTACGCCGTCGCAGTACGTTGGCCACCTCGGTAAGCGCAGTGGGTTCTTTTCCGACCATCCAGATACGCTATAAAGACCGCAAAACCAATCCGAACGTGCAATTACAAGGCTCGGATGAGCACTGGGCGGTAAACAACAGCTATGAACTTGGTTCTGGTCGTTTTCTTACCGATGGTGATGTACAATATGGCCGTCCTGTAGTGGTATTGGGAACCGAAGTAGTAAGCAAGCTCTTCGAAACAGAAACCCCGATTGGTAAAGACATTTTGGTAGGTGGACATCGGATGACGGTGGTAGGGGTGCTCAAACAAAAAGGACAGAGTTTCGGCCAAAGTCAGGACAACTTAGTGGTGGCCCCTATTACCACCCTTTTTGTGCAATACGGCGATCCAGACCAGAATATAGACATTCTTGTTCGGGCCAGAAATGTAGAAATTCTGGCTGAAAGCATTGACGAAAGTATTGGTATTTTTCGAGCTGTTCGTCGCTTAGATGCCAAAGAAGAAAATGACTTTGAAGTGATTACCAATGACTCGGTGGTAGAAACGTTTACGGGTTTTACGGCTTATCTGACAATTGGTGGCGCGGGTATTGGTTTTATTGCCCTTTTGGCCGCAGGCATTGGTATTATGAATATCATGTTGGTATCCGTTACGGAGCGTACACGGGAAATTGGTATTCGGAAATCCATCGGAGCTAAAAAAGGCGATATTTTGCGTCAGTTTTTGTATGAAGCGATTTTCTTGTGTCAGATTGGGGGTGTTTTAGGAATTCTAATGGGCGTCGGAACGGGCAATATTTTATCGTTAATGTGGGAGACACCGCTGGTGGTGCCCTGGGGATGGGCTTTTGGCTCAGTGGCAGGCGTTACGATCATCGCCTTGATTTTTGGCGTTTATCCTGCATGGAAGGCCGCTAACTTAAGGCCTATAGATGCTTTACGCTACGAATAAATGGCGACATTTTATTGAATTACACAAAAAAACATGATTTCCCCTAAACAACGGGCAGGCGAAGCCGCTGCCACTTTGATAGAAGATGGCATGAACGTGGGGCTTGGGACAGGCTCTACTACCGCTTTCGCCATTGAAGCTCTTGGGCGGCGCATACGTAAAGAAGGCCTCCACGTACAAGGCGTTCCCACCTCATTCTTTGCAGAACGCCTCGCTCGGCAATCGGGTATCCCCCTTATCAGCTTAGACGAAGTCGCGACCTTAGACCTGGCCTTCGACGGAGCGGACGAGGTGGATCCTTACTTTAACCTCATCAAAGGACGCGGCGCGGCGCATACCCGCGAAAAAGTGGTGGCCGCACAAGCCAAGCGCTTTGTAGTCTTGGTGGATGATTCCAAAATGGTCGAGAAACTGGGCCTCAAGATGCCGCTACCCATAGAGGTGCTGCCAATGGCGCTTGGCCCCGTAACGAGGGTATTAGAAAACATGGGAGCGCTTCCTGCATTGCGGATGGGGCTCCGGAAAGATGGTCCAGTGGTGAGTGATCAAGGATTTTGGATTGTGGATGCAACGTTTTCGGAAGGACTACCAGAATTGGATATGCTCAACCAAACCGTACTCCAAATTCCAGGTATTTTGGAGCACGGTCTTTTCCTACGAATGGCTACCGATGTGCTGATCGGCCACGAAAATGGCCAACTTTCGCATCTCCAGCGCCCAGCATAGCCCTCTGTACGCTATTTAAGTGGGTTCTTGTAGATAGTTTAGGGTATAGTTGTCATTCCCATGGGGTGTATTTCAACACTTCCCGACACCTGATGCTCGTTCACCGAGACCTTAGATTTAGCATTTTTGAAATGCACCTTTTCGATGAGCCTAAAAAAATTAGCCTCAAAGCGATTAATCCAACCGAGTTGTACGTGATACAACAGTTTTTCAACTTTCCTTATCATCTGTTTATGGCTACGAACAGGCATTTTTCCGCTAATGACAGGTGATAAGCCGGATTTTACTAAATGAGCCGCTCACGAAGGGCTTTTGCAACGGCGCTCCCGCGGTTATTAACATGTAATTTGGCGTACACATTTCGGATATGTCGATCTATTGTATGTGGGCTCAAGTAGAACCGGGTAGCAAGTTCATTCTTCGTGAGGCCATCCACCAAGCCTTGTAAGATTTCTCGCTCCCGTTCAGAAAGATCGTAGTCGTACCTCGGAGCATTTCGGTTGGCGAACATATCCAGCACCCGCCGTGCCACTTGCGCATCCATTGCCGCACCGCCTTGCAAGACATGTCTAATAGAGGCAACAATTTCATGTGGTTCAGCACTTTTAAGTAGATACCCCGAAGCGCCGAGTGTGATGGCCTGAAATATTTTTTCGTTGTCCTGATGAATGGTGAGCATAATGATAGGTAATTGTGGCGCATATTGTCGAAAGTGACCAATACCTTCCAAACCGCTCATCTGAGGCAGACCAATGTCCAAGAGCATTACATCCGGTATTTCACCCGCTTGCATGGCGGCTAACACGGAGGGGCAATCGCCAAATGCCCGAATGGCTTCTGGCTCGATCTCGGTTTCCAAGATTTCCGTTACGACCTCTCGGTACAACCGGTTATCTTCTACGATCCACACAGTAATTTTGTGCTCGGTGTGATATGGACTCATGGTGGGTTGGGTTATTTATGAATTTTCCAAAAGCGTAAAGTATTAAATAACAATAAAGTACGTTGTGGCCAGTTCGGAAGTAAATGCCGTATATGCGTTAATCTACACTGCCAAGCCACACGTGTGCCCCGATGATGCGTAATCTCCAATAGGGCCTGTATCTCCTTTGCCCGTTCGCGCATATTTCGCAAGCCATGCCCTTCTCGAATGTTTGCTTCTTCAAAGCCCTTGCCATTGTCTTCAACCGAACAATGAAGGATCCCATGCTCCATCAATAGTTTTATGTGGACTTCGGTGGCACTGGCATGTCGGACAATATTATGCAAGGATTCTTTGAAAATGAGATAATTGTGCCGCCGCATATTCATGTCTAATGGCCACTCATCCGGTAAATCCCCATGAGTCTCAAAGGTATAAGGCGTACCCGCAAGCAATAAAGATGCGGCATCTTTCATCCGGTTAATCAAATGGCCAAGTGTATCGGCTTGGGCATCTATAGACCAAACAATATCCCGCATCGTACCCACCATTTGGCGGGCAACCGTGCTAATTCGAGTCAGTTTTGGCGCTATCTGGGCATCCGCTCCCATTTTCACCATATCAGTCATGATCGCAATGGAACTCAGTTGAGCGCCAATTTCATCGTGCAGATCGCTGGCAATACGTAACCGTAGCCGTTCTATGCGTAGGGCACGTTCTAATTTTTTTCGGTACATGCCATATAAAACTCCGACGACCAGAAGGGTACAAACAAGCTGTACAAATGGGCTATTATTAATAAAAGGAACAACAAAAATTGGAAAATCGGTACTTTTTTGCGTCCATTTTCCATCATTATTTTGCCCTTTTATTTGTAAGACATAATGCCCGGCATTCATGGCCTTGAGTGTAATATGGCGATTGTTTCCCAAAGACTGCCATTGTTTCTGATGCCCCAGAATGCGGTAGATATAGCTATTGGCGTTGTTATTGGTATAGTTCAGTCCGGCAAATTCGACACCAAATGTCCACTCTAAAGGATACATAACGATTTCCTTCATATCTGAAAAGGAAAATTGCTGTTCCCCTTTCCGACTGATTCGGGTGTATCGGGTTAGTACTATTCGGGGTGGGATCGGATTGTCCCTGATGTTAGCTGGTTCAAAAACAGTTAGCCCACGAATCCCGCCTAAGGCGAGGTGGCCACTGGCTAATGCGACAATTGCTTTTCGGTTAAATTCGGTATTCATGACCCCGTCTTCCAAGCTGAAATTGCGAATATTGCCTGTTTGCACCTCTAATCGGGCCAATCCTAAACTGGAGCCAATCCAGACCTGTTGATCGGATGTTTCCAAAAAGGAAAATACAATCGAGGCGTTAAGCCCTTGTTTTCGTCCAAAACACCGGAGTGCATCAGAGTTGGGGTGAAAGTGGCATAGTCCGGCATCGGTGGCCAACCATAAACCGCCAGCTCTTGCCGGACGGATCATCCAAACTTGATGAAACGGGCTATTGCTTAGTGATGGCGTTCGAGAGAAAGATTTTTTTGTTGGGTCGAAGCGGAACAAACCATGAAACTCGGTGCCCACCCAAATCCGTTCTTGATCGTCCACGAGAACGGATTGTACGAAAGGCACTTGCCCACCCGTTGCAAAAGCGGGGTCATACCGTTCAAAAAAACCCGACCTGGGGTCATAAACACCCAATCCTTTATCGTACAAGGCCAACCAGAGCGCCCCAGATGACGAGAAAGCGCCATCAATCACTTGCCAATCCGGAATCTTAACTTCAAACCGATTAGAAGAGGCTTTTTTCATGCTAAGACCTTTGGCAGTCCCAACCCAAAGGTCACCATTTTCCCGGCTGTTTAGCCACCATATTAGGTTGTCGGGCAGGCCGTAGTCATCCTTTTTGAGGTGTTTCCGTGCAGCAAATTGAGGTGATACGTGGTACAATCCATTGCCTAATGTTCCAATCCAGATACTGCTATCGGGCATTGGGGCGAGGCTCATCACAAAGTCGGAGCCATTGGTTTGACCAAACATCATTTTGGGACGGATGTGCAAAAATGGTTTCCGATAGGGATCGAAGTGCAAAACACCATCCAAGGGTGTGGGCACCCACAGGCCACCCTCTCGGTCTACACTCATTTGTACTGCAGCTTTGGTTGTGATCTGAAGAGAATATCGAAAAAGTCTTTGTTTTAGGGTATAAGAGTCGAGGTTAATGAGTACCTGTTCGTCTGTATTGATCCATAATTGCATCTCCCGAAGGGCGATATGTCTGGGATTTCCGACAATCGGAATAAGTTCCCAATGCTGGCTTTCTGGTGTAAACCGATATAATTTTGTCCCTTTCTTTGTACCAACCGTAATCCAGACCATTCCCAAGTGGTCGGAAGCCAAGGCAATCGGAATAAAGTTTGGGTCTGGCAGGGCATACTGAGCCATGCGCCCCTGTTTGTCCACAAACATAAAGGCACCGCGCCATGCAAACCATGCACCTTTGCGCGTTGCAAGGCTGGTGCGAATGAGATTGGGAGGCGTATGGATTTTTGTGTGCTTTTTCGAGGCGTGGTCATACCGAAACAAGGTATTTCCTTTTACCCAGAACAGTATCTGGGCCGATACAGGTTCTAAGTGATTGGTTTGGAAAAAAACAGGCGAGAAAGATTCCGACATCCGGCGGAAATTACACCAACCTGCTGCGGTACGTATCCATAACATCCCGTTAGGGTCTTCACGAAATTTCAAGACTTCGTTATGAGGAAGGCCATTTGGGTTTATCGGATCATGCCTGAAGTGTGTAAAAGTGGCACCATCGTATCTGTTTAACCCTTCCCGCGAGCCAATCCATATGAACCCATAATGATCCTGAAAAACCGCTTCGGCCCAGTTTTGGATCAATCCGTTTTCCGAGTTTAAAAAGGTAATATAGGGCGTCTGGTCTTGCCCCCAAACCCAGCCACACCAGAAGATAGACCATAGACATACAAATCGAAAAAAATGGACCTGTTGCATAAAGTTATTGTGTTTTCCCAGAAATAAAGAATACCTCTCCAATCTTTCTTTGCCCGCTTTGATCCAGTGCGATTGCAAAATGACGCATATACGTCATCCCGAATGCCGTTGGAACGTCATGAAGGGTCTCTTTATACCGACTTATTTTTTCGCCAAGAAGTTCTAAACGAGATACTGGTCAATTTTAAAACAAACAAACCTTCTAAAATGATGACCCAAATCCATTTTTTGAAACGCTGGGGCTTGGTGGTGATATTAGGGCTGATAACGGTTTTTTCTGGCCAGGCCCAAACCGTTACCCGTTCCGCCGAAGTATTTCTGATGCTCCAGAATAGCCTTGGTTCCGCCTTAAGTTTGCCGATTTTGGCAGAAACCACCACACAGAACACGACTGTACCATGTGCCACCTTGACATCGCTCACCCGCGCCACTGCGGAAAAACCAGCGCCGCAAAATAAACGTGAATGGCTCATTACCTTCGATCCAAATTGTAAAGGCCCTAATGGCTACTCCCGAAGTGGCTCCATTCGCGTAGTAGCTGTATTCGCGGCCAGCAAAGGCACACATACCGAAGTGACCATTACTTTCCAGCAATTTGGTAACACCCGCGATCTCGTCATCAATGGCAGTGTAATCGGAAAACGGGTTGAAGTATCCACTTGGAGTTTGGTGGCCGATGCGCTGAAAATGACCTACACTAAAACGGGTGAACTGGGGATAATGACCCTTTCCGAAAAGTTGGTGGTTAACGTCGGCAAAACCCCCAGCCCGGTTGACGATGTATATCTATTCTTCGGCTCCACTGAGATAGACTTTACAACCTCGACAGATGTAAAAGTGCTCATTACAACACCTTTAAGATATCTGACTGCTTGTCAGAATGGTTATCCGGTGGCTGGAATTGCAGATATCACGAACCCTAAGCCCGGTATCCAAATTGATTTCTCGCCAGATCAGGAGGCCTGCGACACCAAAATAACGTGTAAAATTGGGAGTGCCAAACCTGTCATATGCAGCATAGATAGCCTACCTAAATCATGATAAAACAATTGTTTACTTATACATTTTTTCCATTTTCCTCTCATCAACCATAAGACCAATATGTTTACTCCATTTCGTTTTTTGTTTGCTCTGTTCATGGGCTTCCTCGTTTCTTCCGGATTGGCTTCTGCGCAAACAGCCCCAGACTCCACCCAAAACACCGCAGGTACTCCGTCTGAACTTCCCACCGTATTACCAGATCTATCAATGTTAGACAAAGCGGTTTCGCTGTTTTATGTCAGGGGTTTTTTGGCCGAAGACCGCATTCCCAATGACAAGCGGGCCATGTGGGAAGCCAAACTAAATGCTTTAGAAGCCCGTACTGCCAAAATGATGGTAGGCCAACTCAAAAAAGAACAGCAACTATTTTTACGCAGCAAATTGTTACAAGACCGCATTTCGGATCTTCCTGCCGATATAGCGACCACAGAAAACCGAGCCGGCTTGCCTAAGCCAAAAGCAAATGCACTACCCAAAACCGCACCGCCACAAGTAAAAGGGGCTGCAAAAGTGCTCAAAGGGGCTGCACATGCTGCGGGCGGGGCGATGTGTAACAATTTGTCTAATCCGGAATACTGGGAGTGGCTGGGCATTTGCGATTAGGCCAACCGTTTTCATACACCAACCCATAGAAGTATTTCGGGTGTTTTTTTGTGTGTCGGCACCACTTTTAACCCATCTGCGCAACACTGAAAAGGATCCGTTTAGTCATTGTAGTTTATATAAAACGTAAAACCCGGTCAGTAAAAACCAACCGGGCATACCAAACACAAATAAGCTGATCCTTATTTCAGCACGGGAATGGCCCCCAAAACCTCTTCTTTGGTCAATACTTTGATGGGGCCAAGGTTGAGGGCTTCCACGCCCACACGAATCTTGGAAAGGTCTCCAACCATCACAACCACCATATTCGCGGGGTCCACATATTGTTCTGCTGCACGCTCTATCTGAGCCTTGGTTAACGCCAGAATATTGGGAACATAGGTGTTAAAATAGTTATCTGGCAAATTGTGGGTAATTTTTTCCGATACATTAGCGGCGAGTGCATTCACCGTCCCAAAGTTTTCCGGATAACCGAGTGCTTCGTAATTGCGGGCACGGGTCACTTCATCGTCCGAGATATTGCGGATATTGGTGAGTTCCTTCATGAATTCATTCACGGCTTTGTCGGTGACATCCGTTTGTACGGCAGAGGATGCAATAAAGTGCCCCACTGAGCGTGGGAATGAAAATCCGGAATTGGCTCCATAGGCATAACCATGTGTTTCGCGAATATTTTGGTTGAGTCGCGAGGAAAACGACCCTCCCAAAATGGTATTCATGATGGTGATGGCAAAGTAGTCCGGCGTATTGCGACGAACACCCGCACTACCAAATCGTAGCTCCGTTTGTACCGCACCGGGTTTGTCCACTAAATAGAGGGTTCGTCCGGTCGTTTTTGATGGATCAGAAATGGTCACCTTCTTTACGGTTCCTCCTTTCCACAAACCAAAACGTGCTTCAAGTTTGGCCTTGATGGTTTCCTTAGAGACATCTCCAACCACTAAAAAACTGGAATTTGCTGCTGTAATGGTTTGGCGGTAAAACCCTTGAATATCAGCAATCGAGATGTTCTTGAGCGTAGATTCACTGGCCCGACGTGCAAATGGATGTGATTTTCCATAGATCAATTGGTTGAAGGCCGTGCTAGCGATTACCCGAGCTTCGTCGTGTGCCTGTGCCAATGCTACCAAACTCTCGCGCTGTCGGCGTTGCCACTCAGTAGCCTCGAAACGGGGTTTAAGCACCACATCACGCATCAAGTCTAAGGACGCATCCAACCGAGATACTGGGGTAAAAAGCCCAACAGACATTTCGTCGGTACTGGCATAACTCTGAAGGATGATACCGAGGTAATCAATCTCATCAGAGAGTTCGAGTGCATTGCGGTTTCCCGCCCCATCGTTCATTAGCATTGCCGTTGCCGTTGCCAGCCCGATTTTGGCTTCTGGGTCGTTGGCCGTGCCGCCATTAGACCGGACCGTAATGGAGACATGTGGTACACCTGTCTTCTGAAGGTAATACACTTTTACACCATTTTTCAAGGTAAATTGCTCCACTTTTGGAACGATGAGGCCTCGTGGCGCTTCCGAAACAGGAGGCTTTGTGCGGTCGGCTTTTTGTGCCACCAACGAATGAGCGGTGAGCAATAGCCCCATAAAAAAAGCAAAAACAGCTTTCATAAAAGTTTATTTTTTAATCGGTTTTGTAATAATCAAAAAGTATTGGCAGAGGCTTTCCAAATATGCCTTATGCTATTGGACGGCCAAGTCTGCCTTGCCCTTAGGTACGATGCTCAGCACCACGCGCTTTTTCGGATTCAGGTATTGACGAGCGGAGGCCGAAATATCGGAAGGCTGAAGGGCTTTGTAGCGGCTAAAGTCTTCGTTCAACCAATCAGGATTTCCGGCAAAGCGATAATACGATTGCAACATGTCGGCCTTGTTCATGGAAGACTCCATTTGACGGAGGATTCTGGATTCATTTTGGTTGACAACCCGTTGTACTTCACGCTCTGTAGGTGGTGTGATCGTTAGTTTTCCAATTTCCTCATCTATGATGGACTGTAGTTGTGTCAGTTTGATACCCGGACGTGCAGTGGCCATCACCATAAACATACCACCTAAAGCATTGCCATTCTGATAAGCACTGACATTCTGTGCGATTTGTAATTCATAGACCAATCGTTTGTAGAGGCGCGAATTTTTACCTTTGGCCAGTACATCCGCAGCTACATCCATTTCGGCATCTCCGGGTGTATAAAGCGCAGGGGTTTGATAGGCCAAGTAAAGACGTGGTAGCTGCACATTGTCCTCGACGGTCAATTTCTTTTCGCCAATCAACTCGAAGGCGGGTGCTGTTGGGCGTGTCACCACTTCGCCCCGTGGAATTTCATTGAACCAGTGTTTCACTTTTTCTATGGTCTTGGTTGGCTCAATATCACCCGCGATCACGAGAACAGCATTATTCGGGGCATAATATTTTTTAAAAAACTCTACCACATCTTCGTAGGAAGCCGCCGTCAGGTCATCCATATACCCAATGACAGGCCAATTATAGGGATGTCCTTTAGGATAGAAGTTCTCCAAAATTGTTTGAGTGGCTATTCCATACGGACGGTTTTCAGTGTTCTGACGGCGTTCATTTTTCACTACATCCCGCTGACCATCTACTTTTCCCGGAGACATGGCTTCCAGCAGATAACCCATTCGGTCACTTTCTAAGAAAAGGGCCAAATCCAAAGCGTTGGCAGGCAACGTTTCGTAATAGTCGGTGCGGTCTTGGGTGGTAGAACCATTGTTATTACCCCCAACAGCCTCCAATAGGTTGTCAAAATCACCTTCTTTTACATTACCTGATCCTTCAAACATGATATGCTCGAAAAGGTGCGCAAATCCGGTACGTTTAGGTTTTTCATAAGAAGATCCCACATGATACCAGACATTAACGGTCACCATAGGCACTGTACGGTCTTCATGAAGGATGACGGTTAATCCATTGTCTAAAGTATAAACGGTATGAGGAATGCTCAATGCTTTTTCCTGCGCCCGTATGCCGGATATGGCAACGAACATCAGGAACAACAAAGTAAAGAATGGCTTCATATAAGTTAGATTTAAATGGAATGAGACAAAAAAAAGACGTACTCCTTTCAAGAGAAGTTACAGCATCATCCTGCTATAAAGCACCAGTACGGACCAATTGATCGGGTATTCTTCTGGATTTTACAACTCAAAAATGTCATAGATATTACGACGCGCTTAGGCTAGGTCGTATGCGAAAGACATTTTTACCTACTGTTGAAGAAAGACACAAAAAAAGTCCTGTAGGGGCGACATCATACCAGAACCTATACGGCCATAAAGAGGTATTCACACGGTGCATTGGGAAATTTTGAAATGCACCCGTATGTACCTGTGTAGTTAGTTTGATTTGTTGGAGAATTTTAGATTAACAAAAATTATATTGTATCTTCGGCTAAATCCCAAAAAAAATCGTCCTCTTATGAAACCGTTATTTTTTTCCTTTATGCTCCTCTGGGGCATGGTCTTTGCCCAAAACAACCCTTCGTCTCTGGTCATTTTGTCGCCAGAGAAACCCCTTCAAACGACGCCAGTGGAGATTACCTATAACCCCACCTCACCAAAAGCAAAATTGCAACATGTCAGTCAAATGGAACTGGTAGAAATGCATAACGGACAACCCTTCGAAATCTATCCGATGACGCTTCAAAATGGAAGATGGCAAGCAACACTTCCGAGCTTTGAAGGCCAAGTTTATGTCGTATTTGGGTTCCGGAGTGGTGATAAAACCGATGACAATGAAGGTCATTGGTGGGATTTTTTACTTTACGAACCGTCCGGCAGGCCACTGCGAAATGCACAGTATATGCGGGCATTTTCCTACTCGGAGCGTAATTATGATACAGCTACTACAAACATGCTAAAAAACAAAGACCTACAGGCAGAACTAGCAGACCACCCGGAAAACTTGATCGCTCAGACTATCCTACTGAAGGAATCTATGGCTTCTAAAGGCCAAGAAAAGATTCTGGCAGAAGCCCGTAGGCTCGCGGAAAACATGTGGGGAACCACAAAAAACCAAATTGAAACCTTTGGTGGGCTATCCTTTCTTTGGCGACAACTCGGCAAACCGGAAGAGCTTACAGCATTACAAAACAAAATCTTACAGGAAAACCCCACAGGAGAGTTGGGCATCCGGCTGAGGTTATATGAACTATTGGAAAGCAGGGAAACTTCATGCGATAGGCTAAATGCTTTTTTGCAAAAACACGGCGAACAAGTGATCCCAAACGACCATCGGCTATACAGTGTCTTTAATCGGTACAAAATTTGTAAAGATCCCCAAAATATGCTGTATTGGGGTACAAAATACGCGAGACTAAGTCCGGAGGTGGCTTCTTATACCAATAGAACCTTAGCGAATGCGTTTTTAGAAAGTGGCTTTTTCTCAGAAGCCGAATCCTTTATACAAAAAGCCATTGCAGCAGAAAATACCGAGCTTTTTCGTTCCTACATGAAACGGGATGCCAACGGCAAATGGCAACCAACCTCCATCAATCGGGATAAATTGGCGCTTGCACGTGCCGATTTGACGGCCAACAACCTGAAATTGGCAGGGAAAATATACCTTGCACTTTCCAATAAAGAAGCTGCTTACGAAGCACTGAAAACAACCGGAAAGATTTTACCGGACGATAAAGAAGTCGCGATGGCTTTTGCCCAGACTGCCGAAGCCCTTGGCCTGCACCAAGAAGCCTTCGACACCTATTTGGCATGGGCTAAAAAAGACCGTAGCGATCAAGAAGCCCTTCAGGGGCTTGCACGAACCCATGCAAAACTCAATAACTATTTTTCCGATTGGAAAACCATACAAGCACAATTGGAGGACATCTGGAGCAAAAAACCGGAACCTCGGTTTACCGTTGCCGACTATGACCCCAAACGGGATCCCGCAAAAGATTTGCAGGCGACATTGGCACAAGCCGGCACCGAAGAAAAACAAGTGATGCTTTTTGTTGGCGGTCAATGGTGTACGTGGTGCCACGCCCTAACTCGCTACTTTAAACAGAACGAACAGGTGGCACAAATGCTCCAAGAGCGATACCTCATTATGAAGGTAAACTTTAGTGAGGAAAATGAAAATACCGACTTCCTCTCCAAGTATCCACCCATTTCTGGATATCCACACCTATTCTTTCTTTCTGCGGATGGAACCTTGTTGCATTCCCAAAATACGAGCGAAATAGAAACAGGGGTTGGGATGGCCTATGACGATCAAAAAGTGATGGAAATGCTAAAGAAATGGTCAGGCAAATAGCCACCTTGCACAAGGTGCATTTCAAAAATGCCAATAGATACTACGACGCATTTAGATTAGGTGACATATAAAAGAGGTGTTCGCCTTTCACATTGGGAAATTTTGAAATGCACCCTTCTTGAGGTATCTCCGCAATGTTTTATCATCACCATCTCATACGTTTTGTAAAAACATATAATAGTATGCTAAACCACAAGTTATCTTTTTCGATAATCAACAATTAAGAATACAGGACTAACTAAAGCGAATAGCACAACTAAAATCCAGTTTTCCGACCTGATTGCTCCTAATGTTCCTATTCCAAATAAAAGAATAAAAAATACAAAATTTGAACTCAATCTAATCATGTTTATTCATAATATATTATTTTAAAACCTCTTTATATCCTGAAACATGAGATGCATATGCCTTCCATTGCCCATTCCTTTTTATCAAAAAATTACTAGATTGATAGGTGGAAGCAATTTGGTTATTATTGACATACCCTGTTCCACAAATTATTGCAGTCCCATTTTCAAGAATTTCTAATCTTTTGATTTTAAAATAAAAAGAATCTACTTTCCAAGGGTTATTTTTGACCATAAAAGAAAATGGATTGTTTACTTTTTGCGCATATGTAGAACCGAGACCAAACACCGCCAATATAATGGCTAAAATTCATTTTGTCATCATGTTACTTGTTTGATGCAAAATTACATTAACCTGAAATATGATTTTGTGTAAAAATGCGTCTAATTTGGAAAGTGGTGTTTTATTTGAATTCTTTAATTTATCTTTAAACAGGCCTTCAATACATATTCAAGGATTGAAACGAATGCCAAAATAGATGGAACCTGGATTGACTTCTTTCTCCATTCGTTTTAGCTGAACACCTAAGCACCTTATCCCATTAAAGTGGGGATAGTTTACAAAGACAATTGATACTTTGTTTTCAGGCATGACTTCAAACAAAAAAGTTTTGCCGTTATTATAGTCTTTAGGAATTTCAAACATCCAATACGAATGAATGATCTCTTTTAGATTTTCTGAAGGTGCTATTTCGGTATATATCATTATTTTATCTACCAATCATTTTACGAATTACAGGTCTAAACTCCCAATTTACACAACTCTATCAGGGGTACTCCTGCATCTAAGGGTATTAAATGGTACACTTCAAAACTCCCCAAAAAGTGGAGATAAGACATATTATTCACATTCCATTTAATCTATTTGAATAATATGAGTATCGGCATTTTTGAAATGTACCCGATGTTAAACGACAATTGTCTCTATAACCCTTTCCTTTTCGGAAACCGGAAATTGTTCGTGTAACCACTCCAAGAGCGCTTCATTAAAGAGAGTGGGTTGTTCCATCATTGGTGCATGACCACACTCTGGGATAAAACGCAATGTTGAATTGGGCAAGTGCGCGTGCAACTCCTCGGCCACATCGGGCTGCGTCAGACGGTCTTGTTCGCCCCAAAGCAATAGGGTGGGCATCTGAAGGTGCGCCAAAAATGGACAAACGGTATCACTTTTGGAAGAACGGCCCATGGCAATGAGGCGCAAGGCTTGTTCGCGGTTAGAGATAATTCCCTTCATTTCCTCCATCAACTCCGGCGTTACGTGTTTTTCGGCATTATGAAAAGTAAATCCTGCGTGCGTCCGCAAAAACTCGTCGTCATTTCGCCGGAAAAACTCGCTTTTCATCGCCAGTTCCCGGATACCCGCAGAACCAGACAATACCATCCCAGAAACGTCACGTGGGTAACTCCGGCTATAAAACATGGACACCTGACCACCCAGCGAATTCCCAACCAATATCAATTTTTTAGGCAAACCAATGGCATCCAAGAAGCCATGTACCCACTCCACCAATCCTTTAATATGGGTTTGACGGAGTGGTAAGTGGTAACAAGGTAAAATGGGCGCAATGACCCGATAGCCTGATTCGGTAAAGGGTAGCACATTGTCTTGCCAATTCCGAATGTCTCCCAACATACCATGAAGAAAAAGAAGGGCTGTTGCATTGTCCGACCCTTCATCCCAATACCCGTATGATTCTTTTTGTCTTACGATAAAACGATAAGGTTGCATAAATATACTTTTAATCATTTATTAAACGTCTTTTAACCTATGAACTATCTTTTAAACAAAGATTAAAAGACCTTTCAGTGAAAAACCTTGTTTACCTACCACCGAAGATGTTAAAACCTAATCGCACGTTGGGATTGCGAAAATACTGTTCACTTGCAAATCTGTGTAGGGATTTTTAATACAACATGTAAGGAGTGACCACCGAGGAGGCTATTGGCCATAGCTTGTGTTATTTTAAATCAAGCGTATTCAATCAAAGTGGACAGAAAGAAAGTTGGATGAAGTGGGTTCATGTAGTATATTTAGATGGCCATTTTAAGCAATAACCTTCCATATCACCCCTTTTCAGGAGCAAGACCATGTCCCTTTGGAGCCGCATCTCAGGCGAATTTATTGACATTATTGAGTGGATGGACGATACACGAGACACGATGGTGTTCCGGTTTGAACGGCATCAAAACGAAATAAAATACGGTGCAAAATTAATTGTTCGCGAAGGTCAAGCAGCCGTTTTGATCAATGAAGGGAAACTTGCCGATGTATTCAATCCCGGAACCTACACATTAGAGACCAAAAATCTGCCCATTCTTTCAACATTACAAGGTTGGAAATATGGCTTTGAAAGCCCATTCAAGGCCGAGGTATATTTTGTGACTACCCGCCAATTCACCGAGTTAAAGTGGGGTACACAAAACCCAGTGATGGTACGTGACCCCGAATTTGGCCCCGTGCGGCTAAGGGCCTTCGGCACCTATGCCATGCGAATCCAAAATGCATCCCAATTTCTAACCGAGGTGGTCGGAACAGATTCAAACTTCGGAACCGAAGAGATCACCCAACAACTGCGCAATATTGTGGTCTCGCGTTTTACGAACCTAATTGGTACAGCAAAAATTCCGGTATTGGATATGGCGGGAAATTATGACCAATTGGGGGAATTTCTCACCAAGCGGCTTGCCCCAGAATTTGAGCAATATGGACTTTTACTTACCAAGATGTTGGTGGAAAATATTTCACTCCCACCGGAAGTGGAAGAAGTGCTGGATAAACGAACCAGTATGGGGGTCGTGGGTAATTTAAATGCCTATATGCAATTTCAAACGGCCAATAGCATTCCAGACATGGCGCAACAACCCGGCGGATTGGCTGGCGGGGCTTTTGGTGCTGGCGTGGGCTGGCAAATGGCAAACCAAATGGGACAAGCATTCCAGCAACCCACTCCTGCTATGTCGCCGCCCCCAGTTCCGAATGTGTCTTTTCATGTGGCGGTGAATGGTCAATCTACTGGCCCCTACGATCTCCAAACCTTGCAGCAACAAGTGCTTTCGGGACACCTTAAAACCTTTTCGTTGGTTTGGAGACAGGGTATGACTGGCTGGGAACCCGCCGAAAACGTGGCGGAGCTGGCAGCGCTGTTTGCTCAGTTACCCCCACCCGTCCCGCCACCTGCCCCCTGAAGCATGGGTGAATGTACGGACATCAGAAACAACACCTATGAAAGAAAGGAGATGCTTTTTTTGGTGAACACCTTTTAGAATTAGTAATGAACGGCTATTATGTTTTTACCATGTTGCTGAGAATGACAGAATATGCAATGTACTAATAGAATAAATCATCTTCATCTACTAATGTAGAGATTTGAAATCTAACAACTTAGTCAAGATAATTTTACAAACTAACTTTGCCCTTGTATGGAAATAGACAAAACTTTCCATACCATTTTAAATACTTTTTCAAAATCTAAAACGATCATTCCGTTCATTTCCATCATTGCCTCCATCGCCCTTTGTGATTATTCAGCAGCGGCGAAGGTTCTAACAATTATTTTACCTTCATGTTGTAACCCATACCCCGAACTTCCGTAGCGATTTGACTTAAACCCTCGATACTTATCATGGAACACTTAACAGAATTGTTTATCATCTTGGGCACAGCCGTTGTCATGCCCATCACCATCGTCACCATGTCACTCCGACACAAACGGTATAAATTAGAATTAGAACACCGTGAACGCATGGAGCTAAAAACCGGTATGTCGGATAATTCCCTTACCTCTGCTGAATTAAAAGACATCATTCGTCAAACGGTGGAAGAAGCAACCCTGCCCTTGCAAAATAAAGTGGCCGACTTGGAAGGCGAACTCCGACTTCTTAAATCCACTACAGCCATAGCGTCATCGGCTACGGAAAGCGACATGGAAAAATCCGTAGGGAAGGCCAAAGTTCAGGCATAACCCAAGACCTTTATTATTATTATGGTGCATCCCAGCCTTATCGTTTTCTTAATGGCCATTGCCGCTGTACCGATCACAATTGTTGGTATGGTGTTCCGATTTAAGCGGCTTAAGTTAGAGATGGAATATCGTCGGCAATCTGGCCTATCTAACGATGCGGGTTTCTCTGCCAACGAATTAAAACACCTCATCGAAGAAGCTGTAGAAAAAGGCAATGCTCCTCTTCGTGAACGTATTGCACAATTGGAAAACGCCCAACAGCAGTTTCTTAATCTCCAAATTCTTCACGCAGAAACGGAGCGTTCTATCGGAAAAACCCCAACCCAAATAAAACAAACCTGATACTATGGATCCGAACTTAATTCCTGTTGTGGCCATTATAATGGGAGCCGTTATAGCGATTTCCTCGATAGTTGCCAAAACCAGACGACACAAGTGGGACTTAGATGCCAAAATGCTGATGCAAAAAGACGACCGTTCCATGTCTTCCTCGGAACTTAAAGGCATGATTCAAGAGGCTGTCTCGGAGGCTACCGCCCCACTGCAACAGCGTTTGGAAGCCTTGGAAATAGAAAACAAATGGCTAAAATCGGCTATGCCACCGTTATCTGCCGAACTTGAATCGGACGACAAATCACTTGGCCGTAACAAGATCAAAACAGATTAGCCTGTTTGGCGTATGCACCCTCCACAAGAGTCCCTTCAAGTCAGGTCTGGGTTTGATAAAGGCAAAATCGTCTTAGTGGCGTTTTTGACCATGGTTCCGATTGCATTAACCATTTTTCAAGATTATTTAGAAGCCCATTTCCGGCAGTATCGTTTTTATTTTTCCGAGTCTTTTTTATTCAGCCTTATCTGGTGGTTGTTTATACCGCTACTACTGATTCAGTATGTGTTCCTCAAAACCGGAAAAATTACCGGGTGGTGGCAAATTCCGGCGTTTATTGTCTTGCCTGTTTTACTCCATTTACTTTTGTATCCGGCATTGGTCTGGGGGATCTCGGCAATGTGGTATGGGCACACCTTTCCCTTTGAGAGAACTTTGCAATATGCCTTGGCAGAGTACCCATTAATAGTTCTGATCGTCTATGGCGGGAACTGGCTTGTTTCTTTACGGCCTGCAACATGGTCCAAAACAACCGTTTCTGAAACAATCTCCATATACCAAGAAGTAGAAGAAAGTACGGTTATGCACCTCCAACACCTTGATGTTACCGAAAATGGCATACAAATCAAGGTTCCTACCTCCCACCTGATTTACTTATCAGCCCAGACGCCATACGTATGTTTGCACACCGCCTCCAAAAAGCACCTGGTCCACAGTTCGCTCCGGCGTTTGGAGCAAAAACTAAACCCGTATCACTTTGTACGGATTCATAAAACAACGATGGTCAATATGGATTATGTGACCGCCTTGAAATCGCGATTAAACGGCGACTATGACCTGACCGTGCAAGACGGGACCCTGCTCCGACTTAGCCGCAACTATGCACCGGCGTTTAAACAAGCATTAAAGAACCGAGGTGCTATAGTCTCTCTGCCACCAACTCTGCAAGATCCTTAACAATTACGTCGTCTTGTTTTTCTTTGAATTTGATCCCATCTTGTAGCATGGTGATACAAAACGGGCAATTCGCGGCAATCATATGGGCATTGGTTGAGAGCACCTCTTCAGTTCTCTCGATATTAATCCGCTTATCACCCGGCTCGTCTTCTTTAAACATTTGTGCCCCGCCGGCTCCACAACACAATCCATTCGATTTAGACCGCTTCATTTCGACCAACTCAGCGTCCAATTCGGCGAGTATCGCTCGTGGAATTTCATAAACCCCATTCACACGTCCCAAATAGCACGAGTCGTGATATGTAATGCGCTTGCCTTTAAAGGAACCTCCTTCCTTTAACCTAAGACGGCCCTGTAAAAATAATTGCTGTATTAATTGGGTATGGTGCAAGACCTCATAATGTCCGCCCAATGCCGGATAATCATTTTTGAGGGTATTAAAGCAATGGGGGCAAGCAGTTACAATTTTTTTAATGTCATAGCCTTCCAAGACCTGGATATTTTGTAGGGCAGCCATTTGGAAAACAAATTCGTTTCCGGCACGGCGTGCTGCCTCTCCCGTACAATGTTCTTCGTTGCCCAAAATCGCATACGAGATACCCGCCTCGTGCAGGATTTTACAAAAGGCACGGGTTACTTTTTGGGCACGGTTGTCAAAGCTTCCGGCACAACCCACCCAGAACAAGATTTCCGGACTCTTTCCTTCTGCCACAAGTTCAGCTAAAACAGGGATTTGCATATTTTTAATTCTTTAGACCGGAGAACAAGTCACACTTCTTGCGTCCACGCATCGCGGGCAACAGGCATTTGCCAGACGGCCCCGCTGTTTTCCACACTCGTAAACATAGGAACCCACTCGTGTGGGCCAGCCGCTTCGGTGAGGATTTCGTACCGCCGCAATTCTAAGATCGGAACCACCGGATTAATCATCACCGGACAGGCTTCTACGCAGGCATTACACGTGGTACAAGCATGAATTTCTTCGCGGCTGATGTAGTCGAACAGGCTCTTGCCATCGGCATAATTTTCTGCCGTTAAAGTGTCACCGCCTTTTTCGGGGTTGATGAATGGTATATGATTTACCTCGATGCGTTGTCCGATTTCCTCTGCTCGGTCCCTAATATCCATCATAATCTTTCTCGGCGAAAGTTTTTTACCGGTGATATTTGCCGGACAAGCTTCTGTACAGCGGCCACATTCGGTACAGGTATAGGCTTCCAAAATGGTTTTCCAACTTAAGTCAAATACATCTTTGGCCCCAAATTCCGGCATTTCGGCCCCATCGGTTGTGTTCTCGGACTCCTCTACAAGTCCCATCATGCTTTTCACCTCGTTCATAATTACAGGCATATTGTCCATTTCTCCACGAGGTTTTAAACGGGATAAATAGACATTAGGGAATGCCAGCATGATGTGTAGGTGCTTGGAATAGGGCAAATAATTCACAAACGCCAACACCGTCAATAAGTGCAACCACCATCCAAATCGTTCTATTGCCACCAAGGTGCCTTCCGAAAGCCCACCGAACAAGAATGGCCCCAGCCAACCACTGATCGCCAAGAATCCGGTATCGGGATAATGATCTGGCTGGATTTTTTGCAAGACCACATCCGCACCGTTCATACAAAAGATACCTACAATGAGGATTATTTCCCCAAACAAGATGAGGTTGGCATCCAATCGTGGCCAACCATCCAACTCTGGCTTAATAAATCGGGGAATCTTGAGCAAGTTACGGCGTGCCAAAAAAGTAATGGTTGCTACCAACGCCAACACCGACAACACCTCGATAAAGCCAATGATCACCGTATAAATTCCACCAAGGTAGGACGCCAATACCCGATGATTCCCCGTAATACCATCAATGAAAATTCCCCCCAATTCAATTTGCGTAATGACAAATGCGACATAAATAAAAAGGTGGAGGACTGCTGGCAACCACTGCTTAAACATTTTTTTCTGCCCAAAAGCCACCAACAAGACGTTTTTGAGACGTGTCGTAACGTCTCCGACAATAGCCTCCGGCTTACCTAAGTGGATGTTTCGGTAAATCCGGCGAAAAGAGCGGAAAGCCGTCAAACTGGCCACCGCCACTATCACCATAAAAAGCAGAGGTTGCAACATGGTATTTTGATCATTAGCTGTTCTTAAAACGCTTAACGGCCTCGGCGAGCCGAGGTAACACTTCAAAGGCATCTCCCACAACGCCATAATCAGCGGCTTTGAAGAACGGTGCTTCCGGATCTTTATTGATCACGACAATCACTTTGCTGGAATTTACGCCAGCCAAGTGCTGAATGGCCCCTGAAATGCCCGCTGCAATGTAAAGGTTCGGTCGAATGGCCACGCCCGTTTGTCCAACATGCTCGTGATGAGGACGCCAACCAATATCCGCCACCGGACGCGAGCAAGCCGTTGTTGCTCCCAAAGCATCCGCCAATTCTTCTACAATGCCCCAATTTTCCGGGCCTTTGAGTCCACGACCTGCCGAGACCACCAATTCGGCCTCCGGTAACGGTGCTTTTCCACCGGATACGGTTTTTCGTTCTAATACCTTAACCCGCGAAGGCGGAACAGCAACGTCTAAGGACTGTACGGAAGCAATGTGGCCATCTGCCTTGATCGGAATACTATTGCCCATCACCGAAACCACCTTTACGGCACTTTGAATAGCATATTGCGCGGTGGCCTTGCCCGAAAACACGCCTTTTTCCACCACAAAACCATTTGCGGTATCTGGAACGGCTTTGGCCCCCGCCACCGATCCGGCATGGAGTTTTACGGCCAAGCGGCCGAGCAGGGATTTTCCGGTTGAGGTATGACTCACCACCACCACTTGTGCCCCCAGTTTTTGTGCCGCCGAGGCAATCACCGCCGTGTAAACCTGGCTATCAAAATCGGAAAAGTGGTCATTTTGCACCTGATAAACGGTAGAGGCTCCATAAAGGCCCAATTGTCCGGCATCAGCGGTATCGCCCAGCACCAGCGCAACACAGGAAGTACCCAGCGCCAGAGCCGTTAGATGACCATACGCGACGGCTTCGAATGCCGCTTTTTTAAATTGCCCATTTGGGCTTTCTGCATATACAAGCACCATGATCGTAGGGAATTATTGCGTTACGGATTAAATGACTTTGGCTTCTTCGTGAAGGAGGCGGACCAGTTCGTCCATATCTTCCGGTGAAACCATCTTTACGCCCTGTTTGGCTGGAGGGAGGCTGTATTGTACCACAGAAACAGGGTTCTCTACTGTGATCGGCTCCACCACTTTTAAAGGCTTGTTCTTTGCCATCATAATCCCACGCATATTAGGAATGCGTTGCTCGGCCATGCCTTTTGCAGCACTCACCACAAAGGGCGCAACCACCTCTACGACCTCACTTCCGCCTTCCACATCGCGGGTGATGGTTGCCGTTTGACCATTGACCTCCATATGGGTGGCATACGAAATAAACGGAACCTCCAAGCATTCCGCCACCATAGCACCCACTTCCGAGGCGTTATAATCTATGGTTTCTTTACCACAAAAAACCACTTCATAGCCACCACTTTGGGCCACTTCGGCAATTTGTTTGGCCGTAAAAAAGGCACTCTTCGGATCTGCATTAACACGGATCGCATCGTCGCCACCAATGGCAAGGGCTTTCCGAATGATCTGGTCGTTCTCGGCCAAGCCGACATGGAGGACGGTTACGGTTCCACCCTGTTTTTCTTTGAGTTCCACTGCACGCACTAATGCATACCATTCGTCGTAGGGATTTAAAATGTATTGTACACCGGCGCTGTTAAAAGTTGTCCCATCTGAAGAGAAACTGATCGGTGCGGTGGTGTCGGGGGTTTTGCTGATGCAAACAAGTCGTTTCATGCCATTTTATCGTCTGAGTTCAGAAGTAATATTCGATTGATTATACCGTTTGGGATGTGGAAATCAGGTGTTTTTCCGGCCCTTCAAGTTCTTGAATCCGTCGTACCCAATTGGGCTGTAGGTCTGTTTTCCGGTGTTTGAGATAGTCATAAGCCACAATTTTACTCTCGGCAAGGGCCACCACCTGATCTCGTTCGCGGCTCACCATCTTACATTCCATCCAAAAGCGATCTGATTCAATCTTGGTAATACGGATCCCAATGAGCGCCGTTTCCAAATAAAAAAGCGGTGCGGTGTATTTACAGGCTTGCCAAGCGAGAATAATCCCTACAGGATCGCCAGAATCCCCCGGTAGCGCTGCTAAGCCCAATTTCTCAAAATAATATACCCGTGCATCCTCGAACCACTGCACATAGGTCACGTTATTTACATGCCGAGCTGCATCCACATGTTGCCACAAAACCTTTTGTTCATAGACCACCGGATACTCCCGTTGCAATGTTTCAACTACCGACATGGGTTTATCACCTCAATCTTAATGATGGAATACACCGTTAGAAAACCTGATTATTATCGTTGTATGTAGTAACAGCCGCACTTTTTCACGCTGATTCCAGCGTATTGACGTACATTAGCCTTTGTAGGCAGGTTGGTACTGGTTGCCATCTATGACAATCTTGGCGATGATCTCCCGCATAATCTCGGATGTTCCGGCATAAATCGGGATCACGCGGACATCTTTGTACATTCGCCCAATTTCATATTCCTCCATAAAGCCATATCCGCCAAACATCTGAAGGCATTCGTCCACTACTTTTTTGAGTAGCTCCGATGTCCGCAATTTAAGCATGGAACATTCCTTTACCACTTGTTCCCCTTGACCAAAAAGCCAAGAAGTATGGTTAATAAACTGCTTATAAGCCTCCACTTCCGACGCGATGTCTGCCATGCGGTGGCGTAGCGCCTGAAATTTATTGATAGACTGACCAAATGCCTGACGTTCACTCATGTATTGCAAGGTAATGTCTAAGGCACGTTCCATCAAGCCTACGTTACAATGCGAAAGCGTAAGCCGCTCGGTCTGGAGGCTTTCCATCATATAGTAAAAACCTTTTCCTTCTACACCCAAAAGGTTTTCTGCCGGAACCCGCACATTGTCGAAAGCTATCTCGGCAGTATCAGAAGACAGCATCCCAATTTTTTGCAACTTGGACGTGGTAACACCCGGTGTATTACGGTCTATTACCAGCATCGAAATCCCTTTTTCCATCCTCACCGCCGTGACAAAGTAATCGCAATAGTGCCCGTTGGTGATAAACGTTTTGGAGCCATTCACAACATACTGATCGTCTTCTAACACCGCCGTAGAACGAAGCGCCTTCAGGTCCGATCCCGCAAAAGGTTCCGTCATGGCCAATGCACCCAATAGTTCTCCTCGGACACTCGGAGCCAGATATTTTTCTTTTAGATGAGGCCCTGCGCCTTTGATCAGATAATTCATTGCCAGATAGGCATGGGTGGTAACCGCAGTTGCAAATCCTGTATTCCCTGCCTTTCCCAATTCATGCAACAAGATGGCGGTGTACATAAAGTCAGTTCCAAGCCCGCCATATTCTTCGGGTGCATCTAAGGCAAAAAAGCCCATTTCACCCATTTTTTGAAAAATTTCGCGGTCAATATGCCCCGCCTCATCCCATTTTTTGAAATACGGAATGGCTTCTTGTACCAAAAAGTCTTGAATGCTACTACGAAATAATTCGTGTTCTTCGATAAAATAAGGAGATTTCATAGGTTTTTTTAAAATGGTTGCAAATTTACGGGAATGGAATTACCTTAGCAGTGTCGCCGGGTGGTGACAATATAAAAAGCGTTACCAAATAAGCCAACTTAACAGTGTTAATTAAAGAGAATTTAACCGAAGCACCCAAAGCTTCTCGATTGGATCTCGCCCAATTTCTTTTATCCATTTCCCAAAACGTCCAAGTAATGACCACAACGAAAAACAGAAGTGAAACAGAAAACCGGATTTATCGGGCATTTACCAACATTTTGGAGACAGAGGGTTTTGCTAAATTGGGCATCAATGCCATTGCCAAACAAGCAGGAGTGGATAAAAACTTGGTTTATCGCTACTTTGATGGGCTACAGGGACTCTTTCTTCGGTATGTTGAGGAAGGAGATTTTTTTCCATATTTAGACCAACCCGACACCATGCCCTCTCTTGAGCGCATAGCCGAGAAGGTAACCGCCTATGCCCGTGAACTCCGGGCCAAGCCAGGCACACAGGAAATTCTCCGTTCACAGGTAACCCAGCCGCATACAGATGCCACCCGCCCACTCTTTAGATATGCCAATAACCGCCTGATTGCCTCATTCGAAGACCTCCCTGTAGATATAGTAGATAAAACGTCTTTTATACATGTTATTACACTTATTATTGCTGGGATTGTATATCTCTCCCTAATGAGCAAGCATCATCGCTATTTTATGAATTTCCATCTCCAAGACGAGGCAAATTGGACTGAATTGGAGGCCCTGATCCCACTGTTATTGAAAGGCTTAACGCCAGAGAACACCCAGCCGCCGAGCTGATTTTGCAACAAAAGGCCGTCGAAATTCATCAACAAAGGGAGCGGAAAAAACTTAGCTTGCCTGCCCCAAACGTGATGTTTCCTGATGCCTGAAGTCTCCTTAAAACCCACGCACCAACCGGTGCGTCAATACTTGGCCTCCCTCCAGAAACAAGCGCCTTCCGAAGAAGAGCGTCTATTTGGCATACGTACCGCCTTTCGCCAGATTTTGGAACGTTGCTGTCGGGAGCTGGGGTACAGTTGGTTGGTGGGGATGGACGATGTGCAGCAACACTTGGCCGTCTTAAATCGCTTCCGGTTGCCTGTAGGAATGGTGTATGTCTGCGACAGCGAGTCAGGGCTTCACCGCATTGTAATGGATGTTTTATCACGAGGCGAGGTACAGAATACGCTTTTTCAAAGCCCGGAACACGCAATTTTGGTTCAAGATAGCCGAGTAGTGGCTCAAGAAGACCTGCGCGAAGCATCGGGCCTACATGCGATTGTTGTCGCATTTTTCAGGCTGACGCCACCACTTGCCGAAAGTTGGGACGATTTTGTGCTGGCTTTTGCCCCCAAAATACAGAAAGCGACTCGACACTTTGCCACCATTATGCGGGTACAGCGGAGCCAAAGCCCTGCCTTTGTGTTGCGTTATAAGCAATTGATCCAAATTTGCAAGGAAGTGCTTTATGCCGGCTTTTCGTACAAAGATGTGGACTTACTGCTTGTGCAACACCTCTTATCAGCCCCCTTGTTTAATCGTTTGTTCGGGACCGAGCGCTTTGCAGAACGGAATGCAGTGGCTCAAGAGATGGAAGAAGTGTTACACCTTATTCCATCTTTTGCCCTCCAGCGCGAAAAATGGAACTTAGAATTAGAGGCTTTTTACCAAGCCATCGTTGGTACCTATCGTGCGTTGTCTCGCAAATGGGGACATGGTTTTTTGGAAAGCGTTTATCGGAATTTCCTTTCTGGCCGTACCGATGAAACGCCTCAGCCAGCAGACACCCCCGACACCCTACAAGCCTTTGTGATTCGGAGTACCGATGAACTACTCCAAACATATTTTGGCCATACCCTCAGTACGCCCGGCGTTCAGGTTCTGAATCCATTTATGCGAACAGGCGCCTATATGGTACAACTGATCCGTCACCTATCCCCCGAAGTCTTAGAATACAAGTTTCGCGAAGACCTTCATGGAAATGAGCGGCGATTATTGCCCTATTACTTAGCAGCTTTAAACATTGAGCAAGAGTATCAGGAGTTAGCCAAAGAGGCAGCCGCATTCCCCGGCATGTGTTTGGTAGATACATTTGGACTGGGGACGAATCGCCAAATGGCGCTGTTTAATCCAGAAAACATTGAGCGTACCCAATTACAAAGGTCTCGGCCAATGCATGTAATTTTGGGTACTCCACCGGGAGTCGTGAAATTCGAAGAAAATGCACGGGGTCATGCGGCATTAAAGGGTTTGCTGGCACGGATCGAACAAACCTATGCACTTCCAGAAGAAGCAGCAGAGGGCTGGGTACGGGCTTTACGCTGGGCCTCGGACCGTTTGGATGATCAAGGGGTGATGGCCTTTTTCATGCCTGTTGCATTCTTCCACCGGAGTTCTTATGCCGCTTTGCGCCGTAAACTTATGGAGGAATTTACGGCAATCTACATCTTTGAAATTGGCGATATGGGCTGGGAAGGAGACCAAGAAATGTGTATGGCTTTTTTTGTGATGGATCGCACCAAGAAGGAAGGCACACCTGCACACTTGTATTACAAAGGCTCTCCAGAACATTGGGATCAAGGGACGACCCTACGATATCTGGAAGAATTACCTCATTTCCGGGCAGTGGATTGGGAGGAAATCCGGCCCAGTTCGCCGGAAGTATGGCCTACAAAAGGAATTCGTCCAGAGTATGAACTCTTTATCCCGCTGGTCTATGAAGATGTGGACGAATGCGGTATTTTCCGGCAACGTACCATGGCGCTTTCAGCAAAACGTCGTGCCCTTATCTCCGGCCTCGAAGCGTCGGAGGTGAGGACTGCCGTCCATGATAACCGCTTACCCGATTCAGGGTACGACGGTATTCGGCGCTATTTTCCCCGCCCTTTTGCCGCAGCGTATTGCTGGATAGGGGCACATGCCACCTACGACGTACTTCGGGCCTTTCCGAATGTACACTCCGAAACCGCGAACCGTGCATTGGTCATCAGTAGCGGCCTTGAAGAACCCTTCACGGTTTGGCAAACCCGAAAGTTGATTGGTACTTGGGGCGAAGGGCAATATTTATTGCCATTTTATGTATATGATGAAGTGGGTACACAGGAGGAAAATATTACCGATGAAGCACTGACCTTCTTTCAGATTTTTTATAACGATCCAGACATTCATAAGTGGGCCATTTTTCACTATGCGTATGCCGTACTCTTTCATCCGGAGTACCGGAGTCATTATGCTGTTAATTTACAGTGGGATGTTCCACGTATTCCTTTCCTCCCCGATTTTTGGGGAATGGTGGACTTGGGAAAAACATTATCTGGTCTGCATCAGTTTTACAAAAACATACAACCCCATCGCCTTAATTTGAGCGACTCCTTCGAGCCTATCGAGTCTGTTCGTCGCAACCGATCCGGAAAAACCTTGATGGTCAATAAAAACCTGCGCATAGAACCTATCCCAGATGCGGCTTATCAATTTAAAATCGGGCGCCACTCGGCCATCACCTGGGCCGTAGAAGCGTTTAATGAGCGTATTAGTGCACCAGGATACCACGATTTGGCTATTGAAATCCAAAAAACTCACTTCGAAGAATTCCTAAGCACCTTGGGCCAGATCATCAATATGGCTGTAGAAAGCCTCCGTTTGACCGATAAATTACCGCCTTTAGAACTGACTTCATTTACAGAGTTTGTTCAAGGCGGATAACCTCATTTGCCACACTTTTAATACACCAATGCTTCCAGTAATGGCTGGGAGCGTCGTATATTGGATCCTCATTGCGCCTCTTTAACCCAAACACCATGCAAGCGACTACAATAGATTTGGAAAGCCGATTGTCTGAACGTGGCAGAAGCATTCCTCCCAGTGGCATCCGGCGGTTCTTCGAGATCGCGGCCACCATGAAAGACGTCATCTCTTTGGGTATCGGTGAACCCGATTTTGTTTCACCCAAGCCTGTGATTGATGCCGCCGTAGATTCCTTGGTCAACAAAGGCATGACCAGCTATACCGCCAATTCCGGCATTATGGAACTACGCGAACTACTGGCGGCCCAGCTGAAAGACCTCTATAAGGTACAATACGACCCCACCTCCGAAATCATCATGACGGTCGGCGGTAGTGAAGCGATGGTATTGGCAATGATGGCCCTCCTCGATCTGGGCGACGAAGTACTGATTCCAGAGCCCTGCTTTGTGTCCTATGGCCCTTCTGCCGTTTTTGCAGGTGCCAAAGTGGTGTATGTCCCCACTTCGGTGGAACATCAATTTCAGGTGACAGCCGCCGATTTGGAGGCGAAGCTTACCCCAAAAACCAAGGCGGTATTCTTAGGTTATCCAAACAATCCGACGGGCGCAGTCCTTACGCAACAAAACGTGAACGAAATAGCCGAGTTTATCATCCGAAATGACTTGATGCTCATTTCAGATGAAATTTATAGCCGTCTGATTTATGGCGAAACAGCCAAAACAGGTCATATTTGTATGGCTGCACAGCCCGGACTTTGGGAAAGAACAATTCTACTCGGTGGCTTTTCTAAGAATTATGCCATGACGGGTTGGCGCTTGGGATACGTTTGTGCCCCAAAAACCATCTCGAACGCCATGTACAAAATCCACCAATACATGATTATGAGTGCTCCTACTATGGCCCAAGTAGGAGCCGTTGCCGCACTTAAATACTGCGATGATGACGTAGCACGGATGCGCACCGCCTATGATCACCGACGTAGGCATATTGTGGATGGTCTTCGAGCTGCCGGGTTGCCGACTTTTGAGCCAGAAGGAGCCTTTTATTGTTTTCCAAACATCACCTCCACTGGACTTAGCTCTGAGGACTTTGTGCAGAAATTGCTTATGGAAGAACAAGTGGCTTGTGTGCCAGGCGATGCGTTCGGCCCAAGCGGAGCAGGATTTGTACGGTGTTCTTATGCCACCTCAATGGAAAAAATACAAGAAGCAGTGAAACGTATTGCCCGATTTGCCCAGAAATACCAACAAGTATAACCTTTATCTCCATGAAACTTGTCACCATTGCCCTTGTCTCCTTGGTTGTTCACTTGTCTTTGGGCTGGATGTATGCCCCGCTTGTCTCATTGGTAGGCGGATACTGGCAAGGGCGTGGCGGTGGCCGGTTGGGCGCTGTAGCGCTGGCCCTTAGTTGGCTTGGGTTGATGATTTGGAATTATATGATGGCACCAAGTGCCATGCAAAAAATGTTTTCGATGATGTCTGGTATTTTAGGAAACCTGCCGTCGTTCGGATTTCCGGTGATCACGTTGCTATTTGCACTACTCTTGGGAGCACTGAGTGGTTATATCGGCGCACAAGGGGCGCTTGTGTTGAAAAAAAAGCCGCGCCAGTAATCTCTTTTGTTTCTTGAAGCCATATTCCATGCGTTTATTCATTTTTGCGCTGATTCTGTCCGTACCTTTCATAGGGCATGCCCAGCCGGATACGACCCATAAAGGCGCTATTCCGACAACTTGGCTCAACGCTTTATCGAACCGTGCTACTACGGATTCTACAGTACAAGAGGTGCCCACTCCAATGATTCCCGACTTACGAGCAGCACTTTTGTATGAGAAGGTGTCATTGACCGAGGCGCAACCATGGCCTGCCGATAAAACCTCACTGTGGCAGAATGCTGCTTTTAGACGGCGGGTGGCTCTTACAATAGGAGCAGATATTGGGGTACTGGCCTTACTTTGGCAGCTATGGTATGCAGATTACCCGCTCACAGAATTTCATTGGCACAACGATTGGGGAAACTGGGCACATATGGACAAACTGGGCCATTTTCTCACCTCAAAGTCCATCGCAACCATTACTGGAACCTATCTTGTAGAAGATATGAACCTTCCACGACGAAAAGCCGGATGGGTGGCAGCCTTGGCTGGAGGAATGGGAAATAGCCAATTAGAGCTTTTAGACGGAATATCGCAAGAATGGGGGGCGTCGCCTTGGGACTTGGTGTTCAACTTTGCAGGCGGGGCAGTAGGCGGGCTTAAAATAGCTGAACCTGACAAAACCAAAGGGTTTGACTTCAAAATTTCTTACCATCCTTCACCACAATATGATCCGAAGCTGAGCAATTTTTTCATTCTTCGCTATGCCGGAAATTTTCTCAAAGACTATGAGGGCGAAACGCAATGGGTGATTATAAGGCCCCAATATTGGGTTAAACATGGCCCTGTTTCTAAGTTGCCGCGCTGGTTTGGGCTGGCCGTGGGATATGGGGCAGAAAACATCCCAAAAGCAAGAAAGGAAAACCTGAACCAGCATATCCCAGAATGGTATTTAGCCTTGGATGTGGATGTACTTCATCTGATTCCCTTGAAAACAAAGTTTGCCAAACGTTTTGCTGATATTGCTTTTGTTCTCAAACTACCCGCCCCTACCGTAAGATTAGCCCCGCATCCAAGATTTTACTGGCTTTACCAATAAGGATTTAGGATACAAATTAGTCATTCAAGGTGATGCACTTTCGGAAGGGTGCATTTGAAAACTTCCCCAATTATCACGTAAACACATCTTTCACATTTTTTATGCCGACCAGATGGGTTCTCGTATGATGTTGCCCCTATCCTAATGGTTCTATTATGATGCCGCTCCTACGGAACTTTTCTCAACGGTAGGCAAAGATTGTCTTCCACATACTGTTTGATTGAAGTGCGTCTTATGTTTATTGGCATTTTTTGAAATGCCCCCCTTTCGGAATCCACTGCTTAACAATATTTCGACTTTATGATTACTTATTTTTCGTCTTTTTTAAGAAAAGTTGACGTTTAGCAACTTTATTTACAATACCCCCAACTGATCGTCTAACAAAGAGTCGGTTACGGGTTGTTGGACTGGATCTACCCTAACAGAAGACACGGTATTTCCCATTCCATACAATTCCTCGCATAATTTGGAAAGTTTTGTACATCCACTTATTCCGATTGCATTCATCACTTCAAGCTCGATCAAAGCAATGCCTTCTTCCAGCAAGTCCAATACATTCAATGACTTCTCGGTAGCATAAGCCAGCGAAACCCGCCGATCCTCCGAGGCAGTTTTGCGTTGCACCAAGCCATCAGCTTCTAAGCGGTCTAAGATACGTGTAACATCTGCCGCTGGCTCCAACATCCGATCCATGATCTCGTTTCGGGCATAGCCATTGGGGTATTGCCCCCGCAGGATGCGTAAAATATTGTACTGGCGGAATGTAATGCCAAACTTTCCACACTGCTGATCGAATCGTCGCCGTAAATGAGAGGCGGTAACAAAGATATTTATGATAGATTCATGTGCAGGAGTACGAAAATGGCGCTGTTTAATGCGGCGGGCTAAAATTTCACTCATAAGACAGAGACAGGATTCAGGCGGTTGGCCCATACGCCCAATGCGATTACTTGCTTTTCGATCAACGAACGGGTTTGCTCATTAATCAAGCGGCCTTCCGTGTTAAAATGTTGTTTGGCAAATGGAAGTTGGATGACCGGGCGAGGTAGCGGATACGCACCCACATGGACCAGTATTTGGTTAAGGTGGGCTTGTGCTCGTGCCGTTCCTGCAAATCCGCCGGATGTACCCATCACGGCTACTGCCTTTCCATCCAAATTATTGCCCTTTCGGGTGGCCCATTCTATGGCATTTTTTAGAGCCGCCGAAATGCTATGGTTGTATTCGGGGGTTGCGATCAGTAACGCATCCGCCCGCTTGAACTGGGCCTTATACCGTTGTACCGACTCCGGAAGCGCTGTGGCTTCCAAATCTTCACTATAAAGAGGTAGAGCACCAAGATCGCACCAGTCTATGGACCAACCCTGATGCAACACCACTTCCTCGGCACACCGGAGCAATAAACGGTTAAAACTGTGGGCGCGAAGGCTACCACAAATAGCTAAAAAGTGCATATTTTATTTAATTTTGGGGCGTTAGACAGACGAAGGGGCCTATTCATCCAACAAAACGCGCACGGTGGGGGGAATAAAGTCGTTGTCGGAGGGTGTATCCAGCATCCAACCGTATATTTTTTCACAAAGTCCTGAAAACTGAAGACATTCTTCCTTTGTGAGCAATTGTGCAATATATTGATCCGTCGCATCCATCAACGGATCCAATTCTGCAAGCAGTTTTAACCCAGCAGTGGTGATTACGGCAAGTGAGAAACGCTTATCGCCATTAGAGGATTTTCGTCGGACCAATCCTGCTTTCACCAATCGGTCTATCAAACGGGTCACATCCGGGGCTGGTTCCAACATCCGCTCAATGATGTCGCATCGAGGATACCCATTTGGATGGGCACCACGTAAAATCCGCAACACATTATATTGACCATGGGTCAAGCCATAGCGGGCATATATTTTGTCTAACAATGCCCGTAGATGCCCAGAAGCCACCAAGAGATTCAGCAGCACCTCTTGTTCGGGCGAACTGAATTTTTGTTGTTTTATCCGTTTGGCTAAAATATCACCCATGTTTTTTTTCTTACCTTAGCATCCAAAAAGAAACGTCTTTATCACGCCTTAGATAATCCTGTGTTGCAACACATAATAATATTTCACGTGATCATCCGACGGCTCCTTCACCCAAAAAAAATAAATATCTTTTTCAGTTTCCATGAACGAACACAAAATTATCGGTATCCTTGGTGGACTTGGGCCTGCTGCCGGAGCAGATTTGTTCAATAAGATCATCGAAGAAACGGTTGCAACCTGCGACCAAGACCACCCCTCCGTGGCTTTGCTCTCGTACTCAGACCAGATCCCCGACCGCGCCACCTACATCCGGGATCAAACCATGCCCAATCCGGTACAGCCTATGTGGGATGTTTTGATGCACCTGCAAGCAGTGGGCGCCTCTGTGGCGGCTATTCCTTGTATTACCGCACACGTTCCGGTAATTTTTGGGGTATTGAGAAACCGGCTCTCCGAAGAGGGGCATTCTATGCACCTTCTGAGCATCATAGAAGAGACGATCCGCTTTATTCAAGTCCAGTTTCCGAACATTCAATACGTTGGGGCCATTTCCACTTGGACCACCAAGCGCAACAAACTTTTTGAACAAGCACTAACCGCAGCTGGGCTTACCTTCATTCCGCCAGATGATTTTATTCAGGATGGTGTGGAAGCAGCAATTTATGATCCACAGTTTGGCATCAAGGCGGTTTCTAATCCGGTTCATCCTCAAGCACGAGAAAATTTAGTGGTTTCCCTCCGTCATTTGCAGCAAAAAGGGGCTGAAGCCGTTATTCTCGGTTGCACGGAACTGCCTATTGGTATTCCGGAGGCGGAACTCGAAGGCGTAAAAACCATAGACCCCACCCGCGCACTGGGGCGTGCCTTGGTGGCTGCTGTGGCGCCAGATAAACTTCGTCCTTTGTCCTAAACAATCCTTTTAATCTCAATACCATGCCAACCTACGAAGATGCCCTTGCACTATTTCATACCTGGACCACGGGCGAGAGCCTCCGCAAACATGCCTATGCCGTAGAGGCCGCAGTGGGATATTATGCCCGTCTGTTTGGAGAAGACGAAAGCCTGTGGCGCATCACAGCACTCCTCCACGATATGGATTATGAGCGCCATAAGTCTCCGGAAGAACACCCATTTGTGGGAGTAAAAATATTGGAACAATCGGGCTATCCCATTGAAGTTCGCGAGGCCATTCTGGGTCATGCCACCTATTCGGGCGTTCCGCGCACGTCGCGCTTGGCCAAAACCCTCTTTGCCTGCGACGAGTTGGCCGGGTTCATTACAGCAGTGGCCTACATGCGTCCGGATAAACTGAAGGGAATGGAAATCAAATCTGTCAAAAAAAAGCTAAAAGATAAGGCTTTTGCCGCCGCCGTTAGCCGTGAAGACATTCTGTTGGGTGCATTGGAACTAGGAATTGAACTGGAACCACACATTGCCAATGTCATTGCGGGTATGCAGGCTGAAGCGGGAAGACTGGGGTTTTGATCAATAAAGAAACCGGATGCATGATAGCCCAATCATACATCCGGTTTATCAGGAGGAGGTTAATTTCGTTACTTCACCACAAAGTTTATGCTTTTTTAGGCGTCGCTTCGTGTGCAAAAAAGTAGTAGGCCAACGCACCTACCACAGGCAAGAACCAAAGCACCACAAACCAAAGAATTTTGGATCCCATACTCCGGTTGCTCTCAAAGATTTTGACCATAAAATAAATGTTTATCACCAAAACCAAGATTGCAAGCGGGCTAAAAGACTTGGCATTGTGCCAAACATCTCCTAAATTTCCACCAATAGCACATCCGGTGAGGGTAAACATGGTAAATGCCGCCAAAAACGGAGTGGCTAAGGATTGCCACGTAAAAGAACGAGTTTTCATGACGATGAGGTTTAAACGGTTAGATGAATCAACTTATTGTAGATGTTTAACTGTGTTGTGCCACTTTTTTGCGGCCCCAGATCCAGTACACCAAAACGCCAACAACCGGAACCACAACCAAGGCCGTCATCGCAATTTTAAAGCCTGTCAACAGATAGCTTTTCCAAATGGTGATGGTGGCAATCATTGCCAGAATGCCGTTTATAATGGCGAGAATACCCATTAAGACTTCTTTAGCAAGCCCAAAAAGGCTTTGTCCGTCTGCCAAAAGAACCAAAATTTCCATTTTAATCGGGGTTTAAGATCAGCAATTTGCATGTGAAACACACTTACGCAGACGCCAGTGGGACGGTTGCAATGGTGTTAAAATAATTTACGGAACCGAACGGCATATAAATCCGTTAGGGCAACAAAAAAACACGCATGAAAATAGGAAACATAGACTTAGGCGAACGCCCAATTGTGCTTGCACCGATGGAAGATGTGAGCGATCCGCCTTTTCGGGTCATTTGTAAACGATATGGGGCAGATCTGGTATATACCGAGTTCATTTCTTCCGGAGGATTGGTCCATGATGCCAAAAGTTCCGTTCAGAAATTGGAGTTTCACGAACAAGAGAGACCTGTAGGAATCCAACTTTTCGGAGGGAATCCAGAACAAGTTCGCGAAGCTGCAAAAATTGTGGATGATGCCGCACCCGATTTGATTGACATTAACTACGGCTGCCCTGTTAAAAAAGTGGTGTGCCACGACGGTGGAGCGGGTATTCTGCGGAACATCCCAAAAATGCGGGAGATTACAGAGCAGGTTTTGGCTACTGCTACCCGACCCGTAACGGTGAAGACACGTCTGGGCTGGAACGACGACAGCATCAACGTCTTGGAAGTAGTACGGATGTTGGAAGACTTGGGGGTGCAAGCCATTGCCATCCATGCGCGTACACGTGCCCAACTCTACACAGGAACCGCCCGGTGGGAATGGTTAAAGCGCATCAAAGAAGAAAGTGGGATTCGGATTCCCCTCATTGGGAATGGCGATGCCACAACGCCCGAACGCATCCGCCAGATGTTTGAGGAAACAGGTGTAGATGGTGTGATGGTAGGGCGCGGCGCGATTGGGAACCCATGGATTTTCCGGGATGCCAAGCATTATCTATCTACAGGAACCCTGCCGCCCCCACCTTCTTGGGACGAACGAATTTCGGTGATTCAAGAGCACTTACAACTAAAGGCGGCGTGGTTGGGTGAACCAAAAGGCGTATTAGAAATGCGCAGAATGTACGGCGGTTATTTTAAAGGCTTTCGTAATGCAAGCTTTTGCAGACAGCGCATGATGCAGGAGAAAATGTTAGCAGGCGCATTGGAAGCATTAGAGTCTTTCCGTGGCCTTGATCCCGACGAACCAGCCGAATCGAAAGGACTCGTGGCTGTTTCCGACCTATCAGATATCTTTGAGACACCCATGATGATAGATTGAGATACGTGGTTTTGCCAAAAATTGCCCTCAACCACACCTCCAGATGCCTTCCATGTCTTTTTCCGTTGTCGTTGAGTTTGTTATTTTTATGTTATCCGCTATAAATGTCGTGGGATAGCCTCGGAGAAAGTCGTCCTAAGAGGCTCTCGTAATGATTCCTGTTTAATTTGCTTACATCACCCATTGTCCTCTGCTGTGCATTACGTTTGCGTTAAGCGTGCCCAATATTCGGATAGAATGGGCATCTTTTTGTGTCGAATGGCGTAGGAGGTAAATCTTATAACGAATCTTTTTGAACAAAAACACATGCCAGCAATATTACGGATCGGGATTCTTGTGGGCCTTCTGATACTGTTAGATGGGTACGCTTACCGAGGTTTGAGAACACTTACGGATGGACTTGCACCCCACTTACGGAAAACAGCAGTGATCCTTTGGTGGTCCATTCACCTTATTTTTTGGATTGGTCTGCTCGCAGCCACTCTATTATTCTGGAGTGGAAACAGGCCTTCACCCGACTTCATGCGCTTTATTGGGATTGGTCTGATCTTGCTTTATGCCCCCAAAATCGTATTTATGATCCCCCTCTTACTCGAAGACGGCTACCGACTGATACGCGGGGGCGGGGTTTGGACACTTAAACAAATTGGACAAATCGCACCTGAAACGCCCGTGATAGAAGGACGGCGACGGTTTGTGAGTATGATTGCCCTTGGGCTTGCCAGCATTCCGTTTGCGGGCATTGTACATGGAGTAACCTTTGGGAAATACAACTTTACGGTTCGCAGAAAGACACTAGCGTTTGAAGATCTGCCAGAAGCCCTTGACGGCTTTACGATCACCCAAATATCGGATTTACATGTGGGGAGTTTTGACGATCCAGAAGCGGTAGCGCGTGGCGTGCAACTTATTAATCAACAAGGCAGCGATATCATTGTTTTCACAGGCGATATGGTCAATAACAAGGCCGAAGAAATGGACATGTGGCAAACGGTTTTTGCAAAAATGAAAGCACCACATGGTCTTTATTCTGTTTTGGGCAATCACGATTATGGCGATTATGTTACTTGGCCATCTGCCGAGGCTAAGCAACAAAACTTGGATAGATTGGTACGGCATCACGAAAAAATTGGCTTCCGGCTTTTGCGCAATCAGCACCATATCATCGAAAGGGATGGGGCCCAATTGGCGGTTGTTGGCGTGGAAAACTGGGGCTTACCACCGTTCCCACAACACGGCGATCTGGACAAGGCACTGGCACAGGTACCACAAAATGCATTTAAAATCTTGCTCAGCCACGACCCTACGCACTGGGAACAAGAAGTATTGTCGCACGAGACCCGTTTGCCCCTCACGCTTTCCGGGCATACGCATGGTATGCAATTTGGGATTGAAATTCCGGGTTTTCGCTGGAGTCCGGTTAAATTTAGGTATAGTCGTTGGGCAGACCTCTATGAAGAGACGAACAAATTTCTGTATGTGAACCGTGGTTTTGGCTTTCTCGGCTTTCCGGGGCGGGTTGGAATCTGGCCAGAAATTACGGTGCTGAGGTTACAGAAAGCAAAGCCTATGCCCCAAGCATAATCAGAACCATTTCCGTTTTTTAAAGTAGGAAATTTGCAAAACCATGAGAAGGATCATCACCCCCCAAAGGATGTAATATGCGCGTGGATCGTGTAGTTCTGGCATAATATCGAAGTTCATTCCATAAACGCCTGCCAAAAAGGTGACGGGAATAAAAACCGTAGAAATAATTGCCAAGACCTTCATTACCTCGTTCATCCGATTTGAAACACTGGAGAGGTACAAATCCATCAGCCCCGACAATAAATCACGGTAGGTTTCTACCGTATCAATTACCAGAACAATATGGTCTTTGAGGTCGCGAAGGTATAAATGGGTATTATCGGTAATTTGCGGATTTTCGGAACGTTCTATATTGTTGATCAATTCTCTTAATGGCCAGACCGATTTTCGGAGCATAATCATTTGCCGTTTCAGGTCGTGCAGTCGGTGCATTATTTCTTGCTTGGGTTCTTCGATGAGGGCCTCTTCCAATTCTTCCACCAAATCACCAATACGTTCCAATGCTTCAAAATAATAGTCCACAACGGCATCCATTAGGGCATAGCACAGGTAATCTGCGCCCGACTTTCGAATCCGCCCTTTGGAAACGTTGATTCGGTGGCGCACATGATCGAACGCATCTTCACCATCCTTTTCCTGAAATGTGATGACTATTTGGTCTTTCAGGATAATCACCAGTTGTTCTATAACCACCTTTCTTGTTTCGCGGTCAAAACGGATCATTTTTAAAATGACGACCAGATAACCGTCGTAGTCCTCGAATTTAGGGCGGGTTTGGGTATTCATCACGTCTTCCAAAGTAAGTGGATGAATACCAAAGCGTTCGCCAATGGATCCGACCAGTTCGGTATCATGTAGCCCTTCGATGTTGATCCAATGAGTAAAACCGGGAATGGTTTTCTCGAAACAAGACGCAAAGTTACTGTAGATATGTTCCGAGTGTGATTTATCGTTGTAACTTGTAAGCGAAAAGGTTGCTTTTTCGGTGCGTGGTGCGCCGGTATAGAGCAGTGCTCCGGGTGGTTGCCCCAGTTTATGCTTCCGGCTGATGGTGTCACGGTTTGGCATTCTAATTGGTTTATCGCACAGAATCGTTGTAATTTATTATCTTTGTCTTCTTATCTAATAGCAACATGCAGCCACAACTTCTTTTCATTGCCCTTGGTGGGGCATTGGGTGCTCTGATGCGTTATGCCACTGCCATAGGCATTTCCTACCTCTGGCGGGGTGCTTTTCCAATGGGTACGGCCATCGCCAATATACTGGGATGTTTTATAATTGGTTTGGTACTGCCCTATTTTGCGAAAACCGAAATCTCAGAGGGGTTTCGCCTCTTTTTTGTAACGGGTTTTTTGGGTGCTTACACCACTTTTTCCACCTTCAGCCTCGAAACACTGGCGTTATTACAACGAAGCGATTATGCCAGCGCTTCACTGAATGTTATGGCCTCGGTCGGCTTGGGTTTGGGTGCGACTGCTTTGGGTATCTGGGCAGGGAAAACCCTCTGGGCGGGTTGGTAAATCAACGTTTTACAAACTTTTCGTACAACGAAATCCATTCTTGGGGGGACATCCGACTCGCTAATTCACCGATCAAGTCATACGGGATATGCGCTGGATTTTTAAACCGGATACAACTTTTGCCCATATCCAACTTAGTTTTCACTCGCTCGGCATACGCCTCTTTGAACCACTGCACCAGGTTTGGGTCGGCATAAATTCCCATATGATACACTGCCACATGCTGTTTTTGAGAGGCAATATTTAGGAACGGTAGCGGCATTTGGGTATCGCAATGATATCCCGCTGGGTAGATGGATTTGGGAACCACATATCCAATCATCCCATAGTTCATTTCCTCCTTGAAACCATCAGGTAAGTTTTCCAAGATAACCTCTCGTAGTTTTTCGATCACAGGCTTCCGGTCTTCGGGTAAAGACTCAATGTAAGCGTCTGGGGTTGGGGCAGTAGATTGCATCGTTTTTTTGGATAAGTATAAACATTCAAAATGATCCTTCCCAGAATTTGCGAAACGCACATTGAAAAGGTCGGGGCATAATTTAATACCTAAAAAGCGTTTTGCATATTGTTTTTGTTTGATTTATTTCTTGCATTAATACATGTAATAACAACTTGTATCTTGTATTTGCTTGTGTCAAACATCTAACCCCTAAACCCTACCCTTATGCGTCATCATCAGGTTTTGATTATCGGCGGCGGAAATGCCGGTATCTCGATTGCTTCACAGCTATATCGGAAAAATCGGAATTTAGATATTGCGATTGTGGATCCGGCAGACAAGCACTACTACCAACCGGCTTGGACACTCGTTGGCGGCGGCGCCTTTGATGTCGCGAAGACTGTCCGTCGGCAACAAGAAGTCATGCCATCGCATGTGAAGTGGATACAGGCAGGCTGTACCGGATTTTTACCAGACGAAAACAAGGTAACCCTCTCGGATGGTGATCAGGTGACCTACGATCAATTGGTGGTTTGTCCCGGCATCCAGCTAAACTGGGACAACGTTAAAGGACTGCGATCTGCTATTGAAAACCGTCAAGGAGTTTCGAGCAATTACCGCTTCGAGTGGGCGCCTCAAACGTGGGACTTGATTAAAAACTTTAGCGGGAAGGGAAAAGCGCTTTTCACGGCTCCCAATACACCCATCAAATGCGGGGGTGCGCCTCAAAAAATTATGTACTTGGCTGCCGATTATTTTCGGAAAAACGGTCTTTTGAAGCACGATAGCGTCCATTTTTATTCGGGTGGAACTGTTATCTTTGGCGTTCCGGAATTTGCCAAGACTTTAAACGAAGTCATTAAACGGTACGATATCGAAACCCACTTTGGTCACAATTTGATAGAAGTACGGGGTCAAGAAAAAATTGCGGTATTCGAGACCGAAGTATTTGACCATCATGCCCATCAGGCCAAATTGGAGCGCATGGGTTGTGTGGTCGTGGATACCAGTCACGACGGACGAATGGTACAGGTGGGGGTTCCTTTTGAGATCATGCACGCTACCCCACCGCAAAGCGCCCCTGACTTTATTCGTGACAGCCCGTTATCCGTTCCGGGAAATGCCTTGGGGTGGTTAGACATTAACAAACATACATTGCAACACAACCGCTATGCCAATATTTGGGGTGCGGGAGATGCCACCAGTACCCCAAATGCCAAAACCGGAGCGGCCATACGTAAACAAGCACCCGTTTTGGTAGAAAACCTTTTGGCGACAATGGAGAGCAAACAAGGAAAGGGGCATTATACAGGCTATGGCTCTTGTCCACTCGTGACCGGATACCATAAATTGGTCCTCGCGGAATTTGATTACGACAACAAGCCCATGACCTCGTTTCCGTTTGACCAGACCAGAGAACGTTACTCTATGTGGCTGTTAAAAAAGAATTTACTCCCATATTTATATTGGAATAAAATCCTGAAAGGAACGGCCTAAGATTGGCGTAAAAAAAGTATTACCCATCAAGACAGGTTGTATCCGAAAAGGCTGCAACCTTTTTTTGCGTCCTCCCTTACGGCAAGCGAACCAAATAGGATACAGGGCGTTGGCTTATCAACAACAACGCGCAACAACATGGAAAACCCCTCCAGAAAACAACGGGAATGGCTCGAACGAGAGGCCAATATTTTAGATGCCGCCTTGCAGATTGCAAAAACAGATGGTTGGAATGGGCTTACCATACGAAAGATTGCCCAGCGCATTGAATACAGTACTCCTATGATTTATGCACATTTTTCCGGAAAGGAAGATTTGCTGTGTCGTTTGATGCTGATGGGTTATCAACGGCTGAAACAAGCGATTTCATCGGAACAGTGTACCAGATCGCCAGAAGTTCTGGCAAAAAAATATGCCCAATTTGCCTTAGAACACACCACTCTCTACCAACTCATGTTTGGTTTACAGGGGAGTGTACTAAATGCAGCCAGCCTTTCCCGTACAGCACAAGTCCACGACAAACTAACGGAGCGCTTTGTATCGGTTTGGAAGGATACAGCAGATGGTTTGGCATTTCTGGCTGCATTGCATGGCCATGTTTCTTGGTACCTAACGGGAAAAGAACCTCAAAAAATGGAATTTCTCAAGCAAGTAGAAACACTTTTGGCGCGGTTCTTGGCCTTTAGAGAAAAAAGAACCAACACATCCAACAGATAACAAATGAACTTCATTCCTACGCCCCATTCAATATGCGCTTTCACGACTATTTTCTATACCCCTGTATTAACCCTAATTACCCTTTCTGGCCCCAAAAAAGAAAGGCCATGGTGTTAAACACGGCCCAAAACGAAATCGGATACAAAAAATATTTGTTCAAAACCTGGCATTCCCAAAAGCGCTTGCCCGGATCACACATCTATCATTAAAAAAACACCGAAATCCCTGCTTGAATATTACGTGGATTGCCTGGCGTAAAATGCAATTCCGAAACTGGTACAGATTCGTTTTTTAGGCGAGAAGTCGTATCAAACTGCGCTTCATTCCATTCCGTGTTCAATAAATTCTCGATACTAAAAGAGACTTCTGCACGCCGGAAGCGATATGAAGCCCCAGCATTGAACAAGGTGTGGCCCAATGCCCGAACCGAGTTGTCCTCGTTTGCAGGACGAGTACCAATGTGCCTTCCCTGAAAATGTGCAGAAAAACCGCGCACATTCCGCCATGTAAGACTGCCCTGGGTGGTTAATCGGGGCGCAAGAGGAATGTGGTTTTCGCCCGATGGCGCACCCACGATTTTTCCATCCGACAAGATAAAATCCGCAGATGCAAAAAGGCTCCGTGTTAATTGTGCTTGCGCCTCCACATCTATGCCATAGCGTCGTGTAGGATCCGAGAGTTCCGTGAAACCACCATCACCTACATATACAAACTCCCGCTCCAAGTCTAAGCGCCAAAAGGCCAATGCAAGGGTCGTCTTTTGGTCGTTCGAGAACCAACGCGCTCCTATTTCTGCGCCAATTGCACGGGGCAAGGTTTTGGTTTCGGCTTGTTCAGGTTCAATAAAACGGGTACGGAATGCCTCTGCAATTTGTGCTTGGGTTTTGCCTTCTTTTTGAAGGGTTGCAGCCAGATCGTGTGCATACTGCCCTAAAACTGCATTTCGGGCATCGTTGGAATGAAAACCGCTTCCAAGATTGACGAATAGCGCCCAATTTGAAGTAGGACGATAAGCCAGATTTAGTTTGGGGCTAAGGATTTGCTGATGGGCATTCCCATCTGCACGAGGCAGGTCGGAAGTTGCGTGGTTTTTGACCTTAAAACGAAAATCATCAGCACGCAGTCCTACCTGTAGTTCTAAAGCTGGCATAAGGGGTACAATATGCTCGAACCAAAGGGCCGCATTCGTCTCTTTGATGTCTGCATTCACCCATTCTTCTGTACGAATCCGCTCTGGGCTTTTGATCAGTCCAACATTTGCATTGTCGTGCCGCACTTGCAATCCTATTTTGGTACGTCGTCCAAGACGCATCTCGGTATTCAGTCCTCCCAAAAAGCGTTTGTCGAATTGCTCGATCATGTCTCCTTCTAAGGCATCATCTAAGAAAAAAGTAAAGTTAGAGAAGAGGCCAAACTGATACCGACTCGCCCAAAGTTGGGCTGTAAAAGGAAAAACCGACCCCGTATCCTCGAACGTGAGTGAAAGGTTTTGACGGCTGGTTTCGCCGCCCTCGCCCGCATCTATGGCCCCCCATCGGGTAATCAGTCCTGAATCAATGGCCCGTTGAGGGATTTGGCCGGAGGCATCCCATTTCGCGCCAAACACTCCAGCGGCAACGGTTAAGGATTTGGTAAGGGTACGTTGCTTGCGGTATTTCGTAAAAACATTGTATCGGTCAAAGTTTTGTTTTTCAATAAAAGGCCCATCCGAATGATGGATTTGGGCCGCAACATAGAGGTTTTGTCCGTTTTGGGTGATGGGTTGTAAAAGTGCAGTGCCACGAACCGTGCCAAATTGTCCGCCTTCCATTTTTACCATCTGTTCTATGAGCTTTTCCTTGGTCCGAAAAGCAACCGCACCAGCAGTTGCCAAATTCCCAAGGGATGCAAAATAGGGGCCTTTAGAGACAGACATTTGTTCTACTGTTTCCGCAATCACAAAATGGAGATCCGCATACCCTTGCCCATGCCCATGCGAAACCATGTTAACAGGCAGGCCATCCACCGAAATCGCTACATCGGTTCCATGATCGGCATCAAAGTTCCGGAGGTAAATCTGTTCTGCTTTTCCTCCGCCCGCATGTTGGGCAATGATCAGTCCCGGAGTACGCTGTAGCAGGTCTTGTGTTGTCCGTGCTGGGCGGATAGTTAAGTCCAACTGTCGGATTTCCTGCCCCCCAACCGCCGAGAATGGCCGGTCGGCTTCGATGGTCGCAGACGGAACAACTCTTACAAACAAGTCTTCTTCTGCATTTTCAGGAACCAAGCTAATATTTAACTCTTTAGTCTCGTCCGCCTGAATCTCAACTTGAACTTCGTATGGTTTATATCCCACAAACGATACCAATAACAAATACTTCCCTGCCAAAAGCCCGGTAAGGGCAAAGCGCCCATCCGGATCGGTTATGACGCCTTTTTGCAAGGGCTTCAGAAAAAGGGTAGCACCAGGCATCGGACGATCACTTTCTCGCACCGTCCCCACAATTTTTGCCGTTTGTGCTTGTGCTATCGAAGAGCCACAATAAAGACACAAAAAGAATAAAATCAGATACTTGGCTTTCATAAGATATATTTTAGTGTGAGGTGTTTTTAAAAAGACTGAAGAAGATGGATTTGGTTTCTGACCGAAAGGGACAGGTCATTCACTATATATGAAATCTTCTCAATCTGCGATCACTGGGTAATAACCAGTAAAAAAACAAGGCCTCAAAAGCAATTACTTTCGATCTGTAACAAAATCGGCATGGCTTTTGAAACACCCCTATAATATACCCTATCAAGATACGTTCCGCCATGTTTAAAAAAAGTCTCGCTTGTTGTATTGGCCTTTTAGGCTATGCATACCTTGTTTTTGCACAAGAAACCCTATTAAGCCCTCTCCATTCAACCACCGATTATGCCCATCCTCCGCTCATCTCGGTGATAGATGAGATTCGTCCGGCTGCTTCACCATCCCCTCAATCCATTAGGAAATGGGAGATCCGGAAAAAGCCGCTGCGCGAAGAGGTGCGGGTATTCATTGATCCTATTTCACCCATTGAACCGGATCTCGCCGCAGCACCCACACCGCGCCTTATGCGAGACGAGACCAATCCTGTACCTGACGAGACGCTCCTCGAACAGCCAGTATGGGTGGTCGGACGCCAACTCACACTTTCCGAAACAAAGAAAGAGGCAACATTTACCCGAAGCGTTACGATGATGGGTGGAAAGGGAGGCGCACTTTGTAGTTGTGTCCTATTCGCCCGCACACTGGTGCCAGCGCTGCCCTATGGACTCCATAATTATCAGGATAAATTAGAAATCATCAATAGCCATACACCAGAAGTAGGGCATGTGGTCATTATGAAAAGCCCTTCGGGTCTTGGACACGTTGCGGTGATAAAATCTTTAAATGATGATGGCTCAATTACCATCGAGGAAGGAAACTTTCGACGGTGTAAACGCAATATCCGCACTGATATGCCAGACAGAATGAACATTAAAGGATATTTTGACCCTAAAAAGTAAACAGTTTTTAGTAGTACTAAGCTAACTTATCATTTTAATATATTGCTTAATTGCTCACCAAAGATGGGTTATCATAACAATCGTTTTAGAAGCCTCTAAAAATTCCACCAGGCCCAACACTTTTTGCAAATTCATAAAAGTCCATATTAGCAATTGATAGATTATTTTCTACTCCCCATATTTCTGCCGGAATAACTCTAAAATATTTTCCGACTTGTTCGCTTAAATCAAGGCACATTATGGGATGTTCTTGGTTTGAAATAGTTATGTCATCTGTAACAAAGATCATACTACTGGACATTTTCAAAAAGAGGCGGAGAAAGCA